>Ga0315903_10005529_pt1 | contig 16445 bp, 36 predicted proteins | sample LakEriMetagenome_7_FD_203524 | JGI IMG/M metagenome (GOLD analysis project Ga0315903, IMG submission 203524) | Freshwater fungal communities from buoy surface, Lake Erie, Ohio, United States - Buoy 2 MA119 | ecosystem: Environmental > Aquatic > Freshwater > Lake | place: USA: Lake Erie, Ohio...
CGAATACAGAGCGGCCGATATGACGGCCGCCCGCATGGCCTGCCGTCGCTCCACGCAGATGATGTAGAGGGCGTAAAGGATGTCGACGGCGACGTAGGTCACGAAGATCACGGCGGCGGTGACGGGGAAGAAGTCAGTCATCCAAGCCGCTCCAGCAGGCCGCGAAGGGTGGCGGCTCGCTTGGCGGCCTTGCCGCTGTCTGGCCTCAAGCCGTCAAACTCAAACGCCGCCCACTCAATCGCATCCCGCTCCGCGTCGGTGAGGCAGGCCGTATCGCCGCTGCGAATCACACGCTCCTGGAACCGCGTCAGAGACATCAGCCTCTCCCTCTCATCCAACAGCCGCCCGATCATCCTCGCCGCCGTCCCGAGCGATGCCGTCCAGGCGTTCGGAGGCCCGTAGCGGTTTGACCACTGCCGGGCCTCCGAAGCCTCGCTGTCCGTGTACGGGACGCTCATCGATACCGGATCACCGCGAACCACTGCCGGCGGGCCGGCGAATACGCCACGCCCTCCTCGACGATCTGCCGCTTGCCGAAGGCGCAGCAGTTGCGGCGGGCCGCCTCGGGCGTCGAACCGCAGCCGATGCCCTCGGTCTGGCCGCACGACGAATGCACGAGCGAGCCCCGGCTGGCGATGAGCACGGCGTGCTCCTGGGCCGAGACGAACACCCGGCCACGCGGCACCACGATCACGTCCTGGGCCACGGCCGCGGAGCAGAGCAGGGCGGCGAAGAGAGACAGAAACCTCATGGCGAATCCTTTCGTTGGAGGGAGCGAAACCGGCCGCAGCCTCCCACGGATCCGGTAGGCGTCAACCGGGTCAGCGGCCGAGTTTTGCCATCAACTCCGCCCGCCGGGCCGCCATCTGCTCCGGCGTGATCACCACCCGGGCCACGGCCTTGCTCTCGACGCCCACCGCCGACACGCCGCTGAACGACGCCGCCACCGCGGCCCCCACGACGCAGTCCAGGAGGTGGTTGTCCCGGCCCGGGATCAGCCGCCACTCGTCCACGATCCGCTGCTTCGACTCAACCCGCACGGGCACCTCGCTGGCGAGCTGCTCCGCGAGCATGTCGTGCTGCCCGGCATGGATCGTCCACCCCTGCGGGTCGCCCACCGGCAGCTTGAGCCGAGCGGCCACGAACGTCTTCCAGGCGTTGGTGTCGAAGAGGATGTGCCGCTGCCGCTGGATCGTGCTCGTCCGCCAGTTGGCCCCGATCCGCTCGCCGCGGTCGGGGGCCTTGTCGCTGATCGTCTGGCCGCTCGCGCCCACGAACCGGCCGTGGGTCGGCAGCACCCGCGGCCCCCACTTGCTCCGCCGGGCGAAGTCGCGGATCACGCCCTGCGACTGTGCCCAGTTGGCGTCGATGCAAAGCTGGTTTACCCGCAGCACGGCATCGTCGGTCTCGCGGGCAAACTCCCGCTCGAGTAGGTCGCCCGCCAGGGCCTCCAGGCCCGCGTGGATCGCCGCCTCCACGTTCGCACCATGCACGAGGGAGAGCGTCTTCTTTGCATCGCGTAGGGTGAAATATGGGCGGCCTTGGTCCGGGTATGTGCCGTAGGCCACAACATGGCCTCGGAACTGGTGGCCCCAGGCGACCACGGCCCAGTAGAGGATCTCCTTCTGCACGTCCACGAACGCCGTGAGCGTGTCGAGGCCCGAGGGGACGGTCCAGCGTGGGACGTTGATGGATTTGGAGCGAACTTCGGCCGTCGTGATCCCGGACGAATCGGCCTCGTTCTTCAGCGGCTGCTGCTGGAACTCGCTCGCGAAAACGTCCTGGCCGTCGTCGATCAGAGCGTTGTAGGCGTGCTGGATCGCCGACATCTCACGCTCCGGGTCGAAGCACGAACTCCACGACACCTCGCAGCCCGCATCCATGGCCTCACGGTTGGCTTCGTAGAACGCATTCGCCTCCATGTGGGCGCGTTTTTGGTCGCCCACAACGTCCTTGGCGAACGTGGTCCGCAGTTCGCGGTACTTGTCCATCCAGAGGTCTTCGTGGCGGTCCGCGAACTTCCGCACCATCGGAATCCGCTCGCCCTGCCAACTCGGATGGCGGCCCGGGTCGAGCAGTTGGTCGACCATGTCGTCCGGGGCGATGACGGTGGCGTTCACGACACAGGCCATGCTGGTCGTGTGGCCAGAGAGTTTCATAACGCTCTTCAGCAGGATCTCCAGCCTGGCCTGGCACTGCACCGGCGAGCGAGCGCTTTCGCGTGTCTGCGGGTCGTCCACGATGGTGAAGTCTGGCCGCAGCTGCCGGCCGTCGGGGGCCTTGTGCCGCAGGCCGAGGATCGAGCCGGTCAGGCCGCGGCTGGTGATGATCGCCCCAGACGCGAGCGATCCAGGGATGGTCGGAAACACGACCGTGTCCTGAGTCCACTGAACATGAGTTCGCTCGCCCTGGTACGTCTGCGATGCACACCGCTGCGGTTTGCCTTCGAGGGCGCGGATGGCGTGGCACACCTCTGGGAAGTCTTCGTAGAGCAGGTCGTTGTCCGACAACTCGGTCTTCATCGAGCCGATCGCCTTGGTGGCCAGCGTCGACTCGGCCGCGAACACGGCCCCGAACTTCCTGTGGCCGTAGAGCACCGCCCACAGGCAGGCGTTTTCGGAGATCGTCGACTTGGCGAACCCGCGGTAGACGGCGTTGCAGAATCGGCCTCCGCCGAAGACGCAGTCCTGGATGCGGCCGATCACCCGCTCGTGGTCGGCCGAGAACGGCGAGAGGCCGGTCGAGAACGGGAAGTATTCGACCAGGAATGCCTTGAGGCTCGTGCGGCACCGCTCCCGCCGGGCCGGGTCTTTGATGGCGGGCAGTTCGCCGATGTCGGAGCCGCGGCGGGTCCGCTCGCGGGATCGCTCCAGGGCCGCCAGCCTGGCCCGCTCTGCCTGCCGTTTGCCCTGGTCGTCAGCCGGCACGGCGGCCGCAGATTTGGCTTTTGGGCTCATGGGAGGGAAGAGTCAGTGCAAAGGTGGATTTCGCAGCCGGGGCAAGCCGCGTGCCGCGGCGGGGAGGACCCTGCCCCCCCTCGGGGGGGCAGGGGGCAAACCCCTGTTTTTCCCGTGTTTTTCGCATGTCGCGTGCGTTTCGTGCCTGTTTTCTAGGGGTTTTCGCATCATCGCCCCCCATCTTCGAAGGCGGCCGCGATACGCACACTCCGTGCCAAATACCACTGAACCAGCAGACAGGCATCGGCCCGGCCGTCATCCTTCACCCGTGCGAACAGCCCCGCATCTGCGGGCCATGCCCGCATGGCGACTTGCCTGTGCTGTCCCTTGTCGCGTGACACCCCGAGGGCTTTGGTCCAGGCTTGCGGCCGCACCAGCGTTGTCGGGATCGCCAGAGCCGCAAGTACGCCCTCAACCAGCCCGAACGAACGCCCGAAAGAGAAAGCGGACGTTGCCCCTGTGCCTTGCACCCCTTGCACTTCCTCGAGCACGGCGTGGTCGATGGCGTGCTCGCGGAGCAGGGCCGCGAGCATGGGGGCACACACCCGCCGCTTGCCGCGGATCTCGACCGTTGGCATGTCGTGGCACACGACCCGCCCACCGTTGACGAAAGCGATAGCACCGCACACCCCGGGATCTATGCCGCAAATGTTCATTCGTTCACCACCCGCAGTGTACGCGACTTCCCGGGCTCCCAAATGACCCAGCCCTTCCGGTGCAGCAGCCGCAGGTGCTGGGCCACGGCGTTCGGCGTCGAGTAGCCCATGGCGTCCACGAGCTCGCGGATCGTGGGCGGGTAGCCCTGCTCGTTCGTCAGCCGGCCGATGGCCCGCAGCAGATCGCGTTGCCGCGGGGCCGGGGCGACCCGGCCGTGGGCGTCGCGGGGCTGGTTGGCGATGGCGTTCCAGGTCATCGGGCCACCTGCCGCTTCCTGGCCTTGGCCGCGAGGTACTCCGCCTGCCGGCGGGCACGCTCGGGATCAGCGGCCGCCCTGGCCCACTCGGCGGCCGCCTGGTCGGCCGACGGCCGCTCGCCGGCTGCCGCCGGCTTCGCCGTCCGCTCCGGGTTGATCTCGTCGTACCGGCCCTGGTTCACGCGCTTCACGAACCGCGGCCCGCAGAACTGCGGCAGCGAAACCTTCGTCTTGAAGAACTGGCAGCCCCGCAGCCGGCCGATGGCCACGATGGCGGCATCCAGCCACCCCGGCTCGGCCAGCCGTGCCACGGCCTCGTCTGGCGGGTCTGGCGGCGTCCACGGTGCTCCCGGCCCGTTCTTCCAGGCATCCCGCAGGGTTGCCCATTTTGACAGGTCCGGCTCGGCTCCCGCGCACGCGGGCGGAGGAGGAGGATATTCTTCTCTTCTCTTCTCTAGTGGCGCTTCTGTGGCGCGCGCAGCGCCACGGCAGCGCTCCATCCTGTTTTTCTTCAGTGCCCGGGCCTTGGCGGAGTCGCTGCAATGCCGGTCGAACCTGGGGAACGTCAGCCCTTGGCCCGTTTCCTCCAGCCATCCGACCCGCACCATTTCGCCCGCAAAGCCCTGGTGCCGGGCCGTCCGGTCCACCCAGGCGAGGCCCACGCCCTCGGCGTGCCCGTCCTCGGTGTGCCGGTCGGCCCAGGCCCATAGCCTGAACAGCTTCCCGATCACCGCGTCCTCATCGAGCCCGCAGGCCGACGCCAGCCGGATCACGGCCGGGTCGTCCGAGAGGTCGTGCCGCATTTTCAGCCAATCACCGGCCATCCGTGGCCCTCCTATAAGCCGCCTCCCGCCCCCCGCTCGCACTCCTGGCCTCGCCCTCGCGGACGATCAGCCCACCCCGTGACAACTCCCCGAGCCGCCGCGACACCGCGGCCACGGTCAGCCCGGTCCTGCGTGCCAGCTCGGTCTGCCCGGCCGGCCCGGCCTCGAGGGCCTCGAGGATCCGCGTGCGGTGATCGCCCGCGAACGTCGTGGCCTTGGCCGCGGCCTGGTGCGATGTCGCCGGGTCGGTGGGCCGTGCCAGCCCGCCGAACAGCGGCGTGGCGGCGAGCCGCTCCTGGAGCACGGCGTCGGCGGGGCGGTAGTAGTCGCTCATGCCTTGCCCTCCCTAGCCTCGCGAGCGATCCGCAGGACGCTGTCCTTGTTGATCCCCAGCCGCAGGCAGACCTGTTTCGGCGTGCTGCCCTGGCGGAGCAGCTGCATCACCCGCTCTCGGTCGATCCTGTTGACTCCTGGCATCGTGCCCTCCGTGGTGTATTGGCCGCGTGTCGTGCGGCAGACGGCCCGGGTCACCGGCATGTGGCTGGGAGTGTTTGCCGCCGGCCCTGGACTGCGGAGTTACAACGCGACCGCCGCTTGCGCTCTCCCTGTGGCCGATGCGTAGCAGCCACTTGCACGGCCGGGAGCGGCCGTTGTTCTCAGTCCCCGGTGTAATACAGCGGTGCCATCGGCCCCTGCCGCTGGCTCGCGATCGTGTGGCCCCAGCGGTCATCGAAGGCATCTCGCACCGCCTCGGCGTCACGCTCCGGCCGCTGCCGCCGCATGGCGGCCATGGCGACCTGATTGCGGTAGCCTGCCGCGAGGTGGTGGTTCTCCGCGGTGATGATCCGATGGATCGCCACCTCGATCGGCCACGACCCTGCCGCTTCGATGTCGCTCATGCTTGGCCCTCCAGGCTGTCCGCCTCGGCCCGCAGCCGCTCGGCCTGGGCGAGCAGCCGGTGGCCGATCGCCTCGACCCTCCCGGCCGCAGCCCGGCTCGCGTCCGCGAGCGTGGTATGGAAGCCCTTGTCGGGCACGATCGGGCCGTGCGAAAGCCGCACCATCGTCTCGCCGTCCACCGTCACCGAATCGCCCGCGACGGTGTTGGTGTAGACGCCGCTCGTGCCGAAGTGCGAGTCGTACAGGTCGATCCTGAAACGCTTGCTCATGCGATCACCTGCATCGCCGAGCACGCCACCAGCGTGAGCAGCCAGAGGAATGGGATGTCGTCGGAGTTCGCCGCCGCCTTGTCAGCCTTTTGCAGCGGCGTGCGGGCCGCCTGCTGCTTCGGGGCCGGCGGCGGCTCCCGATACGCCTCGAAGGCCGGGGCCGCAGCCGGGGCCGCGAAGGCGTTGACGTAGACCACCAACTGGCCGGTGGTCTTGCTCGTCGCCTGCTTCGTGGTCACCGTCACCCGCCGGCCGACGATCTCCTGGTCGATCTCGGCCGAGCTCGGCAGGCCGAGAGCCTGGAGCAACTGGAGGGCCAGCTTGCAGTCCCGCTTCTCCGTCGGGTCGAACCACCGCTCCAGGTCTTCAAACGTGCCGTTGCTGTCCCGCAGCGTGACGATGATGCACTCCTGCCCGTCCCGCTTGCGGGTGACCGTCTTCACCTTGACGATCTCCACCTCGTGATCGCCGTCGCTGAACAGGCCAACCGAATCGTCGTCTCCGAACGTGTCGAACCTCATCATGTCTGCACCTCTGGGGTGTGGGGTGTACCGATCCGCGGGATGGCCGGGTTCGCCCGGCCCTCTTCGATTCCGATGTTGAACGCTTCCGTCACCGCCATCGCGGGCGAGATGTCGCCCGTCGACAGCTTCTTCTCCAAGTCCGCGAGCCGGTCGGTAGCGGTCTGCACCGCCGCCTTCCGCTTCGACCGCCACGGCGATTCGTCATGCCACGCCATCGCTCACCTCCTGGGGCTCGAGCTGCTGGTGGCGGATGTTGATCTGCGAATCGAGCCGACTCCGCTGGGATGGCGAGAGTTCGCCGTTCGATTCGGCCAGGTCAGCGTCGTCGCTGATCTGCGACAGCTGCTCCACCGTGGTGGCCTCGTTGACCCGCTCCAGCCAGCCCTTTCGATCTGCCTGGACGGCAACCGGTGCCGGCTCCGGTGCCTTGGCCCTCGTCACCGCGAACATCGGGGCCAGGGCCGCGATCCCCATGGGCATCTCGGCCGGCAGGCCGTAGCGGTTCTTCGCGTCGAACGCCGCGCACCGCTCGGCGAACATGAACCGCTCCTTCCCGCCGACAGCCTTAGCCCGGCCGTCGGTGCCCTCCACCACCCGCGTGCGGTAGTTCAGGAAGATGAGGGCGTCGGCCCATTCCTTGATGAGCGGGCTCACCTGCTTCGACAGCTTCAACTCATGCCGGTCGTAGCCCTCGGTCATTTCAGGCGGGCTCACTCTCTTCACCGTCGAGTGGCCGACGAGGACCACGTTCATCCCGGCCCGCACGAGGTTGTCGAGCGAGTCAAGAAATTGGGCCATCTGCTCTGTGGCGATCACCCATCCCTTGCCGAACGGAAACGATTCGATGCTCGGCTTGTCGGCGTCCTTGCACACCTTTTGAACCAGCAGCCGCTCGGCCCAGTCGATCGAATCGACCACGAGCGTTGAGAAGCCCTGCCGGTCCACCGCGAGGGCCGCCACGGCCGTCTTCATCGTCTGCCAATCGCCGACCACCACCCGGGCAACGTCCAGCTGGTTCGTGCCGTCCTCGGTGTCGAGGATCAACGGGTCTGGGAACTGGCTGGCGAGCGTTGTCTTGCCGATGCCCTCGCCGCCGTACAGCACCACCTTCGCCGGTGCGGCTTGCTTGCCGCGAACGATCTTCATTCCCATCCCTGGCCTCCTTCTTCAACCATCTCCACCGCCGGCACGTCGTCGACCGCACTTGCGAGCCGTACCACAACCTCCGGCGGAATCTCGTAGACGCCCTTGCGGGCCGTGTGTCGCATCCGCAGCAGCAGGAGCCTGGCGGCCTTCACCACCTCGCACGCCCTGGCGTGGCGATAGACCAGCCGTGCCTCCTGTTGCCGCATTGACCTACTCGTGATCCCGATTGGCAGCATTCAGTTGTCCCTCCGTGATGACCTCGGGCAGTTCGTCGCGGCGGATCAGCACCGCCCGCGGGGCTTCGATGCCCAACTTGCAGTAGGGGCGGCCCGTCCCGATCCGGCGGATGTCGGTCACGACGACCTCGATCTGCTCGCCGTTCGGGCAGGTGAGCACCAGCCCCTCGCCAGCCTTCCGTGAAATCACAAGCACCGTTGATCTCCTTCCCGCTTCGTCAGCCCTGACTCGCGGGGGCCTTCCTGTTCATGCGGCCGCTCCGCGGCCGCTCCTTCCCACCGCGATCCGTCGCGGCGGTCTCCTGATTCGTCACGCGGTCCCCGGCCTGGCGGCCGCCGTCGATGACGGGCAGCACGCCATACCGGGGCTTGAGCGTTCGCAGTTCGGCGAGCCGGTGCAGGGCAGCCGGATCGTCGACCAGCTCTGCGGCGATCGCCTCGCGGAGTTGCGTCAACTCCGCGAGCGTGTGGCCGATCACGTCGTAGATGGCGAGCCGGTCGCCGGCGGCCAGCCGGCGGTCGAGGCCCCAGCGGATCGTGGCGTCGAGGGGGATGGCCTCGCGGCACCCCTCCGCGATCGCGGCCCGGTGGATCAGTTCCTCGGCGGCCCGGCAGACCTCGAGGATCAGTCCCGCTCGCCGAGCATCAGCACGGCCTCGGGGCAGTGCGGCGCCTGCCGCCGCCACTCGCCCATCTGCCAGCGGCTGCGGCGTTCCTCCTCCGACCATCCCATGCGGATGATCGCTGCCGCTGCGAGCACCTGTATCAGCGTCGGGTCGCTCTGCTTCTCGTGAAGCCCGCCCCGCTGTCCCGCTCGCTGCTCGCGTCCGTCCTTGAACATCGTCGCCTCCTTCCAGGGAGGCCGCGTCTCGCGTCCGTGCGTCCATCGGCGTCCCTCGCCAAGTGGTCCGTCGTCCGAAGTGGATGACGTTGGGGCGAGAGACTAAGGAAACTTGAAAACTATGTCAACGGGAGTTTTCAAGTTTTCTTGAATGGCCGAAAAACCCGGGCGTTATGCCAGTTTTTCGAGCTTGACGCCGAGAGCGGCCGCCAGCTTTTTGATCGTCGAGAGGCGCGGCGATTGGATCTTGCCGGTGAGGATCTGGTAGAGGCCGGCCGTTGTGATGCCGGCCTCCTTGGCCACCTCATCCATGTGCATCCCGGCCGCAGCGGCGAACCTCTCGATCTTCACGCCGAGCGGACACCGGCGAATTGTCCGCGGCCGCCCCCCGGCATGTCTGTCGCTGACGGTCGCCATTTTCACGCCTCCCTGCCCGATCCTTGACTCGCGCCACCCGCGAGGCAATCGTCGGTTGAAGGGCCGCCCCGGCGGCCGCTGGCTGCGGTCCACCGGGGAGGCCCGAATGGCGGGGGCAGGATTCGGGGGGCCAGCCCCCCAGCCCCTACAACCGGAACGAAAACGACACCGTTGGTCAACGCACGGAAGCGTGTCCTATCCATTTCCTGGAGGCACGCACCATGACACTCAACCAGTTTTTCACCGACTTCTACCGCCCGCTCCGCCTGCGGGGGCGATCGCAGAATACTTCGAGGCTGTACGGATGCACGATCCGCTGCTTCGGGAAGTTCCTCGGCCGCGAGCCGCAGCTGGCCGACATCGCAGACGAAATGACGCTGGCCCGGTTCGTCGATTGGCGGCAGGCCACCCGCTCGCCGTACTCGGCGGAGAAGGAGCGATCGCAGCTCATGGCCATGGCCCGGCTCGCGAACGAGCGGCGGATGATCACGTCGCTCCCGGCGTGCCAGCCATGCGTCCTGCCGGATCGGACGGCCTCGGCCTGGACGGAGGACGAGCTGCGGCGGCTGTTCGCTGCGGCGGCCTCGACGCCCGGGGCAGTGGGCCGGGTGTCTGCCGGCGAGTTTTGGGCCGCACTCGTGATGACTTGCTTCGAGACCACCGAGCGTATCGGCGCGATGCTCGACCTGGAGCCGCGGCATCTGCGGCGGCCGTTCCTCGAGGTGCCCGGCGAGATCAGGAAGGGAGGCCGGCGGGCTCGGGTCTACGAGCTGTCGGACGATCTGTGCGACCGGCTCGAGCGGCTGGCCCGCGTGAACCGCGACCGCATCTTCGCCTGGCCGCACCCGCGGACGTACCTCTGGGATCGCCTGAAGGACGACGTGATGAAACGGGCCGGGCTGGCCGGGAAGCGTCTGGCGTTTCAGCAGGTGAGGCGGTCGGCCATTTCACACATGGCCAAGGCCGCCGGTGATGCGGCGGCGATTCAGTTTGCCGGCCACGTTCAACCGGCCACGACGCGGAAGTGGTATCTCGATCCCAGGTTCGTGCCGCGGCCGCAGCGGCCGGCGGATCTCCTGCCGAAGTTGGATCAGAAGGACAAGCGTGGGTAGGATTCTGCCGCCCGAAAGGAGGGTGCTGTGTCCGACTGGAGTTTCCTTGATGACGGGGCCGACGATGGGACGATCCGCATCAACACCGGCCGGCGTCGGCCGACGCCAACGAAGAAGACGAAGACGTTCATCGAAAGCCTGGACGATGCCCAGCGTGGGCTCGACGGTTGTGCGAAGCAGCTCCGCGGTTGCGGGTGCCTGCTGATCATGCTCGGCCTTCTTGGCCTGGCCCCGTTCCTTCTCGCACTGCTGTGAGGCCGCATTGACCCCCGCCCGCAGCGTGCAATACTGCCTGCCATGAAGATCGACCCGTCCGAATACGTCCGCATCGGCACCGCCGCGACCCTGGCCGGCGTGACGCGGGCGTATGTGAACCGGCTCATCAAGGCCGGCCGGCTGCCCGCCGTGACCATCGACGGGCAGAACTTCGTCCGCCGGGCCGACGCTGTCCGGTTCAAGCCGCTCCCGCCAGGCGGGAAAAAGTAGCGGTTTCCCCGGGGAAAACGCCCCAAGTATTTTTTTGGGTGAAGGACTGGACGCACGGTATCCGATTGGATACAGTAGGGGCATGACGCGGGCGATTGAGACCCGCGGCCGACAACCGGGAGACGAAACGATGAACGCCGCCTTCACCATCACCGAGCCCAGCAAGACGATGCAGGACACGCTCAAGGTTCTGGAAGACGCCCGTGGCTGGAAGTACCCGATCAAGCCGGTAACGTGCCGCACCGAGTCTTTCGCCCGCGAGCTCGCGGCGGCCATGGACTTCTACTACGGCGGCCACGAGTTTGACGCTCGCCGCGACATCGACGGCGGCATCGTCTGGGTGGTCAGCAGCAAGGGCTACTACCACTACATCGGGGCTTGAGCGACACAAGGTGGGGCCACCCGGCCAGCCGACAGGGGCAAAACGGGTGGCACTTTAAAACACCACAGGAGTTCAAACCATGACCGCCCTCGAAGCCCGCATCGAATGCCTGCCGACCGACGTGCTCGTGAACATCTGCCGGGCCATGATGTACGACTTCCGCGATGAGGCCGACACCGTGTTCGCCGCCACAATGAAGGAGCTCGAGCGGCGGCTGCCTTCGGCCGAGTTCATCGCCTTCTGCGGTGAACTGGAGGCGGCCGTATGATCGCCACGCTCTACCGCATGACCAGCGGCGAATGCCGCTGGATCGGCCGGCCCGACATTCACGTCTACTGCTGGGCACCGTGCGACCTCGTGATGATGCCCCACGGCCGCAAGGGCTGGCAGCGTCGGCCGCCCGTGTTTCAGGTCGTGACCGCCACGGCCACCACCGATTGGCTCGACGCCCCGACCGCCGCCCGTGAGATCGAATCCCTTCTTGCCCAGGAGATCGCAGCATGACCCCCGACATCGAACATCTCGCCGATCTCGGATGCCGGTTCGTCCGGCTCGCCCGCCGAGAGAAGCGGCCCCTCGGGGCCGGCTGGCAGACCAAGGCCACCGGCGACATGGAGGCCGTCGACTCCTGGTATGCCGCCGGCTCGAACATCGGCCTCCTCCTCGGCCCCGCCTCCGGCGTGGTCGATGTCGAGTACGACGACCCCGCCGGCCGGGAGCAGCTGGCCGCGCTCGGGATCCTCGACATCCCCACGCCCACCTGGCGGTCGGCCCGGGGCGAGCACCGACTGTTTCGCTGGGAGCCGTGGATGCCGGCCTCGGCGGTTGTCCACGCTGACGACCTGGAGATCCGCATCGGTGGCCGGGCCGCTCAATCGGTCCTGCCGCCGTCGCGGCACCCGGATGGCTCGCAGTACCAATGGATCATCCGCCCGGTAGACTGCCCCGTCGCGGCGTTCCCGGCCCAGCTGTTGGCACAGGAGGTTTTCGCATGAGCACCCAGGACGAATCCTACGAGTTTTGTTTCACCCTCGCGGAGATGGCCGTGGTGGTCGAGGCGTTGAAGGGCCTCGCCAGGCAGCATTCGTCGATGGCGACGACGTGGCTGATGCTCCAGCAGGACAGAAACTATGAAGAACAGAAACTTCGCCGCCGGTCCGACGAAGAGGCGAAGGCCGCCGCGACGGCCTACGAAGTGGCTCGCATCATCGAGCAGCGGATGAAGAGGATTCGGGCGAATCTTGCCGAGCCGCCGGAGGTGGAGTGATGAGCAACTGGAGTCCAACCTACAAGGCCGTGTGCGACATCTGCGGCGAGACGCAGGAAGTCAGCAACTATGGAGACTGGGCCTGCCGCAAGTGCGGACAAGGCTACACCTATGACGAGTGCCACCAGATTCGGCTCACGGATTCCCAGTGGGCGTTGCTGCGGAACCCGCCGCGATGGATTCCCGTCGAGGAGCGGTTGCCGGAACACGGTGAAGAAGTGCTCGCGTACTTTCCCCCACAGCCCTACTGCCCAAACCCAATTGTCGGAGAAGCCGTCCACGCCGGCAAAGGCAACTGGTCTACGGAGCATGGTGGGTGGTTCCATGTCACCCACTGGATGCCGCTACCCGAGCCGCCGGAGGTGACGTGATGCCCCGCCTGAACTGGTCCTCCCTCGTCCACACCCTGGTCCTGATCCGGCTTGGCCAGGAGCTTGGCACCGACTCCCGGCTGGCCCGGGCCATCCACGACATGATCGAGTTGGTCGTGGCGTTCGGGCGGTGAAAGTCGTGCCGCGCCCCGGGATTCACCCCCACCCGGGGCGCGGCTGCCGGCTGCGAATGGGGGCTCGCGCCGGCGTATGCGGTGCCGTCAGTCTACTACGGTCTCCATCTCCCGCAGCGTCTCCCGCCACGACGGATCCCGCCACCACAGGCCCAGGATCACATGGCAGATGTTGCTGACCGTGCCGCCGAGGATCATCGGCCATAACGGCCCGACGCCGTGGATGGCCTCCCACCGCTCGCGGACCTGTGCCCGCACGAGCGTCATGGTGTGGTCGATGTCTTTGTGATTCGGCCCGCCCAGCCGCTCGATGTCTTCAAGGTGAATATGGGGCCAGTACCGCACGACAAGCCGCGTCAGTTCGTCCACGCGCCAGCTTTGGGCGTACTGAACACGGGAGGCCAGGACGTGGCGGACATGGGCCTGGAGGGCTTTGAGGTTGTCCATCATCGCCTCTCGATCACCTGCCGGATTTCCTTTTGCCCGGCCGCCAGCTCTTCGAGCGTGTCGGCCTGCCGCTCCTGGGCCTTGGACAGCGTAGCGAGCGTGTCGCTCGTGGCCTGGAGGAAGGTGGTGTGCGATTCGACCACCGGCACAAGCACCGTCTCGTGGAGGGCCACGGCGGCCATCTGGCCCCACCAGCCGATGACGCAAAGCACAAGACACGGAAACCCGAACTCCCGCAGGAGCTTGATCGCCACGTCCACCATGTCGCGAGTCTGCTGTGTCACTGCTGCCCCCTCGAATCAAGCCATCTCTGGACCAACACCTGAACGATTGCCGAGATCGCCCACGCGATCACGAGCGTCATAAAGGCGAAGCCGTCCCGCTCGTGGTAGTGCTGGCGGACGCGAGCCTCGACCCGCTTGCGGAGGTCGTCGCCATGCACGACCACGGCAGACAGACCGGCGGCACGGACGGAGGCTTCGTATTCGCCATGCACCGCCGCCAGCTCGTCCGCCGCCACCCGCACGAGGGCATCGCACCGCTCCCGGCCTAGCATGGCCCGGCGGAGCGGGTTCTTCGCGAGGCCACGCCAGGCGGCATCCCGGGCGGCTTGCAACTCGGCGTCGGTCATTTCGTTTTGCATCTCCCATCGGAGCAGGCGACCGCTTCGGCACCCGCGAGGAACGCCGCCACCCGCGTGGAGCAACTGCCGATCGTGCGGCCGTTTGCCGAGCCGAACAGCACCCCGGCCACATGGCCGTCGGCGTCCAGCATCGGCCCGCCGCTGTCGCCCTGCCGGGCGGCGGCCTTCATCTCCACGAGCTGCGGCTGAACACCCCGGCCCCGGCCCGGCGAGGCGTAGAGCGTCACCGCTCCGGTCTGCTCGAGGTACTTGCCGTCCGGGCCGTAGCCGGCGATCGTCAGCGGGTCGCCCACGCGCGGGGCCTGCACCGCGACCGGCACCGGGGCGGCCGGCGGGTTCGTCACCGCCAGGGCCGCGAGATCCCACACGGTATCGGTGCCCTGCACCTTGGCCGGCGTGATCTTGCCGCCGGGCCACTTCACCACCACGCCGTCCTTTCCGTCGCGGATGACGTGCCAGTTCGTCACGATCACGCCATGCGAGCCGGTCACGCTCACGAGCACCCCGCTGCCGCTGTGCCGCACATTGCCGTCGGCCGCCGTCACCCGCACTACCGCCGCCCGGTGGGCGGGCTCGGCAGCCACCTTGTCGGGCACCTCGCCGCTGCCGTCGCACACGGGGCAGGGGAGCCGCACCGGGGCCGGCCCGACGATCCGCTCGCCGTGGCAGTTGGGGCATTCAGCCCCGGCGGCGATCGCCGCGAACAGGGCCAGGAGGATGGCGAGCGTTCGCATGGTCACCCGGCCGCCGGCCGGCTCCAATCGTCGGGGAGGGTGCAGCTGGCGATGGCGAATGATCCACGCCAGGCCGATCGGGCGGTCCGTTCGGAGTCGTACCTGACCACGTCGTAGCTGTCGGGGTAGGCCATGAGCCGCTGATCGGCCACCCACCGAGCCCACGGCACCGCGTGGCCCTTACGGCCCACGCTCACGACCAGGCCGTGCAGCACGCAACAGACGGCCTCTTCGTAGGACTCGGGGAAGATCACCTCCAGCGGGCGAAACATCCGGGCCGTCTCCTGCCAGCCCTCGGGGAACCGCGAGACCGGCACCCATTGGCCGCCGCTCTGGTTGCCGTTGCCCTTGCCGCTCGTGCCCGTCAGCGAATGCCGGAAGGCGTAGTCCCGCGGCTGCACCTTGTCGGGCAGCATCCCCCGGCGGACGGCGATCTCCAGCACCTGCCGGACGTTCGCACCGCCCCAGCGGTCCGGGTTGGCCTCGGCGTAGACGCTCAATGGCGACAACCAAACGCTGCCGGCCGCCCCCGACTCGGCGTACCGCTCGCCCACCTGCGGGCCGCCGTAGATCAGCCCGCGTGCCCGGTTGCGGGCGGCTTCGAGGTTGGCCCGCAGGGAGTGGGCCGTGCATTCGTGGGTCGGGTGCTGGTTCGTGAACCGGTCGAGGTAGTTCATCGCCCACAGACCATGCCGGTCATTCTCGGCCGCCCGCTCGGCCCACTCGCGCGGCTCGATCCACATGGCCCGGGGGAACTCCCGCGAGGCGTTGCCGCAGGCGTCCCGCAGGGCGTCGGTCGTGTCCTCGGCCGCGAGGTGGTCCGGGTAGCCGTCGTGCTCGGCTGGGAAAACGTCGATCAGTTTCTGGTCGATCACGGCACGGCCCTCACGACGGCATCGGCATCGGTCGGGGCCTTCACGATCGCCAGCACGGTTGAGCCCGACAGCACGACCAGGGCCGGGAGGCCCCGGGCCTTGGCAGCCTCCACCGCGGCTCGGTACTGGTCGGGCACCTCGCCGTCGCCGTCGGTGGCATCGGCCTCCACGAGCGTGGCCAGAATCTGCCGCTCACGGTTCAGCCGGTTGAGGCCGACCGTGACGCCGGGCGGCACGGCCGTGGCGTCCTTCTCGTAGACGTAGGCCGCCCCCGTCGCGGTCTTTGCCACGACAGCGGTGCCGTGCCACGCCGGCAGCGGGCCGGCGAGGAGGATCAGCCCCAGGGTGAGCAGGACGAAGGGCCTCACGGCTTGACGGGCTCCGCGGGCTTCAGGAGCTCATGCGTCAGCTGCTCGCACACCGCCACCGCCTGGTGGTGGCCCTTGTCCCGCAGCCGGGCCGCGAGGTCGATCACGAGCCGGAGATCGTCGACCGGTGCCCGCTCGCGGGCCGGCTGGGCCGCCCGGACCCGTTGGGCCAGCACGACCACGGCGTAGATCACGAGGCCGACACCGGCGGCAGCCTGGAGGTATGGCAGGACGTTCACGGGGCGGGCTCCTGGGGCAACGTGTCGAGGATGTCGAGGATCTCGCGGACGAGGGCCACGCCCTCCTCGGTGTGCAGTACCGCGGCCAGCCGCTTGGCGAGCCGGTCGTCCAGCCGGCTGGCGGTCCGCGAGGCGGCCCACTCCAGGCCGTCGGCCACCACCTGCGAACGCTCGCGAACGTCGGCCGCCGCGGCGTACCGCCGGGCGTAGCCGATCGCCGGTGCCCACTCGCGGAGAAGGCGGATCTCGGCCAGCATCACGCCACCCCGCGGACCAGAGGCAGCACCTGCTCTACGGCCCCGGCCGCGATGGCCAGCACGAGCGACCGCACGGCGGGCTTGGCGATCACCCACAGCGGCCA
>Ga0315903_10005530_pt1 | contig 16445 bp, 16 predicted proteins | sample LakEriMetagenome_7_FD_203524 | JGI IMG/M metagenome (GOLD analysis project Ga0315903, IMG submission 203524) | Freshwater fungal communities from buoy surface, Lake Erie, Ohio, United States - Buoy 2 MA119 | ecosystem: Environmental > Aquatic > Freshwater > Lake | place: USA: Lake Erie, Ohio...
AAGGGCAAGAGGCTGTCACAAGAACAGCCCGTTCAATTTTCCCGATCGCAGAAAAAGCCAACGATGAACCAACTGCCGATCTTTTGACTCAACGACTCCAAGTTCACGAAAAGACAGCGTGGATGTTGAGAAGCTTATTAGAAGAATAATCGTAAATCAATCCGCGCAATGCGCGGATTGATTTACGATAGGATTAAATTTTAAGAACATAAGTATCTCCATCGAAGTTGAATAATCCGCTTTTTTTAATAGGTTTCCCGATATTTTTTTTGCTGCTACAAGTCCCCGCGACACTTGTGCTGCTCAAACGTCTCAGCACTGCCCGCGATCGCACAGCACCATTGTTACCCCTTGAGTTCTCAGCCGAAGCTTTAGCTAAGCAAGATCCTAAGGTTTCGATTGTTATCCCTACACTTAATGAAATTGATCGCTTACCGATTTGTTTAGAAGGTTTGCGCGATCAAGCCGCTAAAGAAATTATAGTGGTGGATAGCCGATCGCAAGATGGCACTCCCGAATATGTGCAGAAGTTACAAAAGGATTTTCCAATTCCCTTAAAGCTGATTACTGACGATCCGTTACCTGAAGGTTGGGTTGGCAGACCTTGGGCTTTGCATACAGGATTTTTAAATAGTGACCCTACGAGTGAGTGGGTACTTGGAATCGATGCCGATACATTACCGCAAAAGGGTTTAGTCGCCAGTTTTGTGGATCAAGCCACGGTTGATAATTTTGATATTGTATCGCTGTCTCCAAAATTTATTCTCAAGACCGCAGGCGAGCAGTGGCTTCAACCCGCGCTATTGATCACGCTCATTTTTCGTTTTGGGGCAACAGGCGATCGCACTCAATTTACCGAAGATAGGGTGATGGCAAATGGTCAATGTTTCCTGTCTAAACGCGCAAAATTGGTTGAGTTAAATGGCTATGAATTAGCTAAATCATCGTTTTGCGATGATGTCACCCTTGCTAGAGCTGCTGCGCAACGTGGCGCAAAGGTGGGCTTTCTCGATGGTGCAGCATTGATGCAGGTGCGGATGTATACGTCTATGGCAGAAACATGGCGCGAATGGGGGCGATCGCTTGATCTTAAGGATGCTTCGACCCCAAGCCAAACCTTTGCGGATTGTCTCTTACTCACAGCCGTTCAGGGATTGCCAATATTAATGCTCATTGCACTATCAATTTGGCAACCAGCATCATCAATATTGATGAATATTTTGTTTTGCCTCAATGCCTTTCTGGTCTTTATCCGATGCTTACTTGTGTTTGGTATTCGTACTAGCTATACAGAGGTAGGCTTTTGGTTTTGGCTGTCTCCCCTTGCCGATCCTGTTGCAGTAATTCGGATCTGGATTTCAGCACTTACCAAGCCCAAAAGTTGGCGCGGTCGGACTTATACCTAATCCTTACTTTTTCCGTTGGCTCAATGGGTGTTTCGGGGAGGTGCTTTAGCTTAAAGACCTGAAATTTTTATGCACAATGGTTTTAGCATCGGAGGTATTCGACATCTGAAGCACCTATCATGAAAAGCATTGAGCCGTTTATGATGTTTGACTTCCCCGAAACACCTTATATAGTCTCAATTTCATGAGCGTAGCTACAGCATGGGTTTAGCCTTGGGGTAAACTGCTAGCATCAAGTCTCAATTAGAATCTGTAATGAAAAAAAATGATGGGTGGTTTCACATTGCACTGCGATGGAAAGGCTCAGTAGTTCCTGAGGTTTTGCCGCGATCGCTAATGTGTGGATTGTTTGGCATTTTCATTTATATTCTATATCTTTATCAAGTCAAAGTTTCCTTACCAATATTGGGAAACATTATTCCCAATATTGTGTTGGGTTTGTTGCTCGTATTCCGAACCAACACTGCCTATGAACGATTTTGGGAAGGTCGCAAAGCTTGGGGATTGCTTGTAAATACAGTTCGGAATTTATCTCGACAAATCTTAGTAGCAATTGCAGAAAAAGAACCAAGTGATCGTCAAGCTAAAATTGCCGCTGTCAATCTATTACCAGCTTTTGCGATCGCTTTAAAATTACACTTGCGCTCAGAGCCAGTCAATGCAGAACTTGAAGCTAACCTCTCAGTAAAACAATTTGAACATCTCAAAACGATGCAGCATCCACCTCTTGAGATTGCATTTTGGATTAGTAGCTATCTCCAAGATCAGTCCATAAAGGAAAAGCTTGATCGTTATCAACTCAACGATATGCTCCAACTTTTACACCAAATGGTTGATGTTATAGGCATTTGTGAACGTATTCTCAGAACACCAATTCCGCTCGCGTATTCTATTCATTTAAAGCAATTATTAATGATTTATTCATTATCACTTCCATTCCAGATGGTAGATCAACTGCAATGGATGACAGGCCCAATCGTCGCTTTAATTAGCTTCACTCTATTAGGTATCGAAGAAATTGGCATTCAAATAGAAGATCCCTTTGGACATGATGCGAATGATTTGCCTTTAGATAATATTTGCAACGTGATGACACGAAATATTGAAGATTTAGTGATAATTAGCAGCAACAAATTTGACGCATAATTTTGGGACTAATAGCAATATTCTAAAGGTGTGAATTAAAAAACTTCTTTAGTTAAACCTCAGGTATATTGACTCATCTATGTTATAGCTATTTTAGCGATCGCAATAAAAGTAAAGAAATTTAGTGCAATTTGTGTGACTTAAATCATATATAGTTATTATTCTTAACATAAATAAATATTATCGTTTTTAATTTTCATAATGCAAGCAATAAATACTGAGTGGACAACAACAGAAGAAGAAGTAGCTAAAAAAGCTTTTGACATTGCCTACAAGCGAGAGATCGGGGCTCTGATTGACTCAGTTCGCTATCGAGCAAGCTCTTTAGCTGAGATCGAGGACATGTGGCGTTTGCATGATTTTTTGAGCGTTAAACGTCATGAAGTCGATGGTCGATATGACTTTCGATTGCCCACTTTGGTTTTTGTGTTTGCGGGGTTGGTTAAAGATGGTTGGCTTAGCCTCAATGAACTTGAAGGCTTAAATGCTGATAAAATCGCCAAGATTGCTGCACTTACTTGTATGTAATAACATATATAGCAGTCCTAAATGGTTTGTGGAAGGACACCCCGATGGGATGTCCTTCCACAAACCAAAAAAATCCACAAATGATATAGGGCTAATATATAAAGATAGACTATGCCAAGTATTACTCTTTATTATATGGGTTTTATAAGCATGAATTAGAGTCTACCTTCTAGTAGATTCACAAATATATCCACCGACATAGTTATTAGAATAAATAAAAAATCAAAAAAAGATGTCAGCAATAAATGCTGACTTTTTTTGATTTTTATCTTGAGAAATCTTCTAATATCTATACTGCAAGCAATAATCACTATTGTTAACTCAAAAAGAAGTGATTATAAATAAATGATTTAATCAACCCATAAACAAGTCAAATTAGATCCAATATCTATCCTTAGAGGTTTTGTAATTGTAAACACAATATGAGTACATGTAATTAGGTGATTAAACAATAAAAGAATTTGAATTCTTATTGTTTATATAGCTTCCAATTAATCATCACTAAACAGAAATGTATTACTCATAAAAATCGTAGTATTTTTCTTGGATTTGTATTGGATTTAATTAAGCTCACTATCTTAAAATTCTGTTCTCTAAAATGTCGGATTTGTCTTTCCTTCATGTAGAGGTACGACATCAAACTATTCAGTTGCACTCTCAACCCAATCTTATGACCTACACCATTAACTCAGCCAGAAGTATTTTCCCTAACACCCTTGCTGCTGACGTAGTGCCAGCAACTACCGCAAGATTTAATCAACTTAGCCCTGAAGACCAACTTGCTTGGATCTGGTTTACTTATCTTGAGATGGGTAAAACTGTAACGATCGCAGCTCCTGGAGCCGCAAGTATGCAGTTGGCTGAGTTGACCTTGAATGAAATCAAGAAAATGAGCTTTCAACAGCAAACTCAGGTCATGTGTGATTTAGCTAATCGTGCTGACACTCCGATTTGCCGTACTTATGCTATTTGGTCGCAAAACATCAAACTAGGTTTTTGGTATCAACTTGGTGAGTGGATGGAAAAAGGAATTGTTGCTCCAATTCCTGAAGGTTACAAGCTGTCAGCTAACGCATCGGCAGTGTTAGAAACCCTGAAAAGTTTAGATCCAGGACAACAAATTACAATTCTCCGTAACTCAGTTGTAGATATGGGTTATGACCCCAACAAAATGGGTGAATTTACTCGTGTTGCTGAGCCTGTTTCTCCTCCACAAGAAGTATCTAAGCGCACTCAAGTTAGTATTGAAGGTGTAGACAATCCTACAGTCTTGTCTTACATGAATAATCTGAACGCTAACGATTTTGATGCTCTTATTGCTCTATTTCTCCCAGACGGTGCGCTACAACCTCCTTTCCAAAGACCAATTGTCGGGAAAGATGCCGTGTTGAGATTTTTTAAAGAAGAATGTCAAAACTTGGTGCTTGTTCCAGAAAAAGGTGTTTCTGAACCAGCAGATGGTGGATATACTCAAATCAAGATTACAGGTAAAGTGCAAACTCCTTGGTTCGGTTCTGGTGTAGGTATGAATATCTCTTGGCGCTTTTTGCTCGATCCTAACAATAAGATTTTCTTTGTTGCGATCGACTTGTTAGCATCTGCTAAAGAGTTGGTGAACTTCGCTCGTTAGTTTAGTTACGGCGATTTATGCTTTTGAAATCGGCGGCGCGATCGCACCGCCGATTTTATTTTTATAGTTTTAACTATTTCCTTTTGAAAATATGCAAATGTTTACCTCTCTACAAAAGGTATATCAAGGGGAAGATTGGATTGGATTATTAATAGCCTTAATTATTATTAGTCTATGGTTTGTCAGCCTATTTAAGCTTCTCTCTATTCAAATATCAGATACTTCTTGGTTCTGGTTAATTGTCTCTGTTTTGGGGCGTACTTATCTCCATACGGGCTTATTTATCCTTGCCCATGATTCAATGCATGGTAACTTAATTCCAAGTAACAGAAGTCTCAACCATCTAATTGGACGACTTGCAGTTACAGTTTATGGATTTTTGCCCTATAACCATTGCTGTACCAATCATTTTAATCATCATCGCTATGCCTCTCAAAGTGGCGATCCTGATTTTTACGACAGTGTTCCCAATCCAATATTTTGGTATTGCAAGTTTATCCGTGAATATTTTCCCATGCGATCGCTAATCATTTTCTTAGTGAACATGATTCTAATTGCTTGGGGATTAACAAACATTTTCCATGTTGCATTTACAAATTTGATATTTTTTGTCCTTGTTCCACTTGTCTTGAGCTCTTTACAGTTATTCTTCTTTGGTACTTATCTACCACATCACCAACTACACGAAAACCCCTATTTCTCTCCTCGATTGCAAAGCAGTTACTATTCCAATCTATGGTCATTTGTTAGCTGCTACAACTTTGGCTATTACCATTGGGAGCATCACGAATATCCAAAAACTCCTTGGTATAAGCTCCATAAAGTTCATGCCAAATAGAGCGGTCACTATGCGACCTCTCTATTGCTGTAAAACCCTCACAGGGTTTGATGTTAATTAACAAAAGTGTGACAACACTTTTGTTATAGCAGCTATAGTCACATGTATCATGACAAAACAAAACCCAAATAGTGTGAGGCGGCGCTTCGCTCCGCCTCACACTATTTGGGTTCTATGCCCTAACAAGAATGGCGACAGATATAATTGGTATTACAGTAATTTCTGAACAAATTTATTGTTTCAGGTTTCCGAGCAAAGCCACATCAACCAAAAAGCATCGCGCCGCGATGCTCTTGGTTTGATTATGACGTTTGAGCTTTGAGCCATGCCCAAGGCAAGGCAAGCAGCTTGTTTGAACGAGGCACGAAGGCACGACGCACAAATACTTCGTAGTTGTTATGTTCGATCGCCTTTAAAATATTGCGATACAAAATTAGCGAAGACCAAACTGGCCATCTGGCATCCTTACATAAAGCCGAAATACCATCTTCAGCATGTTGGTAAAACTCACGCGCTCTTTGAATTTGGAAACGCATTAGCTCAGTCCATCGCTCATCAACCGTACCGCTTAATAAGTCTTTTTCGGTATAGTCGAAATAATGCAGATCCTCAAGAGGTAGATAAATCCGTCCTCGCTGAGCATCTTCGCCAATATCTCGCAAAATATTAGTTAGCTGCATTGCTATACCCAAAGCGATCGCCGCTTCTGTCGCCGTAGCAATTATCGATGGATCTTTAGTCTCAAAGCCCATGATTGCTGCCGACATTAAACCGACAGTGCCTGCGACGCGATAGCAATATAAATGAAGATCGTCGAAAGTTTGGTAGCGATCGTATTTGAGATCCATCCGCATTCCAGAGATCATGTCTTTGAAAGGCTGAATTGGCATCGGGTAATGCTTGACCGTATCGGCTAGAGCAATATCCGACGCATGGATCGGATCACCACGAAATGTCGCCTCTAACTGTTTCTCCCAGCTAAAAAGCGTTTCTGCATCTGTAGTTTCCGCTTGCATTCCATCAACAAGCTCATCGGTACGACGACACCAAGCATAGATAGCCCAAACTGCTCGTCGTTTTGCTTGTGACATCAGCATCGTGCCAAGATAAAAAGTCTTGGCATACTTAGCCGTGATGCAACGACAAATCTCGTAGGCTTCCTCAAGATTGACTGACTGACAAATTGCCATCGGTTTAGGCACTGACGACAGATGGATTTGACTGGTTTTCGTTAGAGGTTCGACCAAGGACTTTATTTCCAGAAGATTGACTTGCTTTGTGGATTTCCTGTGCTGTTAGCTTACCAGAAAGTACAGCCCCTTCCATACTGCCAAAAAATGGTTGCGCTGTATAGCTACCTGACAGAAAGAAATTAACAATGGGAGTTGCTTGGGTAGGGCGAAATTTTTCGCGGTCAGGAATTGCAGTATAGATCGATCTTGGAGTCTTAACTACATGGGATTTGAGGGCTTTGGCTGGACTTGGTAAGTGCTTCGGAAATAGTTTCGCTAGTTCATTCAAGGTTGCGTCAATAATTTCACTATTGGGGCGATCAATCCAATCAGCAGCAGGAGCAAAAACCAATTCCAGCATTGACTTGTCTGGATCTGCGTACTCTTTGCAAGAGTTGCTCATATCAGAATAAACACTGAGGAGTTGCGATCGCGAAAACAATGTGTGATCAATATCTGTAAGCTTGCGGTCAAACCAAATTTGGACGCTGATTACTGGTACGCCTTCTAAATGATTTAGTTGTTGAAAAAATGGCATGGTCTGCCATGCGATCGGCATGAAGTCTTTCATCACATCTACAGGCATTGCTGACACATAAGCATCGGCAATGATTTCTTGATTTGGTGAACCGTTCATTCCTCGAATTATGAGCTTTTCGACATTTCCGTCGGTTCCCACCACGATCTCTTTTAGCCCTGCGCTAGTATGCACTTCGCCCCCTCGAGCAATTACGTAGTCAGCGATCGGTTGACAGAGTCGCTCAGGTGGTGCGCCATCTAAGTAAGCAATTCGTGAGCCTTCTTTTTGTTGCAAAAACTTGTTCAGGGCTCGCAGAGGGATTGTAGCTGAAATAACATCTGGGTCGATAAATTTAAGAGATTTACAAACAGCAATAAAGATGTCCGTAGTGATATCTTCACCAATACCATGCATTTGGAGCCATTCGTTAAAAGTATATTTATCCATAGATGCAACATATTTGTCACCACGGACGATCGCAGGAATCAAACCGATCGCAAATCGTATTTTTTGATTCCAACTAAGCATGTCATTGTTGCGAAGAATCGAGATGATAATGTTGAAAGGTGCTGGAAGGTCAGGGACATCAAACCAAGAGAGTACGCCTGGCTTTTCAGGCTGGTTAAAAATTAAAGCATGGCGCTTCCATTGCAGACGATCCAAAATGTTTAGCTCTCCCATAAGCTGCAACATATTTGGATAAGCCCCAAAAAAGTTATGCAGCCCTGTTTCGATCCAGTCGCCATCCTTATCTTTCCAAGCTGCAACTAAGCCCCCTAGAACATCATTGCGCTCTAACAAAATCGGCTGATGTCCCAAATCGATTAAATATTTGGCACAGGATAATCCTGCTAACCCTCCTCCAGCGATCGCAACGCGCATATTGTTTTTATACCCTTACGTTTAATTTTTATGCTTAATTATCTCCATCTTACTTTGCAAAGCTTAATAATTCACTAGTTTTTGCCAGTAAAAGTTTCAGACGATCTCTCTTTTGTTTTAAGTTAGGATGGCGCTCACAAAATTATCTTGGCTAGTATGGTAAAAAGTCTCACTGATTATCCTGAGATATCTCCCACGCCATCTCGAAAATTATGGATGGCAGCAATTAAGTTCCCAATGTATAGTGTGGCGATCATACCGATCGCTACGGGTACTGCTATTGCTTATCGCAATACAGGAGAGATTAACTGGATTGTGTTTTGGGCATTTCTGATTTCCGCAGTTCTAATTTTAGTCTGGGAAAATTTATGCAATGATGTGTTTGATGCAGAGACAGGAATCGATATTAATAAAGCACATTCAGTTGTTAATTTGACAGGCAAGAAGAACTTAATATTTGCAATCGCCAATATTTGCTTACTCCTCGGCATCAGCGGCGTATTAGCAATTTCTTGGCTACAGCAAGATGTAGTTGTTGTTAGTGCGATCGCCCTTTGTTGTTTTCTTGGCTATATTTACCAAGGGCCCCCTTTTCGATTGGGATATCAGGGTTGGGGAGAAGTTTTATGCTTTTTTGCCTTTGGTCCTCTAGGTGTATCGGCTGCTTACTACAGTCAAACTAAATCTTGGTCAGTCGGCTCAATTGCAGCAGCGATCATTGTCGGGATTATTACTAGTCTGATCTTATTTTGTTCGCATTTTAATCAAGTTAACGATGATCTTGCCGCAGGTAAGCGATCACCTGTTGTGCGTTTGGGGACTAAGCGAGCAGCACAACTTTTACCTTGGGTTTGTAGCGTGATCTATGCGATTACGATTATTGCGATCGTGCTACACTTTTTCCCTACTTGGACTGCGATCGTGCTGATTAGCTTACCAATCGCATGGAGATTATGCTCATTTATTAGCGAAAATCACGATCGCGCCGAACTTTTACTCAACTATCGATTTGTTGCTGTTGCCCTACATTTTGTCGTTGGTTCATGCCTTAGTATTAGCTTGATTTTATGAAATTGTAATTCCCATGATTTTGCCGGATAGAATTTATCATTGCTCAGCTAGTACGGCGATCGCTGGTGGTGGAGTTAAAACCTATGTTGATGGCTTAGTGGCAGTCGTCGCCCTGCAAAGATCCTTGCAAACTTAGAACGTGCAAGTACCGAATTAAATACTCTAAAAAAACTCGGTATTTTGACGATCGCTAACAGTGATTATGTGAGAGCACAGTTAATTGCCAATGGATTACCAGAATCGCAGGTAGTAACTTTACGTTGTGGTATTGCAGCAACTTCCTATAAACATGAACCATTAATTAGAATCGTCCATGCTCAAAAACGGATTCTTTTTGCAGGCAGAATAGTGCAAGATAAGGGATTAGATTGGTTACTAAAAACGATACCTCTCCTAGATTCTGACATTCATCTTGACATTGCAGGTGAAGCGTGGGCTATGCCTCAGGTTCGTCAGCTAGCGGAGGATTTACAAATTTGCGATCGCATTACTTGGCACGGCTGGTGTCAAAACGAAAAATTAGATGAGCTGTATCGTCAAAGTTTTGCAGTGATTTTCCCTAGCGTATGGACAGAGCCTGCGGGGTTAGTAACTTTAGAATCTTACGCAAGATTCCGTCCAGTGATTGCTAGTGATGTTGGCGGTATCCCTGAACATGTTCAGGCTGGGAAGACGGGGATTTTGGTTGAGCCAAATAATACCCGAAAATTAGCTGCTGCGATTACAGATTTGGCAAATAATTTTGATAAAGCTCGTGAGATTGGTATAGCAGGCAATGCTTTATTTCACTCAGAATTTACTCTTGCTATACATGCTCAAAGACTGACAGAAATTTATGAATTTGCGATCGCCAAGTTTCATAAGTAACCCAAGTTGCTACATATCAAAAACCGTCTCAAAACAAGTTAAAAACAGCCTATCTAAGTGCTAAACAACGCTTTTTTTGTATAAAAATCTAGCATTTTTTATTTTGATTTTAGTTTTGGATGAATAGGTAGCAACTTGGGTTAAGTAATAATAAAAGTCTGCCCTCGGCAGACTTTTATTATTATGCTTGTTTAGATTCTGAACCGTCAATGATGCGCTGGAATAGATAGCCTGTACCACGCGCAGTCAATATTAACTCAGGGTTACTAGGATCTTCTTCTAGCTTCGCACGTAGTCGCGAAATGTGAACATCGACTACACGAGTATCCACATGGCGCTCTGGCGTGTAGCCCCAAACTTCTTGCAAGATTTCGGCCCTTGAGAAAGCTTCACCCGATCGCCCAACTAATAGCTCTAACAAACTAAACTCCATCCCCGTTAAGCGAATACGCTCATCGGATTTATAGACTTGGCGCTTGTTGGTATCAATTTTGATCGTATTGATATGAATTACCCCAGAGCTAGGTATGCCTGACGTGCCATTGCGATCAAAACGTCGCAATACTGAACGAATTCGAGCTTCTAATTCCTTAGGCGAAAAAGGCTTAACAACATAATCATCTGCACCTAATTCAAGCCCAGTAATGCGATCAGCAACATCGCCTAACGCAGTCAGCATGATAATCGGAATGTCAGATTCTTTGCGAAGCTCTTGACATACTCCGTAGCCGTCGAGCTTTGGCATCATGACATCAAGAACCACCAAATCGGGATTCTCTTTATGAAAAACTTCGATCGCTTCTTCGCCATCTGCGGCGGTGACAACCTCGTAACCGATCATCGACAGACGTGTCTCCAGAATTCGGCGAATACTTGCTTCGTCGTCTACAACTAAAATTTTTTCCTTATGGTTTTCCAAGCCAGTTTACACTCCACTATGTTGCTAGCTGCAATTCAGTAAAATTTTATAGTTTTACATATTTATTTAGTTAAGTTTACAAGAAATTGGTCGTTACAATCCGAAAACAAAACTTAAAGTTTCAGAACAGGCTAAATCTGAATTTTGCATAGCTGGCAAGATTTTTTTGGGATATAAAACGATGCGTTAAATTGAGTAAGCGCTAAATCTCAAACCATGGAGAGCGAATTACGATGTCTCTGTTTTCTCGATTTTATGTGGGTGATTGCGATAAAATCATATTAAGTTTTATGCAAAATGAGGATTTTTTCGATCATGACTGAACCAACTCAAGTACCACAGGCTACTGATCCGACAATGGGATTTAACACTTATGCAGAAAGATTAAATGGTCGAGCTGCGATGATTGGCTTTATCCTCGCGGTAGGGATCGAGTTTGTCACTGGTCAGGGTTTATTGGCATGGCTAGGTATTATTAATCCATAAATATCTGTACAGCGCTTTGCGCTAAATTAAACAACAAATAATTTTTTAAAAAGCTTGTAAAACAAGCCTTTTAAAAAATTATTTGTTTCTCTGATTTCTACAAATTTTAGTGAAATTTCTAATATGACATCTGGCAAAATCGAGAACTCTCTATACTGGACTGCGGCAATTTTGGGATTAGTTCTCGATCAAGCCTCTAAGTATTTAGTCGTACAATATCTAAAGGGATTGAAATCAGTTCCCTTGATTAATGGTGTTTTTCATTTTACCTATGCAACCAATACGGGTGCAGCATTTAGCTTGTTTAGTGGTCAGATTGATTGGCTCAAATGGGTGTCGATGGTTGTGAGTTTAGGGTTAGTTGCCTTTGGTTTTTTTGGTAAAAACTTAAATCGATGGGAACAGGTTGGCTATGGCTGTATTTTAGCAGGAGCAGCAGGTAATGGCATCGATCGCTTTGTAGCTGGTTATGTGGTTGATTTTATCGATATACGGGTTATTAGATTTGCGATTTTCAATATTGCTGATGTCTTCATCAATGTTGGTCTAGTTTGTTTAGCGATCGCGGTTTTATTTTTCAGTAAGTCATCAAAGCCCAAAAAACTAGAATGATTGTTTTGCGATCACTCTAGGAATTTTGATTATAAAATAGTTGCGATGAAAGTTAGCCTAGGCTAACTTTCATCGCAACTATTTTTGGGCTTTAGAGCGTGAAGCGCTATATTTCTAATTAGAAGTTATTAAGAGTCTTAGCAGTATGGCAAAATCCCCAAAAATTGTAGTCGTCACCAATGGCAAGGGGGGAGTAGGTAAAACAACAACAGCGATCGCCTTGGCAGGTATCTTGGCACAGGAAACTAAAGTATTAGTTGTAGATGCGGACGTACAAGGAAGCTTGTCTTGGTGGGTTGGACGTAGTGAGAAGGGCATGGGCTTTGATATTGCCAAAGAAATCGATCCGACACATCTAAGAAAATTGCCGAAACTTAGCAGTTACGATCTAGTATTGGTAGATACACCGCCTGCACTACATTCCCATGCATTAGCTACAGTTGTAGCGATCGCTGATTATTTGGTTTTGCCCAGTCCACCTGCTCCGATGGATTTAACTGCCCTCATCGATACTGTCAAAAGTACCGTAAGACCTGCCCAAGTTCCCCATCGAGTTCTGTTAACCCGTGTTGATCCTCGCTGCCTCAATGAAGCACTTGAGGCTCAAAATACTTTGCAAGAAGTTGGAGTACCTGTTTTTCATGCTTTTGTGAGAGCTTATAAAGCTCATGAACGCGCTGCTCTAGATGGGAAATTAGTTACAGAATGGAAAGGGAAAAATGCGAGAGAAGCAGAAGCAGACTATAGACGTGTGGTTGATGAACTGAGGCGAGATATTTTAAGGTAAAGCATTATGAGATTCCAAGTCGGCGGACTCTCATAATGAAAATAGCTGTTTTATAGAACTAAATACAAAATAATGTCAATCAAAAAGAAAGTCGGAATTTCAGATTTATTGCGCGATGAAGTCCAGAAAGAAACTGAAACTCCAGCTAATAGCGATTCAACTGAACAAACTATCGAAGTAAAGGCAGAAACCATTGCTGAGCCAGTCAGTAAAGCTTCTATTCGTCCTGAACTAAATGCAGCAGCAAAATCTCCAAGTTTGGACGATCGCACAAAAGCAAAAGTTTCTGATCTAGAGCTATCACTCGCTCAGTCTCGACAAAGAGAAACTGAACTGTCACAAACTGTAGCTGATTTGCAAAAGGATTTGAAATTTAGCCATACCAATATCGAGCTTTTACAGAAATCACTGGTAGCGATCGAGAGTCTCAAAAATGAATTAGATCAACAACTCGTGGAAGTCAAACGCGATAATTTGCGCTTAGCCGAAGCGAATATTCAACTTTCGGAGCAGATTAAGACCTTAGAATCAACCAAAGAGTTAGCTCAGCCCCCTGTAGTTGAGGTTGCTAGTTCTTCGCAATTGGTGTCGCAAAGCCCTCAGAACAATAGAGCAACTCCTCGTAAACAGCCTGTTGAACAACCCTATCCCCATCGCGATCGTAATCCCTATGCGCGTCCAACTGGCTCTAACGAACAGTTACAGCGCATAAACAATAAAAATATCGGCTGGATGGACTAAATATCAAAAAGTAGTACCAAATCAAGAAATGGCTACGCCATTTCTTGATTTTAAAACCCTTACTGGGTTTAGTTTTTAATTCACAAAAGTGTGACAACACTTTTGTGAATTGGTATAAAGGGGAGGGGCTTGGTGCTAATTCTACTTTTGGCGGAATGGTATTTGCTCAAAACCAAAACCCCAAAGTAGAGTTGCGGCGCAACTCTACTTTGGGGTTTTGGTTTGTTTGGGTTAATTGTTGCAAAATAAATTAAATGTAACATTATGCCCAAATTTAAATCATATGCGCTAAACTATTTACCGTAAGGTAAAAGTATTTATCGGTTGTAGTAATTGTTTTCTGTACTGGCAGTTTTTTTCTGTTTCATCGTGACAAGCTTCTCTCCGACATCTCTATCTCTACATACTTATTGAATTCTTGGAGAAAGCATAATGTCTATTTACGTTGGTAACTTGTCCTATGAAGTTACTCAAGACCATTTAAAGCCAGTTTTTGAAGACTACGGCAAGGTCACACGTGTTCATTTCCCTACTGATCGTGAAACTGGTCGCGCTCGCGGCTTTGCATTTGTAGAAATGAGTGCAGATGCTGAGGAAGATGCAGCCATCACAGCGCTAGACGGTGCTGAGTGGATGGGTCGCGTACTCAAAGTCAACAAGGCTAAGCCTCGCGAGAATAATGACTCGTTTGGCGGCGGCGGTCGCGGCGGCGGTCGCGGCGGCTATAACAAGTCTGGCGGTGGCGGTGGTCGTTACTAAATCATTTTTTTAGAGCGTATAGCGTTCTAAAAAATATTAGTATTCAACTGCAAGCAAAAAATAGAGGAGAAAACTAAGTTTTCTCCTCTATTTTGTTATGCTATGCAAAAGTATGCAGACTCAATGCAGGTTTGGCATGGATTTATTGCAACCATTAGGAATTGTTGTTCAGGGTTCTTTAAGCGACGGCTTAGAAGTTCGACTAAATGGCGAGATTTCCGTCGAAGATATGCGCGTCGGGAAGTTTCTGGTGGTGCATGGTCGGCATACGCGCTTTTTTTGCATCCTCACCGATGTCACTCTAGGTACGGCTAGTCCCCGTATTCTCATGAATCCGCCTGATCCTGAGAATACTTTTTTAACCGAAATTTTGGCAGGTACTGGGACTTTTGGCACGATCAATTTAACGCCAATGTTAATGTTTTTTCCTGCAAATCCTTTTGACCTCATTACTCAGCGAGCTACTAGTCAAAATAGCGATCGTGTTAAGAAAACAAAGCGGAAGAAATCACAAGCTTATGAAACTGTCGAAGAAATAAGTGATTTTCAACTTTTGCCAGTAAAGACAATTCCAAGCCATTTCTCGCAGGTGTTTGATGCGACTGAGAGGGATTTTCGGATTGTATTTGGTTGGGAAGATGATCCCCATAAACGTAACTTTGCGATCGGGCAGCCAATTGATATGCCTGTGCCAATTTGTCTTGATCTCGATCGCTTTGTAGAGCGCAGTAACGGCATCTTTGGTAAATCAGGAACTGGTAAATCTTTTTTGACACGACTATTACTATCAGGAATTATCCGTAAGCAAGCGGCGGTGAATCTGATTTTTGACATGCATTCAGAATATGGGTGGGAAGCTGCAACTGAAGGCAAAAGATTTAGTACAGTTAAAGGTTTACGACAGCTATTTCCTGCACAGGTACAGATTTATACCCTCGATCCAGACTCAACGAAGCGGCGGGGAGTGCGAGATGCTCAGGAGCTTTACATCAGCTACGACCAAATCGATGTCGAAGATTTGATGCTAATCCGTGAAGAATTAAATCTCTCCGAAGCTAGTTTAGAAAATGCGATTATTCTACGGAATGAATTTGGAAAAAGTTGGATTTCGCGATTACTTGCCATGACCAATTCGGAAATTCAAGAATTTTGCGAACAGAAAATGGGGAGTAAGTCATCAATTATGGCGCTCCAACGTAAACTCACACGTCTAGATGATCTCAAGTATTTACGCCCAACCTCCCCCGAAAACTACATTAAGCGTATTCTCGATTCGATCGCGGCTGGGAAACATATCGTCATTGAGTTTGGTTCGCAATCAAATCTACTTTCCTATATGTTGGCGACAAATATCATTACGAGGCGGATTCACCATTCTTATGTGCAACAGGCTGAGCGATTTTTGCAGACTAAAAATATTTGCGATCGCCCGCAGCAGTTAACAATCACCATCGAAGAAGCCCATCGTTTTCTGGCTCCAAATACGGCTAGACAGACTATATTTGGGACGATTGCTCGCGAGATGCGGAAATATTTTGTGACTTTGCTAATCGTCGATCAACGCCCGTCAGGAATTGATAACGAGGTAATGTCCCAAATTGGAACCAGAATTACGGCGTTGCTCAATGATGAGAAAGATATCGACGCAATTTTTACTGGCGTAGCTGGCAGTGGCAATTTACGAACAATTTTGTCAAAACTAGATTCTAAGCAGCAAGCTTTAGTTCTCGGTCATGCAGTGCCAATGCCTGTCGTGGTGCAAACTCGTCCCTATGATGAAACTTTCTATCGCGAGATCGGTGAAGTGCCTTGGGAAGAAATTTCAACTCCAGAAGTTTTGCGGGTTGCAGAGGCGGCTAAAGCAGATTTAGGATTTTGAACCGACTTAAGCGCAATGTAGACAATCAAAGAGTTATCTCGTCTTTGGCTCCTACTTTCTGCTTATAGCGCTTTGCGATCAAACGAGCCGCAATTGCTGTAGGTACTTTTGCAGCAAGCCCTATTTGTACCCGGCAATTCTC
>Ga0315903_10005533_pt1 | contig 16437 bp, 8 predicted proteins | sample LakEriMetagenome_7_FD_203524 | JGI IMG/M metagenome (GOLD analysis project Ga0315903, IMG submission 203524) | Freshwater fungal communities from buoy surface, Lake Erie, Ohio, United States - Buoy 2 MA119 | ecosystem: Environmental > Aquatic > Freshwater > Lake | place: USA: Lake Erie, Ohio...
AGGTTGACATTTGCCCGCTCGAATTAAACCCACCCGACGGGCGATCGCTTCTCCCCGCTCGGCAAAAGGACCCCAGTATTGACCATTGACTGGGGTTTTTCCGTTTTCTAGGGCTATAATCTGACAAGTTCCCGTATTTTCCTGGACAATGTACCAGTTTTGTGCGCTATTATCCATAGATTTTTCTCCTTATACCCCAAACCCTAGGGTTGATTCATAGTAGGGTTGATTCATGAATCAACCCTACCCCAAACCCCAAACCCCAAACCCCAAACCCCAAACCCCAAACCCCAAACCCCACACCCCACACCCCAAACCCCACACCCCAAACCCCACACCCCAAACCCCACACCCCACACCCCACACCCCACACCCCACACCCCACACCCCACACCCTACACCCCACACCCCACACCCTGCCCCCACGAAAAACTTTTTGCCGCAAACCCGAAGTAAAAAATTTTTATAAACTTCTTGACAAAACCGGGGAGATAAATGCTAATATTAAAAAGGTCTGTGCAATGGGGATTAGCCAAGCGGTAAGGCAGCGGGTTTTGGTCCCGCCATTTCCTAGGTTCGAATCCTAGATCCCCAGTTTAGTATTTTTTATTCCCAATCCGCCAATGATCGAGAATATCCTTGATCAAAGCTTCCTTTAGCCAAATACGACCGATAAGCGCCAGGGGAACCGCCAGAAATAGCCCTAAAAAGCCAAAAATCGAGGCAAAAAACAACTGGGCCAACAGGGTAAAAGCGGGTAAGAGCTTGAGCGACCGCACTGTTAAAATGGGCAGCGGTGAATGATGGTCGAAATATTGAATTAACAGATAAATACTGCTGTAGAGCAGTAAAACTGCCCAGGGTTGCCAGGGAGCTTCCAGAAGGGCGATAGAAAAGGGTAAAATCGTGCTTAAAACCGGCCCGAGGTTGGGGATAAAGGTGAGAAATCCGGCCAGAATAGATTGGGAAAAAGCGAGGGGAATGCCAATCAGGGATAGACCCAGGCAACTGCCCAAGGTCATAATCAACATATGACAGAAAATCCCTTTTAGCCAAGCTTTTAAATCTCGATCGCAATCTTCTAGGATCGATCGTACCCGAGGACGGTAGAAAGCGGGAAATAAACGCAGAAAACAACGGTGGTAAGCGGCAGGATCGGCGAGAATCATCAAGCTCAGGGCAACAATTAGCAGTAAGCTGAGGATAATGCCGAAAGTACCGTAAAAAATGCTCAAACCCCGGTCAGCAATTTGGTTAATCAGGGGTTGTAATTGAGCGAGCAGCGTTTTAAAGTCCGGGAAGACACTGGCCAGACTAGGATCGAGATAATCCTCAAGACGATGCAGTTGTCCCCAGAGTCTTTCTATAGCTTGGGGTAATAAACTAAATAATTGGCGAAATTGTTGAACTAAAGCGGGTATAATCCCCACAAAAATACCGATAATACCAATAAAGAAGCTAAAAAGAGTGATAATTAGGGCGTGGGAACGTTTGAGGTGATGACGCTGCCACCAAGTCACAGCCAAATTTAAAATCTGAGCCAGAAGAATCGCCATCAATAATAATAAGAGAATCTGTCGAATTTGCCAGAGAATCAACAGACAAAAGACTAACAGGACTAAACCGAAGCTACTGCCAAAAGTCATGATAAGCAAGGAGAAAGGAGAAAGATTCCTAATCAGTTATTGTCCGTCTCCAGAGGGCAAAAACCGTGAGCAGAAAAGGAGTAAAAACCAGAATTAAAGTGTTAAGAGGACTGGGAGTGAGCGATAATAAAGGGGCAAGATATTTAATTCCCAGGGAAATCAAAGCCGATATCAAGATTATTTTTATAATAAAGCCGCTCATAGATCAGTTTTTAGGTAACACAAGCACTATCTTATCCCTGAAGAGGGTAAAAATTGGTCGAAATGTGGAAATTATCTGCCATCGGTTTTATAGACCTCTTGCATAATTTTTTTATGGTACGATAGACGGTTTTGCTTTTTTCTCGATTTTTAGATTGGTAATTAGGCACCTCAATAAGCATCGCTTATTGAGAATGATAAAGCTCAAAAGTGCTGAAAACACAGGGTTTTTGAGATACGCAAAAAATAGTTTCTTTGAACTATCGATCATGTTATGTCAATAATAGTCGCTAGAACTTAAGTTTTCCCTAGCTTGTTGAGAATATCCCTTTGCCGAACATTTGTATTGTTTTTAGAGAATTCCTTAACTTATAAGGGTTTCAAGGATTGTCTTTGTCAACAAGGCTTCCTTGTTGCGGTGACTAATTACTTAGATGGAAGTCGAAAAAAGAATAAAATGTGATCTTAGGTCAGGAAATCATCTATACTTTTGCTATATTTATGGCTCTCTTGGGTTTGGTGGGTAAAATGTATTCTAAGATACAGTCTTGCTGGCGAGCGAGTGGAACGAACCACAAAGACACGAAGATCGATCGCTATTATATAAGTTAAACTTATCACACAAAGAATAAGAGAGCCGGCAGCGGTCATGATTTTAGTTTATTTAAAAAAAGTCGAGTTCGTTTTCATTCTTTAACTACCAGCATAGAAGACAGTAGTTATCAGGGAATAGCTGCATACCATAGTAATAGTTATACACCGAAAAAGAAACCGAAAAATGGAAAATTAAAGGAGTATAACAAGGCTTTAGCCAAAGAAAGGATTATCATTGAACCTATAAATAGTAAACTCAAAATCTTGAAAATATTATCCTGTAAATATCGGAATCGTCGTCGAAGATATAGTTTAAGAGTTAACTTGTTGGCGGCTATTTATAACTGTGAGTTAGGGATAGGTATAGCAACTTCTTAAAAGTTGCCTAAAGATTAATCAAGTCAAGGAGAATTTATTCTCAATTTTTATAATTGAGATAGTTTGTGCCGCTTAAATAAAGAGGTTTTGATAACCAAATTAAAGCAGCTCTAAAGATTTTTGAGTTAAAAGTTAAACTTCAAGTTTTCATTCAGGACTAATGTACTGGTTAACTAATTTTCCCAAAAAAATTAGTTAACCAATCATTATAACATATAATTAATTTGCAAGAGTTCTATTGCACGATTACCTGACTTTCATCATCAAAGACAATTAATTTCACGCTCTGGTTCTTTAGCAATACCTGCCCTAATTCTATACTAAAAACACTGTTAAAAGGGGAGAATTAATCCCCCCATCAATCTAGACAAAGAAACTATTGACCGCAATAGTACCGAGCGCCGGGAAAGCACCCGTTAACCCGGTGAGATTAATCACCAAATCATTAGCACTTTGGAAACCCGCCGTACCGTCGTTGATAATTAGGTAAGTAGAAGAACTATTGTCCCGCACTAAAACAGCACTGTTAATTCCGAGAGCTTGATTTCCGGCTGTTGCCCCATCAGCATCGGTAAAGACGTTAGTAACAATGGTGTTAATATTGGTCGTGGTGCTATCTGTTGCCCGGGTAAAAGCGAGAGGGGCATTAATTGCCGCACCAGATTGACTAAGCAGGTCAATTTTATCAGTACCAATAGCAAAATCCGTAACTCGGTCTAGGGCTGTCGAGGTGGACTGACTAAATTGGAAGATGAAGATGTCTGTCCCCACCCCACCGGTTAAAGTATCGATTCCAGCAGCACCATTGAGGGTATCATTACCTAAGCCACCAATTAGAATATCATTGTCCAGAGTACCAGTGAGAATATCATCGTTTGATGACCCGATAATGGGTTCTGGGACGTTAGCAGAAACCGCTAGAATACCTAGGGAGGGATTACCAATCTGATTATCACCGTTAAAGTCTTGTTGGAAGTTGGTTTCTTGAGTAAAAGCTTCCGATGAGTTTAATCCCCACCATCCGCTTGAAGATTGCCAATTCCAGTTATTATCTAAAGTCCACAAGTGGAGATAATTACCATCGTTATATTTCCATAAAACTTGATTGACTCCGTTGACGGTTTCTGCTGCTAAGGTTTGCCAACCAGGGTAGATATTTGTGGTAATCTGAGTGGCACCAATTTTGATGGCAGTGGGGTTATTATTGCCAATTTGAGCATAGAGGTTGTTAGTCGCATCTTGGACTAATTTGGTGTTACCAAAAGCTTCAATTGTGGTGTAGGGTGAACCAATGATTCCATCACCGTTAAAGTCTTGTTGAAAGTTGGTTTCTTGAGTAAAAGCTTCCGATGAGTTTAATCCCCACCATCCGGTGGAAGATTGCCAATTCCAGTTACTATCTAAACTCCACAAGTGGAGATAATTACCATCGTTATATTTCCATAAAACTTGATTGACTCCGTTGACGGTTTCTGCTGCTAAGGTTTGCCAACCAGGGTAGATATTTGTGGTAATCTGAGTGGCACCAATTTTAATAGCAGTGGGGTTATTATCGCCAATTTGGGTGTAAAGTTTATTAGTTGTGTCTTGGACTAATTTGGTGTTACCAAAAGCTTCGATTGGGGTGACACTGGTATCATCATTTTGAATGGCTCCAGTGGCAGTAGCAGTGGTAATGGTAGCGCCGTTGGTGGCATTGGAGAGGGTGACGGTAAAGTTTTCGTTCAGTTCTACCGTTGTATCTCCCTGAACGTCAACAGTAATTACCTTACTGGTTTCTCCCGCCGCAAAACTCACGGTTCCTGACGGTAACACAGACCCGACAAAATCCGTGGCATTGGCAGGATTGCTGCCGCTGCCCGTAACTGCCCAGTTAACGTTATTGGTTCCCGTGGTATTAACCGCACGAGTGACGGTGAAGGTAAAGGCTTTACTGCCACTGTTGCCCTCGGTTTGACTGGCACTGGTGGCAGAAATTGCTAGGGTAGTCCCTGTCGGCAACGCCACTAGGACGGGTTCAATGGCGATGGAGTATGCGATCGCCAGTTGGCCGGAGGGTTGACTAACTCGAAGTTGATAGACCTTACCGGGTTCTGGAGTCGGGGTGGTGAGTTGCAGGGAACCAGCGCCAGTTTGGGTAGCCAGGGGGGTATTGAGGTTACTGGGGTCAAACAGTTGGGCGGTGGCGGTAGCATTGCCAGCAATGTGAACAGTGACGGATAGGGGAACCAGTTGACTCACCTTGGGCAGGTTGAATTTAAACCAATCGGGGGTGGCGGGATCGACCTGTAGTCCGGTGAACCAGTTGGCTTGAATAATCGTGCCGAGATTGGCGGCTTTGGAGGCGATGTTATTGCCAGTAGCCCAATCGTTGCTGTTTTGGACAGCACCGGGGGGGTTAATGGCGAGGGTGTAGTTGGGAATGGGTTGGCCGGTCGTCGTGGGACTGTTGACCAGTAATAGATATTCTTTATTGGCCGCTAATCCCGATAGGTTAAAGCTGGCTTGCCCGTTGCTGGCGGTGGCGGTTTTCAGCGCCGTGGTCCGGTTATCGGGGTCGAAGAGGGAAACCGCTAGGCTTTGGCCGCTTTGGGGGGTGAAGGAAACAGTGAGGGTGTTGCTGGTGGCACCGGCTTGGGAAAGGTTAAAGCGGTAATAGTCTTGATCGGCGGCGTTATGGAGACTTAGGTTCGCGAAGCGGTGGCCGTTACCGGTTAAGGTGTTGAGGTTAAAGGCGCGGGCGGCCACGTCGTTGCCTTCGGCCCAATCCTGTAGGAGGGGGTTGCGGGTGCTACTGCCGCGGGTGGTAAAGGCGTTGAGGAAATTTGTCCAGCCGGTGGCGTTGAGGAATTGTGAGTTGCGGCCGAGGTACCCCGCGTCGATCGCCCCGCTGTCGGGAAAATAGACCGAGAGACCCTGAACGTTGCGTTGGTCGGCGGTTTTATCCACCACTAGGTTACGCAGGGCGGTGAGGGCGTTATTGGCGGCGGTTTTGAGATTGGCGGGAAGATTGCTGTTGGTGCTGGTGGCGACGGCTTGGAGGAACTGACCTAAATCCCGGTAGTAGGGGGCGGGGTAGAAGCTGTTGGCGAAATCGCGGGCATCTTTGATCGCGTCCCAAGTGGCGTTACTGGTGAGGGCAACGGCGGCATCGGTAAAGGTTTTGACGCTGGTGACGAGGGTGTTGAGGGCAGAGGTGCCGGTAGCGGAGAGGGTATCCCAGCCTCTTCTGTCGCCTTGGTGTTGTTGTTGGTAGCTGGCGATGAGGCTATTGGCCAGATCGATGGCTTTGACTTCGCCGGGGTTATTGATCAGGGCGGCGAAGGCGGTGGTGTAGTCGTAGCCGGTGTCTTCGGCGGCTTCCTGAGAGGCGACAAAAATTTCGGCGTGGTTGCGTACCATATAGGCCACTTCCGCCATAGCCATTAAACAGGCATCAAAAGCCAACAGTTTGAGGGAGAAGCTGGGATCGGCGTTTTTGACGTTTTGGAGGGCGGTGTCGAGTTCGGTACTGTAGAGGCGATCGGCACCGGTATTGGCGGAGGTGCCTTCGTTATCGACGTTAAAGCCTCCGAGTTCGCCGTTGCCGTGGTTCCACAGGATGAGGCCGTAGTTGTTGGCGGGGGCGGCGGATTTGGCGAGGTTGATAAATTCTGTCAGGGTGGCGGGATCGCCGGAGTTTTTCTCGTCTAGGAGGGTGAAGGGGGTGGCGACGCGCTTGAGATCGGTGTCGGGTTGGAGAATGGCCCAGCCGGCGGTTCCCCAAGCGGTTTGATTGGCGGTGGCGTAGGGTCGGTTGGCGGTTTGATCCCAGAAGACGGCGATTTTGACGTTACTGGGCAGGGAGGCCGCGGCCAGTTCCATCTCGTTGATGTCGTTGAAGGCGGATTCAGCGAGGTCACTGCCGGTCATATAGACGAAGATCGTCCATTCGTTTTTGGTGTTGGCGGCGTTGGTGGGCGCGTCGATGTAGAACTGGTAGTTGTTGGTGGCGTTGCTGTTGCCGATGACCCGCGCGTAGTAGGTGCCGGCGATTTCTCCGGCGAGGGAAAGGGTTTCTCGGTTATTGGTGGCGCTGGAGAGGTTGGCAGTTTTGTAGGGGGTGGTCAGGTTGCTGGCCCGATAGAGTTCTAGTTGTAGATCGCCCTGGGCGTGTTCAAATTCGACGCTGAGGAAGTTGGCGGCGGTGCCGGTTTGGGTGGTGGTGAATTTAAACCAGTCGTTGTCTCCTTGATGGATGGTGAGTCCGGGGATACTACGGAGGTTACTGATGCGATCGAGGTCGGTGGCGGTGGCGGCGCTGTTGTTGGTTTCGAGGTAGTCGGAGAGGATGGGGGTCTGAGTGCCGTTGGGGGCGCTGAGGGTGAGGGTGTAGTTGGGGTTGGTGGCGTTTTGGTAGCCGAGGACTTGGACTTGATAAGTACCGGCGGCGAGGCCGTCGAGGCTGATTTCTTCGTAGTTTTCGGTGGTTTCGGATCGGCCCCGCACGGTAGTGCCGTCTTGGTTGTAGAGGACAAGATCGAGATCGCCGAGGGCGTGGTTGAAGTCGATGCGGAGGTTATGACCGGCTTTGCCAACGCTGGTAGTTTTGAATTGGAACCAGTCTCGATCGCTGGCGGTGTGGATGGAGAGGGCGCTGAGGGAGGTTACGCCTTCGACGGTTTTGAGGTCGTAGGGTTTGCTGGCGGTGTTGTCGGTGCTGGCTTCTGTCCAATCCCCGGCGGTGTCTAGCGCGGGGGGAGCGTTAAAGATCAGGTTATAGTTCGGGTTGGTCGCACCATTAACGCCACTGACGCGGACGAGGTAATTTCCTTTCGCTAATCCGGCGAGGTTGATCTGTTGATTGCCACTGTTGCCCCCGGTGCGATCAACTAGGAAGGTTCGGTATTGGTTCTCAGTGGTGTTGGTGTCGGTGTTAAAGGCTTCAAAGAGTTCGAGTTGTAAGTTTCCTAAAGAGTTATCGAAGTTTAAACCGACATACTGTCCATCTTGTCCTTGGGCGGACAGGGTGAATTTAAACCAATCTTGATCAGTGGCGCTGTCGATGGAGAGATCGGGAATGTTGGTCACATTTTGACCCGAAGATTTGATTTGTATTTGGCTTATGGATTCTATTCGTAGTAATCGCGTAATAACAGTTCGAATATTGAGACCAGATCGTTCACTGAGAGCACTAGCAAGCTGAAAAAGTGGTACAACATCAGCCTGCTTAAGAAAAAATGGTTGGCTTGATGTCGTTCGTTGGGGTGTACGGCTACTTTGGGGAGAAGCAGTTGGTCTTTGATAATTTGACGTGTTTCTTACTGCATTATTGAAATTAGATGTAGCAAAACTGTTACTAATTTGAGTGTTTACATAATTCTGATTAATTGCTGCGGCACCCATTCGTCCAAATCTATCTGGTACAGGACTAGGCCTGTTAATATCGCTGGTTGAATTAGTTAGATTGCTACGTACGTAATTCTCCAACAGAGCAATACTACGCCCCCCACTAACCGCCAAATCCCGCAACTGATAGGCATCCTTCGGGCCATTGGTCGCGCCTTCCAAAGCGTCGGCTACCAAATCAGGAATCCCCTGTACCGTGAGGCTGTAGTTGGGATTAACAGCGCCGGACACTTTGACGTAATAGGCGCCGGGGTCGAGATTCGCGAGGGAAACCTGCTCCGAGTTTTTATTAGTATTGGACTCCCTTAACTTAGTCCCCGATGCGTTAAAGAGTTCGAGGCGCAGATCCCCCTCTTGGTGATTAAAATCAAGGTTGACAAACTGATTAGCGGCGGTGCGTTGCTCCACCTGTACCTTAAACCAATCCTCATCCGTCGCCGTGTGAATCGAGAGGGCGCTTAAGTCCACACTGCCGTCAATATTCCGCAGATCATAGGCCAGCGTTAGGGTATTATTCGGCTGACTGCGCTTATCCAGCCAATCCGCCTCCGGGGTTTGGGGCGCGTTGATCGAGAGGGAATACTCCGGATTCGTCACCGAACTGGCGGCCCCGTAAACCCGCACCACATAGGTTCCCGCCGCTAACCCCGCCAAAGACACCGACTCCCGATCGCCCTGGGTGTCAGAGGTTAACACCGGCGTGGATTGACCTTCCCGGTAGAGTTGCAACTGAAGATTCCCCAACTGGTGATCGAAGGCGATACTCACCTCCTGACCCGCAAGACCCGTACCAATGGTCGTAAACTTAAACCAATCCTCATCGCCGCCCTGATGGATGGATAGCCCCGAAAACAGACGAGACCCGTCAATTGTCTGAAGATCCGTCGCCGTGGCGCGGGTATTATTCGCCTCCGCCCAATCCGCCTTACTGACGCTGGGATCGGGCGCGTTAACAGAAAGCTGATAACTGGGATTAATCGCGCCGTTATAACCCGTCACCTTCACCAGATAAGTTCCCGCCCCTAGGGGTTGATTACTGGTGTTAACCAAATTCAAGCGCTCAAAATTATTGGTGGTTTCCGACTTGCCTAACAGAGTCGTGCCATTGGAAGCGTAAAGCTCAAGCTCCAAATCCCCCAGGGTATGGTCAAAGTCAATTTGTAGATAATCCGTGGCGCTGGCCGTCGCCAAAGTCGTGAACTTAAACCAATCCACATCCGTCGCCGTGTGAATCGAGAACGGCTCCCAGGTTTGGAACCCCTGCACCGTCCTCAGATCCCGCGCCGTCGCCGCCGTGTTATTGGCCGCCAGCCGATCCGCCCAATCCCCCGCCGCATTCACCGGGGCGCTGATGGCCACACTATATTCTGAATTTGTCGCACCGCCATAGCCATAGACCTTGAGGAAATAGACCCCCGCATTGCGGCCATTGAGGGAAATGCTCTCCGTGTTCCCTACTCCCTGGGAAGAATCCAGAAGGGTCGTCCCATCAGAAGCGTAAAGCTCAATGTCCAAATCCCCCTGCTGGTGGTTGAAAGTAATACCCGCCGCGTCAGATACCCCGCCCTTAGCGTCAATCTCGAAGCGGAACCAGTCCGTGTCGTTGGCGGTAATCGATAAATTGTCCCGATTAAACTGACGGTCAAGCTTGCCCAAGTTGGTCGCCCGACTGATCGCGTTGTTATTATCGGAGCCTTCCCCCCAGTCCGCCGTTACCCCAGCAAAGGGCGCGTCCACTGTCAAGGTATAGCTCGGATTGACCTCCCCATTGTGACCATAAACCCGCAAATAATAAGTCCCGGCACTCAATCCCTTTAAGTCCACCGAATGGGCGTTGGCGACCCCCTCCGAGGTTTTGAGTAGGGTGTTAGAGCTATTGTAAAGCTGTAGATCTAGATCCCCCAGAGTGTGGTCAAAACTAATGGCCGCGTAATGTCCCTGCTGACCGGCGCCGGCGATCGTGAACTTAAACCAATCCACATCACTACCGTTGTGAATCGAGAGAAACTCCTCGGGATCAGTCCCCAAGGTGACCACCTGCCGCCCCTGTTGGGAGGGCGCAATTTGATTATTCAGGTTATAGGCCGTCGAAAAACTATTATTCGACTCAAAGCTATCCGCCCCGTTGGCTAAAGGTGCGCTAATGGTCAGGTCGTAGTTGGGGTTAGTGGCGTTGTTATAACCCAACACCCGCACAAAGTAATCGCCGCTAGTCTGCTCCTCCAGGGAAATGCGCTCGCTATTAGACGTTCCTGCCGAACTGAGGATACGGGTACCGCTACTGTTATAAAGCTCTAGGTCAACATCCCCCAAACTATGATTGAAGGTAACACTGACAAAATCATTAGCCGTTCCCCGACTCGGTAAATTGAACTTAAACCAATCATTATCACCGGCGGTAATAGACAGATTTTGCCAGGTTTTGAGGGGAGACGTGCGGAGATTGCTTAAATCCTTTGCCACTGCCCGCGTATTATTGGCTTCAAAAATATCATCCCCAGGGGTATTAACGACTAGGGAATAATTGGGATTGACGGCACTATTAAAACCTAACACCCGCACAAAATAAGTACCCGTTCCCCGGCCCGCTAGACTGATAGACTCAAAATTACGGGTTCCCTTGGATTCCCCGATTTTACTACCGGCGCTGTTGTAAAGCTCAATATCTAAATCCCCTTGGATATTATCCAGCGCAATGCCGACAAAATGCCCCTCGACACCGGTTTGCTTGAGGTCAAAACTAAACCAATCCTCATCGCTGGCCGTGTGGATGGAAAGATTATTCCACTCCTTGTAGCCGCTCTCAGAACTCCAACCAAAATTCTTCAGTGCCTTAGCGGCACTCCGGGTGTTATTGCTCTCAAAGCTATCGCTCTGAATTCCCGAAGTCGTTCCGGGCGCGTTGATAATTAAATCATATTCATTCGTTTGCCCAAGCCAACTGTAAACCGCCACTCGGTAGGTACCTTGGGGCAGTCCCCAGAGGGATATATACTCCCCGTCGGTGTTATTGGCCTCGTAGGTAATCAGACGACCTTGGTTGTCATAGAGGGCTAAATCTAAATTCCCCTGGGTGTTATTAAAATCAATGGCGATGTAATGATTATTGTTAGTCTGCCCTGTAATCGTAAAAGAAAACCAATCCTGATCCGTGGGGGTATGGATAGACAGATCATTTTCCCGCTTAAAGCCCGCAACGGTTCCCAAGGACGTTGGCGTTGTCCCAAAATTATTAGAGTTACCACTGGTTTCTAGGCGATCGCCTGTAGTCGTAAAAGCCACTGGCAGATTAAATTCCAGTAAATAACCAGGACTGGTCTGCCCAGCATAACTCCCCAACTGGACAACGTAGGTCCCCGCCGGTAAACCGCCTAGGGGAACATAGTTGTAGCCAGACCCTTCTCCCAGAGCATAGAACAGAAAGTTACCGGCGCTGTCAAAGAAATTAAGATCAATAATCCCCTGAGCGCCATTAAAGAAAGCGGCGATATAGTGTTCATCGGTGGAGGTTCCCGCCGTGGTAAAGCGGAAAAAGTCGGTATCTGTAGAACTGTGAATGGTCAGATTTTGCAGGGCGCTTAATCCGCTCAGGGTTCCGAGATTTCTTGCCGTCGCGAGGGTGTTATTGGATTCGTATCCATCTTGAGGAATACTCGGTGCTGTGACTGTAAACGTGCGAGAATATGTGTTATTCGACTCGTCACTCTCAAAAACCGCATTAGTCGAGTCAACCTGTAAGGTCAGGGTATAGTTGCCCGGTGCTAGAGGGCCAAGAGCGAAGTCGGTGAAGTAGTCAAAGTCGCCAGCGCTAAACGCAAGGTTATTCCAAGAAGCAATCTGGGTTCCATTCAGAAGTAAACGGCTCGAAAAGCCCGATACCGTACTGCCACTGCCGATATTCTGCCAAGCGCCGTCGATATAGAGAGTATTAGTCGAGGTGATCTGGGTGGCTTGGGTCGAGTTCCCCGGCGTCGTGGAAATAATCAACTCCAACGGTACAGGCCACAAATCCGACTGGGGCGCATTAATCTCTAGTCGGTAGCCAGCCGAGCCTGGCCAACCAATGTTAGTGCCATAATAGTTACGAACGACAGCAGAATAGGTTCCAGCCGGAAGACCTGCAAGGGAAATGCCCTCTAAATTATAATTTGAGCCATAATCGTCTGCGCGAACTAAAAGCTGGCCGGTAGAGTGATTATAAAGGTCTAGTACCAGATCAACGTTCGTTGCGGTAGAGGACACTTGGACGTAATGATTACTATTTCCCTGACCGGTGGTCGAAAAAATCCAGATATCGCCGGAGTCTGATGTCGTGACGGAATCATCTCGATAGCCATATCCTTGCCTTAAACCCAGATTAGTTGTCGCCTGCTCTACTGCGACCAACTGCTCATCAATGGTAATGACCGCCCAATCATCCTCTGTCTGTAGGCGACGCAATTCCCCACTGCCAATCTCAACACCCCGCACCAGCGCCGAAAACAACTCACCCTCATCCCCGGTTGTATCCTGAGCGTTAACCACCAAATCCAAATAATGCCCAATCTCCTCTAACAACACCGCCCGCAAGCGCCCCGCATCCCCATTAACCACCGACTCCGACAGATAGATCTTGCCTGTCTGGGCCGAAAAAGCCCCTACCGCGCCGTCTAAAATCCCATCCGCTAGGATTTCAACTTCCGGCAGATTTCCGGGGGACGTTAACGCACGGAACCGTCGTGGCGTAATCTCCGTGCCAAAAACTAGCTTAAACTTTTCCGCAAAGAGAGGATCAGCGGCAAAATCCCCTAGGGATTGGAGAACATCAGCAACAGCAGAGCGTAGGGCGGGGGAGTAGGTATCCATGGCAGAAACGTATTAAACCTTGCTACAAGACAAATATAGTCATCTCAATTAAGATTGAGAATATCAATCTCAGAGTTCATAAGGATTGGCGTTGTCAGATCAGAATATGAAAGATGCAATGCAATCCTTGCTATCAAAGTGATTTCAGTTCCCAGCTGATTCTGATCATCTTTCAATTTGACAACGCCGTAGAATATGATTAATCTTCGCCCAATTCTGTAACTGTTGGCGATAATCGTAAATATTTGTTAAATTAAGTTGACAATTCCCTAAATATAAGCATCCCGGCGCACCATGGGAAACAAGGTGAATGGTGGTAATCTGGGGATTTTGTTGTAAAAAAGTGGATATTTGTTCGATTCCGTCTTGATTGGGAGAGAGAATAACGGTGGCGACTTCTGGAATTACTCCAGCTTGTAGGGTTTGATAATCGGTAACACCAGCATCGAGGAAAACTACGGTAGCGGTTAAACGCTGATTTCTCGCACTATCCACCCGATTAGCTTGACTCAAGCCATCAGATTGAGCAAAATTGAACAAAACATCGTCAACAGCAGGAAGGCTCGGCAACAGGGTAGAAGTCATGACATTGACCGCAAAGGATGACTTCGACTATTTTGTGCAAAGAATCCCGAATTTTTCAAGGTTTCTATAACAAAAATTAACATTTATACAAGAAAACGGGTTTCTTTGAGAAACCCGTTTTCTAAGAAACCCGTTTTCTAGATATTGATTTTAGCCAAAGACTGCTGAAATTCTGCGAGAGAATTAGCGGTAGCTGCTAATTTTAGTAGCTCTTCTAAGATAGTAGGGTTAGTCATTTTGCCGATTATCTCTTCAATTTCTGAAGAAATCTCTCCAAACCGCACAGTTAAAACTGTTTTTATGGCATCGCGGCTTTTTTCTAGCACCCCAATTTCCTTACCAATTTCCTTACCAATTTCCTTACCGCGTTCTATCCCTCGTAACTCCCCAATTTCCTCACCAATTTTCCTTCCTCGTAACTCCATATTACTCATTAAAGGCATGGTTCTTTCCTCCTCAAATTGTTTGATTTTACTTTCTAAACTTGACTGCAATTCAGTGGATAAAGTCATCATATTGTCGATGATTTCAAACAGTTTAATTATCTGTTCTCTCTCGAACTCCTTTTCATATAATCCCCTGATTAACCTCCACTTCCACTGTTCCCGTTGTGGCAGCTTCCCAGTAGTCGCTTTTGTTTTCAGGTGTGCCATGACTATTATAGCAAAGGGATTGCTACTTGCTTCTAGTTCTGACCAGCTTTCCTCATAGTCCAGTAATTTAACCGTTGGGAATTTGAGGCTGACTTCACAACCGGCGATAGTATAATTATAGGAATCTGGTCGCCAATTTACTCGTTCATCTCCTAATATAGCGAGACTGATAACTGGTTTCTGATACAAATCAAAGGCACGATAGTTATAAATATACATCCTCTGAGGGAAATTTTCTTCGTATTGACTTTGAATTTCAATATGAATCAAAATCCAGACTTCTTCACCCCTGAGTAACCAAACTTTATAGAGTTTGTCAGCAAAACGTTTTTTTGTCTTAGCTGAAGCGGTAATCCGTTTGAGTTCTTTTTCTAGGGATTCGGGAGTTTTTGTCCAATCAATTAGTTGGTTAACTTCGGGAAAAAAGAAGTATAAAAACGCTTCAAAATACTCGCTTAATGCTTCTTTCCAGGGTTCATCATAATTGGCGGTTGTTGGGTTCATTGGAGAAGAAAATTACTGAGACTATTGTTCTAAAAGTTGATGCAACTCATCAAAAGAATTAACGGTTAATGCCGATTTCAGTAACTCGTCTAAAATCGATAATACAGAAATTTTATCAACAGCTTGCTCAATTTCTATTGGAATGTCACCCAATCGCGTTTTCAGCACCGTTTTAACATAGTTACGAGCATTTTCTAACGCTCCAATTTCCTTGCCTATTTCTTTACCTATTTCCTTACCAATTTCCTTACCAATTTCTGTACCGCGTTCGATTCCTCGTAACTCCATATTACTCATTAAAGGCATGGTTCTTTCCTCCTCAAATTGTTTGATTTTACTCTCTAAACTTGACTGTAATTCAGGGGATAAAGTCATCATATTGTCGATGATTTCAAACAGTTTAATTATCTGTTCCCTCTCGAACTCCTTTTCATATAATCCCCTGATTAACCTCCACTTCCACTGTTCCCGTTCTGGCAGCTTCCCAGTAGTCGCTTTTGTTTTCAGGTGTGCCATGACTATTATAGCAAAGGGATTGCTACTTGCTTCTAGTTCTGACCAGCTTTCCTCATAGTCCAGTAATTTGACTGTTGGGAATTTGAGGCTGACTTCACAGCCGGCGATAGTATAATTATAGGAATCTGGTCGCCAATTTACTCGTTCATCCCCTAAAATTGCCAGACTGATAACTGGTTTCTGATACAAATCAAAGGCCCGATAGTTATAAATATACATCCTCTGGGGGAAATTTTCTTCGTATTGACTTTGAATTTCAATATGAATCAAAATCCAGACTTCTTCACCCCTGAGTAACCAGACTTTATAGAGTTTGTCAGCGAAACGTTTTTTTGTCTTTGCTGAAGCGGTAATCCGTTTGAGTTCTTTTTCTAGAGATTCGGGAGTTTTTGTCCAATCAATTAGTTGGTGAACTTCAGGAAAGAAGAAGTATAAAAACGCTTCAAAATACTCGCTTAATGCTTCTTTCCAGGGTTCATCATAATTGGCTGTTGTTTGGTTCATTTGAGTTGTCCGCTTACTCTTAGGGGTGAAGCGCGATAGCGTAACGCACCGATTTAATAATACAGGTGGTGGTGGTAATCTGGGGATTTTGTTGTAAAAAAGTGGATATTTGTTCGATTCCGTCTTGATTGGGAGAGAGAATAACGGTGGCGACTTCTGGAATTACCCCAGCTTGTAGGGTTTGATAATCGGTAACACCAGCATCGAGGAAAACTACAGTATTTAATTCGGGTGCGGTTAAACGCTGATTTCTCGCACTATCCACCCGATTAGCTTGACTCAAGCCATCAGATTGAGCAAAATTGAACAAAACATCGTCAATAGCAGGAAAAATCGGCAACAGGGTAGAAGTCATGACATTGACCGCAAAGGTTTATTGCTAACAGTTTTAGCCCAACAAGCGCCAATTTTTCAAGACTTCCATAACATAAATTAACATTATATAGAAAACGGGTTTCTAAATAGACGTTTTCTCATGGTTTCTTGAAAAAAACCATTTTCTCAGTTTCGTGGGTTGTTGCAAGATATGCAATCTGAACGACGTTCATAAATTGTATTTTTATTAGTTTATGGGACACAAACAATTCCTAATCCTGCCATTTGACGAATATGATCATCAAAAG
>Ga0315903_10005539_pt1 | contig 16423 bp, 12 predicted proteins | sample LakEriMetagenome_7_FD_203524 | JGI IMG/M metagenome (GOLD analysis project Ga0315903, IMG submission 203524) | Freshwater fungal communities from buoy surface, Lake Erie, Ohio, United States - Buoy 2 MA119 | ecosystem: Environmental > Aquatic > Freshwater > Lake | place: USA: Lake Erie, Ohio...
ATTTTTTGCGTACTCCTGTTGCTACTACGGAGGCTTTGGATACGGCTGGTTTTCTTATTCCGGCTCGTCATCATAGTATTATTGTGTATGGGGCGCTTGTTAAGGCGTTTCTTGTTAATGATGATCCGCAGGCTGGTGTTTTTCAGAATGCGTTTGAGTCTCGTTATCAGCAGATGAGGAATGATGTTTGGATGAATCAGTATGATCGTACGGATCGTATTCATGTTTTGTCTGATTCGTATGATTGGTCTTATTAAAGGGGGTGAGCGGTCTTGGCGTTAAGTTTTGTTAATCAGGTTGGTGCGCCTAATGGGATGAATCAGGCCGCTCCCGGCTCGTTTATTCCAGAGTCTTTTGTGCGCTGGTCGCAGGATGTTTTGTATGATCGTGTTGGGTATTTGCGTCGTCGTGCTCCGTATAAGACGCAAGCCTTGTATTCGTATATTGATAATGTTTGGACGCTTGATCAGCCTAGTGTTGATGGTGAGCGTATTATTGGGCTTGTGACTAGTCGTAATCCTAATAATGAGGATCGTATTGGTATTGTTGTTACTACTGGTACGTCTACGAGTATTATTTTTTATGATACTAGTTATCATAAGAAGACTAAGACAACTATTCCGGCTGTTGCTAATCAGGGTGTTGTATTTACTCGTCCTGCTCTTAGTGGTGGCGCGTTTATTGGTATTCTAGATAATTATGGTGTTGCTAAGTCGAATAATAAGCATTATTTGTATTATTGGCGTGGTGGTACTGGTGTAGATAGTACGGTTAATAATTGTACTCTTGGTATTACTGACGATACTTTAAACACGCAAAATACGGATCATTCTTCTAAAACTATTACGCAACCTACTCCTGCTGTTGCTAATGGTTATCCTATTCTTTTAACTAATGCGGGGGCTACTGGCCTTACTGTTGGTACTACATATTATGTTGTTAATGCTGGCGCGTCAACTTTTCAATTGGCTAGTAGTGTTGGTGGTTCTGCATTAAATATTGGTTCTACTAATAGTAGTATTATTTTTTATGTTGCGGGACATATTACGCATACTAATCAAATTACTGGCACGTTTAATGAAGATAATCTTAGTCCGGGTATGTTTGTTTATCGTGTTAGTGGGGCTAATAAGTATTATCTTGGTGTTGTAAAGAGTTTTACTTCTGGTTCTGTTAATCTTGAAAAAAACATTATTCGTACTTTTGGTTTTGAGACTAATATGTATAATCAGAATACGAATCAAACTATTGAGTTTGTTAACGTACGCCCTTATATTCATAATCATGGTCGTGGACTTATTACTCGTAATGATGTTCATGGTTTTACTATTACAAGTGGTTCGATTGGAACTGAAGGCGAAGGCCATTTTGCTTCTGCTGATCTTGCTGGAACTACAAGTGGTATTCGTTGGGCCTTGTATAGGGCTAGTGATGGTAAATGGATTGGTGATGTAGAAAGCGTTACCAATAATGCTGCTTTGCTTCTTAGTAATAAATATCATTCTGATGATGTTACTATGAACGCTGATGAGTATGTTGCTAGACCTTATACTACGGTTTATTCGGCTCCTACGGCGCCGGATCCTACTCGTTATACTGGAGTGTTTACTACGACGTATGCTGGTTATCAGTGGTATGCTGATGCTGGTAGTGTTGGTAATGAGAATCGTATTGTGTTTAGTGCTTATCATGATCCTGAGAGTGTTGATCTTTCTAAGGATGCGGCTGACTCTATTATTATTCCGGGTTCTCAGCAGATTCGTGGTATTGCTACGTCTCTTGCTGGGCTTGTAGTGTTTTTGGAAGATAAGACGTATATTATTCGTGGTAATTATCGGTCTAATTTTAGTCTTGAGGAGTTGTATCCTGAGGGTTGTTTGTCTGCTCAAAGTGTTGTTGAGTATGGTGGTGGTGTTTTCTGGGCGTCTAAGAATGGTATTCTTTTTTATGATGGTGCTTCGGTTCGTAATCTTACTGAGAGTAATCTTGGTTCGTATTATACGGATAGTATTAAGGGTTTTGATGCTTTTACGCGCCGTATTTACGGGTTTTTCTATAAGGATTATTTGTTTATGACGTTTACGGGGTTTGTGTCTAATTATGCTCCGTTTAGGTATGAGCCGTTGTATGCTGATACGCTTAATAATTCTCCTCAGGGTTTGACGCTTGAGGAAATTCAAACGCTTGATCCATCGTTTACTAATGATGATTTTAGTATTGAGAAGAATACGCCTATTTATTGGCAGCCTTATACTATGTATAAGTCTGAGGGTGTTAATGTTAATGCATATAGTGGTTATTGGGGTGATGATGCTCCTGATGATAATACACCTATTAATAACAAGTGGGGCGAGAGTCCACAGTTTGTTTGGGGTCCCGTAAACTTTGTTGAAAATATGACGTTTGCAATTTACTTGCCTTCTAATGCTATTACTGCTATTAGTAATTTTGATTTTCGTGGGTTTATTAAGTTAGATACTTCTGGTGGTACACTAGGTTATGCGGGTATTAATGCTGTTGATCCGGGTAATCTTACGGGTACATATGCTCGTCTTATTGATGTTGATAGTATGCTTGATCCTACTAATACGCATACGGAATCTGTCGATTCAGAGTTGAGTGAGAATGTAGGTAAGCAGCCGGGATTGTATTATAAGGGTCCTGATTTTTATCTTCAGACTAAGCATTTTACTGTTGGTGATCCGGTTCTTAAGAAGTGGTTTCGTCAGGTTATGCTTAATCTTTATCTTATTGATGGGGCTGTTCGTATGGATCTTGTTGATAATGAAGATAATGATGATATTGATATTACGAAGAAGCGGCAGAGAAATTGGGCTATTCTTCCTGAGACGGGGTATTCTTGGGAGTATTGGGAGTCGCGTTATTTGAATACAATTGCTTCTCCTAATCAGCCTACGTGGGATACTGTTGAGAATCTTAATCGTAATTGGGTTAATCTTTTGAATTCTGAGTTTTCTCGGCGTAAGAAGAAGGTTAGTTGGCGTTATCCGTCTGTTGGTTTTAGGTTGTATCAGATGAATAATTATCGTCCGCCTAATTATCAGGGTGTTCAAAGGCCTCATACTCTTATGATTGATTCGTGGAATATTGGGTTTAAGCCTATGAGAGCGAGTAGGGCATGAGTATGCGTGTTTTTGATTTTTCTACGCCTAAAGGGCAGCAGGATTTTCAACAGTTTATTACGGCACTTATTCGTAATGAGGTTAACTCGTATATTCAACAGGTGTTGTTTGAGCGTAATGCTACTAATATTACGACACCGACAACTAGTGATACTAATCCTTTAACTGGGGCGGCTTATACAACCGCAGAGATTCAGGATTATCGTTTGGATAGATTAGAGCAGGCTACTTTTAGGAGGTGAGTTATGAGTACAGGTTCGACTGAAAATTATGGTTTTCCTTATCCTCTTGGGGATGATAGTCTGTCTAATCTTGCTTTGCGTGTTAGACAATTAGCAGAATATATTGATGAGACTTATGTTGATATGGGGATTCTTTATCCTATTGAGTTGCCTACTGGTCCTCAGGGTTCTCAAGGCGATATTGGTCCTCAAGGTGATATTGGTCCTCAAGGTGATACGGGTTCTCAGGGACCTCAGGGTTCTCAGGGACCGCAGGGTTCGCAAGGGCCTCAGGGCGCGCAGGGTAATGTTGGTGCGCAGGGGTCTCAGGGGGCTACGGGAAGTGAAGGGCCTCAAGGGCCTATTGGTCATCAGGGCCCCCAAGGCGCTCAGGGGGCTACTGGCGCTACGGGTGTTCAGGGCCCTCAAGGACCTCAGGGTGATACGGGCACAACTGGTGCGCAAGGCAGTCAAGGTCCCCAAGGCGCTCAAGGTAGTCAAGGTAATACGGGCCCTCAAGGACCTCAGGGCAATACTGGCCCACAAGGTTCTCAAGGGGCACAAGGCGCTCAAGGAGCGACTGGTTCTCAAGGGGATGAGGGGCCTCAAGGAGAGACGGGGCCTCAGGGCGCACAAGGCGATACCGGACCACAAGGATCTATTGGTGTTACTGGTGCTCAAGGACCTCAAGGAGATACAGGCCCTCAGGGCAATCAAGGAGCACAAGGTCCTGTTGGCCCCCAAGGTGCTACTGGTGCTCAAGGTAGCCAAGGAGCACAAGGCGATATTGGTCCTCAAGGAGCACAAGGCCCCGTTGGTGCTCAAGGACCTCAAGGAGATACGGGTAGTCAGGGCGCTCAAGGCGCACAAGGCGCAACCGGCTCTCAAGGGCCTCAAGGTGCGCAAGGGGCTACAGGACCGCAAGGTGTTGAAGGTCCTCAAGGCGAAACTGGTCCTCAAGGCACTCAAGGCCCTCAGGGTCCGCAAGGAGATACTGGAGCACAGGGAGCACAGGGAGCACAAGGCGATACTGGTCCCCAAGGCGCTCAAGGCCATGTAGGCGCTACTGGTCCTCAGGGCCCTCAAGGTTCGCAAGGCGACACTGGTCCACAAGGAGCGACTGGACCACAGGGCCCTCAAGGCACTCAAGGTAGTCAAGGCCCGCAAGGAACGCAAGGCCCTCAAGGACCTGAAGGTACAAGTATTGATTTTAAGGGTACTGTTGCTACTGTAGGAAACTTGCCTTCTAGTGGTAATGAAATTAATGATGCTTGGATTGTTGAGGCTGATGGTGATCTTTATGTGTGGGATGGTTCTGCGTGGAATAATGTTGGTCAAATTGTCGGCCCTCAGGGTGTGCAGGGGGCGCAGGGCGCTACTGGTGCTCAGGGTGCAACTGGCGCTCAGGGTCCGCAGGGCGCTGTTGGCCCGCAGGGCGCTACGGGCGCTCAAGGCAGTCAGGGGGCTACTGGGGCTGAGGGTCCGGAAGGTCCGCAAGGTGATATTGGGCCCCAAGGACCGCAAGGCACTCAAGGCGATACGGGCGCTCAAGGATCTCAAGGAGCACAGGGCGCTACGGGCGCTCAAGGCGCAGAAGGCCCTCAGGGAGAGGTAGGCCCTACTGGTTCGCAGGGTCCGCAAGGAGCCCAAGGGGCGACAGGTTCTCAAGGCCATCAGGGCCCCCCAGGGGATACAGGCGCACAAGGCCCTCAAGGGGATACAGGCGCTCAGGGTCCTCAAGGCGCGCAAGGAGCACAGGGGTCTACTGGGCCACAAGGCCCGCAAGGGGACACCGGACCTCAAGGACCGCAGGGCGCTCAGGGCGCTGTTGGCCCGCAGGGCGCTCAGGGCGATACTGGTCCTCAGGGACCTCAGGGAGCAACAGGCGCTCAAGGACCTCAAGGCGCTCAAGGCCCGCAAGGGGCCGAGGGTCCGCAGGGAGAAACAGGTGCAACGGGTCCTCAAGGCCCTCAGGGCCCTCAAGGCGAGGCTGGTCCTCAAGGGGCAATTGGTCCTCAAGGGGCTACTGGGGCTCAGGGCGCAACAGGAGCACAAGGTGCAGAAGGGCCCCAAGGCGCAATCGGGCCGCAGGGTGCTCAAGGATCTCAGGGTGCAACAGGAGCACAAGGCGACCAAGGGCCTCAAGGCCCAGAAGGACCACAAGGAGATACGGGTCCTCAAGGCGCTACGGGCACTCAAGGAGCGCAAGGCTCTCAAGGAGCCACTGGTTCGCAAGGGGCTACAGGTTCTCAAGGTGCACAGGGTGCCCAAGGTCCTGCTGGTGATACATTTAGGGTTGTTGCGGATATTACTGCGCGTAACGCTCTTAGCGCGTCTGAGGGCTGGGCTGTATATGTTCAGTCTGATGATAATGTGTACGTATATGATGGTACTAATTGGAAGCAGATTTATCCTGCTGTATGGGGTTAGGAGGTGAGTTATGCCTATTGTAAATGCTACTGATAATTTTGATTTTAATCATCTTGATAAGACTGATCAGGCTGGGTATAATAGTATTAATGGTTTGGTTACTAAGATTGATGAGCAATTGTATACTCTTGCTGTGTTTAATGGGATGGTTGTGGCGTATGATGGTCATGCTGCTGTGCCTCAGGGTTGGTCGGTAGTTTCGGGTAATGGTTTGCCTGCGCTTACTCCTCCGTATAAGTGGATTAAGAAGGATTAATTATGAGTGTTCCGGCTAATGCTATTCAGGGCGGTGTGGCTTTTGATGCTGCTTTGGGTGATGCGAGGAATTTTGTTAATGAGGCTTTTGCTAGGTATGGTTGGCAGTTTCCTACTGCTACTGGGTCTTATACTAGTGCGGCTGCGGGTGAGGCGTTTGATCCTAACCTTGTTTTGTCGTTTGATCCTAATACGGGTGCTATGACTAGTAAGATGCCTACGCAGGCTATGGGTCAGTATGGTACTACGGGTCTTTTTGCTGAGACTTCTCAGGCTGGCGCGTCTGGTGAGGCTGATGTTACTAGTGAGTTGCGTAGTCGTGGTATTATGACTGGTGGTTTGGCGGGTCAGCGCAGGCAATTGGCTGAGACTATGGCTAGTCGGCAGATGGGTGAAGTGACTAGTGAGTTGTTTGGCAGTATCGGCGGTGCGTATGGTAATGTTGGTCAGTCTTATCGTGATTCTCTTATTGATAAGACTACTGTTGCGCAGACGGGTGCTTCTGCGGGTGCAGAGGTTGCGCCTGTTACTAGTGGGTTTGTTCCGCCTGTTGCTCCTCCGCCGGTTGTTGTGCCTCCTACCCCGGTCACTACAGGAACTCCTGCTGGTATGGAAGGAGTTAAACCGGGTACGCCTCAAATTGAACCTGCTACTAATCGTGGTAATTATAATAAAAAGGGCTCTCCGGGAGGTAATGCTCCGGGTAATCCGGCTCCGGGCCAGATTTTTGTTAATCCGCAAAAAGTTAAGTGGGTTTATAGAACACAAGGACCTAATGGTTCTGGTTGGTATAAGAAAGGTTAAGGAGGTGTAGTATGGCAGTTAATCCTAATAATAGGCGTGGGCAACGACAGGCTCCGTATCAGAATTGGGCGCAGAATTATGCGTCTAGTATTTCGCAAGCGTTTAATCCGGCGATTGAGGCTGTTCGTTCTCGCTTAGGAGCATACTTATCTCCTGAGCAGATTGAGGCTAATGTTGGTGGTATGTTTAGTGGGGCGTTGCAGAGTGCTGGTCAGATTGGTGAGCGTTCTGGTGCTGTTACGAATCAACTTACGTCTAATCTTGTTAGTGGTTTGAGTAATCTTCCGGGGCTTGATCCTAATGCTATTCCGTTGGCGATTAGTAGGGCTGGTACTAGTACGGCTAGTGCGGCTGTTATGGGTGAGGCTATGCGTAGTCAGGTTGAGTTGGCTCGTGCTCTTGCTATTCAGCAGGCTAAGGCTCGTCGTGAGGAGGGTATGGCTTCTGAGAATGAGCGGTTGTCTAATTTGATTATGCAGCAGGAGCAGACTAAGACTGATTGGATGCCTTATGCTCAGCAGCGGCAGGGTATGCGTACTACTTCGTTGAATAATCAGCAGATTGTTGCTACGCTTAGGATGGTTCCGTTGGAGCGGCGTAATGCTGTTCTTAGTAATATGTTGTTGAATGCTCAGGTTACTGGTGAGCAACTTAGTAATAAGGCGTTGCGCGCTAAACTTAAGGATTTGGGTGTTACGTTTAGTGATGACACTACGGATCCTGATGGTGGCGATCTTCCTGCTAAGCCTGAATCCTGAATAAACATTAAAGGAGATTAAATGGCTACGTTTGACCCGATGAAGGCAAGGACTCCGGGTAGTCAAACTGCTGTTACTGGTCCGACTCGTGGTAGGGATCCTCAGTCGGCGCTTACTAGTTCGCAGATTACTGCTATGCGGAGGCCACGACGAGTAGAATATAAGTATTTGCCGTCAGGCACTCGCATGACTCCGCGTTATTCGCGGTTTACAAACAGGTATCTTGATAAGAGTATCTACAATTATTTTTCTAATAAGAAGAATTTCCCTAATGGTTTGTCGCCTGATATGATTACTCCGGCTATTAGTCGGATTATTCGTGATGAAACGGGTAAGACTATTCCATATCGTATTCCTAATTCTGAGCGTTATCTTGGCAATTTTGATATGTTTGTTTTTGCTAAGCCGGGTGTTCCGGGTGCTCAGGCGCGACTTGCGGATGTGCGTACGTTTATTGATACTAAGGGCGCTGCGTTTGATCTTAGGCGGTCTGATGCTCAGAAGATGGTTAAGCAGGGCTTGTTGGCGTATGCTACTACGCAAGGCGCTGATTTTAAGCGTCTTATTACTGTTGCAAATCCTGTTGTGTTGCAGAACTTTTTGGCTACTAATTATACGGCTAAGAAGCGTAAGCCTAAGTTTGATGCTGGTGGTATGCGGGTTGATAAGGATCAGGTTGATTATGTTAAGCGTAAGCCTAATTATACTTTTGATGATCGGTTTGAGTATTATCAAGAGTTGTATGGTTTGAATCCGGGTTCTGTTGCTTTTTTGTATGATCCTCAGCGTGAGAAGAATGTTAAGCGTGTTGAGACAAAGACGAAGCAACCGTATATTGAGAAGTCTAAGGATCCTAATAAGGCCGATAAGGTTAAGATGCGGACTCTTACGAATGTTGATTATGAGTTTGATTTTGAGACTATGGCTTCGGAGTATAAGGATTTTCGTGACACGGATATGAAGTGGCGCGAGAAGATTAATGATAAGATTGAGGATGAGGGTGGCGCTCGGGGTTTGGCTCTTTGGAATAAGTATTTGAATGGTAATGCTAATTCTGAGGAGATTGATGAACTTAAGGGTTATATGTACTCGTTTAGTCCTCAGGGTACGTATGCTGATGTTCAGAAGTCTTTTATGGCGGATATTAGTGGTGTTAATTTTAATGATGTTGCTCGTGCTGAGGTTGAGTCTGAGCGGCAGAAGGAACGGGCTGCTGTTGCGCAGAAGCGTCGTATGGAGGAGCAGGCTGAGCAAGCGTTTGTTCGTGAGGAGACTCGTTTAGAGTTTTTTACGGGTGTTACGGATCAGCAATCGTATGCTAATGCTCGTGCTCTTATTATGGAGGGTCGTGGGGCGGATATTCCGATTGATGTGCTGCAAAAGTTAAAGATGGATCTTAATGCGACTACTGGTGGTCGTACGGGTACTACTACTCGTGCTAGTGAGGCGCTTGGTCTTGAGGGTACTGTTGCTGGTAATCTTGCGGATGTTCTTACGGCTGGTCAGACGGCGGGTGCTGAGGCTAATAAGGCTCTTGAGGATGTTCGTAGTGCAGAGTATTTGCGTGATAGTCAAAAGGTTGATTTTATTAATATGGTGAATACGGCTATTGCGAATGGTACGAATGTTGGTCCTGAGGTTGTGTCTCTTGCTAACGAATTTATGAATGATCTTGGTAATGAGCGTTACTCTCAGATTGTTGGTAATAGTCAAGAGTTTCAAGCGTTTCAGCAGGATGCGGGGGCGTATGCTCTTGGTAAGTTGGCAGAGGTTGGTAATGCGGGATCGTTGAGTCCTACGAGTGCTGATACTATTCGTAATAATATGAGTACGTGGCAGGCTACGAATGCTGTTAAGGAGAATCTGGCTAAGAGTATTGTTCGTACTTCTTTGTCGATTCCGTATGGTTTGTATAGTCTTGCTACTGATCCTCTTGATGCTATGGATGCTATTGTTGCGGATTATGAGCGTCGGTATTCTAGTGTTGATGGTTTTGTTGATTCTACGCTTGAGGATCCGCTTGCTCCTATTCTTGATTTGATTAGTCTTGTGCCTGTTGCTGGTCTTGCTGCTAAGAGTGCGCAGATTGCTAAGGTTGCTGCTATGACGACTAAGGCTGGTCGTGCTGGTTTGTCTGCGCGCCAGTTTGCTAAGATGCAGCGTCAGGTGATGACGGGTTCTTCGCCTAATGCTGAGGCTGTTATGAAGATTCTTATGAGTAAGGGCGAGTTTGGCGAGTTGAATCAGTTGTATTCTGCTGGTAGGATTGATGCGGCTGCAACGTTCTTTGAGCCTCGTTATGTGGTGCTTAATGCGGCTGAGGGTATTCCTGATACTGAGGTTAGTGGTGTTGTGAAGGCGCTTGCTGAGCGTCATGCTGCTGAGGCTAAGGATCAAGTGTATGTGCGTATGGCGGGTAATCCTGTTAGTCGCGGTTTTCAGAATCTTACGCTTGGTTTCCAAAAGTCTACGGGTAAGATGGGCATTAATCTTCCGCTGATTGGGTTCCAATATCGTTATGGTAAGGCTTTGCGTGAGGGTAATCCGTTTGTTTCGGATATGGTTAGTCGTGAGTTGATGGTTGAGCGTCAGTTGCAGGAGTTACAGAATGCGGATCTTGATGATGCTGAGCAGATGGCCGCGTGGTATGCTGCTGGTGGTAATGGTCAGGGTTATGCTGCGTTTATGGCGGTTATTAATCGTCGTCTTGATGAGGCTCAGGCTCTTGGCGAGTCGTTTGGTTTGAAGCGTCGTGCTGGTGAGGGCGAGATTCGGATGCTTGAGGTTGATTATGATCGGTATTTGAATGCTGAGTTTGAGCGTCGTTATCGTGATGCTGTTGCTAGTATGATTGATGTTGATGAGCAGGGTATTCCGCGTACTGAGCGTGGTCGGCGTATTGCTAAGATGCGTGATGCGATGATGCTTTTGTCTGAGCGTAATAATCGTGTTCTTAAGGGCGAGGCTGATCCTCGTACGCTTGCAGCGTTTCAACGGACGTATGCTCTTGTGCTTACGGCTAGTCGTTTGTTGCCTGAGGATACGTTTGCAGAGTTGGGCCCTAAGGGTGCTGGTGTTATTGCTAAGGGTCGTATGCCTATTGTGAATCCGAATATTCGTATTCCAGAACTGTTGAATGCTGATGCGCGACAGTTGACTAATGGTGATAATAATTTTGTAGATGATACTGATGCTGCTGTTAGGGACTTTTTGGATTCTGTTAATGATGGTTTTGCGCGTTTGAAGCGTGATATGGCTACTCGTGATGCTGGTGGTAATCCTGTATTGTTCTTGGATGATACGGTTGAGCCTATTGATGTTCCGACTACGGCTGGTCGTCGTGTTGAGGATGTTACCCTTACGGGTGAGCGTGTTACTGAACCTATTGCTGGTCCTACGATGCGTTTTTATCCTATGCGTTATCTTCGTATTGAGGGTAATTTTGATGATGCGGATATGTCGTTTGAGCGTAAGGGTTTGTTGAGTGATGAGATTGTTTGGATTCCTGAGTGGGCGCTTGCTAAGTCGCGTACGGGTAATGTAAAGTTTAAGAGTGTTGGTCAGGGTCGTGTTGATGTTGAGACGGCTGTGGTTAATAAGATGAATAAGTTGTTCCCGAATGCGCGTGACTTTGTAGATAAGATTAGTGATCGTAGTGTTCGTGGTCCTGAGTCGTTTGCGAATCGTCAGAATCGTAATGAGGTTATTGCTAGTGGTTTGTCTTCGTATCAGTTTGATGTGCAGTTGGCTGCTAGTGTTCGCGCTACTCGTCGTAAGGTTGCTGCAATGTTTGAGGAGACGATTGATCAGGCTACTGTGCCTATTACGGTACGGGAGTATCAACAGAATCCTGATGCTTGGGTTCCTTTGACTAATGGTCGTATTTTTGATAATAAGGCTGCTGCTGAAGCATATGCTTCTACTCGTAAGCAAGGTGATTTGGAGTCGCAGGAGACGGGTACGATTGAAGAGTTTAATGTGGGTGATAAAACGTATTATCGTGTTAAGATGAACTTCTTTGATGCGATGAGTACGACTCTTGCGGAGCAGCGTTTGCAGCGTATGGCTGATTGGGAGTCTGAGATTGCTAAGTTTTTTATTGATGATGAGATGGCTAAGCGTTTGTCGGCGGAGGAGTTGGCGGGGCTTAGTTCGGATGAGGTTGCTGCTAGGTATCAGCAATTAGGTTTGTCTGATCCTAATGCGTTTATGCTTGTTATTCCTCGTACTATTGAGCGTAAGTTAACTGAGACTGCTCGTCGTTCTAATAATACCATTATGCAAGTATTGTATGGTGCTTCTGACTTGTTTAAGACACTTGTTCTTGCAATGAGCCCTAAGTTTATTTCGCAGCAGGTTACTGGCTCTAGTGTTATCCTTATGATTTCGCGGCCTGAATGGGCTCCGTATGTTATGTCGCAGTTGATTGCTAAGGGCGCTTCTAATGCGGCTAAGGAAATGACAGGTAAGGGGCGTAAGGTTCGTCGTGAGAATCGTGAAGCAATGGTTGATCTTGCTCAGTTGGGCGATGATTATATGATTCTTCAAGAGGTTTTTGCTGATGACTTTGGTGGTAGTAATATCTTCTTGGAGGATATGGCTACTCGTGGTCAGCGTTTTGACCAGTTGGTTAATTTTGCTGAAAAGAAGTCTAGTCGTACGGCGCGTTTTATGCGACCCTTGTTAAATAATAAGCCTGCGCGTATTGGTGGTAAGGTGGCTAAGACGGTTACTTCGTTTGGTTATATTATTGCTTTTGCGTTTGAGTCGGCTATGCGGGCGCAAATTATGAAGAGGGCTGCGCTTGGTAATCCTGTGTTTAAGGCGTTTATGGATAGTGATGTGGTTACTGATTTTATGCAGCAGCCTGTTCCTCAGCGTCTTATTGGGAAGCAGACTCGTTTTCATGCGGCACTGCGGCTTGTTGCTGATCCTGATAGTCCGTATTATGATCCGTTTATTCTTCGTGAGATGCGATATCAGGCGGATAGTGTTGTTGGTAATTATCGTTGGTTTACTCCTACGGAGAAGGCGGCGCGTGATTTCCTGTTACCGTTCTATGCGTGGACTAGGCATTCCGCTATCTTTACTAAGCGTTTAGTACAGGATCGTCCTATTACTGCTAACTTTATGTACAATATGGGTAATTATGGTTATGAGGAGATGCTTGAGGCTGGTGGTTTACCTGATTGGATGCTTGAGAGTATTCCTCTTGCGGGTGACGCGGCTAATATTCTTGGGTTGGATCCGGGTAGGGCTAACTTCCTTATGACTGGTTCGGTGAATCCGTTTGGTCAACCGGCTCGTACGTTTGCTCAGATTCAAGGATTGCTTCCGGGTGTGCGTACTGATCTTGGAGATATGAATAATCCGTTGCAAGGTATGAATCCGTATCTTGTTGGTGGTGTTGCTAAGGAACTTGGTGTTGATCCTCTTACAGGTATTACTCTTACTGAGGATGAAAAGAATAAGAGTCTTGGTCAATACTATTTTGATATGTATAGTGCTTTTCCTGTGATTGCTCAGACAGTTAACTTGTTTAAGACTGAGACGGATCTTAATGAGGCGCGTGGTATGGATTCTCCGGATGATATTTTTGTGAATCCTGATGATCCTACGTCTAAGTTGCGGGCTGTTCCTGAGCGGCTTAGTATGCGTAGTCCTACGACTAGTCCTTCTGGTTTGTTTAATGTGTTTAGTCCTTCTCGTGTTATGAGTCTTGAGCCTACGATGCTTGATGAGATGACTAAGGAGCAGTGGAAGGCTAGTGGTGTGCTTGTTGAGGAGCAGAAGAAGGCGTTTAAGTCGCAGCGTACTAAGGCGGCTGAGAGTCTTCGTGAGTGGCGTCGGTTGCGTGATTTTGTTATGACGTATTGGATGCCGCGCTTCGGTAATGATAATCCGGAGTTGGCTCAGCGTGTGATGGTTGCTCTTCGTGAGCAGTATCCGGGTGAGCGTACTATGTCTGGGCTTAGTCAAGCACAGATTGATCAGATCCTTGGTGAAACTACTAACTTTGGAGGGTGATATGTAATGAGTGAGGGCGATATTCAGGTCATCCTTCATCGTCTTGATGAGTTGGATGCGCGGTTGTGTCAGATCCATGATGAGGTTAAGCGCACTAATGGGCGTGTGACTGAGTTAGAGATTCAAGAGGCTCGCTGGCAGGGCGAGGCTGAGGGTAAGCGTGTTCAGAAGATGATTGCTACTAGTGTTATTAGTGGTGGTATTCTTGCTGGTCTTGTTTGGTTTGTTAGTCAGGCTATCTGAGGAGGTAGATATGAATTGGCGAGAGGTTGGTACGCGAGCGTTACTTACGTTTGTGCAGGCTTTTCTGGCTGTCCTGCTTGTGGATGGTCTGAATGGTATTGATGATTGGGAGGCGGTGCAGCCTGCTGTGATTGCTGCTGTTGCGGCTTTGTTGTCTATGTTGTATCGTGTGGTGCGCGAGTATCAGGCGTCTAAGGGTTGGGAGGACTAATTATGAGTGGTAGAAATAGTAATCGTAATTCTCGTCAGTTGGCTCAGACTATTATGAGTTGGATGGGTGATTCTGAGGATATTGATTGGGGCGTTGCTAATCCTAAGCCTACTATTACTGGTCCTAAGCCGCCTCAATTGGGTGGTTTTCCCAGTAATCCTGTTATTGTTAAGGGGCCTAAGAAGCCTAAGCAGCCTAAGGGTCCTAAGAAGCCTAACAATTTTGCGCGGTGATTTGAATGCCGGTTGCTGATGATGATTATCGTAAGAGGCTTGCTAAGCGTTTAGGCCAAAAGAATAACTCTTACAGTGGCCCTATGACTCCCGGATCTTTGGTCGGTATGGGCTTAGATTATTTTGGTAATCGTGTTCTTGGTCCTGCTATTAATAAGGCGTCTGGAGATATTTCTGAAATTCCTAATATTGGTAAATCTGGTAAGGGAACTGCCTTTGGTGCTATTGCTTTAGGCAGTCTGCTTAATCCGGGAGATAAGGGCGCGAAGGGATCTAAGTTTGCTATTGAGCATATTAATAAGCGTTATTTGCAGGATTTTATTGAGTATGCGCGTATGCGGGCTATGGAGGGCGAGGGCATTGCTGCTGAGAAGTGGGCTAATATGGGTATGCGTGTTCCTGATCTTAGTGCTAATCGTGCTAATGCTGAACGGGCTGCTTTAGCCTTTGTGCAGGAGATGATTGATATGGGGGCTAGTCCTGCTACTATTAATAGGTTTGTTAGGTTTGTTCCTCAGAGAGAGATTGATCCTCTTGAGGCGGCTATTAATGTCGGTGTTAAGAATCTTAGTAGGGAGACGGCTTCTGGTGCTGAGCGCCTTGCTGATAGGCTTAGGCGACGAATTGACGAAAGTTTTGACTCTTTTTAGGAGGTGAGATATGCCTAAGGTTGGTGGAGGTGGTACTCGCGGCGGAGTGGGTGTTGGCTCTGGCGTAAATCGTAATTTTAATATGGGTCTTGGTGGCGGTGCTGTGGCAGCATTAGCGGGTTTAGCCTCTTGGATTCAGGCTAATTCACCTAGTATTGATTCTGGTATTTTTAGTAATCCTATTTCTGATATTCGTAGGCCTAGTATTCTTTCTACTCCTAGTGTTAGTAGGGTAGGCCCTAATGTCACTACTAGTCCTGCTGCTCAGCGTAGGCGTAGATTGGCTACAACTTTTCCGGTTACTAATCGTAGTGCTGCGGAAGGTATTTTTGTTAATCCTAGCGACAATAATCGTTTAGCAGATGACAATATTAATATGTTTAGTGTTGAAAGAGGCCTTGAACGGGCTAAAAATATCATTAGTCCTAGCGGACATAAAAGAACGGGTTATGGGCTTATTCGTCGTCAAGGAGAGAAGAAGCACCGAATGAGGGTTGAGAGAGATTTGCCTAGCGGCACTAATGTAGATTTTCCTAGTTCTGATATAGTAAATCCTATGGTAGACGAGTTTATGCAAGACCCAGCAAATAAGACTTATATTAAAAATGCTTTATCTGGGTCGATTCCATTTCTTACAGGCTCTAGTGAGCAAGAAGGTCTTTTTTCAGTATTTGGACATATGATTGGAAAAAGTATTAAAGAAATACAAGAAGAGACTGGACAGAATGCTCCAGACCATCTTGTAGGCGGAGAATTAAACTTCCTTGAAAGACAAATGCGCGTTGCTGGAGCGGAGCCACGATCTTACAAAGAAGTAATGGAGTGGCATATTGCTAATAATCCAGAATTTGCCGGATATACTTTGAAAGATATGATTGATAGGCTTGGTAAGCCAACTAAATATTGGGATATTTAAGAGGGAGCGGCTTTTGCCGCTCCCTCTTTTTTTTATCCCTTAATGTCTACAACCTCACAAGCATCACTAGTACAAGCAAACGTCTGACTAGACTCAGTATTATCCTCCAACTCGTACTCAGACAACTTCTCCCAAGCAATACTCTTAGGACTAGCCTTCACCAACTCGTCATACTCTTCCTTACTAATAGCCTCATAAGGAGCCTGACGATACGTATGATCCGACTTAGGCAAGAACGAGATACCACTTACCTCATCAAAATGATCATACACCCAAGCACCTACCCTCATCCACTCATCCTCAGCAACACTAACAGTAATGCTAGGCTTATGCTCACACCAATTCTCCTGATACGCAAGCCACAACTCTAGATGCTCAATAGCATCCAATTTAGTAACCTTAGCAGGAGCCTTCTGAGGGAACGAGAATACCATCATGTTATCAGGATTCATAACGTCAGGCTCGTGAGGCACACCAGAATCCATCAGGAAGTTTGTGAGCGGATCCTTAATATCTCCGCGCACACGCCGGA
>Ga0315903_10005540_pt1 | contig 16423 bp, 29 predicted proteins | sample LakEriMetagenome_7_FD_203524 | JGI IMG/M metagenome (GOLD analysis project Ga0315903, IMG submission 203524) | Freshwater fungal communities from buoy surface, Lake Erie, Ohio, United States - Buoy 2 MA119 | ecosystem: Environmental > Aquatic > Freshwater > Lake | place: USA: Lake Erie, Ohio...
ATCTAACCCAGATAGTGTCGCACTTGTCTACTGCACCCTTTGGCGCAGCACACATATAGCCCTTCCAAGGTCCCTTAGCTGATGTACCTGAGCGGAAGGCCATCTCTCCGTGTCGGCACGTGTGTGCAGCTCCATTAGATTGAACTGCTACTGGTTGTTGTGCAGCAGGTGCATTGAACTGTGCTGCAACTGATTCAACAGTTGGTGCTGGTGCTGATGCACCACCGAGAAGTTCTCTACCTGTTGACTTGATAAGAGTAGATACCATTGATATATCTGTAAGACCAACCTCTAGGTCTTTGACATCCTTTGCGTAAAGATTGATGAGTGTTCCATCAGGCAACTTATAGTTGACCTGGAACTTTGTTCCTTCTACTGACATTTACTTACCTCCACCTTGCTTTATAGATAAGCGATGACTCTCAGCGCCTACCTTCTTAGGGACATACCCTAAAAGTTTTTCTACTTCTTCACTATCAACTGACTCGCGCCCTCTAACAGTGCTCCAGCTTACTTCTATACCAGAGTTGGTAACTCCTAGTACTCCTTCAAAGGATGCCTTCAAAGAATCTTGTTGCTTTTCTAACTCTCTTATTTCGTGTGCTAACTGTAAGTACAACAGTGCATTCTTGTCAACACTCTCATCTGCAATGACTACATCAGTCACTGGTGTACGTTCTTTTTTTAGACCAACGCATCCCATCTGCCCACTTGCGTCATAGAACTTGCAATAGAACTGACAGTAGCTTGCATCTTTCTCTGGTGCTGGTGCCTCTGCTGCTTCTTTAACAGCCGCTAGCCAACCGAGTGCCTCTAGTGCAATGGACTCATTGTAGTCTTCAGTGTGAACCTTGACATCTCTTTCGTCCCCGTCCCTGGCAATTGCTACCAGTGACACTCGGTTGACCGCATAGCCGTTGTTAGCTAGGAGGTAGCCGTAAAGCTGTACTTGCCACCGTTGTTGTGTTGATGGAAAGTAAGAAAGGTTCCGGACCTTACTTGTCTTCCAGTCAATGACATCACCAGTACCAGGTACAAAGCAATCAATGTGTGCTTTCATTCCATTGTATTCAGCTTCAACTTCTACTAATACATCTGGATTATCTGCTAATGCTCTTTCAATCTCTGCGTGGATAGCAGTACCCATAATCGCAGCAAGTTTTAATTCGTTGTCATTAGTTTCAGGTTGGTCATTGAGTCTGTACCAAACCTTACGTCGGCAACCACCTACCTCTGATGGACCAATCTGTACCTGTGTAGAACGTGAACGCTTTGCATCGCCTGCACGAAGTGCATTGAGTAGCAGTTCTTTAGGATCAGTAACACTCACTTCTTGTACTTCCAATCCACCCATAAATCAAATGCTCTGCCAATAATAATTCCAACCATTAAACCAATAAGAAATGTTGTCATACTTTCAATGCTCCAGCTTCTTGTGCATCATTGTATAACTTGTAAGCAAGTCTGCACGCTAACCAACCTTGTTGATGCCAGTACTGTGCAGCGTATTCTTCTGTCATATGAATGTATTTAACTTTATCTTCCATTAAAGTTCCTCTGACTTGCCTAGCATCCAAGCATCAAGATCTGAAATACGATAACGATACCCTTTACCTAGTCTCGCACGTGGTATTCCAATTTCTGTTGCACGGTTGTACAAAAATCCAATGCTTACAGATAAGTAATCTGCTGCCTCTTCTGTTCTCAACCAACGGTCTGTTTGTGTACTCATTGCTTCCTCCTAGAATCGTTCTTGTACCACCAACTGTAAGGGCTTGTTCGTATTGGCGTCAAGCACCGAAGCAATCTCTACGGCTCTACGGGCGTGTCTCTTTGCGTACGTTAAGTCCATATCAGGTTTGACAATTGAATACAGGTAGCCAAGAGCAAGCTGACCCCCAGAACCAATGCCATACGCTCCGTGATTTGCTTGGAAAAAAGAGAGATCACAAGCAATACGAAAGATATTACCGTTAAAAGCAATGAGATAATCGAAGCCATCATCTTTGTCCACCTTGTTGTACTCGTAGTTGTTGTCGGTAAATGCTTGGATAATACTGGGTATAACTTTCTTTCCCATAAACTGCGCTGGCTCTTCACCTTTATACAGTGGTGGCTTCCAGTTGTAGGAAAGAATATCGCCTGGCCTAGTATCACCTGAAAGACCAATGAGATACTTACCAACCTCAACTATCTTTGGCGTACTAGTGGCGAGGGTCACTAAGTTATCTTCTGTGATCTGTGAGTCAGCTACTAGAACAGCGTAATCAATACATTCCAGCGCCGCGATTGTCGTCATAGGTATCAGCCTACCAGTCAACGGCGTGTCGCTACTAGGCGACACCCTACTGGGCGCTACAATATGAGCCGTGAGGCGAATTAAACGGGCAGGCGCCCTTAAGGGGCGCACCGACAGTAACCGTACAGTAACCCTACGGTTCCGTCTACCAACCCTGCCATCGTTTAGATGGCGCAGAAATACCCTTCCTGAGCCTTTTGGGGCCGATTTAAGACAGTTAGGACCCATTCACGTATGTACTTGTGGGTGTCAGGTCTTTAGCGTCTTAGCCAGCTTTGAAGATTATGAGCTGGTCTGGTACTTCTTAGATGCAACCTGTGTTAATTGTGGCAATCTAGTAATTGTCCCTTGTCCAGTAGATAAAGATGCAGCACAAACTCAGTAACCATAACGAAGAAGATCGCACTGCCACGTGCTCTATTTGTGGTCCAACCAAGATGAAGCTACGAGATAAAAACAATCCACTCTCTAGTAGATATAGATGTCGCACAGTATGGAAGCGAAGCTATAACAACAGCGTCTATCCATACGCTAGACATAAAGGCACAGAATGTCAAGGATGTGGGTTTATACCAGTACACATCTCTCAGTTAGATGTAGACCACAAAGACGGTGACCGTTGGAACAATGACCCTGCTAACTTGCAGACCTTGTGTGCTAACTGCCACCGGCTCAAGACTCACTTATCAGGTGATAGTAACTCTGGCATATTTTAGGCATAAAAAAAGAAGCCCACCCCTTTCGGGGTGAGCCTCTTCGTTTGCCTCGCGCTGATGGGTTACTTAGACCCACGACCAAACTCTGCCAATTTTGGATCTAGTGCCTTGAGCACTGGACCTGCAATAGCTGCGATACCTGCGGTTGCCAGAGCCTTTGGGTCTGTCACACCTGCAAGCCATAGCGCAATTACTGACGCAATTCCTGCACGTAGGTAAGTTCCTGCGATAGCGATTAACTTCTCTTTGTTCATTTGTTCTCCTAGTCTTTGAACTTTGGACTACCGAAGCCAACAATAAATAGCTTCAGTCCCTTTTTGTTATCAGTGCGATAAGCCCTAACCTTCTGGACTACTTCTCCACCGTTACGTTCACTGGTAGATTTCTTTTTATCACCTGATGTATTGCCTTCGATAGTAACAATGGTTCCATCGCCATTATCTCTGACAACAATTCCAACGTGGTCAATAGGGTTTCCACCCTCTGCGAAATCAAAGAAAGCCAGATCACCAGGTGCAGGCTTAGCAGTTTCTGTGTTAGCCCAACGCCCAGTTCCTTGGAACTTCTGCGCTCCGTCAGTAGTAGAGACTACGTTAGGAATCTTTAAGCCAACTTCGTTGGCGCACCACATAACAAATGAACCACACCAAGGCTTAAAGTTTGCCTTGGTAAATGCTCCATACTTTGTTTCATTATCCTTTGGACCCTCTATTGTGCCAATCTCAGCACGAGCAGCCATTAGAAATTGATTACGCTGTCCCATTTACTTCTCCGCTATTAACTTGTACAAGTCATCAACACGTTGTTCTAGTCTGTCTAACGAGTCACGCATACTCGATCCGCCATTACTCTTGAGTTCAATCAGATAGTGCTTAACCATCCAGCGCACTGCGCCAGCAAAGCCACCGATGATTGTCATTAGAGCAACAGCAACTGTTGCATAATCTTGTGCCTGCATTAGACCGTCCTAATTGTGACTAGTAGTAATCCGCCATAACCCGAAAAGCGTTTATCCGAAGGTGTTGCATTTCTAAAATCCATCTCTTCGATAAGTCCAATGAAGGACTCACCAGTTCTAAAGTCTTCAACACGGATGGTATCTCCAGCGTTTTCAATAGATTCCAACTGGCTCATACGATAATAGGCTGAGCCTTCATAGCCAACCTCAACACCGAAGTGATCTGATTCATTATCAAAGCAAGACAGTGGATACTGGATAAGTCGTTGACGTGGGATAGCAGGCAAAGCCTTAATCTGGTAACCAGTAAAGAGTGGTCCCTTAGATGTATCAGTAGTTGAACGAATCAAAGTAAACTGAAAGCCAAGGTATTCTTGAGATGCCTGTGGATAGTTAATGTTAATCTCTGGTACTACTCCCTCTTGTGGGAATGTACCGATACGGTAGAAGTTATCTGCATAATCAATAGAGTCAATGTTTAGACCACCATTGGTAGTATCAATACGAGCTTGCATTAACTTAAAGATTTTAAGTTCTAGTGTGTTATATCGGACGTAGCCTGTACGCAAGAAGCCCTCTGCCAGTAGCACTGATGCTGATTCAATGTAGATAGCACCATCTGAGCCATTGCCAGCGTTACAAAATGCTAGGCGGTTGGTATCTCCGAGGAAAGCACAGGCTGTTGTGTAATGACCTAGCGTATCGTCAGGGTCATATAAGTCCCAGGCATAAGGGAACTGAAGGTTACCTAATGGTTGACCCATATCTACGCGGGTAACACCAACCTGACCATCAACACCAGAGGATGCCCAGATGTATCTATCACGGAAAGCAAAGTCATAGACTGGCTGGGTTGATTCAAAGATTAAAGCGCCATAGGTAATGGAGCCATCGAGCTGACTGGCATCTGCCATACGCATACCCTTAGAGGTACCGATAGCCATATTGCCTAGGTAGTAAGAGATCTTAAATACAATCTCTCCTACTGGTAGTTCTGCTGCAGTGATAGCACTGGTCAGCGTAGGCATAGCACCTGCAGTTGAGAGGGTAAACTTGTAGATGTTTGACTGGATACCTGAGTAGCCAGAAATATAGATAGCTGCACCGCTTGATGTAATGCTAGTAAATACGTGGTCTGGGTCATTGTGTGAATAGACCGCAGAAGGTAGAGATGTAGCACTGGATGAGATTTCATAAATGTTGTCGTTGACACACATTACGATACGTTCTTTGGTGTACTCCATAACAGCGTTACTTACAGTGATGCTGTTTTCAGTAATCATCAAGGTAGGCGATACAGAAGCGTCATCAGTGAGTAGCTTCTTGTATACTCGAAGCCTTGGGGTTCCAGCGTTAAGTACGTTGGTAATCCAATAGGCATAGACACCATCATCACAGATAGCAAATACTGGATAGTCTGAACCTGAGTTATAGTCAATGAAGTGGATAACCTCAGCAACACCTGTTCCTACAGGGCTTACCGCAGTAGATGCAACGTTGCTGGCAGTCTTAGCATAGGTAAATGTGGTAGTTGTAGGCACAGATGTAATGCGGTACTCACCGTTAAAGGTAGCATCCACACCAGTAATGACAATTTGCATACCAATACATAGACCGTGTGCTACTGTAGTTGTCAGCGTTGCTACGTTAGAAGTCAAAGCCTTGTTGTTAATAGAGACAGTAATGGCTGGAAAAACTTTATCTACGTCATACTCATCAGATAGCAGGATTCCGTTATAGGAAATACTATTCTTATCCCATTGAATAGATCGGGCATACTGCCAAGGACGACCATTGGTTTGAATACCACCAGTGACTGTGTGTTGGCTATCGCTAGAGTTAAGCAAGGTTGCTTGTCCCTTGGTCCAGACATCTACACCTTTAGACTCTGTGTACTGGAAGCGAAGCGACTCATCCTGGATAGGCTCAAAGAACTTGATGCCTTGTCCATAGTGGAATGAGGATTGGCTACGTAGCCACCAACCTGTCAGCGTCTGCTCACCAGGCTCACGGCTCTGGTCAATCTGTTGCTTACGGTACTGCGCTGTGACGCGACGATATGGTGAATCGTCAGAGTTCAACAGGAAGAACGGCAAGCCACCGATTGCTACATCGTAGGCTTCACCAGTTGCTGAGTAGGTAGTAGATCCTGCAGGGTTGGAAAGGGTATAGACCAGCCCTTCGGTGATGTCATCGCCATAAGGCATTGGGGTTTCCTTACGCTAGTAGAAGTTTTGCTTCGTCTGCAGTAATGCCTAACTTTGTTAGTAGTGCTGCCTTTGCTTCTGCATCTGATGCAGCCTTAGCTTCTTCTTCTGCTTGAGCAGTTGCTGCTGCTGCAGCATCAGCCTCACGCTGTGCAATCTCTTCACCTGTTAGTGGGACCTCGGCTACTACGCCAGTCTCACAGTTAACGATGATTTTAGTTAGTGTCTCTGACATTAGTTGATCTCCTTGATTTGATGTGCTTCGTCTGAACAGACCCATTGACATACTCCTTCATCTAGTACCGCTTCATCGTGGCATTTTGGTGCAACGAAAGCATCCAAGTCAGGCCAGTATGAATAACCGATACCTGCAAAGTTTTTTCTGATGTTACCGTTGTAACTTGTCTTGACCCAAGTACCGCCAAGTGCGTTAAAGAAGGCTTCGCCTTCATCTCCGTAGTTAGGTCCTACTAGAACCTGTGTGACGATATTGTTCTCGTCTATCTGCGCCCAATGACTCATACTGCATACCTCACAATCACAATTCCTGAACCGCCTGTACCGCCTGTTGATGTTGAGTTCTGACCACCACCACCACCGCCGCCTCCGCCACGATTAGCAGTTCCATTACCAGCGGTTCCGCTATTGACAGTTCCATTACCACCACCGCCAGTTCCACCAGTGCCTGCAACGCTGTTTGGTGCAGAAACGTTTCCTGCCCACGTTCCACCACCACCACCGCCTGCATAAGTAACAGATGAACCAGAAATGCTTACAGCAACACCGTTTCCACCATTGCCAGCAAGTTCTCTATCTGGACTTGGTGGACAACTTGCATCTACACCAACTGCACCAGCACCACCGCCACCACCTGCGGCATAACGTTCTACACCACCACCAGTTCCATTAGTTCCTTTACCACCTGCATAACCTTGATTAGTAGTACCAGTTCCGCCCAATGTGCCGTAACCACCGTTACCGCCACCACCTGCACCACCATTACCACCATTTGGATTTCCGCTTGAACCACCACCACCGCCTGTTGCAGTAATTGTGGCAAATACAGAGTTACTACCATTGTTAATGCTATTTGTGTAACCAGTTCCAAGTCTACCAGTACCACCTGCACCGATAGTTACTGTGTACGCAGTACCGCTTGCAAGAGACAATGGAGTTTCTAAAGAACCACCACCGCCAGTTGCAGTTACAGTTGATCGAAGACCACCACCACCACCACCACCTGATCCAGCGCCTGCTGCACCACCGCCACCACCACCTGCAACTACAAGGTAGTCACAAGTAATAGGCTTCTGTGGAGTAAATGTTCCTGATGAAAGGAATGTGTGGTACCAGTAAGTACCGTCAGTATCAATGATGTCGCCACCTGTTGCGTATGGAGATATGGCAGGGGTAGTGCCTAGTTTTGCTACGCCGTATAGGTAGAAGGTTGAGTATTGAACGAAACTAGAACCAGCCTCACCTAAGGCTATAGATATAGATGTGACCGCACTTGTAGATGACCATAATCTTGCGGATAAAACGGCAAAACTAAATGTTGCATTGTCTTCCATAACGACATCAGCAGATGAAGATTTGTAATTACTTGAAGTGTAGTTTGGAATATAAATCTCAGCACTTCCAAATGTGTTTGCCGTTGAGGCTGCATCAACTGTGTACCCTGCTTGTGAGTATACAACTGAATAAGAAGCAGCAGCAGAACCACTGCCTCTTAATTCACGAACATTGATGTTTGCTGTATCACCATTAAAATAAACTCTAAGGCCATTGCTACCATTAGTTCCAGTGGTTCGTGTTGATGCCTTCACAACCAAATCAGTGTACCCAGTCTGTGGGATACCGCTAAAAGTTACAGACGAGGCCCCAGCAGCACCTACTGTAATTTTCTCGATCAGGACCATATTTGCTGGCATTTATTTACCTACCTTAATTGTCATAGTCATTATGCAGCCGCGATTCCATACAATGAGAGGATGGTGTTTGCTGCAAATACAGTAGTGCCACCAGCACTCATTCTTAATTCAATGGAAGTAATTGCAGCAGTGTTTCGCCACAAGCCAACAAAAGCCATAACAGAAGCACCTGCAGCAGATGAGCGAGATAGCATTGTTTTATATGTTGTTGTATTTGAATAATTCTGTATTTGAGTAATCATTGGATTTGGGTTTGAGTTATTTGAATAAGCAATAGACATTAAAGAGGTTGAAGTTGTGCGAGCACTAGTAGCACTAGTACCGTTGCCTTCTATATAAGTATTTGAGTAATTAGTACCAGTGTCAGAGTTGTATCGCATAAACAATTCGTATGCAACTCCACTCGTTACAACACCTTGTAAAACTAAATCTGTATAAGTTCCTGGGATAGAAGTGAAAGAAACAGATGCTTCTCCTCCACTTGTTGTTAGAGTTGCAATTGGGACGTATGTGTTGCCAGCAGCCACTATGCACCTACCTTTGCATTAGATTTTGCATTATGAATTTTACGACAAGTTGCACATTCAACTCGCCCTGACTTTCTAGTAACCATATTTTCCTCTACCCAATCGTGGCCTTTACGACAAGTCCCACGCTTCTCTCTACGAAATTGATATGTAGATAGTGGTGGAACTGCGTTGCGATTTGCTCGTTTAATCCTTAGATTTTCTTGAACTGTTATAGCCCTAAGATGATCTGGATTGATACAAGCGCGATGCTTGCACTCTGTTTTAATCAAACAAGTATCTAAAGCCAGAGTATGGCAATAGTGGTCTATTACTAAATCCTGTGGTATTTCTCCTTTATGGATAAAGTAACTTAATCTATGTGTAAAAATAGTTACTGTCTTTCCACTCTTGCGACGTTGGATTACTCCGTAACCTTCTGCTACTTTTGTGCCATTCCATATCCAACATTCATCTGCATCTTGTTTTTCAATACGGTCAAGGAAGTCAGCAATGTCGTATTCATTAACAAGCATTTCATATCGCTTGATATTTCCTGCGGCCATTGTTAGTTACCTCCCTTTATCCCGTATAGGGCGAACTGACAATACTGTGCAAAGTTTCCACTATCAGGAAAAATGTCTATTTGTGTTAGTGCAGCAGTAATTGGAATTAAACCTGAGTTGAGAACAATTTGTCCTGAACCATTAGCATCAAAACCAGCAAGACCACGGTGAGTTTTATTTTTGTTTGTGTTTGTATAATCCAAAATTGTGGTAACACCCGCACCAAAAATACTTGCGGCTGCTGCGCCACCAGTACCATATTGAAAATATGTTTCTTGGTTACTTGATTGTCCAGATGCAAGAGCACTACTTCCAATTCCTCGTAACATATGTGAAGCATAAGTAGCAGGCCTGCTGTTGTTTAGATAAAAGTAGGCTTGGCTAACAGCATTGGCAACATCGGTAGAGCGGTATAACCATCTTATTTCAAGATGTGTATAAGTCTGAGGAATAGAAGCAAACTGAATACTCGCAACTGGTGAACTGACTGTCACCGTAGCAATAGAGTCATAGGCACCGCTAGGTGCAAAGAGGTGGCCTGAGATTTGTGAGGCTACAATTCCAAGTACTGGCATTAGGAGATGTCTCCAATCACATACCAGGTATCTGTTGCTACCTTAATCAAAGTTGCAGATGAATACTGCACTCGTAGTTTAGGTGATGCAGCAGTACCGCCGTTGGATAGTACAGTTGTTGTACCGCTAGTAACTGCGTTAATTGTTACCTGCCCTGCGCCAATGGCTATGATGTTGATTTGTGATCCTATTGGATAGGCCACGTTTGCATTGGTTGGGATTGAGTAAGTCTGAGCAGATGCGTTGGATGCTGTGACTAACTTGTTATCAGCATCTGCCAAGACGAAAGTATATGTAGTACCAGTCTGAGCATTAAGGGCTAAGGCAGCAGATGCTTGGACCGTTCCTCCTACAATTGACACCGACATTAGTTGGCCTCGCTTCCGAATGCACTAAAGGATGAAGTTCCTGTAGTTGAATAGATAGTAATAACATCTGTATTGGCTAAGGTAATTCCACCTGTGTAGGTAAAGATTGACCCCGAAGGAACCTGCACGCCATAGACCAAGTAGTGCAGGTTAGCCAGAGTTGCACCTGCTGGACGTACTGCGATACGGATAGTATCTGCAGCGCCTCCTGTGTTAGAAACATTAAGGCTAGATACAATGACAGCGTTTGCTGCTGTGTATAGCGTGGTAGCAGTTGCAGCACTAGGCGCAGACTGCGCTAAGACTTTATATGTTGGCATTAGGATAGATCCCCAATCACTGTGAAGTTGTTACTAGATGTGCAGATAATTGTGCAGGCACTGTATTGAGCACGTAGGTCAGGCGCTGTTGATGTAGCACCAGTTGATGTAAGAACAGTAGTTCCATCGTTTCTAATCTGGACTGCTCCTGCTCCAAGGCGCTGAACGTTAATCTGTTGGCCTGTTGTAAAGACACCATTAGGCACTGTTAGCGTTAGCGTTCCTGCATCGCTCATAGTGATTAACTTGTTAACATCTCCAGCAACCAATGTGTAGTTAGCAGTCTTAGCATTGATAGTTAAGTCTGTAGTTGTTGGTGTTGCCCACTTGACCCCCAGTGTCTGCGTGGAATCTGCAGTGAGCACCTGTCCGTTGGTTCCAACGGCGAGGTTATCTGGTACTGCACTTGCACTTGCTGCGATGATATCGCCCTTAGCTGTTACTAGAGCGTTTGGTATTGCTGCGTTTGCTGTAGCAACTCCTGTTGTATAAAAGGTTAAATCGGCACTAGTAAGAACGTGCTTTACTGTTGCACCTGCAGTATGGCTAATAGCAGATGTTCCTGCTTGGTTTCTAACAATTGTCAGAGTATCTGTGGATACTCCAGTAACATAGACGACTTCTTCGTTCTGTGTGTCTACGTCAATTGCAACCGTAAAGATATCTACGTTACCTGGATCAAGAGTTACACCACCCATCAAGGCAGCGCCTGTACCAGATGCAACAGTCATAGATGTTGCACTGTTAGAGATTGTCGAAAGCAGCGTTGTTTCAACACTGATGGACGAATACTTGCGGGTCATTGGCTTTCCTTACCTAGCGGGTATAGTGAATACGGATTGGATACTTGTCTGCCAGCTTCAACGCTTCTTCTTGTAGTCGTTGTTGATAGAGGGCAAAGATATAACGAGATGCGGCAACGCCGGCAGATGATGGTAACTTGGAATCGTTTAGATCTGCTTCAGCACTAGAGAGATTGATTCGTCCAGCGTCAAGATAAGACAGTAGTTTGTATGCTGCTCCGAGAGTAACAACATCCTTACAAGAATCTGGTAGGCCAGTAACGTCAACAAAATCATCTGTGTTGGCGTCAAGAGTGTTCGGCGTAGAGGTATACCAAACTTGAATAGTACGACCAGGTTGTACGTTTTCATAGATGTTAATTGTATTCTGTGTATTAAAGGTGGCAGCATTTGCCATACCATCTAAGCGCCAGCGATTTACTGGTAACCATTCCTGGCTAGAACCTGTTGTCTGCCAAGAGATAAACAAAACATCTTCGCAATCGTCAGGCAATGGGTATGTAGTCTGAGATGCGTTAAAAGTAAATGTATAAGAAGAAGCAATCCAGAGTTTAGGATAGAAGCTGTTGATTGTGTCGTTGATAGCCTTCTTGATGTTATTGCGTGGAAAGGTTGGAGATAGAGTTACCGGTGCATACTGTGAATGAGGTGATGCTGTAGTTCCCTGGTATCCACGACCAAAGCCTGGGATAACGTTCATTACGTTATTGGCCTTATCGAAGGAATCAATCCAGATCAGTTCATCATCAATTTCGATGATACCTTTGGCTAGGTTATTTCCAGAGCCAACAGTAATTGCAGTGCTAGTAGTTGTTAAACCAGCAGCGTTAGCGACATAGGTAATACGGTCTTGACGTAGGGCGTAACCTTGTAGGTTAGCCTTTACCTCGTCCACCAGTTCGTTCAGTGTTGGCATTATTTCCTCTCATACCAGCCATCTCCCCATAGAGTTAGCAGTCGTGCAAAATACTGTTCATATTGTGGTGCAATAGCATCCAAGGAATACAAGGACACTGCTCGCTTATGTATTGCTACTGGGTCTAAACTCTTTACCCACTCTGTAGCTACTGCAAACTCCATTGCATTTCTGCAACGATATCCAGTAACACCCTGTGGATTAGTCTCTGTAAATGCTCCCCAGTCTGTGGTAATCGTTGGAGTCCCACAGGCTTGTGCTTCGATAACAACGTTACCAAAAGGTTCTATGTAAAGTGTTGGTGCAAACAAGGCAATAGCACCGCCCATTAACTTTGCTCGCTCTTCAGGTCCAACTGGTCCTACCCATTCGCCATACTCAATCTTTGGGTCTTTACCAGGTCCTGCCATAATCAGCTTCAAGCCCATCTCTTGACAGACGTGCTGAGCAATACCGATACCTTTACGATCTACCATACGTCCAACGTATAGGTAGTAATCTTCTTTCTTTTCTTGCAATGGAAACATCTCAGGTTCTAAGTATCCTGGGATTACCGCATCATAGAAGTTACCATCTACTAGCGTTGGGTTCTTAAACATTGCATAGATGCTGTGCATCCAAGCGTAAGATTCAAACACCTTAAACTTACTAAATACTCCACCGTAACCCACACCAAACTCTACGCTGATGTGATTAGGATAAGCCTTAGCAATAGGTTCTTGTGATGCTCCACCGATAAGACAGATAAAGTCTTTCTTCTCTAGGCGCTTGCCTAGCTCTTCAATAGCCTTGCCATTAAAGATTTGCCAGTGCGGTAAACTATTATCAAAGGCTGCCTCTGTAAAATGTTTACCATCTAAAGCCTGTACTTGTTGCTCTTTAGTAATACAAGTAATTAACTCATCTACTGGAGCTTCGTTATCCTCGCTTGCATAGAGATAGACCGTATGGCCTAACCCTTTCATCATTATACAAAAGCGCCTAACCTTTTCGGTATAAGCGCAGTTGACGTAATCTTTAGTTGTTTGCGTATGGGGCAGGCTAATAACGTGGAATCTCATAGGAGAATCCTACATTCCGCCTAGCATTAAAATATCAGGCAACGCGGTAGCGTTTGTACCAGATGCACCAGTAGGTCCCGTAGCACCAGTAACACCTGTTGGTCCAGTAGCACCAGTGGCACCATCTAAACCAGCAGGACCAGTTGCACCTATCGGTCCAGTTGCTCCAACAGGGCCAGTAGCACCAATAGGGCCAGAGGCACCTATAACACCAGTAGGTCCGACATCACCTGTAACTCCTTGCGGTCCTGTAGCACCTACTGGACCTGTTGCACCAGCAGGTCCTGACGGACCAATATCTCCTGTAACACCTTGAGGACCTGTTGCTCCAATGGGTCCTGTAGCCCCTGCAGGGCCTGTAGCGCCCGTTACACCTGTCGGTCCAACGTCACCTGTGGCACCTGTTACTCCTGTGGCACCTTGTGGGCCAGTCGCTCCTGCAGGTCCTGTCGCACCGACTGCTCCTGTCGTTCCAGTTGCACCAACTGGTCCCGTAGGTCCAGTAGCTCCCGTGACTCCTGTAGCGCCAACAGGTCCTGTTGCACCTGTGACTCCCTCTGGACCCGTTGGGCCTGTAAGTCCTGTGGGTCCCGTAGCTCCAATAGGACCAGTGGCACCCGTCGGGCCAGTCGGACCAGTACTTCCTGTATCACCTGTTGCTCCTGTCGTTCCTGTCGCACCTGTTGCGCCAGTAACTCCCGTAGGACCAGTAGCACCAATAGGGCCAGTAGGCCCTGCTGGACCAGTCGGTCCTGTAGCACCTACTCCACCCTGTGGACCTTGATCCTGGGAGAGTTCTACACCAACCTGTGGTGTGATGTTTTCAATAACTATAATTGTGGTCAAGTTGTTACCGCTCCTGTCACAATAAATTTGCCTTCAAGTATTCTTGTAACTTCTGCACCAGAATCTAATACTAGGTCATACGAGTAGCGACCTGCTGCAATAGCTGCAGTAGTTGCTGCACTCAGTGTGACGTTAATACGTCCTGTCAGTGCGGTAAGAACCATAGCGCCATTGGCTGTGCTTGCTACTACAGTTGTAGTAGATGCACCAACGAATGGGCGTACTGTCATTGTTCCTGTATATCCAGTCAAGTCCCAAGGAGTTGAATCGTTCTTAATCTGGAACTGAAAGTTAAATGTAGTTGCTTGGTCACAGACCAAGTTGTATTTAGCACTCAAGATGACACCGCTCTGAGAGCTTGCGCTGCAGGTAGTTGAAAAGTACCAGCGATGAGGTTACATACGCCACTGTAATCAAGACGATTAGTGTCAGTCGTACCCGCAATCGCATTAAGAACTCCTACCGTGTCTGTTAAGTTTGTAGATACTGAACGTGCAACTGCCCATTGACGAGCAGCAAGTGCTTCACCAACCATTTCGCCTGGTGCTCGATAGGTGCCACCATTAGCCAAACGATTAAGTTCATCTAATAACGTTGTGCCATATTGTCCTAGTGCCACCTATGTCTCCTACTTCTTCTTAGTTCGAGATACTGCTGCGTTGTCTACTAGATTGGGATAAGGTCGTCCTGCTGCCTTAGCCCGTGCTTTTGCTGCAGTCTTTTGCTTTGGCGTTAGCGCCTTTGATTTCTTTTTAGGATTTGGTTTATCCCAGAATGCTGTCTTCTTCATTTGCAACTACAATCCCAAGCGCGTAGCGACTTGTTTATTCTTGAGTTCGGATCTTTAGCTGTCTTACTAGAAGTGTTCTTGGCTTTCATCCCACACATACGACCACAGAAAGACTTGCGCCTTGCTGCAGACTTAGGAGACTTAGCAGCCTCGGCCTTCTTAACTGGAGGCTTGAGATTCATACCCGCAGCTTTGGCAGAGGCACGACCTTTTGCATTCAGGCCACCCTTAGGGTTCTTACCTTCTGCTCTCTGCCACGCTGGAGTCTTTGCCATTTACTTCTTCTTACCCATTTTCTTGTTAGACATCTTTGCTTGAGATAGTGCAATAGCAATTGCTTGCTTCTTGCTTTTAACTACTGGACCTTTACTAGATCCTGAGTTCAAAGTCCCAGCCTTAAACTCTTTCATTACCTTAGCGACTTTGGCTTTCTTTGCTGCCTTCTTCATTACTTGGCTGCCTTGCCCATTGCGCCTGTCTGGATTGATTCATAAGATGAATACTTTGCTGCACCTGGGTATTGCTTGTCTGGAGCTGGGTAAGCCATTAGATCTTCTTCTAAGCCCATATCATCCATCTTGCCGTTTTCTGAATTCTTCATCACTTCTTCTTTCCCATCTTCTTAACCTGCTTCTTTACCATCTTCTTGCCAGTCTTCTTTGCTTCGGCCATAGCCATTGCCTTGCCTTTTGCTGTGTATGGGAATTCTTTTCCACCTACGTTTGGCATTGTTTCTCCTTAGTTCTTGAAGGTCATTGAGATACCATCGAAAGCCTTACCAGCTTCGTTGGAAAGTTTAACTGCTGCATCTATATCTTTACTCTTTGTTGAACGAGGTTCTATACCTTGCCGTGTTGCATCATAATAGGACTGTAGTTCCCTATCGTGCTGCTTAGCGGTAGGTAATTCTCTGTGGTTTGCCACGCCTACGCTCAACTCTAGTTCTCCCACTTTGCAACCAAAGCAATCTTCTACATACTCAAGATGCGTGGTGCGTCTATGTAAACTCATACTGGAGTTAACCAACTTCCATATCCTGCAGCAGTAAGTACACCTGCCTGGTAATCGCTAATCTCGTACTCGTGTCCACCAAGGAAGTAGTAACTAGCTGCTGCTAGATCATCTTGGCTTGGAGTTAACGTAGCAATTACTGTAGTTCCATTAACAATTAAGGTTTGTCCTCGTGGGATATCAGTCATACTAGGAGCAATAGCTCCATCAATAGTTCCACCATTAAAGCGACGACCTGCAAGGCGTGAGTATGGAGTGAACTCGTTATAGTCCGTTCCCCAAGTTTGCCACTGGTAGGGAGTCATTAGTGTGTATGCCATATCCAACCTTTCCTAAGTGACAGAGGTGGGTTTGACCCCACCCCTGCCGTTGCACTAGCGGAATTATCCGTTTGTTGCGGCTGACTCAATGCGATAGAGCGCAGCTTCACGAAGGCGTGCAAAGCCTCCGAAGTAGTACCAACCGATTGTGCGGAAACGACGTAGCGCATCAATCTCTGGACCGATAACGGTTGAGATATCTGCAGCTTGTGCTTCAGCCAATGCTTCAC
>Ga0315903_10005542_pt1 | contig 16421 bp, 18 predicted proteins | sample LakEriMetagenome_7_FD_203524 | JGI IMG/M metagenome (GOLD analysis project Ga0315903, IMG submission 203524) | Freshwater fungal communities from buoy surface, Lake Erie, Ohio, United States - Buoy 2 MA119 | ecosystem: Environmental > Aquatic > Freshwater > Lake | place: USA: Lake Erie, Ohio...
AGCGCACCAGTCAAACTAGAACCACTTAAGAATGCAGATGCTGTTTGAACACCCAATGTATTCATTAAATTGTTAACAATATTAACTTGATTTACTTGATTTGAATATTCAATTACTGCCGATTCAAATGCTGTGTAAAAATTAACTGCCTGCATTTCAACATCCATGATGGGATATCCTAAATGTTGTGCTGCTGCTTTTGCAAATCGATCGGCATGATTCTGGAAAACTGAATCGCCATCAAAAAAGCCGAATGGTGTTGATCCAGTAGTAAACGAAGAACTTCCCGGCCAAATTGGTTTGTTTTCACTATAATCAGCCATGTTGTTCTCCTATTTTTTTTAATCTAGTTTGCTCCAAACTTTTACGTATTTTATTTTTAGTTTCTTCAGAATGAGTCTTGCCTTTCATTGGATGATTTTGTTTAAGCCATTCTGAATGTTCAGGTCTTGTTTTTCCGTATAATGGATGTTTATCTTTAACGCGCAATTTATTTTTTTCCGATAAAAGTTTACTTGCTTGTTGTCTACGTTCTATAGTCCATGCGTTTGAAATATTTTGTTTATGTTTTTCTGATTTTGGTAATGACATTAATTTAGAATATTCAGCTCTAATCATATCATATTCGCGCGATGAAATTTTATATGTACGCTGTTGATTATTGTTATTTAAATTCATCATTGCCCATAAAGCATATTTTAATTTATTATTACCTGGATATATTTCACAAAGCAATTTATGAGCTATGAAATGTTCCTTCGCAGTAAGTAATACTAAATTATTAGAATCATTTGTGCCGCCTAATGATTTAGGAATAATATGGTGTGATTCGAAATATATATCAGTATTTTTTAATCGGTTAGAATCTAGTGCTCGATTAATAATCTGATTATATATTTTAGCATAATTCACTATATTCTCCTTTTAAATATAAATATCAATATCTTTCATTTAGTAAGCGTAAAATTTCATCTAATGCTTCATGGCGATGATTATCTAACAATATGATTTCATTAACCCATTTTGATTTTGTTAGTTTGGGTACTTCATGCACTGCCGAATCATTTGTAAATTTTAAATCTACTTGATATCTATCGCCTGTTAAAATCATGATACTGTCTTTACCTAGACGAGACAATACCATTTGTAATTGTTGTTTTGTTAAATTTTGGAATTCATCCACAATGCAAATTGCATTATCAAATGTACGACCTCGGAAGTGTGTCAATGAAACTAATTCAATATTTTCTTCCTTTTCCATTTTTTCAAGTATCTCTGGCTTATTGTATACTTTACGCATATTGCTACGCAATGGCACTAACCATGGTTCCATTTTTTCTTCTAATGAACCTGGTAAAAAACCATTATCTTCATTTGATACTGTCGGTCTTGTTACAATTATTTTATTTATTTGTCTTTTGAAAAACATGTCCAACGCAATTTGAACTGCTAACAATGTTTTTCCCGATCCTGCTTTCCCCAATACGAAATTAAAAGGAGTTCCGATGATTTTTGCTTTTGCTTGTTTTTGTTCTTCTGATAATGAAATTGAAAATTTAATATCAGTTTTTGGCGGAGTTTTCTCCTTATTAGTTGTAGCCATTAATAACCTTTGATTAAATTAAAATAATTTTGTAAGCGTAGATTCTTGTAGTGTCATATCTTTTAATGTTTCAATCTTACCTAAACATGCTTTTCTAAGTGCTAAATAAGTTTGTCGGGCCGGATGTGGTGTCATTACTTTGATTGTGACTAATTCTTTATCAGGTCCTAAATCTTGTTCAATATGGACCATTAATACTAAACTTATTGCTCGAATACGATCTAAAACATCAACTAAACGACCATCATAACGGATGATTGCTTGCATTGAATACTTATTGTGTGGTACTGCCATGATATTCTTTTTATATAAATATTCAGATAGTAAAAAAGGGTGACCGAAGCCACCCTCTCTTATTACCTTTAATTAATTAAATCGTTAAATAATTAAGTCAATTAACTATTAAAGAATGTTTAATCCATGAACATATACTTTTCCGTAGAATTCTGGACGAACTACTTTCTTCGCGTAACGTGTCATAACACCTTTACGTGGAGTGAAGTTAACTGGATCGTATACTAATGGTGTCATGATTAATGGAATATACGGACTAAATACCGCACCTGTTTCAAGGAACTGTGCTCCTCTGAAGCCCATTAAGATAACATTTTCTAACATGTATGGGTTTTTGTATACAGTGTAACGGTTATTGATTGAACCAATTTTTTGTACACCTGCTGCAAATTCCATTTTGTTACCATCTGTGTCAGCTGCAAATCCTGGGATAGACTCAAGGATTGTTGCTACTGCAGGAGATGTTACTAAGAAGTTAGCACCACCACGCAATGTTTTTTGGTGAATTTTATTAGATACTTTTTGAAGTTTGGTACCCAATGTTTGGAACCAACCACCTTGTGTATTGTAATATCCATCACCAGCTGCAGTTGCTGCACCAGCGCCTGATTGTGTAAATCCATTACCATTCCAGAAGTTGTTGTTCAATGCTGACCAATACTCAGTTGTTGGAGCTGCTGAAATCAACATATCCAAGATCTCTAAGTCGATCTCCATTGATACATACTCAGACAACATTGAAGTCAATTCAGCTTCAGCGTCAATTGAATGGTATGCATTTAAATCTTGAGCAAACTCTGGAGTCCATACTGCTTTCAACTTACGTGTTTTAGCAACGATTGGCTCAGACTGCATTTCAAGGTTGATTTCAGGGATATCAATATCAGTACCTTCATTCATACCTGATGTTCCGTAACGTGTTCCTGCAAATGGATTTTTGTCTTCGAAATCACCACGTGATGTATCAGATGGTTGTTTGCTATACTGTAATCTCAAGTTACCTGCGCCGATTGCTAATTGGATGTTTGTTGCTTGAGCGGCCGTTACAACGAAAGATGCAGTGAAATTGCTTGTAATTGTAGAGAATGCTTGAACTGGAACGATTTCAGTTTGAGCTGAACCTGAAGTCAATGTCCAAGAACGAACTGCATATAAATCAGCATCAGTTGGTACGTTGATAGTAACTACTTTGAAACCAACAGTGTTACCAGTAAAATTACTGTCAAAGTTAAATGATGCAGATGTTGGTAAGCCTGCGCCCGAACCTGTGTTTGCTTGTGCTGCAGCTAAACCTAATGAAGATGTAAATGGAATTGAATATCCAAAACGACCTGCACCATAAAGACCACCTGCGGCGTCAGAACCAGTTGTAGTAACACCGAACATTGAGTCTAATGCATTAGGGTTACCAAATGGATCACCTGTTCTGTTGTTGTTATCATCATCAAATCCTGGTGCTGCTGTTCCGTATTTGAAATCCAAATAGAAAATAAGTCCTGATGGCAAGTTCATTGGTTGAACTGATACGAATTCTTTAGCTGCAAATTCAGCAAAAATACGACGAACTAATGGAAGAGCAACGCCTGCCCATTCTTCTGATCCTGCTGATGTACCTGTTGCAGATGATTCTTTTACTAATTGACGTGCTTGGTTTTCAAGCAATTGAGCCATTCCTGCGCGCTCTGTCTCGCTTTTAAGACCTTCCAATAATCCGGTCTTTTCCCATTTCGATGCCAACGCTTTAGCTTGGTTGCGTTGTACGAAATCATTTGTTTGTAATAAATTTGAAATACTCACTGTTTTCCTTTTTTTTAATGTTATAGCAATCCTGCTAATTTTTTCCATCTGTTAGCCAATTCAAATCCTTCACTTAAAACTTGAGTTGTTTCTTTTGCTGGCGCTGTTGTTGCAGTTGGTTTGCTAGCATAAGATTCTTTAACTACACGTTTTTTAGTTGCTGGACGATTGAATGATTCAGCTAACGTTGTAAATACTAATTTTACTTCTCTTGTATTGCCTGCACGATCAAAATTTTCAATTACTTTCATTTTTTGAGCTTCAGTCAATTCAAAATTGCGGAACAATTTGTTTGTGTAAAGAAGTTTTGCATTCAAAAGATTTACTTCAGAAAGAATACCTTTAAGTTGATTTACAGTAGCATAAGCTTCTTCTAATTCTTCTTTCATTGTATCTTTTACAGATTCTTCTTCTTTTTCTGCTGGCATTTCTGCCTCATCTTCTTCACGAAGAATAGCTTCAATGATTTCGTCGATAGATTCGTTAGTATACTCATCAGTATCAGCATCTTTCATGTCATCACCTTCCATGATGTCATCTCCGCCTGAACCTTCTGGTACACGTTCTTCATCTAAATCGCCTTCTAACTCACGAATAATTGCTTCTAGGTTTAAGTCTTCGTCATCCTGATCTTGATATTCAGCTTCCATTTCCTCGTCACCCATTGGCATTTCTTCTCCTGCCATTTCTTCTTCACCACCCATATCATCATTTGAGTAAATGTCAAATTCATCAAATTCTCCGTCTTGATCAACATCGATTGATAAATCACCAACATCTGTACCCATTTCTGAATCTAGAGCAGCATCTTCTTCTCCGGTCATGTCAACATTCATTTCTGTGTCGTCCATTGCCATTTCTTCGTCTTCTTCGCTTAGATCACTTTCTAACTTTGCAGATAGCATGTTTTCCATACGAGCTCCGAATGCTTCTTGTAAAGCAATCTTTGCATTTGCTAAAGCTGTTTCTTTAACCGCCTTTGCATCAGCAATCGCTTCTTTTAGCAAATCTGATTTTGCCATTGTTTTTCTCCTTAAATTTGTTTTTTGGAAATAAGATTATTTGAAATCTTAATAGAATTTTTTTAATTACTAGACACTATATAGAAAATAGCGTATTTACATATAAATATAGAGCTGTTTAAAAAACCAGTAAAAAAGCCCTAACTTTTTTTGTCAGGGCTTAAAAATTTTAATTAGAGCGAATTTCGATCGCGTATCATTTGAATAAATTGAGCGTCTTGAATTTGTTTTCTTCTTCGAACTGACGGTTTAATAAATTCTTTTCGATCTTTTATTTTTTCTAAAATTTCTGAATTTTTAATTTTGCGCTTCCATATTTTAAGAGCAAATGCTAAATCTTCACGTGCGGAACCTACTACGTTAACTGCTAATGGATTTCCTGCTACAATTGTTTGATGTTGTTTTTGTTTTTTATTCATATAACGATATTAAATTTTTCTAATTGGTCTTTTCGTACGTTGTAGTTCAGCTTCAGGCTGCGGAGCTGGTTGTTGTTCTCCTCGTACTTTAAATCTAAAATGTTTAAGTTCTGGCATTTGTGATAAGTAGCCTTGAATCTTTTGTGATTCAGTTCCTGGATCTTGTCCTAAACGAAAATAAAGATAAACTACTTTGCCGGTTTTTCCGATTTGTTTTTTAACTAAGGTAATTCCCTTTTTTGCTGCCCATTGCTGAATCTCTTTGGTAACTCTAATTGCATCTGCTGGATCGCGTAAAACAAATTCTACACCACCTCTATAATCAGTTATGTTGTTAACTAATTTTGCTTCATCTATTTCAGATTCGTTTGCTGTAATACGTATATTTCCTCCGGCTTCTTTTGCAGCTTTTTGTGCAGCTTTTAACGCCGTTGGGTCTTTAGCAACAGATGCTGCTATTTCTATATCATTTGGATTTTGTTTAACTGATTGTTCAGTTAACCCAAAAAACTGTTTATATAATTTTCTAAACGTATTCATTACTTACCTATATTATAATAATTTTTTTTGTAAGATCCAAATTATCCGACATTAAAATAACGATTCAAATGTTGACCAATATTTTCATAACACAATGCCATTCGTTCTTGTGCTTCTTTTAATTCGCGAGCGGCTTGTTCAAAATCGCGATAATCTTCATGCATTCTTTTGTTGCCTTTTTTATGAGCAACATTCGTCATCCAATCATCACTTTCGGTCATGATTTTATCAGCACTTTCTACAATATTTTTAACTCGTTCAACAATTTCTTCAAGATCGCCTTTTCCGTATACAGATTCGCCTAATGCTGAAAAATTTGCTACTTCTTGCATGAATGCTCTTTTTTCTTCTTTAGACATTGGCTTCGGTTGGTCTTCTAGAATTGTTTCTAAAATAAATTTTAAGTTTGGTGTTCTCATTATATGATCCTACATTTTCCATCTTCGCATAAAATCGAAGTTATAAGGCTGTTTACTTTATTATATTTGTTTGCGGTATTCATTTTATCAACTGATTCATTCATGCTCGTAGGACGCATAAAAGCTCCATGGGTAGAAGGATTTGACACAAAGTCCCAACATATCAATTCAAAATCTTCTTGAACCTCTACCGTGCCTTCGCTACGTAATTCTTTAACAGATCCTAAACCACGAGATGAAATACCTAATGTGATGCCAGCTTTAAATAATTCTTTAAGAATTTTACCTGATGGGGTTTCTAAAATTTGAACTGCTCCTAACAAATCATCACCATTCCACCAAATTTTTAAAATGTTATGCGATACGTTGTTTAAGTTAACAATTGACGATTCTGGGTGATCTAATTCACCTAAAGCTCTATGTTGATCGATATATTCTTGTTGATAACGACGGCATTCTCTTTCTAAAATTTGTTTTGGATAAACGCGGCCGTTTTGATTTTTAGCTCCAGCTCTTTGTAAAACCCCTTGCACTACAAAACCACCCGGTATTCCATATGCAGCACCACTATTCTCATTCAATGAGTTAACAGGCTTAAATGGCATATATTCTACGATTAGTTGTTTTGACATATTACTCCCCTAATGATCTTACTCGCTCTGATATTTTTGTTAATCGTTCTGCTATTTTTACTAATGCTTTATCTGCCGATGAACCTATATTTGTTCTAGACAAACCAGATTCTGTTTTCAATCTAGAAGTATGATTAACTAACGTTTCAATTTCTTGAAGTTTTTTAGCTACTTCTTTGATTGTATTTTTAACTTTTTGTTCTGGAGTAGTTTTAGAATCTCCAGTTACAAATGTTCTATATGATTCAATAAGTTGTTCGTACTTGCGATCCATTGCTTCTTGAACTTGCAAATAATTTTTTGTTTTTTTAACAGGCATTGCTGTATCTGGTAGATTTCCTATGCGTGTTGTTTTATCTTTTATATTATTCGTTCCCATGCCATCTTTATAAAAACGAGTAGGATATTCATTATTATCATTTTGCCACCAATATTTGTCATCGACTGCAAAAGGAAATTTATCATTAAAAATTTCTTCGTCAGATTCAGGTTTTTGATATCCCGTTTCTTTCCATTTAAATGATGGAGGTGTATTGATAGATTCCTTAACACGTTTCATTCCTAATACTTCAACTGTATCATCTTCGGCACCTGTTTTACTAAATGCTTTTGGTGTATTATATGAACCAGCTGCGGCTGAAGTACTAATCTCAGCAATTTCCTCTTCATTGCATATACATTGGTCTGCCGGACGATCACACGCATCGCAATAATTATTTTCAAGTTCTATAAACTTGCTTTCAATCTCTTTTAAGAATGACTTCATTAATGCATCTCCTTTAACTCACGAACTAAATCAAAATAACGTAACAAAGAAAGTATATGAGATTCTTTGATTGTTTTCATATTTTCAACAGTACATAACATTTCAGAAAGTTTTTGTACTTTGATCTGTGTTGCTTTATCGGTAATTTGTTTTGCTTGTGAAGCTAAATCTTTTTTAATACGTGGAATAACAGTTTGTACATATTCTTTTAAAGCAGCAGTATCATTAACATTGGTAATATACTTGTTTAAAAGTTGTTTTTGTGATTCATCTAAATTTTTTGAATATTTTTCATTAAATTTATCAATCATTAATTTATATGTTAATAAACGAATGTCCTTTGGCTGTGATTCAAAATTTTCAAGTACTGGATCTTTTTCAATTTGTTTCTTTTCAGTAATGATTCCATTTTGAAGAATAACATTTTTACATTCTAAAAGTTGTTTTGGATTAGATGTTTCTTCATATTCAAAAATCATGTATATTGAAGCTAAAGGTTTATAATTTGAAATATGAATTTTAGACATATTCGAAAATACGAATTTTTCTGAAATTTCTTTAACTAAATTATAGCGTTGACGTTTCAAAACACTTTGATTTAATTTATCATGTGCTGATTTTACTGTGCGGATATAATCTAATCCTTGTGCTTCACTTTTGAATTGTTCTTTTAATAATGCGTTATAGAGTTGTAATTCTTTTGATAATTCTGTATTTTTTCCGAAATATTTTTTAATTATATCAACTGTTACAGTTTTATTTGAAGACAACGTTTCTGAAGTTAATTTACGCACTAACATTTCAAAAAGAATACCGGTATTCTTATATTTTGAATGTTTTAATTTTTTCATAAGGTTTCGACCGTTTTTTATTTAATATAAATATAATGTTTCTTACAAAATGTTGTTTTCGTCCAATATAGTACCCGTATCTTGATCCTGACGACTTAATTTATTTGATTTCAAAGATTCTAATAACATTGCAGGCTGTTTATTTTTTAGATATTTTAGTATATTGTGGTTTTCTGTAGCAACTGGTCTAACAGCTCTATCCCATCTAGCATCTGGTGTAAATGTAGTTGATTGATTATCAGCATTGAATGCTTGTTTCAATTCTTTTTTACCTGTCGGATCCCAGCCCATTGCATTTTTATGTTGTTCTGGTTTGATTCCCTCAGGTGGGCGGCCGCCTTTATCTTTTTGTTCAACTTCGGTGCTTGACATATGAACCGTTGCTAAATCGTGTGGCGTACCAAATGATACTCCGGTTACTGCTGGATCATTTCCTTCTTGTTCAATTTGATTTTGACGGAAACGAAGTTTAAGATCTTCAACAACATCATTGCGTTCTTGAAGCCATTGGTCTTCAGACATATTAAAGATGTATTCATATATGTATCGATCTGATAATAATTTTGAATCTTTCATTGCATTAGCCAATGTCATTTTTTCATTCATTAATGCAACTTTTTGTTGATCATAAATAATTGACGGCGATGTTAATTCTAATTGAAAGCCAACTAAATCTGCGCCTTCAAATCCTTGAGCATATAAATGCACGATTGCAATCTTAGTTAATTCAGAACAAACAATTTTTTGAATGCGTTCAATTGTTCTTGCAAAACGAATATCCATTGATGCTAATGTAGTTTTACCTTCTACTCCTTCATCATATCCTAAAAATGGTTTAGGTATCTTAAGGGCAGCCATCATTTTGTTTCTGATATATTCAATATCATCCATTCCGGTGAATGTCATACCAGGCAATGTATCAATTGATGTAGTTGATTGCCCTCCGCGAACTGGTAAATAATAATCTTCTAACATGTTATTCAAGTTGAATTTAAGATTATAATTTCCTGTTGCTTGATCAATATGTGGAATTTTTTTCATTTTATTGATAATTGTTTCCATGAATGAATCAACTTCATTTGGCGGAATATTACCAATATCAATTTTAAAAATACGTTTTTCCGGTGCTCGCATAATACGATGTATAAGCATTGCATCTTCCATCATCATTAATTTTTGGAATTCTTTACGAGCTCCTTCTAACATTGATCTACCATACGGTAAAAAGTTAGAATCTGATAACATTCGGAAATGTGCCATTTCAAACACATCAAAATGTACATTTGGAGATCCTACATGTTTAAATGTAATTTTATATTCTCCAGTTGCTTCATCATATTCTTCAAATCGTTCTACTTCATAACTTGACATCGGTCGTGCGTTCATTACGCCAATTTCTTCCGCAATATCTAATTTCAAAAAGAAATCGCCATATTTTGCCATATTGCGAATCCAAGTCCATAAATTAAATTCAATATTTAAAATATCATAAAATAAATTATAAAGTATTTTTTGAATTTGCGTATTATCACATTTGATTGTTAGTATATCTCCAAATTGATCCGCTAATGTAGATTCATCTGAATATATGTCTAATGCTGAACTAATAATAGGATCACGATCCATCATTTCATAATCAGCATAAAGTTGCATACGATTCTGATGCATGTAGTAGTTAGAATCATATCCTCCCATACCACCTACCATATGCTTGTTCGAGCCATGCATTCTAGTATAACGGTCTGCTACTTTAGTTTGATTTAAATTACCAACCCCTTGCAAACGGTTAGTATCTACTACACGAAGTTTATCTTTGCCATAGGCACGAACAACAACGTTAGTATTAAATAGGTTTTGTAAACGTTTTCTTAAAGACGCCATAATATATTAATTTTATTATAAATATAACTAGTTACAGAAGCCAGGTTAAATTTTCGTTGTAATGGCCATTATTCCAATTCCAACCGTCTGCGCCATTGCTTGGTTTTCCTGTATAAATAACAGGTTCTGTAGTTTTTTGAAATTGAGACAATGTTCTTTTATTTAATTCAATTCCTTGTTGTCTTAATTTTAAAGAGGTGTCTCTTAACCATAACCCGATACAAAATGACATTACTAAGTCATCATTATATCCTTGTTGAGATTGTGCTTTACCATTTAACCAAATAAATACAAACAATTCTTGTATTAATCGTTTGCTTCGAATAATTGGTGTTCGTTCTCGCATATACATTTCTAATGCTGATATCATTAATGGACGTGTACGAGTTGTAGTTGATACTCCAGGAACCATTTGGCTCTTATCTTTCATATCATATCCTTTTTTCAATTGTACATCTGCATCAACATAACCATCATCTTTATATGTATAAAATAAATTTTCATAGCCGCGGTCTAAAGCTGGTTGAATTGCAGCCCATCCAATATTTGCATTTTCAATTGCTAGCAGTGCATTATTCCATTCTGTTGCAACTGTTACGAGCATATTACCGAAATCTTTAGGCGGTATTTTGCCTTTATATTCTGCAACTTGTCGTACATCTTGTACATCAATTACATGAAATGCAGACCAGTCAGCACTGTCTCCGCGGGCAACGTCAGCTACTACTATGTAATCTCGATCATAGTTTGGATATTCCCAAACCCAATAACCGTTATCAAATCCGCGCTTTTCAATTGGTTCTTGACAAAGTGTTTCATATTCTAATAATATAGAACCATCAATTACGGTATGTCCTGATGATACAAAGTCGCAATCACATTCTTGAGCAGCACCACGTTCACCCAATAACTGAGTTTGTTGGTCACGCCATTCTTGATCTCGTTCAGGGTGTACTGTCCAATGCAATTTAATTGTATGGAAGCCATTAATGTTTGATTCAGCATCTGCCCATGTTTGATGAAACCAGTTACCAACACCATTTGGAGTAGATAATACAATTGCACCACCACCTGTTGATAGTGTTGCTTGAGATGCAATCCATATTTCTTCGATGTTGCGGATGAACGCTGCCTCATCAATAATAAGCAATGATAACGCTTCAGAACGTGCACCGGTGGTTGCAGATGATACTGCTTTGATTTGTGAACCGTTTTTAAATTTCAATGAAAGTTTATTGTCTGCTTCAATATTACCTTTTAACCAACTAGGTAAATTATCATGCATGACACGTACTTTTGTTACAAGGTTTTTTGCTACTTCTTGAGTTGTTGCAATAACCAGTACGTTAAAATCTTCTTTGAATAACATGCTCCATAATGCGAAGCCGGCTGACAATGTTGATATGCCTAACTGACGAGACTTTAAAATAACACTGTATCTATTATCTCGTAATTCAGTTAATGAATCTTCCTGAAATGGGAATAGATTAAATTTAATCTTTCCTTTTTTTGGATGTTGTATATAACAATATTGACGCATAAAGAAAACAGGATCTTTCGCACACATTGTGTACTGTTGTTGAATGATCTGTTTTATATTTGTTTGCGTCATATTATTTTATTAGTTGATTGACTAAAATACCGGTGCCTAATGCTGATAAAAATCCAAATCCAAACCATAATCCTTTTTTATCAGACCATTTCGGTTGCAATAAATCAATTTGTTGTTTATACAAATCAATATTAGATTTCAATAATTTGATTTCAGTGTCTTGTTCTACAATATGTATTGAATCTAACGTTGCAATCGAATCTTGTTGTTTTACTAATCCTCGATACTTAACAATTAATTGATTATTAATATCGTCTGCTGTCCAAAGTGAATCTAGTACGAATGAAATATCTGCTAACTCAGATTGAGTAAAACATGTATCTGGTTTTGTTTTTCCTTTTTGTGAAAATACAATTACCGGGAACATTAAACTGATGATTAATTTTTTCATTTTTTTCTACGTGTTTTTTTCAAAATGTTTTCTTTTGCATCTTCGATGGCTACTTCTACAACTTCAATTGTTTCTTTAGCTTCTTCAATTTTAGAAATTTCATTTTTAATTTTAATAGCTTCTTTTTTAGCAGCTTTTGTTTTTTCTTTGATTACTTCAATCTTTTTTTCTGTTTCGATAATCTTTTCTGTATTATCTTCAATCTTTTCATCAATCTTTTCTATTTTTTTTGATTTTGTTTTTGAACTAAATAGAAAAAATGCAATAATTGCACCAATACCAGCAACAATAGCTACCCAATATTTTTTAATCATTTTCATTTGTTATTTCCTTGTTTTTATTATTTAAATTGTTTAGAAAGTTTTCTTTGAATTTATCAAATTGTTTTTGTATCGTTTCTTCAAATTCTTCTGGAGTCATTTTTTGTGTCCACGTTTCAACATCTCCATTTCCGCTACTAACAAATTGCGATGCTTGCGTATATGCTTGTTTTAACATTGCAACATCTCGTTCTGCAGAAGCTAACCAAGCTAATGCATTTTCTCGAATTTTTTGTTGTTCATATTCTTCATACGTACCTGCAATTTTCATTTCATGTTCCATTTCAATTGTACAATCAAAACACATTCCGTGAATTTTACGCATCTTTTGATCTAATAGATGCGAACCAGGGCATGTACATACATCTTTTCTACAATTAGGAAAAGCTCTAAGCTCTTGTCTAATTTCCTGAAAAATTTCTGAATTTTTTGGTTTACGAACTCGGAATCCGTCACGTTGTTCGACGATGTATGTAATACCAGTTGCATCAACTTCTTCCCATACATCGCCTACTAAATGACGTTCATTTTCTTTAGCTGTTTTTTCAACATCGCTAAAACCTACAGTTTTTTTAGTTTGAAACTTGTGGGTACCATCTAACATTTGCGAGATGGCTTTGACATTTTGTAACTTTTTAGACATATAACTTTTTATTTATTTGCTAGTTTTTTTATTGTAAATGTTTTCAACATTCTGTAAAAATTTTGAACATCTTCTGGTTCTGCTTCTTTAAATGTTGCATTTAAAACTTTTGCAATGGATTTCAATCTAGAAATGTTTCCGCCTTCTTCTTTCAAATGATTTGAAAATCTTTCGATTGCTAAAGCTTCTTTTGCAGGAGCATCCATTTCTGCACTAGCATCAGGTGCAGGTGTTTCAGCAGGTGCTTCTTCTGGTGCTGGTGCAGCAGGAGTGGCTGGCGCTTCTGGAGCTGGTGTTTCTGCAGGTACTTCAGCAGCTGGCTCAGTTGCAGGTGCTTCTGCTTCCGGGGCATCCATTGGCAATTCTTCAATTGCTGGTTCTTCTCCCGGTGCTGCTTCAGTTAATCGATTAATTAATTTTCGACGTACATATTCTCGAACTAAACGTTCTTTTTGTTCTCTAGTTAAATTTTCAATTTTATCTTTTAAAACATCTGCAACATCTTTTTCTTCTTTATCTTGACGTTTCTTAAGACGTTTTAAAGCAGTTTTAGGATCATAGTCACCATCTTCTAGATCTTTATATAAACGATCATCATCTTTATATGTTGGATACATTTTTCCGTCATCTTGCATTTCTTTATCTGTTTTACGTAAAAGATTAGGAATCTTTTCGCCCGCAGATTTAGGATTCAAATTTCCTTCTTTATCATCCAATGTATAATCTTTAAGATCTTTGCGATAAGTAGGTTTTTTATTTTCTGGTTTTTTGTATTTGCTTTTGTGTTTTTCAGCCATGATTTTCATCCATTTTATATAAATATATCATCGTGCGTATTTCAGCACTCCTAGTAGTTGGTTTACTGGCGCAAATGCACCTGTTAATTTATAGGTATGGCCGCCATATACGAATACTATTCCTTCAGAAGGAATAATTGCGTCGAATCCTCCTAACCGTTGTATACGGCGTAATTCGTGTTCTAATTTAGAAACAACTGCTGGGTCTGGATTATTTTGTAATTCTTTTATTAATTGAGCCAATTCCGTTTTTAATTCTTGAACTGATTTGCTTGGATTTGCTGCTAAGAAATTTTCTGCATTTTTTAAAACCACCGCACCTAATCTTAAAAAGATTGTTTCAAATGGCTCCATGTTTTGTTTTTGATATTTTTTAAAATCTTTTTTATCAAATTCAGTTACCCATGTTAAAAATTCTGGATTTTCGATATCTTTTTTAAGCAATGAAATATTAGTTGATTTATCATTAAATGCCCAACGATAAATTAATGCGTTTAAAACATTATCTGTAATTTCATATCCTAATTCTTGTGCTTTCGTACGAATAACATCTGCCCACCATGCTTTGTGATATTCAGTAACGCGATCTGTTTCTTTTAAATTGTAACGATTTTTTAACTGATCAATTTCGTTGAAAAATGCTGATTGTTGATCTTCAAAATCATATACTCGTCCTAACTTGATTCGTTGAGGTGGAATAAATGAAAATGTTTTTTGAAGATGTGCATTTGCATCTTGTATAATACGTTGCAACGTTGCGCCGCCTGTCATATCAGTTTCTACAACATTTGCTTTGTCGTCATATTCAACTAGATTATGAAATTGTAATACTGCCACATCATATGAAATTACATTTTTTGTTGCAGGATAAATAATTTCCATGTTAGCAAATACGCGGCCGTTTTTGAATATTTTATTTAATTCATCTGGATTAATTTGTTTAAATGCTTCTGCTAAATCTTCTGCTGCCCCTCCAAATGCATCTGATATAGGTCCTCGACCTCCAAATTTATCTTGAAGTTCTTGTACAGACATTGGATTAATTACAGTCCCTTTATTACGTGCAAATCCAATTTGTCCATCTTTCCATGTTACTTGAATATTTTGGCCATCTGTTTTTTCAGTAACTGCAGACTCTATGTCTAATCGTCCTTCTAATGCTCTAGAAACTAATTCTTTCATTTCATTGAAAGTTAAGCCATGATCATCATATGGATGTGCCATATGTCCTGCAGCACCGCCTTCTGTTAATATTTGATTTTCGATTAATTCGGCACCCATTACTGTTTTTGGAAATTTATCAAAATCATAAACAAAACTTTCATCATCTTGTCGATCTAGAAAATTACTTAATTTGTTAATTTTCTTTTTATGACGTTTTGTTTCTGCTTTATTCATTGTTGCAGCAAATACTTCATCAACATCTTCTTGTAATGCAGAAGCCCACCAATCTTTAGAAAATATTGCAGACTCTTGAATACCTTTTAAGGTTTGCCATGCATTTTTTATTTTAGCATCATCAAATTGTGGATATGATGCACGGAATGTTTCATAATCATCATTCATTAATGATTGACGTACAACGGTAGCTGAAATAGGAGTGCCGTTTGCGTATGATTCTGGATCTACATCGATACTTAATTCAGTTGCATCAATACCCATTGGCATTTTGCGTCCTTTTTTATCGCCAATTGTAACATACTTATCTACATTGGGAACAAAATCTTTTGCACGAACGTAATCATCTCCTTTGGTAGATGCTGCCATGGCATAACGACCCGTTGCATCTTCTGGCAATGCAAATAGATATTCATATGCAGCCATGATTGGAGAATTGAATTCAGTTGGGTGTATTTCTATGTTAGGATTATCATTTAAAATGTTAAACATTTCCATAGTTTTTTCTCGGGTAATTCCTTCTCGTTCTTTTGAACCAATTAAAAGAATTACGCGGTCAACTTCAGGATGCTGTGCATATCGTTGTGCTAATGCTAAATGAGCTCCCGTTAAAGGTTTGAATCCGCCAGGAAATAAAACTGTTATTTTATTCATTATGTTTCCGTTTTATATAAATATATTATCTTGCTATTTCGGTAGTTATTACTGTCATACTATTGAAATTATCTACCTAACATGGAATTATATGTTTGGACTATATGTTTAAGTCCTTTTCCGGTTCCGATTGCATCTAAATAAACACCATTATCGATTGCTACGAATTGATAAAGTTTTGTTGATGAATTATTCATCGATCCAGATATTTTACCACCTATTACTAATTTAGTGTTATTAAATCCTTCACCAGTAGCCCATTGAGTGCTATTTAAAACACTTCCTGTAATTATTGGACTATACGTATAATCTTGTCCTTGAACTCTACGTATACCATACCAACCATCAGTTGGATTATCATTTCTATAATTACCGTTAACGA
>Ga0315903_10005543_pt1 | contig 16421 bp, 15 predicted proteins | sample LakEriMetagenome_7_FD_203524 | JGI IMG/M metagenome (GOLD analysis project Ga0315903, IMG submission 203524) | Freshwater fungal communities from buoy surface, Lake Erie, Ohio, United States - Buoy 2 MA119 | ecosystem: Environmental > Aquatic > Freshwater > Lake | place: USA: Lake Erie, Ohio...
CCAAATAATTGTAATCGCTACTCTTTGATAAATCTATTGCTGCCTGTTCAGCTACGGATTGTTGTGATGGCTCAAATACAATATCATCAGTTTTCCTTGGCTGAGTTACTTCTTTTGGCTGATTTTGTAGCCACCACTTATCAACTGGAGCTTCCATTCCAGCTAATGCAGGTGTTTGAGCAGCTGCCGCTACTGGCTGAACTTGGAGTCCAGTTAGTGCAGGAGGTTGAGTGCCCTGAGTCGATACACGCTGAACGCTTGGCATTATATCTGGTTCAGGAATACTTATTTCATCAGATGGAGGAACAACAGCGGCAGAAGGAACAGGTATTGGTGGAGCTGGCTCTGTTTCTGGCAATGGCGTTTTTGCATCAATCCTCAATGAGCCATCTTTTGGGGTTCCAGTTGGAACAAATACAGCATCTGTTGGAGACAATTCACGATTGCCATAAGTATCAGAACTTGTATCTGCCTCACTATCAATGCTTGGCTTTGGAGTTGGTTTTTTTGCTGGAGTATTTCCAGATGGATTTACCATCCCAAGCCTTTGAGCAGCCTCTTCTAATGCTGCCATTCTTTCATCAACATCTGCTTCTAGGCCATGTTCAGAAGCTACTTTTAGCTTAAGTTCATCAAGAAATTGTTTATTCTTTGTCTTCTGTTTTGCTTCTTCAAGAAGTAGTTCTTGAGCAAACTTGCGTGTCTCTTTGTCTTTCTCCTCTTTCTTCTCGTATTTAGCAGTAATTCCACTCAACGCACCTTTAGCAATGTTAGAAACAGCACCAGCGATGCCTTCAGCTACAAGCTCTGGTCGAGAAGACTGAACTTGGATAGCTTGAAGTGGCTGGAACTGCAATGCAGCACCGCGAGTCACATCGAGTGCTGGCAATGGTTGCAGACCACTAAGGTTAGCAAATTGAGGAGAGAAAGAATAGTCAGCCATTAGGAGCCTCCGAAAGTAAGATTAGCAGCAGAAGGAAGTTTGAACATATTAGCAGGTTGACCAGTTCCACCAGCACCAACATTTGCGGCCATAGCGGCTCCGGGCATTACGCTAGGAGCAACTGCGCCAGCACCACCAATACCCATGGAAGCGGCTTTCTCTGTTTGAGAGACCTGACCACCTCCACCAGCGATTGCTGCTCCAGCGGCTCCTTGAGCTTGTTGAGATGCAGTCAAAGCGGCTTGGTCTGTGGCTTGTTGTTGATTTCCATAAGCTCCTAGTTGCTGACGAGCGGCAGCTTCACCTTGTTGTGCAGTAGCAAGAGCAGCTTGGCGTTGCTGTTCTTCCATTGCTTTGCGACGAGCCTCTTCAGCAGCGCGAGCTTGTTCGGCAGCTTGTTGTTGTTGCATCATCATCATCGCCATCATTGGGTCTGGCCCAGATGGTTGACTAGAGCCTCCACCGCCTCCGCTGCCTTTGCTTGATTTTTTACTGCCACCCATATTATTGACCTCCGAATGTTAGACCGCTTGATTTAGGAAGATTAAAGATATTGGCAGAACGAGTAACCGGAGTCGTTGTGGAAGTATCACCCATTCCATAAAACGGCAACTTGGTGGAAGGAATAGCTCCTGTGCCAGCAAGGTTTGCCATTTGTTCTTGGCGAGCTTTAGATACATCAAAACCACCACCAATAGCAGATTCTCCAGCAGCGGTTGAGGCTTGTTTTTGCGCTTGTTGAGCGGCAATATCTTTAGCCTGTTGCATAGCTCCAGCCTGAGACAAAGTTTGCTGTGCCGCCATCTCACCTTGACGGGCGGAGGCGAGGGCAGATTGGCGTTGAGTCTCAAGAATAGCTTCCTCTTGAGCTTTTCGAGCAGCTTCAGCTTGTGCTGCCTGAGCCGATTGCATTTGAGCCATATATGCCATCATTGGGTCTGGCCCTGACTCTTGTTTTTTTGGTTTTGATCCGCCTCCGCCTCCACCCATAATATTAAATAAGTTAAGTTTTAATGTTTAGTTTTTTTCTTGCTTCAAGGCATAAGTCGCCATTCGGCTTAAATTGCCTACAAGAATTAGGTCTGTCAAAGTAAATTGAGCATGATACGCAATTTCCCACAATTCCCTTTAATGCCACGCATCTGTTATTTTCAGTTTTCATCAAAGGATAGTCTCCTCGTTGCATTTCCTTCGGTATCTTTTCTGCATCCGATCTGTCACGCTTAAGAAGCGGCCAAGACCATTTGTAAGCACAGCAAGCACCGCAAGAAATACAGTCTTCACTTGTTATTTCTTCCATTCAACAGGACGAAATCCAAGATCATCAATAACGATGTCCTCGTATGGAGCCATTTCGCTTATATTCGTGATAGTTGCGTTTAGTTTAGGACAATGAACATGGCGACCTAGATGGCGATTCACGCAATTAAAACAAGCTGGATAGAAGTCAGCATTGAGTGACTTATCTGGATTATTCTTCCATTTCCCATTTTCTTTGATGTAGCGAGTAGGGTCAGGCTCAACTCCGCTTTCTTCAAGATACTGGAATATCTCATCATCAGTCCAATCACGCATTGGATATAGGGATACTGGCGCACCATCAACAATGCGGATGTCTTGGGCTAGTGGAACATGGCCCTTAATCAAATCTGTATCTTCGTATTTTGTTCCTATAAATACTGCGCCCCACGGCCAATTAAATGTTCCAGTAGGTCGTTGCAAGAAGTCATCAACTCCACACAAGAACTTCTCTCCATCTTTTGGCTTCTCTGTTCCTAAAGACAAAACAACGCAATTCTTGCCCCATTGAAAATAATGAAGCATATCGAAGCGAACCTCGCCAGTATTCACATCTGGGCCATCTGCGAGTGAAACCTTCATCGGAGGATACTCATATACCTCCAAGTTCCATTCTTTGATTAAGCGATCAGAATAGGCATATCGCTCACGGAACTTTGGCTGGCGATATTGAACAACAGGAATGTCAATTTCTGCTCCATATCGGATCAAATGAAGCAATGCAGTAGAGTCTTTACCTCCACTCCATAATACAACTGATCTAGGCCATCTTTTGTTCCACTCTTTTATTCTATTTATTGTTTTATTTATTAGGTGATGTCTCATTAAATAATAATTGCCGCTCCTATAGCCGCACCAGCTACTGCGCCTCCCGCGCCAATCATCTGTCCACTCATTGCATTTCCAGAAGCTGCATTCTGAACAGCATTGTTATACATTGCCTGTTCGTAATTCTGCTTGTTCTGTTGAGATACTTGATTAGCTTGTGCAAGTTCACCAAGATTCTGATTGATAAAATCAGAAGTAGATTGTTGCAATCTTTGACCACTAGCCATGATGTTTTGCTGGTATTGTTGCATTGCTTGCAAGTTTGCCGCCTTTGCCTGCATCTCAGCTTGAATGGCAGTTGCTGGATCAAGCCCACCAATCGGTGCTGCGGTTTGGGCCAAGTATCCTTGTTGAAGCGCAAGTGAACGAAGTCTGGCTTGTCGTCCAGCTTCAGTTCCAGCGTCATAGATTGCAGCGCGACCAATCGTTCCACCAAGTCCAGTTGTATATCCAGAAGTCAATCCACTTCTTTTCGCAAATTCATCCATGTTCCTCTGGGTTGCGGCAAGATCAGAAAGTTCTGCAACCTTTCCACCCATCTGGCTACGCATTCTAGCGGCTTCTGGATCAGTTAAACGCTCAAGCTCACGAGAACGAGTGATATTTTCAACGCCAAACTCAGCCGCTTCTTTAGATGTTCTTCCAGCATCAAAAGTCTGTGTCTTTGGAGGCATCTGAGATGCCATCTTTAAAAGAGCAGCTTGATTCTGAAGATATTGACCACCGATTGCACTTTTACCAGCAATCAGCGCAAACATAGATGTGTCGTCAGGTCTTTTCATTTTAATGTTGATACCCAGCCGCAGACATATCTACTGGAGGCTTTGTTCCTGTAGTCCCAAATCCACCAGTTTTCCCATAAGCACCAATAGCAGAAGATGCGGCCTGTCCACCAGCTTGAATATATGCGCCAGTAATTGCGCGTTGAGATGCTAGATTTTGAGCTTGATTGTCAAGCATGGCCTGTTGATATGTTTGCTGAGACTGCTGTTGAGCATTCTGCATTCCTCCAAGATTAGAAAATTGATTCATTGCAGATTGAAAGCCTGTTTGCCCAAGTTGACCAGCACTACCAAGTATCCCTTGTTTATATGCTTCCATTGCGGCAATGTTTTGAGCTTCAGCCCCCATTTTTCCCGCAATAGATGTCTCTGGAGATAAACCGCCAACTGGGGCTTGTGTTCTTGCAAGATATGATTGGCGTTGTGCAGTTAGATTTTCCTCGTATGCCTGTTTAGCTGCAAGCGCACGATCATACATTGCAGCACGGCCAATAGTAGAGTCGCCAAGGCCAGTCTCGTATTGCGTTGGAAGTCCTTCAGTTCGCATATACTCGCGCATATACTGATCCGCATTTTGCTGTGCAGTAAGGTCTTCAATCTGCTTAGATTGAGCAAGTCGCATTGCGGCTTCTTGAGGATTGGAAATGCGCTCCAATTCCCTTTGTCGCAAAATATTACCAAGTCCAAGCTCTGCGGCCCTACGAGATTGAGCGGCTGCATCATATCTCTGTTGCTCTGGAGTCATTTCAGAATACATTTTAAGCATTTCTGCTTGATTCTGCATCTGTTGCTGTTGGGCTTGTTGCATCATCATTGCAATAGCAATGTCACGCGATGGATCGCGTTTTGAAAAATAGCTACTTGCGTTTACTGTGCTTGCTCCACCCATTTTTAAGTCAATGAATCGTAACTATAAATCTCTCTGTTCATCTTAGTCAATCCCAATTTACTCATAACATCATTAGTAAATTTTGGACGATCATCAATAAGTGGAACGCCAATGTATCCAAGACCACCAGAAAGTTGAGCGTGCGACCTCCAATCGCTCATTACTTGAATTACATCCTGCGGCCTAGTATGATTCGGGTGAAAAGCTGGATAGACAGTAGGAATGAAAACATGGTCAGAATAGCCAAACAACTCACCATTCCGATAATGAGCGTAAACATTGATGTTAGGATGTTCGACAATTTTGTGGTCAAACGATTCAGCGAAGTCTTGTAAATTTCCAAATTCAAATGAGTCTTTAGGGACGAGTCGATAGTCGATTCTGGTTTTCATATTTATTAATTGAATCCTACCCTTGGATTATTTCCTATAATTTCGTTAGGGATATAATCCTTAAATCGGTTTGCCTGTTGTGCAATGATTTTTTTGCGGTCAGCGTAATTCCCGCAAGCAGCACAAGGCAGACACCCTTTCTCTGGATTGAATAGAGGAATGGAAGAATACAATGGAACAACAGGATCATTTTTGAAAGGAGTGATGTATTTAAACGGGAAGCTAGTTACTTCTCTAGTTGCTGTTGTAATTGATGGCATATTAGCAAGGGTTTTGTGCAAGATATTGGTTTGCCGCACTACTTGCTGCATTTTCAGCAAGAATGCCAGCTTGGATTTTTGCATCAATTTGAGATATGCTAGAAAGAAAGCTCGCTGATGCTGTCGCAGAAATTGACTTACTTGGATTGGCAGTGCAATTGAGGCTAACTGTCCTATACTCTTTAGCCCACCAAGATTTCTGAGTTGTGTCAGCCTGTTCGTATGGACTTGGTAGAAGATCAACAGTGAGACTGGTTCCATCTTGAGAAATAACACATGATTTTACTTCTGGAGAATTAGGAACACCAGTGCTTCGCTCACTCCAAGGATCAATGAATATCCTCAATGATTCGACGCCAAACTCACCGCACCACTCGATAAGCATGGAGAATGCTTTATCAATGTCATTGGTCAGTTTTGATTCACAAGTAATAGACGATGATTTTCTGCTGGCACTTTCTGTTATCAGCCTGCGGTATTGAGTATTTAGAAAACCAAGACTTTCTATCTCGTCAGAAAAATCTGTATTGACCCACTGATAATCGTCAGTGACTGCCAATATTTTTGTTTCAAGAATATTTTGGTATGTCCCTTTTGATCCTCGATACGAAGCCTTCACATCCACAGTTCCGCCAATTTCACAAGCCTCAATTTCACCATACTGGAATTGCTTGAAATCAAGGCCATCCCCTAAAAGCCCAGTTTCCATCTGGCAGTAAATTCGATTGACTTTTTCAATGATTCCCCCATCTGGGTCTATGTCGAAATAGGTGTCCGCCCTGCGCTCAGTGAATGCCTCCCAGAGATGATTGTATGAGCCATCATTTGTTGCTGAGTAGTCAACAGAAAAATGGAAGCAACGAGGCGCGCCATTTACAACGCCAGAAATCCATTCTACGGGACGAGTTCCAGTCCACACACCACACCATGCTGGAATCTTTTGAGTTCCCCACTCTGCCGCTGGAGCATAATCAAGAACCATCGTAGCAGAGTTGCAAGGCTCCAGATAAGGCACAGAATAGAGAAGATAATTCTCAAATGTCATTGCGCAAATCTTGGATGTATCTCCAGCCATGTATGCTTTAATGCGAGCCATCTCAACATCTCGATAAAGCGACTCCGATGTAACATAGACTGACGCCGCAATGTCAGCAGATATTAGTCCACCTTGGGAATACCACCACATTTGCCCAGCTTGAAACGAAATAGATTTGCCAGCAACACAGCCAATCGTCGGATACAATGTCGTTTGGAAATTTATAGTAGTTACCCATTGAGTTCGATCATAGATTCCACTTGCCAGTGAGTATGTCGCACGATCAGTGAAAACGATTAACTTTGTGTCGTTATCCTGACCAATGTAATTCGTCATTCCAGTAACAACACGAGCAAATGCAAAGTCTCCACGGCCAGTCCCAGTCAGTCGTTCCGTGAATGAAGTTGGATCACCTAAATCAGATGCTAGAACGATGTTCTTTGATGCAACCCAAAGTCGATTTCCACTAAATGCCATCCAATATCCAACAGGAATTGAAGTTGTTTGGATGCCCGTTTGATTTGATCCATCCCAGTATGCAGGAGTAGAAATGCCATCTTGAATTACAACGATACGATGCGATGGAGTTACTGTGACATCACCACCAGTTGAAACCTGTGCTGTTTGTGTTGCTAGAGTGAAAACGAACTGGTCAACACTTGGGTCTAGCTTGATATTTTTGAGTCGATAATCTTCCCAGTTTTTCGGCTGAGTCAAAGGAAATGGCGAGTAGTAAACATTTCCGTTAACTGCGAACACTACAAACGGCAATTCATCAGCAACAGATGTTGTGCCATCTGGATTGTAGATTTGCGCTGGAATTGTTTTTGTAACTCCGTTTTGAACGATTGTGTCTGATGCGCTTGCTTGCTTGTTTGATGAGAAAAAGATTCCTCCTTGGAAATTTCCTTGAGGAAGCGAGAGACGCATTGAGTATCCCGGCCTAGTCTGAACAACTCCGCCACGAACAGCACAATTTACTGCCCACTTAATCTGGTTATCTGGCAATGCCCACGGATTCCTTACTGAGTTGACACCAAGAATCCAACCAGAAGAAACCTTTACTTCTCTTCCTGAAGTTATCTGTGCGCTTTTCATACTTGAGACATCTTATATTGTTCAAGACGAGAAATCAAAGCATTGCGATTTTCTGGAATTGAAGCTCTTGCTTTCCCAGCAATTGACATCTTAATTCTTGTTTCAATTGGAATTGTTCTTCCTTTTTTTGCTTGAGATAGTTTTGCCCTGTGTTCTAGGGATAATTTTCTTCCTTTACTTGCTAAAGAAATTTTTAATCCAATTTCAGGTGGCCTTTTTTTACCCTTCCAAGGATTGCCTTTTTTTAATTTTGATTGTCTTATTTTATTTTTTGTTTCCTCAGACATTACTCTGCCGCATTGCCCTTCTCCGCCATCAGTTAAATTTGTTAAATTTATTCCAGTTTTTCTAAAATTATCTATAATCAACTTTTCAGCATTATTGCAGTCTTCTTCTGAATTAAACCAATTTATAATTTGCATAATTGGTTCTTTATTAGTTTTCAGTATTGATCCAATCCAAAAACAGCAATGTGATTTTCTTAATTTATATTTTGCTGTATGAATATGCTGAATAATCCTTCTTTTTGGATTATTAGTTTTGCCGACATACCTAATCTCATTTGTTGATGGATGTCGTAAAAAATAAATACAATGTTGCATACTAGAACATTACTGGGTCCGCACCATCTCCCTCTGCGTAGCAAACGGAATTGATCTGTGGGACTGACATTGCATGACCATCAATACTCTCTTGCTGATTCTTGAGATAAGCAAAAGCAATCTGCCAATATCGAGCCGATTGATCAGCAAAATCTTTATCTTCCAAATCGCAAGCGTGAACAGCAGTGATGATTGCTCGCTCTTGCTCTAGCGGGATGAAGTCGTAGATGCTAGTGATGCTTGGAGTCTGGATGCGATAAGAAATCCTAGCCCATGCACAAGGCTTGCCAATGCGAATCCTGCGGTATTGAGGATTGACTTCAGATGGATGATATTGACCGATTAAAGTCATGTCATTACTGCGGCCATAATCGTAAGCGTAAAGCGACACATATCCTTCAGTAATTGGCTTATCGACTTGCGATACAGACTTCACAAATGTTGGCAATGTTACTGAATCAATAAAGAATGTTGATTCTACAGTCTCGCCAGTTGTCGTGTATGTCCTGCGTCCAGTAGTTGACGATGTGTTTTTGGCGTGTGCAAGCGTGTCGTAAAGCTCAAATGAATTATTATCTAGCCTGCGAGCGTAGTATGTCGTTCCAGAAGTCAATCCAGTTGGCAATACATCACCTTCTTTGGCGCGAGGAACAACGGCATCACCAGTATTGAAGTGAGCTTGGTCAGCATCAATGCTCGTAGATGGGGAGACATTGAATGTGCGAATAATGTCTACACTTAACTGACCAATCCCCGGAGTCGTTAAAACTTGTAATGTAGAACCGAGATAAACCTTGAACGATTTTCCTTCTAACTTGATTGTATAATCAGTAGAGGCAAGAAGTGGAGATGGAAGCGTATTTGTTGTAGAGAATCGCACAATCTCGTCTTCGTTCAGATACTCAATCTCGCTTGGGATAATCAAATTGTTAAATGGTAAAGAACGGAATGATTTCCTCAATGCGTAGTAAGACTGACCAGAGCCGAATGAAGTAATCGTGATAAGACCAGTTGTTTTATAGACACTAATTGTCCCAGTAGCTGAAGCTAAAGAACTATCAATAGCGTATGTGAATTGATTTAGGGCAGGAGTCGATATGATTAGAGCATCAATCTTATTGTATCCAGAAGGGGTGGCTCCAGTAATGGTAACAGTATTCCCAGCGACATATCCGTGATTTACAGATGTTGTTGCTGTTGCAGTTGTGCTAACGCTTGTAAGAGTTGTTATTGAAATTGGTGTTCCATCTGTTACAGAACCAGCATTTGCATTAACTAGGCTATTGTAAATCTTGCCAGTAGTATTATTGATCTTATTTAGATAAAATGGAGTTACTCCATTATCAATAGATGGGTTTGTATTAGGAAGCAGATAATCAGTTCCAAAATACAATTCTTGTCCAGTAACGAGATTGGTAAAGTCACCTTCCCAATTGTTGTTGAATGTCACGCTAAATGCACGAGACAAAGATACAAAAAATGTCCCAGTTCCAGATGAAGTAATATTTACATCACTAAAGTCAGTATTTTTAACAGTAAAAGTTCCAGAAGACAAAGGAACTTCTGCCCTGTATGCAGTTCCAGAAACAAGCGGAGATGGAAGTGATCCAGTAGAGGTAAAGCTAACAAAAACTCCAGTTGATGGAGTAATCACAACGATTGGCGTTGTTGTATATCCACTTCCAGAGGTAACTGCTTTTACTTCTGTTACATTTCCAGATGTTGATGTTATTCCAGCATTTGAAGCCGTTCCATTTGGAGCAGAAACCGCTGCAAATGTAAATGTTGTTGCAGTAGCATCTGGAATATATGATGTAGGACTTGCTCCAAGTGTTGGAGATACGCTTGTTGTTGTTATTGTAAATTTAAATGTAGTTGCATCATAAACTTCAACAACAAATGGAGTGTCTGCATACTGGAATGGAGTTACATCGCTAAATCTTACAACATCACCAGTTGAGTAATTGTGATTAGTTGAAGTAACAACAGTAACAACATCTCCACCACTAACCCTTGTCATTGATGAGATATTTTTGCTAGTAACTGGAACTGATGTGATCGCATTTTCTCCGTTTAGATATGTTGAAAGTGAGCCAGTTACATTAGATATTTCTATTGTCTGCCCAACATCATATCCATGAGGAGAAGCCGTCGTTACAGTCGCAACTCCAGAAGAAACAGATATTTGATTTACATTTAAAATAGAACTATTTACTTGAGCAGTCGCTACAGCACCAGAACCTCCACCTCCAGTAATTCTAACCTGTGGAGTAGTCTCATATCCATATCCTCCAGATACTTTATTGAAATGAGATACAAATGACTTTGTAATTGTAGCTACAGCAGTTGCTTGAGAACCAGATATTTTTTGAGATGTAATAGATACGCCATCAGCAGGACTTCCAAGTAGAGATGAAACTGTATATGTGAATGTTTTTGCTACAGCATTTACAGCTATAATAGTTTTCTCCCCATTAAATCCACTAGGGCTTGCTCCACTAATTATTACTTTATCTCCAGCGGCATATCCATGAGTTTCATTTGTAGTAGCCGTTGCTACAGTTCCAGTATATGCGGTAGATATAATTGTTCCTGTTGCTGGACTTGCTGTTATGGTTGAAAGAGTTGTGTATGTGAATGTGCTGGAATTTACTACATTTATTGTAAATTCTCCATTATATTCAGACTGATTAGCTCCGCTAATTGTAACAACTTGACCATTTCCATATCCATGAGCTGAAATAACACAGGTTGCAGTAGTTGCAGAACCTGTAAGATTTCCAGCAGAAACTGTTTTATTTGCACCAACTTTTGTTATTGATGTTACTGTCAAAAGCTGCTGAACAGGTTGTTCAATAGTGACTGTGGGTGCTTCAGTATATCCAAGTCCCGGATCAGTAATAACAACATTTAGAACTTTATTGTTTACAGTATCTCTAATTGCATATCCAGTGGCTTGTTTTTGAAGTCCATAAAACGGACTTGACTCTGGCAGAATCGGTGGACTTGAAAATGTTACTTGCGGATCACTAACATATCCACTTCCTTGAGAAATAACCCTAACCGATGTTACTGATCCAATCGTTACGGCTTGGAAATTAGCCCCAGTTCCAGATGGTGTATCTATATTTAATCCAGATGCGCTTATTTGCTGCGTTGTCCCAGTTATAGATGTTGCTGGAATCAATTTAACAAGAGAATTTGTTCCGCTTCCAGAGTCTTTAAGAACAATTGGATTTACAAGATTTGTTGGTGTTGAAGCAACTGCATCAGCTTTACTTTCATGCAATGAAACACTGAATTGATCAATGATATTTACAAAGTAGTTTTGATTCGCAATGAGAGGTTTTGGAAGATTCCCAGATGCAGTAAATGCTTGGACTTGATCCCCATCATTGTAGTAATGACGAACAGAGAAAGTCAGAGTTGTCTGAGGGTCGATGTTCTTGCGAATATCTACATTGAGAGACGCTGTGCTTCCAGTCGTATAAACTGGATTGATATTCTTTTTAGCATCATCCGAAGTTTCAAATACAGTCAAATGCGTTGCATCTTCAGCATTAGCATAGTATGTCTGATTGTAATTGATTGGAGCAGGATAAGATTGTAATACTCCACCAATATATTCTGGGAAGGTAATCTGATTCGCAGTATCAAGCGTAAATTCTGGTGCTTGAGAAAGCTCAAGCGCAGTTACAACTTGTGATTCACGGCTATCTTTAAATGTCAAATTTCCAGCACCAACAATGCTCTGAAGATTTATTGGATACTGCAACGCTTGAGCATTGAGAGGATCATTGAAAAGCTGGACTGTGTATGCGTCAATTACGCCAATGTAGTATGTCTGGCCATTCTCCAATGCTACAGGGATAGTTCCGCTTGTCGCAGTAACGCTCATTCCTTGTCCAGAAGACAATCCATGAACAGTCGCGCTAGTAAACAGATTGATTGGCGTAATAGCAACGCTACGGGTTTTTACAGTAGCATCATCTGGAGTAATCGTTCCATACGCAAAATCAGACTGAGAGTGAATCGGCACAAGCAAGCCATCAACACCAGTTCCATTCGCAAGTTGCGAGCGAAGAGTGCGATTATTTTGATCAGTTCCAAGAACGCGAATCGTCTTGCCAACATCGTTCTCTAATTCAGCAACAGCAACAAGCTGAGAAGGCTGAATGATGTCCATGAGTGTCGCAACATATCCGCGATCATCCCATGCCCACTCAACGGAATTAAACATTCCGCCTTTGTTTACATGGTATTGAAATAAACGATTGCGGAAGTATGTCGGAGAGCCATCAATGTTGACTGCAAGAGGAACATCAATATTGCGAGGAAGCGTGATAGAGCAACGATCCCAGCCCGTGCATACATCAACATCAGCGACAGAGTGAGTCCAGTGACCAGACTCCATCAAAGTCGCTACTGCCTGCTGAATTTTACGAAATATCTTACTGTTGTCAGTAGTCCCTAAAATCTCAGCGCACTCATCGAAAATCTGCGATACAAACATGGCGCGACATTATCGCATCGAACCTTCTGCCGCAAGTGATTTAAGAAACTCTTCGTCTTCAGCGGTTGCAACAGCCTCTGGAGCCATTTCTTCGGCAACAGCGGCGGCTTCACCGCTTTTTTGAGCATCAACTTCAGCCTTGAGGGTTTCAAGACCAGATTGGAGTTGGCTAACGAGGGTATAGATAGAATCAAAAGCATCAGATGGCATTTGAACCATAACCCTGCCGCCAGCAGGAGCAGCCATGTCAGGAGTTGGTGCGGCCATTTCCCCCGGCATCGCTTCTGGTGTTGGTGTTGGAGCTTCAGTGAGCATTTCGTTTTTCTTAGCCATAAAATTAATCTTCGTATTCTTCTTCGTTTTCTTCTTCGCCTTCGGCTTCTTTCAAGCCTTTTTCGATAGCGTCTTCATCATCCTCTTCTTCTTCCATCATTGGCTCCATCTTGGATTTACCATTGGATTTGATGCCGTGGATTTCAAGTTCAACGCAATAGCGTTTCTTCTCTTCGCCATCACGCATCATGGTTTCTTTCTTCTCCATGACTTTCTTGAAGTGAATTACAGCAGTTCCCTCATTTGGGAAATCCATCAACTCTTTAGCATCGCTAAAATAGAGAGAAGGATAGTGAACAGAGACTGGTTCACGCTCAATTTCAATAGCCATCGCTGGCTTCATTTCTTCGCCAAGGTCAACAAAGCCTTCTGGCAAACTTACTTTTTTAGATGTGTATGGCATATTTAAGAATAAAGGCAATAGTTATTACGATTACAGATGGGATTGTCAAGTCTGCAAGTAGTGCTTTAAGCGTCCAGTATTTTGGATTGAACCCACCAAACACACTCATATCTTTCCTCAACTTACTTGGAGATGCTTCAATGTTCTTATACTCGACTTGAGCAATCTCTCTCCCAGCAAAGAAGAATATCCCTGCAATAGCTCCGATAAATGGATTCTTTGTCAAAGCATATCCGATTCCTTGGAACGCAAGGCAGATTAGGATATGAGAAATGTTGATATAGTTTTTCAAAACGCTTTAATGTTTGCGCTCATATTAGTATTCTGTAATCCTGCCTTCTTTTTTGGCTTTTTCGTATTCTTCTTTGGTTATTTTGTTTTTAGAAAGAATTTCTTTCGCCTGTTCGGTTGTCATAATTAATATGTTATATTGTTTGCTACATATTTATTTGTTCCAGACCCATTATCAGAAATGTTATTTGGAATTGGAACATTTATTAAATTATTGGTTATAATGTAATTATTTGATGATCCTGATCTAACTTGTATGCCTTTGCTGTTTCCATCATCCCATCCATATCCATTGTTTTTTATATCGCAACCAATAATAGAAAAATTACTCGTTCCTCCATATAAATCAATTGCCCAAAATGCTGTTGCCGTAATATCATTTACACTATTTCCAGAAAGTTGAACATCTCGTATTTGAACTCCAATTGCTCCGCTTTCAACTCTTACTCCTCTTTGTCCATTGTTAGAAATAATTCCTCCAATAATTGATATTGATTCAGTATTTTGTCTAATCCAAATTCCATTTCCAGCATACCCACGAAATGTTCTTCCGTTTGATGAAAACCAACAATTTGTAAATTGTAAATTAGATGCAACAAAAATATTTGCTCCATTTCCAGAATCGTCAAATAAACAGCCTATAAATTTACACCAACGAACATCTTGACCCCTTGAAATAACACCTAAACTATTTTGAATGAATAATGCGCTTCCAGAACAATTGCCAACTCCGCAATCAGTAAAATCTACAGTTTGACATTTGTTAAACAAAATAATTCCGCTATTTGGCGCGCCAGACCCTGTGCCTGTATCAGCATTAATTTGAACATTATAATTAAATATGTTTTCGCACCAATCATATTTTATTCCATAACTGTAAACAGAACGCAAATACACATTTGAAATAGACCCTGTATTTAATGTTTGTGTGCTGTTTCCTTGGAAATAAATTCCCTCATAAACAGACTCCATATATATATCGTCTAAAGAAAATCTACCTAATGTATTGCCAATTGTTTGTTCAAAATAAATAGCAATTCCAGAAGTTGCGGGTATTGTATTTTGAATTCTGAAACCTTTAAGGCAAACACCTAAAGTATTTGTAATACGAAACACATTAGTTTGTGGAGTGGTTATACGAAAAGATGTATTATTTTTACCTTGCCCAATAACGCATTGCCCTTTAGTAATAGACAATGCCGTTACTCCGTTTAATGCATAATAACCATTATTTAGCAGTAAAGTTCCACTTTCTTTTAAGGCATCTAATGCTGATTGGAATGCTGAATTTGATTCAACTGTTGTGCTATGTATCGCTCCCCACCATTCGGGGTAAGCCGTTTTGATATTTGTGCAGGACGCAGATCCATTGAAAATGCGAGAGCGATCTGCCACCAATTCTGCGTTGTTGTTTAAGTTCAACGTATTGGTGGTGGTCGAAGTGACCGATGCGCCAGTATTGAACACCAAAGCCTTGCCCGCTCCGACCGTTATATTGGTCGTGATCAAATAATCTCCATGCGGAAAAACAATTTGCTGCCCGGCAGCAAGCGCCAGCGAGATGGCCGCCGTGTCATCCGCCACGCCATCACCAACTGCTCCAAAATCCTTGACATTGACCACATCAGCAAAGCGATTTGCCAGCGAACGAGCAGTTGTGCTGCCAGTAGATTTAACAAGACCATTGATATTCCCGCTTGCATCTACACTAATCACATCCTGCGTAGTTGCTCCAGCATTGCCCCGTGCCAGCTTAATCGTGCCGTCTGGTGACGATGGCACTGCCAGCGTGAAGTTCTGCGTTGCTGTTCCTGATTGCCCGATCTGGACTGCGTTTGCTTTGATGAGACTCATACGATTGTATATGTGCTGCCTGCTGGAACTGTTAGTGTGACTCCGGGGTTTACTGTGATTGGCCCTGCTGACATAGCGTTTTTGCCAGAGGTAATAGTGTAATTTGTGGTCATTACAATATCATTTTCGTAAAAAATCTTGTCAGTTCCTCCACCCATTGGCATTGCGCCAGTTGCCCCTTGCGGCCCAGTGGCACCTGTGGCTCCGGTTGGGCCTCCAGATGGCCCAGTAGCACCAATTGGCCCAGTTGCGCCAATAAATCCAGTTGCGCCAGTAGCTCCAGAAAATGTGCCATCATTTGCGAGACGAATAAAATAACACATTAATCCTTCATCAACAAGACGAGGTTGATTGAAAATCTCAGTTGTATTATTTGGATCACACGGAACATCCCACACTACACGACCATTTACGATTGTCTTGTTGATCGTTCCATAAAGAGCGTAAACAAGATTATCAATTAAAGACGGAACACTTTCATGCGATACCTGTGGATATGGAGTGTCAGGGCAGCAAGTGTTGCTGTAGGTAGAATTGTTGCAATTGCAGGACATAATTTTCGTTGATTTAATTGCTTGAAATTACTTTGTCAAAACATATCAAGAAATCTGTTCCATTTCTTCGTAACTCTCCGCCAGAAGCGTCCCCATGTCTTCGACTGCCTCTTCCTCAAGATCGGGAAACCTTGCATGAAGCAATTCATGGCATAGAACATTTAGCATTGTTCTTTCGCATTTCGGATTGATCAAAATAGTTCTGCTTGAGTAGTCACAAATTCCATCGTTATCGACTCCGTTTGTCTTTCCTGCGTGACCCAATCGTATCTTCCATGACTTTCCGTTGATTGTCTTTTTGATTATTTTCTTTTTCATGGAATTTGTAGTGAGGAATCCTCATT
>Ga0315903_10005544_pt1 | contig 16417 bp, 13 predicted proteins | sample LakEriMetagenome_7_FD_203524 | JGI IMG/M metagenome (GOLD analysis project Ga0315903, IMG submission 203524) | Freshwater fungal communities from buoy surface, Lake Erie, Ohio, United States - Buoy 2 MA119 | ecosystem: Environmental > Aquatic > Freshwater > Lake | place: USA: Lake Erie, Ohio...
CCCGCGTAGTCGGAGGCGAAGAACGGCTGCACCGGGCGCCCCGTCTCCTTGGACATGGCCTCGATGACGGGGGCCCACATCGTGCGGTTCTGGTTGGCGGACTCGGTCGAGATAAGGCCGAAGCGCAGGGGCTCGGCGGCCCCGGTGGAAGCGGCGAGGACCAGGGCGAGAAAAGGGGCGAGGCGGAGGTTCATGCGGGTCTCAGGCGTGATCGGGTTCGGGATTGGCGCCGTAAATCTCGGCAAGGAGGGCGGGCGAGAGGCCGTCAGGGGGGCCGTCGTAGCGGATGCGGCCATGGGAAAGGGCCACGATCCGCCGGGCGTAGGCCCGGGCGACCTCCACCTGATGGAGGGAGACGAGGACGGTCGCGCCCTTGTCGCGGTTGAGGGCCTGAAGGGCGTCCATGACGCGGGCTCCGGAGACCGGATCGAGGGAGGCGATGGGCTCGTCAGCCAGCACCAGCTCGGCCCCTTGCACGAGGGCGCGGGCGATGGCGACGCGCTGCTGCTGCCCGCCGCTCAGGTCCGAGGCGCGGCGCCAGGCCCGGTCGGAGAGACCGACCCGGTCGAGCGCGGACCACGCGGCCTCGCGCTGGGCGGGGGTGAAAAGCCGGCCCATCGCCCGCCAAAGGGGCAATTGGCCGAGCACACCGCAGAGCACGTTGGTGAGGACGGGGAGGCGGCGGACAAGCTGGAATTGCTGGAAGATGAATCCGATGCGGGAGCGGCTTCGGGCGAGGTCGGGCGCGGGGCGTCCGGCGGCCTGGATGCGCCTCCCGAGGCAGCGAACCTCGGATTCGGGGTCGGGTTCGCCGAGGACGAAGCCGTTGAGCGAGCGAAGGAGGGTGGACTTGCCCGAGCCGGAGGCTCCGAGAAGAACCACGAACTCGCCCGGCTGGACGGACAGGCTGACGCGGTCGAGCGCCAAGGTCTCGCCGAAGCGCTTGGAAAACTGGCGGACTTCGACCGCGGGGGCGACCATGGGACGAGGATGGTCGGTCGGTGCGACGCATGGCAAACCGCCATTGGTTACGATTGGGAGACAACAGGGTGTCACGGGAATGTCACCCTCGCGCCTCCGCGCCGCCACCGAGCGCTGTCATGATGAAAACGGGACGCATGGAACCGAGCGAGCAGGAAGCCCTGACGGTGCGCCCCGCGGCCGGCCCCGCGGCGCCCTTGCTGGACAGGCTTCTGGGTCTGACCCGCCTGACGGAGGTCCTGCGCTCGGTGGGGACCGGACGCGCCGACTTCGTGGCGGCGGTGCTCGCCGAGCTCGGCATCGCCGCTTCCTGGACCGACCGGGATCTGGCGCGCGTCCCGACGGAGGGACCCCTTCTCGTCCTCGCGAACCATCCCCACGGCGGAGCGGACGGCTTGGTCGCCCTCGACCTGCTGCTGCGCGCCCGCGCCGACGTGCGCGTGCTCGGCAACCGGCTGCTCGGGCGAATCGCCGGCATGCGCCCCTGGCTGATCGAGGTCGACCCCCTGCGCCCGGGCGACGGCGGGGCGAACCTCGGCGGCCTGCGCCGCTCGCTCGAGCACCTTCGGAGGGGAGGCTGCCTGCTCGCCTTCCCCTCGGGCGAGGTGGCATCGCTGCGCTTGGCAAGCCTGAGGGTCCGTGACCCGCGCTGGTCCGCCCATGTGGTGCGGCTGGCTCGCTCGAGCGCGGCGCGCATCCTTCCGCTGCATATCGGCGGGCGAAACCGGGGCGTTTTCCAGGCGGCCGGCCTGGTCCATCCGCGGCTGCGCACCGCCCTGCTGACGCGCGAGATGCTGGCCCTCCGGGGCAAGACGCTGCGCGTTCGAGCGGGAGCCGCGATGGAGCCGGAGGCGCTCGCGAAGCTGCCGGACGACGATGACGCCGCCAAGGCGCTGCGCCTGCGCAGCGAGCTGCTGCCCCACCGCCCGGAGGAAGCCCCCCGGGCGCGGCCGGCCGCTCGCGCGCTCGCCCCCCTGGCCCGCGAGACAGCCTCGTCCCTCCTGCGGGCTGAGCTGGAAAGCCTGCCGCCGGAATGCCAACTGGCGAGCCAGGGGACCTTCCGCGTGTTCTGCTTCAGGGGAGAGGACCTGCCTCACTGCATGAGGGAAATCGGCCGGCTGAGGGAAATCACCTTCCGGGCCGTTTCCGAGGGCTCGGGACTGTCGGCCGACCTTGACGCCTTCGACGGCTGGTATGAGCAGCTGGTGGCCTGGGACGACGCCGCGGGATGCCTGGTGGGCGGCTACCGGGTGGGCGCGACGGATCGCATCCTGCCCGCGCGCGGGAAGCGGGGCCTGTACACCTCGACCCTGTTCGACTTCCGGACGGATTTCTTCCGAAGGCTCGATCCTGCGCTGGAGCTCGGACGGTCGTTCATTCGACCGGAGTATCAGCGCAAGGCGGGGACGCTTCCGCTGCTCTGGAGGGGCATCGGCCGCTACGTCGCCCGCAACCCCAGGTATCACCAGCTGTTCGGGCCGGTCAGCATCAACCCGGAATACAGCCCTGCCTCGCGCGAGCTGATGCTGGCCTGGCTTCGCCACAACCGGGGCGCGAGGGACCTCGAGGGGCTGGTGCGGGCCAAGAACCCGCCCCGGCAGATGAGCCTGGACCATGCCACGGTCGACCTCCTGAGGGAGTGCGCCTATGACTTCGAGCACATGTCCGGCCTGGTCAGCGAGATGGAGGAGGACGGCAAGGCGGTGCCGGTCCTGCTCAAGCATTACCTCCGGCTCAACGGGCGGCTGATCGGATTCAACGTGGACCCCTCCTTCGGGGGCTGCCTCGACGGGCTGATCGTCGTCGATCTCACCCAGGCGGACCGACGCCTGCTCGAGGCCTACCTCGGCCAGGATGGGGCGGCATCCTTCCTTGCCCACCACGACGCCGCCTAGCTGGGCGAAAAGTCGTTGCCCGCGCGAGCCACGGCTGGCAATTTCCAAGGCATGAGCTCCTTCGCCGTCAACGGTCGCGCCTACACCCCCCCGGCCCGGCCGGTCGTCGTGGTCTGCCTCGACGGCTCGGCCGACGAGTACCTCGACGCGGCGATGGCGCGGGGCCGCATGCCCAACCTCGCCCGCATGTCGGCGAAAGGATGGCGCGGCATGGCCCGGGCCCAGATGCCGACCTTCACCAACGTCAACAACGCCTCCATCGTGACCGGCGTGCCCCCCGCCGTCCACGGCATCGGCGGCAACTTCTTCCTGGACCCGGCCACGGGCGAGGAGGTGATGATGAACTCGTCCCGGTTCCTGCGGGCCGAGACCATCTTCCCGCACGCCCAGCGCGCCGGCCGCAAGGTGGCGGTGGTCACGGCCAAGGACAAGCTGCGCGACATCTTCGCCCACGGCTTGATCGCGGCGGGTGGCATCGCCTTCTCGACCGAGAAGGCGGCGGCCGCGACCCGGGCGACCCACGGCATCGACGACGTCGAGCGCCTGGCCGGGCCGACCCCCGCCATCTACAGCGGCGAGGCGAGCGTCTACGTGCTCCGCGCGGGCGCGGCCCTGCTCGCGGCCGGCCGGGCGGATTTCCTCTACCTGAGCACGACCGACTACATGCAGCACACGTACGCCCCGGAGGCGCCGGAGATCCTCGACTTCTACGCGGCGATCGACCGCGAGCTGGGCAAGCTGCTCGACCTGGGGGCCGTCGTGGCGGTGACGGCCGACCATGGCATGAACGCCAAGCAGCGCGCGGACGGCTCACCCAATGTCATTTACCTCGAGACGGAGCTCGTCGCCGCGTTCGGCCCCGGCTTCCGGGTCATCCTGCCCATCACCGACCCCTATGTCGCGCATCACGGCGCCCTCGGCTCCTTCGGCCAGGTCCACCTGCCCCCCGGCATGGACGCGGAGAAGGTCCGCCAGTGGCTGCTCGCCCGCGAGGGCGTCACGGAGTGCCACACCCGCGAGATCGCCGCGCGCCTCCTCCAGCTCCCGCCCGACCGGATGGGCGACCTCGTGGTCGCCAGCGGCAAGAGCGTGGTGCTGGGCCGCACGCCCGAGTGGCACGACCTCAAGGCCCTGCACGGCGGCCTGCGCAGCCACGGGGGCCGCTACGAGGAGATGGTGCCGTTTGTCCTGAGCGAGGCTCCCGGTCCCCTCACCCTCGGCCGCCTGGCGGGAGACCTGCGCAACTTCGACATCTTCGAGCTCGCCTGCAACGGCGCCGCATGACCGCAACCGACGACCGAGCCGCCCGCCCAGCCCATCCCGGCTTCCTCCGGGCGAGGCGGGCCACGCTCGGGGCGGTGATGTTCTGCTACCTCTTCTACTACACCGGGCGCCAGACCTTCGGGTTCGCCATCCCTGGCATCCAAGCCGAGCTCGGGCTGAGCAAGGCGGCCCTGGGCTGGATCAGCGCCGCGCTGCTCTGGTCGTACGCCGTGGGCCAGATGATCAACGGCAACCTGGGCGACAAGTTCGGCGGGCGGCGGATGATGGCCGCCGGCGCGGTGGCCTCGTTTGCGCTCAACTGGGTGACAAGCCTCGGAGTCGGCTTCCGGTCGCTCGCCGCCGCCTGGGGGCTGAACGGCCTAGCCCAGAGCATGGGCTGGGCTCCCGGCAGCAAGGTGGTGAGCAACTGGTTCGGGCCGGCGGAGCGCGGGCGGGCGTTCGGCTTCTACGTGCTCGCCGCCGGATCGGCCTCGGTGCTCTCCTTCGTGACCTCGCTGGTCGTCCTCGACATCCTCCACCTCGACTGGCGCTGGATCTTCCGGCTGCCGGTGGTCCTGATGCTGCTCGGCGCGCTCGTGGTCTGGCTCGTGGCCAAGGACCGCCCGGCGGACGCGGGTTTCGCCGACGAGTCGACCGGCGAGGACAAGCCGGCCGATACCGGCGCCGGGGAAACGTCGCGTGAGCGCTACCGCGCGGCCCTCGGCAACAGCCGACTCCTGCTCGCCGGCCTGGCCATCGGCTTCCAGAACACCGTCCGGTACGGGCTGCTCATCTGGGTGCCGGTCTACTTCCTCGGCTCCGCGCACAAGCTCAACCCGGCGGGCAAGTGGATCAGCGTCGCCCTGCCCGTGGGCATGGCCCTGGGCGCGATCGCCAGCGGCTGGATCTCCGACCGATACTGCAACTCGCGGCGCAGCGGGGTGATCGCCTCCTTCATGGCGCTGGCGGCCGTCGCCGCGCTCGGCATGTGGATGCTGCCCCCGGGGCACCTCCTCGGCCTGCCCCTCCTCTTCCTCGCCGGGTTCTTCGCCTACGGCCCCCAGTCCGCGTTCTGGGCGCTGGCTCCCGACTTGATGGGGCGCGAGCGGGCCGGGACGGCAGTCGGCGTGATGAACTTCTTCGCCTACGCCATGGCCGGGCTGGGCGAGCCGCTCATCGGCTGGATGATCCAGCACAACCCCCTCGGCAGCGCCCCCGGAACGGAGGATGTCGCCCTGGTCTTCCCGCTCGTGGCGATCGCCGCCCTGGCCAGCGCGGGACTCTCTCTGATGATCCGACGATGAGCCGCGCCGCCCAAGCCATGGTGTTCCGGGGCGCGGGCACGCCCTTCGAGGCGGCCGAGATTCCCCTGCCCTCGCGGCTCGCCCCGGGCGAGGTGCTGGCCCGGATCCGCTTGGCGACGCTCTGCGGCTCGGATCTCCACACCTTGGATGGCCGCCGCCACGGGCCCGTGCCCTGCGTGCTGGGCCATGAGGCGGTCGGCGTGGTGGAGGCCTCGGCCCGGCCCGGGGTCGAGGTGGGAGCCCGCGTGACCTGGACCCTCGCGGACAGCTGCGGGTGCTGCTCGGCCTGCGCCGAGTGGGACTTGCCGCAGAAGTGCGAAAAGCTCTTCAAGTACGGCCACGCCGGGCTGGGCGACGGCAGCGGGCTCAACGGCTGCTACGCCTCGCACATCGTGCTCCGTCCGGGCACCGCCGTGCTCGCGGTCCCCGAGTCGCTGCCCGACAGCTGGGTCGCGCCGGCCAACTGCGCGCTGGCGACCATCGCCTGCGCGCTGGAGACGGTGCCCAAGCCCTGCCGCACGGCCTTGGTGCAGGGCGGCGGTCTGCTCGGCATCTACGCGGTGGCCTGGCTCAGGTCGCTCGGGGTCGAGAGGGTCTTCTGCGCCGACCTCAGCGCGGAGCGCCTGGCCTCCGTCGAGGCCTTCGGCGGCATCCCCCTGCCGGCGGATCCGGGTTCATGGGCCGCCTCCAAGGCCAGGCTGATGGCGGCGACCGGCGGCAAGGGCGCGGACCTCGCGATCGAGGTGGCGGGCGTCTCGGCGGTCGTGCCCGAGGGCGTCGCCTGCCTCCGACCCGGCGCGACCTACGTCTGGGCGGGCATGGTCCATCCCGAGACTCGCCTCGACCTGACCGGCGAGGCCGTCATTCGACGCTGTCTCACCATTCGTGGTTTCCACAACTACGCCCCCCGTCACCTCGCCGCCTCCCTCGGCTTCCTGGCCAAGGCGGGCAAGGCGCTGCCCTTCGACCGCCTCGTCAGCCCGGCCCTGCCCCTTGGCTCGCTGGAGGAGGCCTTCGCGCTCACCCGCACCCGGCGTTGGCAGCGCGTGGCGGTCGCCCCTTAATCGCACCATGATCGAACAATCCAGCTCACTGGCCGGACGCCCCGCGGGCGGGTCCGGCCACCTCGACGTCCTCAGCCCCTGGGACGGCGCGAAGGTCGGCCGCGTGGCCCTGGTCGGCGCCGCCGAGGCCGAGGCCGCGGTCCGCGCCCACCTGGCCGGGGGCGAGCCGCTCACCCGCCACGCGCGAAGCCAGGTCCTGCGCAAGGCGGCCGCCCTGCTGGCCGAGCGGCGCGAGGCCTTCGCGCGCATGATGACCGCGGAGTCGGGGCTCTGCCTCCGGGAAACCCGCTACGAGGTGGGCCGGGCCCTGGACGTGCTGGAGTTCTCGGCGATGGAGGCGCTGCGGGACGACGGGCAGGTGTTCTCGTGCGACATCACCCCGCAGGGCAAGGCGCGCAAGGTCTACACCACCCGCGAGCCGCTCGACCTCGTCCTGGCCATCACCCCGTTCAACCACCCGCTCAACCAGGTGGCGCACAAGCTCGCGCCCGCCATCGCCGCGGGCGCGCCCGTCATCCTCAAGCCCTCGGAGAAGACGCCGCTGACCGCGGGCGCGCTGGCCGCGCTCCTCCACGAGGCCGGGCTTCCCGGCTGGATGCTCAGCTGCCTGCACGGCTCGCTCGAGGCGGTGACGAAGCCGCTCATCCGCGACCCGCGCGTCTCGCTGGTCACCTTCACGGGAAGCGCGGCGGTCGGCAAGGAGATCGCCGCCACCGCCGGCTACAAGAAGCTCTGCCTTGAGCTCGGGGGGCACTCGCCCCTGATCGTCCTCGCGGACGCCGACCTCGACCTCGCGGCCAAGCTCGCCGCCGAGGGCTGCTTCCGCAACAGCGGGCAGCGCTGCACGGCCATCCGCCGGCTGCTGGTCGACCGGAAGGTCCTGGCGCCGTTCACCGAGCGCCTGCTGGCGGCGGCCAAGGATTACCCCGCGGGCGACCCGGCCGACGAGGCCACGCGCGTCGGCACGGTGATCGACGCGCGCTCCGCGGAGCGCCTCGAGACGGCGGTGCGCGAGGCGGAGTCGCGGGGCGCCAAGGTGCTCCACGGGGGGGCGCGGCGCGGGGCGCTGATGGAGCCCACGGTGCTGGGCGGGGTCCCGCGCGACGCCTACCTGGCGCGCAACGAATGCTTCGGGCCGCTCGCCCCCATCCTGGCGGTGGACGGGCTCGACGACGCCGTGGCCTTGGCGAACGCGACCGACTACGGGCTCTCGAGCGGCGTGGTGACCACCTCGCTTGAGTCGGCCGTCAAGGCCATCAAGGGCATCCGCGCCGGCACGGTTAACATCAACGAGGTGCCCGGCTACCGGCTGGAGTCGACCCCCTTCGGCGGGATCAAGGACAGCGGCCTGGGCATCAAGGAAGGCGTGGTCGAGGCCATGCGCTTCATGACGACCGTCAAGACCTACTCACTGCCCTGGTAAGCGCGAGCGCCGGAGGGTGAGCAGGCCCGCGACGAAGAGCAGGGAGAAGGAGGCGAAGCCCCAGCGCTCGGCCGAGGTGGGATCGGAGGGGTCGGCGAGAACCCACCCGACGGCGGCGCCGAGAAGGGGGCCGAGGAAGGACGCGAACCGCCCGATCATCCCGTAGAAGCCGAAGTAGGCGGTCTCGCGCCCGGCGGGCACGAGCGAGGCGAAGTGGGAGCGGCTGAGGGCCTGGACGCCGCCCTGCACGAGGCCGACCAGCCCGGCGAGGAGCCAGACGCCCGGGAAGGCGAGCCCGAGCAGTTCGAGGTTGCCGGGCTGCAGGAGGAAGGCGCCCCAGAGCGAGATGCCGAGGTAGGCGACGAGGCCGAGGCGGATGAGAAGGGTGGCGCCGAAGCGCTGGCCGAGCCAGCCGAAGGCCAGGGCGGCGGGCACGCCGACAATCTGGGCGACGAGGAAGGCCTTGATGAGGTCGTCGAGGCTATAGCCGAGGACGATGCCGAAATGGGTGGCGGTGGTCTTCACCGCGTGAACGCCGTCGATGTAGAGCACGAAGCTGAGGAGGAACCAGCGGATGCGGCCGTCGGCCCAGAGCTCGCGGGCGGTGGCGAGAGTGGCGGCCCAGGTGTCGCGGAAGCGTGGCGGCGGGGCGGCGGGGGCGGGGACGGCCGGGAGGAGGAGGGGGGCGGCGAAGACCGCCCACCAGACAGCGGCGGCGACGAAGACAGGCGAGATGCCGTCCTTGAAGAGCCCGGAACCGAGGACGATGAGGATGAGGATGCCGGCGACGAAGCCGGCGGAGAAGGACAGCCCGCTGACCATGTGGCGTCGCTCCGGCGGGGCGCAGTCGACCAGCATGGAGTCGAAGAAGGTCGCGCCGATGTAGAAGCAGGCGGCGGAGCCGATGTAGAGCAGGCTGGCCGCCTGCCAGCCATCGGACGGCAGCCAAGCCATGGCGGCGGTCATGGCCGCGCCCCCGATCATGGCGAAGCGCAGGCCGTTGAGCCGGAAGCGGGCGGAGGAGGCCAGCTGGCCGAGGAAGGGAGCGAGGAGAAAGACGAGGAGACAGGGGATGGCCTGGGTAACCTTATAGGCGGCGGACTCCGCGGCGGGATCGAGGCCGGAGGCCCAGGTCTCCTTGAACATCTGGGGAAAGACCAAGGCGAGGACCACCATGGCGTAGGAGGTATGGGCGAAGTCGTAGAGAACCCAGCGGGTGGCGTCGCCCCAGCGCCAGGGAGCGGTCTTCGCGGGGACGTCCATGGGCCAAGGCAATCCGCCCCGCCCTGCCCCGCAAGCCTAAGGGGTCAGACCCGACGTCGGCCCTTGGAACCGACGTCGGGTCTGACCCCTTTCAGAGGCGGCGGAGGAGGTCGATGGCGGTGTCGGCCTTGTTGACGATGTAGAGATGGACGCCCGGGGCGCCCATGGCGAGGAGGCCCTTGATCTGGGCGTGGGCCCAGTCGAGGCCGACCCGGAGCTGGGCGGACTCGTCGTCGCCGCAGGCCTCGAGCCGGGCCTCGAGCTCGCGGGGAAGCCGCGCCTTGCTCAGCGCGCAGAAGTTGCGGACCTGCTTGAGCGAGCGGACGGGGAGGATGCCGGGAAGGATGGGGACGTTGACCCCGGCTGCGCGCGCCCGCGCCACGTAGGCGAGGTAGTCGGCGTTGTCGAAGAACAGCTGGGTCGTGACGAAGTCGGCGCCGGCAAGGACCTTCTGGGCGAAGAACCTTAGGTCGGACGTCGCATCGGACGAATCGGGGTGTCCTTCCGGAAAACCGGCCACACCGACGGCCAATCGGTCGCCTGCCCGCGCACGGGTGAGCCGGACCAAGTCCTCGGCGTGGAGCAAGCCCTCAGGATGGGGCTTGAATCCCGTTTCCCCCTTGGGAGGGTCGCCACGAAGGGCGAGCAAGCCGGCGAAACCGGCGCCGACATAGGCGTCGACCAATTCCTCCAGCTCGGCTCGGGGATGACCCACGCAGGTCAGGTGACCGATGACGCCATAACCCAAGGCCACCAGCTCCTTGCCGGCGGCGAGGGTCGTGCCGCGGGTGGCGCCGCCGGCGCCGTAGGTGATGGAGGCGTAGTCGATGCCAAGGGGGCGGAGCTTGGCGGCCTCGGCCAGCATGGCCGCCACGGCCTCGGGCGTCTTAGGCGGGAAGAACTCCACCGAGACCACGGGGGCCGGGGCGCGCAGGCGGGAAACGAAGCCAGCGGAAGTCATTTCATGAATCAACGTATCAAGATAAGTTGATGCAAGTTTATTCAGAGAAGGGGCACAGCGCACAGGGGCGCCGGGGCCTGACGGCCCCGGAAAGGGGCACAGGGGCTCGGGGGCACGGGACGCGAAGCCGGCGCACAGCGGCACGGAGAGAGGGCAAAAGGGATTCGTAGGATGCGGAGGAGGCGGAGGATGCGAAGGAAGAGACAAGGGGGCGGAGGGGGACACAAGGTGGCGGAGGTCGCGGAGGATACGGAGGTGGCGGAGGGAGAGACAGAAAGGGAAGGATGGGAGGCAGGCATGGACAAGCGCTCGCCGAACCGAGTCAGCATGGGGCGAATCGTCCAACTGTTGCGTCCATGGTCGACGCGCTTTCGGTTGGGTTCGTGACGCGTGAAACTCATTCCGTCACCTCCCGCGCCCCTGCTACCTCCCGTGCCCCCGTGCCCCTAAGCCCCCGTGCAGCTGTCTCGTCCGTGCCCCTGAGCCCCTGTGCCCCTGTGTTCCCGGGCGCCCGCGTCGCGGGCGCCTACATCCTCTCCAAGGGCTCGATGCCGAGGAGACGGAGGCCGGACGCGAGGAGGGCCGAGGTGCGGGCGCAGAGGGCGAGGCGCCGGGCCCGGACGGCGGGGTCGTCGACCAGCACCTTGTTGTCGGCGTAGAACGAGCTGTAGGCGCCGGCGAGCTCGTGCAGGTAGGTGCAGAGGATGTGTGGGTGGAGGCCGGAGCAGGCCTCGTCGAGGGCGGCGGAGAAGCCGAGGAGCTTCCGGGCGAGGGCGATTTCGCCGGGCGTCTCGGGCGGGGTGGCGCCGGTCTCGCCCTGGCCTGGCTGGAGGCCGGCGTTGCGGAAGACGGATCGGACGCGGACGGCCTGATAGAGGAGGTAGGGGGCGGTGTTGCCCTCGAAGGCCAGCATTTTGTCCCACGAGAACCGGTAGTCCATGGTGCGGCTCGGGACGAGGTCGGCATAGCGGAGGGCGGCGACGCCGATGCGGGGGGCGATGAGGTCGCGGCGCTCGGCCTCCGGGAGGTCGGGGCTTTTCTCGGTGACCTTGTCGAAGGCCTTGGCGGTGGCCTCGTCGATGAGGGACTGGAGGCGGACGGGGTCGCCGGACTTCGTCTTGATGGCCTTGCCGTCCTCGCCGAGGATGGTGCCGAACCAGACGTGGCGGAGGCGCGGGAGGGGGCGACCGGCGGCCTTGAACCACTTGGCGGCGGTGAGGAACAGCTGCTGGAAGTGGTCCTGCTGGCGGCCGTCGGTGACGTAGACAATCTCCCCGGCCCCGAGCTGCTCGACGCGGTAAAGAAGGGTGGCGAGGTCGGTCGAGGCGTAGTTGGAGGAGCCGTCCTTCTTGCGGACGATGAAGGGCAGCTTGGTCTCGGCGTGGCGGGAGTAGCGGGGGACGTCATCGTGCCAGACGACGAGGGCGCCCTCGCTCTCTTCGGCGAGGCCGAGCTCGGCCAGCTCGCGGTAGACGCGGTCGACCTTGTCGCGGTAGAAGGACTCGCCGAGGGTGAGGTCGGTGCGGAGTCCGAACTGGTCGTAGATGCGCTGGCAGGCGGCGTTGGAGACGGCGACGATGCGCTCCCAGAGGGCGGTGTTGGCGGGGTCGCCGGCCTGGAGCTTGGCCAGCTCGGCGCGGGCGGCCTCGAGCGCGGCGGGGTCGGCCTTGGTCAGGGCGCTGCCCTCCTTGTAGAGGGCCTCGAGGTCCTCGAGGGCGGTGGGGCTGGCGGCGTCGAGGACGAAGCCCTTGCGCTTGATGGCGAGGATGAGGATGCCGAAGTTGGTGCCCCAGTCGCCGATATGGTTGTCGCGCGTGAGCCGCGCGCCGCAGAACTCGAGCAGCCGGGCGACGGCCTCGCCGATGACAATCGGGCGGAGGTGGCCGACATGCATCTGCTTGGCCGTGTTGGGCGAGGGGTAGTCGATGACCACCTTGCGGCCGCCAAGCAAGGCGGAGGCACCGTTGCGCCAAGCTTCGGCATCGGGGTAGGCGGCAATCCACGCGGCGAGGGCTGTGGGCGTGAGGCGGAAGTTGAGGAAGCCGGGGCCGGCGACCTCGACCTCGAGGCCGGCCTTGGCGAGGGTGCCCTCGGCCTGGAGGGCGGCGAGCAGCTGGCCGGCGAGATCGCGAGGGTTGGCCTTGGCGGCCTTGGCGGCGGCGAGGATGCCGTTGGCCTGGAAATCGCCGTGCCGCGTGTCGGTGGCCGGACGGACTTGGGGGTCGAAGGCGGAACCGAGGGCGGGAAGGGAGGCGGCGACGCGCCGCAAAAGGGTGTCGAGCTCGCGGGCCGGGTTGAACCAAGGGGACATGGGAGGGGGCGAAAGGGGAGGGGATACGAAGGAGGCGAAGGATTCGAAGGAACCGAAGGATAAAGAGCGAAGGGGGCGGTTGATTCGAAGGGGCGAAGGATAGGAAGGGATTAATGGATGAAGGGATGAAGGGATGAAAGGATGAAGGGAACGGGGCGAAAAGGGGGCAAAGCAGGAGGCGAAACCGCACGAAGGGGCTAAGGACCAACAAAAAGGCCCGGCGCAAGGGCCGGGCCAAATTGCAATAACCTCAGGAACTTAGGCCGACTGGCGGCGGCGGCGGAGAGCCGCGCCGGCGAGGGCGAGACCACCGAGAATCATGCCGTAGGTGGAGGGCTCGGGGACGGGGGTATAGGTGTAGGTCACAGTCATGTCGGCGGCGCCTGAGGCCTGGGATCGGTTGTAGGTGACATCACCATTCGTGTCACTGTTCACATTCGGGTTGGAATTGCGCACCTGGAAGGTGACGGAGCCGTTGCCGATGTAAGCCGAGAAGAAGGAGGCGCTGATGCTGTATGACTGGCTAGTGACAGTGGTGATTGAGGAAATGTTAAACGTCTGATTGTCGTCTTCCGCAATGATGAAGGGGACACCCGGCGAGAGGGTAAGCGCATTACCCGAGGAGTTGATCTGAGTGAAACCGAGGTTGACATTGGAGCCCCGGATGGAGGCGGAGCCAGTGGCGCCGTTGATGGTAAGAGGCGCACCAACAGCAGTGGCATTGAAGGAACCACCAATGGTGAGGGAGTTGACGGTGATGGTCACGCCGGTGAGGGTGCCGAGCGTCGCGTCAAACTGTGCGAGGTTCAAATTCGTCCAGGTGGAATCACCCGCGAAGTCGGTGGCAGAGTTGTTGTCGGTGGTCGTGGCGGCCGAAGCGGTGGCAGCGGCAGCGAGGAGGCCGAGGATAGGGATGCGCATGGGTGACGACGAAGAGGTCTGGAGTTTGCCCTCGCACCTCAGGGCTGACAAGTAAAAGCGGACAGGTCGGACGTTTTTTGAGAAGCTCGAGGAAGGCTTAAACTGAGTACAAGCAGGCTATTTTGAAGCACGCACGGTCTAGCCCCCAACGCCACTTTTTGCTCCTGACTAGAACGGGGAATCTCGCTGACATCCGCGTGATTCACACCCCCGAAGGTTGCGTAGCAACGTCCCTACCCAAGGCAGCGGTCGAACCAGCAGGACAACCCTACCGAAGGCGGCAAACAAAAGGGGCGACCCGAAGGTCGCCCCAGTCTTTGGACGGGCCGGGATTACTTGGCGGCCTTCTGGCGGCGGCGGAGAGCCGCGCCAGCGAGGGCCAGACCACCGAGGATCATGCCGTAGGTGGAAGGCTCGGGGACGGGGGTATAGGTGTAGGTCACGGTCATGTCGGCGATGCCTGAGGCCAAGGATCGGTCGTAGGTGACATCACCAATCGTGTCGCTATTCACATTCGGGTTGGAATTGCGCACCTGGAAGGTGACGGAGCCATTGCCGAGGTAAGCCGAGAAGAAGGAGGCGTCGATGTTGTATGACTGGCTAGTGACAGTGGTGATTGAGGTAATATCAAACGTCTGGTTGGCGTCTTCAGCAATGATGAAGGGGACATTCGGCGAGAGGGTAAGCGTATTACCCGTGGAGTCGACCTGAGTGAAGCCGAGGTTGGCATTGGAGCCCCGGATGGAGGCGGAGCCAGTGGCGCCGTTGATGGTAAGGGGCGCACCAACAGCGGCGGCATTGAAGGAACCACCGATGGTGAGGGAGTTAACAGTGATGGTGACGCCGGTGAGGGTGCCGAGCGTCGAGTCAAACTGTGCGAGGTTCAAATTCGTCCAGGTGAAATCGCCGGCGAAGTCGGTGGCAGAGTTGTTGTCGGTGGTCGTGGCGGCCGAAGCGGTAGCAGCGGCAGCGAGGAGGGCGAGGGTAGGGATGCGCATGGGTGATGAAGAAAAACGAATCTGATGTCGCATCTCAGGGCTGACAACTAAAAAGCGACAGGTCTGACGTTTTTTTGAGAAGCTCGAGGAAGGCTTAAACTGAGTAAAGCAGGCTATTTTGGAGCACGCTCGGTCTAGCCCCAAACGCCACTTTTGCTCCTCAGTAAGCGATTTCCGCCCACCTAACCGCTGCGCTTGGGAACGGAAAATCGTCTTTTTGACTGCTTTTTTAGGTAAAATCTCGGTTTCTAAAGAAAAAACAACTGTTTTTGACCGAATTCGGGGGCCAACTTAAATCTAGGCCAACAGGAGGCCGAGTTTTGATGACGTCTTTATCCAACACAAACCAGGCTTCGCGGCTGGGGCGGCAAGAACGCGCGGGATGTCTTCAAAGCCTGGAACGGGGATTTCGAGCTGCAGGCGGGCGGGAAGAGTGACCGGACAAGTGACCAGGAAAAGCGAGAGGCGCAGGGGGTCATGAGGGATTACCGCTGGGGGCGCGCAGGGATGTCGGTTTTCCAGAAGCGCCTTGGCCGGGTTGGGTGGTGAGTTTTCCGAGGGTGACAGGTTCCTGGCCGTCGGAGACGAGCTCGCCAGGGACGGCGGTTTAAGGATGCTGAAAGGAAGTGGTGACGGAATGAGGATCGGCATGCCGACTAGCATGGATTGAAGACTGTCAGGGCTGGTCCCCATCTGGGGAAACGTAACGGTTAGATTGATCGGTTGGCGAGGGTGGCCCGAGATTGGCGTGGTCAAGGCAGGCTGGTGGCGGCAGGTTTTCCATCCCATGCCCTCGGGATACCTCCACATCCCCTTCTGCGCGTCGACCTGCGACTTCTGCGCCTTTCATCAGGACCAGCCGGAAAGAGGCAAGATTGAGACCTACCTGGCCTCCATTGAGGCCGAGATGGCGCAATCGGGTCTGGGCGGCGTCATTGATACCGCCTTTTGGGGAGGGGGCACCCCGGGGTTGCTGCCCGCCGAGGACTTGGGCCGGCTTGGGCGTGCGATGACGAGCGCGCTGGGGCGCCCCACCGAATGGACGGTGGAGCTGGCCCCGTCGTCCGTCCGGGCGGACAAGCTGGCCGCGCTCAAGGACGCCGGCGTCACCCGAGTCTCGATGGGTGTGCAGAGCTTCGATCCGACGACGCTGGAGGCGCTGGGGAGGCGTCACTCCGTCAAGCAGGTGCGCGAGGCGTGGGAGCTGGTGCGCGCGGCCGGCTTCGCGAGCGTCAACCTCGACCTGATCTTCGCGGTGCCCGGGCAGGATGAGGCGCGCTGGGAGGCGGACCTGCGCGAGGCGGCGCGCCTCGGGCCCGACCACCTCTCGACCTACTGCCTCACGTTCGAGGAGGACACGGCGATGTTCGTGAAGCTCTCCAAGGGCAAGGTGCGCATCGACCGCGACCTGGAGACGCGCCTCTACCGGCGCACCTGGGAGCTGCTGGCCGAGGCGGGCTACGCGCAGTACGAGATCTCCAACTTCGCGCGGCCGGGCCACGAGTGCCGGCACAACCTGGCGACATGGGAGATGCGCGAGTGGGTTGGCTACGGCCCCTCGGCGGCATCCCAGCACGGAGGCCGTCGGTGGTCGAACGTGGCCGACACCGCGCGCTGGGCCGAGGGAATCGCCGCGGGCAAGCCCGCCATCGAGCAGGTGGTCGAGCTCTCCCCTGCCCTGCTCCTCTGCGACGCGCTGGTCTTCGGCTTGCGCATGAACCGGGGCGTCGAGCCGGACGCCTTGGCGAGGCGTTTCGGCAGGGAGTTGCCGGCGAGGTTCGCCGAGCTGGCCGACAGGCTCGCCGAGGAAGGATTGGCAACCTGGCGCGATGGCCGCCTTGCGCTGACCGAGGAAGGCAGGCTGGTCGCGGACGCGGTGGGCCTGGAGGTGATGGACTACGCGGGGATGTGAAGAGGGAGGCGAGTCAGGGGCGGACGCCTGGGGATAGGCGTCCTTGGCCAAGACAGGGGCCCGGGAGTATAGCTCACTCGCTCGACAGCTCTCTAGCTCACTAGCTCCTTAGCTTGATAGC
>Ga0315903_10005547_pt1 | contig 16415 bp, 16 predicted proteins | sample LakEriMetagenome_7_FD_203524 | JGI IMG/M metagenome (GOLD analysis project Ga0315903, IMG submission 203524) | Freshwater fungal communities from buoy surface, Lake Erie, Ohio, United States - Buoy 2 MA119 | ecosystem: Environmental > Aquatic > Freshwater > Lake | place: USA: Lake Erie, Ohio...
ATCCAAGCAACGAACTCACCCTAAGAGTCCGACTAGACTACTGATAAAGGGGCGTGAGTTGTGTATCTTTACAAATTCAAAGAAACAGACTTATTTGTAAACCAGATAGAGGCTCAAATAAAACAAGAGTTCTTTATCCACAACACACACGTTTATTACAATAAGAAAGGGTTACAGTCAGGTTCATTCGCCGCAAGTGTGGTTGGGCCTACTGGAACCCTTTCGTTGTTTGAGGAAAACGTAGATAGGAATGCTACAACTGGTCTTATTTATCCTTACACAGTAAAGACTGATCAAGCCGTTGCTTTCCGTGAAACAAGCGACACCCAGTTCGCTACTGCCTATGGTTTGGGTCAAGTTATAACAGGAACTTATCCAATAACTTCTTCCATAACTCGCCAGTTCTTCGCTGCAAATAGCGACAGGCCAAGAATAAGTGCTTTGAGAAACACTTTGGACTTTTACAAGGTGAAGTCAAGACACTATGTTTACAACTCCAGCCTCGGGAATAAAGCAACCCAAGAGATAAACCTTATCTCCATTCCAAACATTTTCTACGGCTCTAAACTAAAAAAGAAGAGCCTAAGCCTAAAATTCTTCGTAACTGGAACTCTAATAGGAGAACTACAAGATGTTAGAGGAAATGGAGAAATGGTTCAGGTCGGGCCTTCTGGCTCTGGTGGTTCTGGTTCCGTTGCTGGGGTGGCTCTCTATGATGAAGGATTTATTCTTCTTACTGGTTCCTGGGACATCGCAGGATATGCCTTAGACTATCCCGATGCTTCTCCAAGCGCAGACCAACCAAAGTGGATTTATTTTGGTTCAGGAATGAACGACGGAACTGCTGTCGGTGCCGAAGTCTCCTCCAGTTATAATGTTGAGTTTGAGGCAATAAATTACGTTCCTTCGGTCACTATGCTTTGCGCTGCTCCACTTGGCGAGTTAGATTTTAGTAATAACCCAACTTATCTACAATATACACAAAGACAAAATCGCTCTGCCTCTGTGTCGGATACAAGGTTTATTGAACACACATTAGACATAAAGAACACTATCTCTTCTTCTTATCTTACACAAACTGCCAGTTTTGAGAAGCAAACATTCATTACCAAAATCGCCATTTATGACGAAAATGAAAACATTATTGGCATCGCAAAACTCGCAAAACCAGTTAGAAAGACATTAGATAGAGAATATACTTTTAAGCTGAAAATGGACTTCTGATGATCCTCGGTTTAGACATTTCAACAAGCATAACCGGCTACACAGTAATAGACGAAAATGGAAGCATCGTTCTAAACGAAGCGTGGAATTTCACAAACAAAAACAAGTTTGAGTCAATTTTTGAGAAAGCCGCTTATGTAAAGAAGCAAATAGCAGAATTGAGCCAAAAGCATCAGATCAAGAAAGTTTATATTGAAAAGTCCCTACAGTCATTTAGCACAGGTTTTTCATCTGCTAAAACTTTGTCAACGCTGGCTTCATTCAACGGTGTAGTCAGTTGGATTTGTTTTGAGGTTTTCGGACACGAACCTCAATATATCGCAGCTACATCGGCCAGAAAAACCTGTGGAATCAAAATAGAAAAAGGCGTAAAAGCAAAAGAGGTTGTGCTGAAGCATTTGATAGACAACGAGCCGTCGTTCGTGTTATGCTTAACGAGAACAGGTTCAGTCAAGCCAGAGTCTTATGATAAGGCTGACTCTATCATTATTGCTAAAGCAGGTTTCTTATGCGAACAAAACTCCAGATCCTAACCGATGTTCTTGGAACCCCACGACGTTCCAGCCAAGAATATCTTTTCAAGTGCCCTTTCTGTAAGCACCACAAGCACAAACTAAGTGTCAACATTGAGAAGGGCGTCTATAAGTGTTGGATCTGCGATTCGGTTGGCAAACAACTTGGTCGCATCGTGCGTCAGTTTGGTTCATTTGAAGCAAGGCAAGAATGGGCGCATTACGATAACGATGTTGATCTATCCAAGTTTGAAGAACTATTTTTGGAAACAAAGCCTCAACTTGAAACGATCATCAAACTCCCAGAGGAATTTGAATCGCTTGCCAATAGAAACCTTATGGAAGGCTCCGAGAAGCCTCTACAATACCTTTACGAGCGAGGCTTGACCCGTGCGGACATTCTGCGTTGGAAGATCGGCTGGTGCCCTTCTGGACCCTATTACGACCGCATTATCATTCCTTCTTTCAACAACGACGGATGGGTGAACTACTTTATCTCTCGTTCTTTCACGAACGCATTTCCAAAGTACAAAAACCCACAAGCCTCAAAGAACATTATCTTCAACGAACTTTCTATTGACTGGACTCAACCAATAACTATTGTTGAAGGTGTATTTGACGCGATCAAGGCTGATAATGCTGTTCCTTTGCTTGGTTCCACAATGACCGAGAACTCAAAGTTGCTGAAAGAAATAATCAACAGAAACTCTACGGTTTATCTTGCTCTTGACGGCGATGCTAAAGAGAAAGAAATGGATATTCTTGAAATGCTTTTGTCCTATGGAAACCAAGTTTATCTTGTTGATACAGACGGATTCAAGGACGTTGGCGAAATGACGAAGCAAGACTTTTTGGAACGCAAAAAGGAAGCCTCTTTTATTGATCAATCAAACTATTTACTTACGAAAATGTTTAGTTTCTAAACTAAAGAGGTAAATATGAAAATAACTGAATCCCGTTTAAGAGAATTGGTAATTGAAGCTCTTGGTCCAACTATGGAAGAAATTGTTAAAGAGATGGGTATGGAAGACACCGGGACTAACTATCACGGTGAAAAGCTTCCTCCACCTGATATGCTTGGAGATCCAGATTACGAAGGTGAAATGGCCCGTGTGGAACTTCATAGAGCCTCCAAGTACGCTTGCGAACTTACAGATATGTTGAAGAATACTGACCAACTCCCAGCCTGGATTCAATCAAAAATCACAAAAGCCTCTGATTATTTGACCGTCGCCAGAAATTATCTCGTTGATCGTATTGAGATAAATAAACGTGATGGTGATAAACACGGAAAGCATCACGATAAGTCAGTAGAAACTGGTGATGTTGAGATCACTATTTCCGATATGGACGAGGAATGAAAAAATGTCTATTGATCCAAAATTGCTTGAAGAGATAATCAGAGAAGAACTTAAAGTTGTTCTTGTTGAAAGAATCAAAAAAGTAGAAGGAGGATACAAAGTTTTCTCTAAACGTGGAAACAGACCTTTATCTAAGAACGCAAAATCCAAAGAAGCAGCATTACGTCAAATGGCCGCTATTGAGATCAGCAAAGCAAAAAGAAAGAAAATGGAAGAACAAGCTTCTCCAATCACGACTACTTTAACTCCAGTCCAGCAGCAGACCAAAGAGTTTATTGAAATGCTTTCTAAAAACAAATCTGTAATGACAGAACTATCAAAAATTGATACAAAAGAAGAGCTAAACGACTTTTTAATAAACATTATTAATCTAATAACTTCGTCCAACAAAGCTAGTTTAAACCAAGCAGAGATTAATCTAGCTATTAAGGAACTTCACTCACAAGTAACTTCTATCAAAGCTCCTTGACCTCCTCAACTCCGTGTGCTATATTTAGAACCTAAACCGGAGAAACTGTGAGCATTCGTATCGCCCACATTTCGGACACGCACATCCGAAATTATAAATACCATTATGAATACCGAGCGGCATTCCAAGACCTTTATGAGAAACTGAAGAACAATAAGGTAGATGTTATCGTCCATTGCGGGGACATCGCTCACACAAAGACCCAACTCTCACCAGAGTTTTTTGATTTGGCTTCGGACTTTCTAACGAACCTCGCTAACATTGCACCGACTTATGTTATTCTCGGCAACCACGACGGGAACTTGAAGAACTCTAACCGTCAAGATGCTATTACGCCAATAGTCCAGGCTCTAACCAACCCTAACCTTCATCTGCTAAAGAACTCGGGTGAGGTGGTTCATAACGAACTACTTACATTCAACGTCTTGTCGGTCTTTGATGAAGAACGCTGGACTAAACCATCCGATCCCTCCAAGGTCAACATTGCTCTTTATCACGGAGCAGTTGCCGGTGTAAAGACCGACATTGGTTGGACGATGCAAGAGGGCGACCATGATATTAGTATCTTTTCTGATCACGATTATGCTTTTCTTGGCGATATTCACAAAACCAACCAAACTCTAGATCAAGACGGTCGTGTTCGCTACCCAGGTTCTACTATTCAACAGAACTTCGGGGAAACAAACGACAAGGGCTTTTTGCTTTGGGACATTCGCGGGAAAGATGACTTTGACTGCGAACACATCCAAATTCATAACCCAAGACCGTTTATTACAATTCCACTTGACTCTAAGGGACAACTACCAAAGAAACTTGATGTTCCTGACGGAGCAAGGGTTAGAATTTCTTGTGCGTCAAACCTGACCGTTCAACAAATGCATCGTGCGGTCGATCTGGTTAAGCATAAGTTCAAGCCAGAAACCGTCACGTTCCTTTCTCGCGCCGATAACCCACAACGGCTCCAAGAAGCAAGTGTCTCTAATATTACAAAGGAGAACCTGCGCGATCCAGTTGTTTTGGAGAAGTTTATTCGCGAGTATTTGAAGGACTATGAGTGTAATGAAGACATTATCCAAAAGGTTCTGGCTCTAAACAAGAAGTACTCTACGATAGTAGAGGAAACCGAAGAAGTTTCTCGCAACATCAACTGGGCTATTCATTCGTTAGAATGGAACAACCTATTCAACTATGGCGAAGACAATAAGATTAACTTTGCTGATCTATCCGGCATTGTTGGGATTTTCGGTAAGAACTTCTCTGGTAAGTCTAGCATTATTGATTCGTTGCTTTTCACGGTGTTTAACACAACCTCAAAGAACGAAAGAAAGAACATCAACGTTATTAACCAGCAAAGGAACGCTGCTTCTGCTGTTGCTCGCATCGCTATTAACACAGACATTTACACTATTGAACGCAGCCTTACCAGACACAAGAAAAAGGTAAAGGGCGAAACCGTTGAGGAAGCAAAGACAGATCTGAATTTCTACAAAGAATGTACAGTCTCTAATGTCCGAGAAAGCCTGAACGGTCTTTCCCGCGTTGATACAGACCACAACATTCGTCGTGTTTTCGGGACTATCGATGACTTTCTAAATACATCTATGTCCAGCCAACTTGACGGACTTTCATTTGTTCGCGAAGGAAGCACCCGACGTAAAGAGATCATCGCCAAGTTCCTTGACTTGGAAATTTTTGAGATGAAATTCAAACTTGCGAAGGAAGATAGTGCCGATCTAAAAGGTGCCCTTCGTCGTTTGGACGGTCGCAACTTTGATCAAGAGATCGAAACCGCAAGAGAAGAACTAACCGAAAGCGAAAAGTTGTTGAGCGAAGTCACTTCTCGTTGTAAGAGTTTGGAAGAACAGATCGAGCAGATCGAAGAAGAAATGAGAGAACTGGAAAGCAAAATCAATTCTTCCTCAACAGAGGTTATTGACGGAGCCGAACTACGCAACCTTATTTCCAGCAAGTCATTACGACAACTTACAACCTTGGGTCAAGTAGAAGATAATGAAAAGCAACTAACAGAAAAGAAAGCCCTTCTACAAAAAGTAGATTCTTTCTTGGAGGTCTTTGACTACAAGGCATTAGTCCTACGAAAGAACAGCGTTGATTCGCTACGAACCGAGATCGCTTCTTTGGAAAGAGAGATCAAACTCGCCAGCAGTAAGTCAACCTTGCTTGACGGGATCCCTTGCGGAACTCAATTCCCAAAGTGTAAGTTTATCCGAGATGCGACAGAAACAATTGGAACTATTGAGGGCAAGAAACAAAACCTGGATAGTTTGTCTGTTAAACTTACAGAGCATAAACCGGATTCTATTGCGGGCGACTTGGAAAAGTACAACTCAATTATTTCCAAGAAGGAAGAACTAACCAGAGAGATCAAGGACATAGAATTTTGGATTGAACGTGGAACTTTTGAATCGGATAAACTTCAAGCAGAAATAGAAGCACTACAAGAAAAGCAAGAACTCTACGAACAAACAAAAGAACAAATAAAGAACACCCAAGGTCTAATGCTTGCTTTGAATAAACTAAAAGCCAAGAGAGCAGACCTTCGCGACGTTCAACAAGACTGCGCTGGTAAGTTGGTTATTTACAACCGTAAGATAGGTTCAGCAGAACAAAAATTGGAAATGCTTATTTCTCAACAAGAAGAATTAAACGATCTCCGCGCAGAGTTTTCTGCTTACGAGTTGTTTATGCGTTGTATGCACTCAAACGGAATTGCCTACGACATTATCAAGAGACAACTGCCTATTATCAACGAAGAAATAACAAAAATTCTTTCCAACCTAACCGAGTTCAACGTTTTCTTTGAAGAAGACGGAGATAAATTAGAAATTCAAATAAAGCACGTTGATCAAGATCCTCGGCCACTATCTATGGCTTCCGGTGCTGAAAAGACAATGGCCGCTATGGCTATTCGCTTGGCTCTTCTCCAAGTTTCTAACCTTCCAAAGTCGGACATTATGATTCTTGACGAGCCAGGAACCGCGCTTGACGAAAACCACCTTCAAACCTTCACACAACTATTGGATATTCTCAAAAGTCAATTCAAGACCATTCTTGTTATTTCCCACTTGGATAGTCTAAAAGACGTTGTTGATACAACAATAGACATTGATAGCAAAGAAGGTTTTGCTTTCGTCAGTCAATAAACTATTTAGGTTATGATGCTACTAATAGAAATAATCAAAAGTTTTGCTTTTAGCGTAAACCTCACCTCTGCTTTTTCCTTTGTAAAGAAGTATTGGCGTGAACTCCTTATCTTGGGCCTTTTGGTAGGTTTCTGGATTCATTCAGCAACCCAGAAAAGTCAAATGGCCCAAGTTTACGAAGACTTGGTAGAAGCCCAACAAGCCGAACTAAAACAAATAGAAAAGATAAACAAAGAAGAAATAGCAAGAAGAGAAGAAACTATCGCCAAATTCCAAGAGCAACTTGACGAAGAATTCGCAAGACACCAAAAAGAAATTGATGTTTTGAAGAAGCAAAAGTCTAAAAGAGTTGGTGAGGTTGTTAGAGATAGAAACGAGAAACCAGAGAAAGTAGCAGAAGCAATAACAAACATTTACGGATTTGAATATGTTGAATAAAGCATTCCTTTTACTTGCCCTTCTAATTCCAACAAACGCTTATGCTGGTGAAGGGAAATTTACTTTTGTCCCACAAGGCGGCGTTGTCCCTTTCCAAGCAACTTGCTTTGATGACTTCGCAACCGCTACCATTATCACAGAGAGAGAAAGTAAAGAACGTGAATTCAAGATCGAAATTGATAACGTTATCAATGTAGCCAAACTTGAATGCGACCAAAGAGTAGAACTTCAGGAGATAATGGCGAAGGCACAAGAACAACGACTAACCGTTGCTGTTGAGAGTAAAGATAAGCAGATCACAGAACTAACCCAAAGGCTCTCAAAGTTAGAAAAAAGAAACATTCCTCTTTATGTCGTCGCTGGAATAGTGGCGGGTGTTATTGTAGGAGGCGGCATTTCGTTTACTATCGCAACAGCAGTAGGAAACTGATAATGGAAAAGCCAAAATTAGACTGGAACGACATCGCTCGTTACGAACAGGCAATAGGTAAGAAATACGGTCAAGAAGCAGTAGACAATATTAGAGGCTACTGGAATGACCAGAAAGAAGAAACCTATCTACAACAACTCAAGGTTCTAAAGCAAAAAGACCTTGACACTTGGGACAAAGAGCGAAAAGTAGAGAGTAATGGTTTTTTTATTACAGAAAAACTACTTACTAGAGAAACTTCCTATGTTCCTTGTCCCATTTGTTCTAAAGCAGAGAACAACGCAAAAGATGACTTCTGTTTGAAGAAATTTGAGTGTTGTTTTGACTGCTACATTCAATGGGTAGAAGGAAGAGAAGAAAGATGGAAAACAGGCTGGAGGCCCAATAAAAATGGCAACAATTCTTGAAGTAGTACAAGCAATCTCACAAATCGTTGGTGAAATGGGCTATGACGGTGCAAGGGACCGCGAGGGAAAACCCGTCAAGATCGGCCTGAGAAGAGAAGAAGGAAACCCTCTTCTTGATAAAAGAGTAATGGATGGTTTCGGTGTAAAGTTTGCTGGCGACCAATTGATCGTCACTTACCACTCCGAAATAATGCTAAACGAAATTTACAAGGGAAACCTTGAATCCGAAGTAGAGCAACGCATCCAAGAAGTCGTGAACTTTATCAAGAAAGAATACAAGGGCACAGCAAAGGCAAAAGGTTCTTTGACCCTCACTCCTATTGGAGAAGTAAAGGTCCGCGCCGAGAACTCTTCTCGCGTTCGCTACTGGGTCACAGCACATAGAGCCTTTCAGATCAAAGCCGAAGGTGTCGATCCCGTAAAGGCAGAGTCAAAAGATTCAGTTGAAGCCAAGTTCAAGCAATTTATTGAACTCGGTGGTCTTGGCGGGAAGAGGCCACAAAACGACACAAGAAAGGTCTGATGCCGCCCGCCCTAACGAAACAGGAGATCTTAAAAGAAATAGTCAAGTCCGGTAAAGATTCTGTCTATTTCATCAATTCTTATTGTAAGATCTCCCACCCTCAACGCGGGCTTATTCCTTTTGAACTTTATGACTTCCAGAAAGAAGCAATTCAAGACTTCAATGATTATCGCTTCAATGTCGTCCTCAAAGCCAGGCAATTAGGTTTCTCCACCGTAACGGCGGCCTACATTACCTGGCTTTTGCTTTTTCATCGTGATAAGAACGTTCTTGTTGTTGCAACCAAATTTACCGTTGCTTCTAACTTGGTCAAGAAGGTCAAGAACATTGTTCAGAACCTTCCAGCGTGGCTAAAGATAGCAAACATAAAAGCAGATAATAGAAGCTCATTAGAACTCACAAATGGCTCCCAGGTAAAGGCTTCTTCAACCTCTGGTGATGCCGGTCGTTCAGAAGCACTCTCTTTGCTTGTAATAGACGAGGCCGCATTCGTTGAAGGACTAGACGAACTATGGACCGGTCTTTATCCTACACTATCTACTGGTGGTCGTTGCATTGCTCTATCAAGTCCTAATGGTGTTGGTAACTGGTTCCACAAAACTTACTCTGATGCCGAAACAGGAAAGAATGACTTTCATCCTATCAACTTACCTTGGACCGTCCATCCCGAAAGAGATCAAGCCTGGTTTGATAGAGAGACAAGAAATATGTCTCCTCGTCAGATCGCACAGGAATTAGAATGTTCATTCAACTCGTCAGGCGAAAATGTCATCAGTTCAGAGCATCTATCCAGAATTGATTCTGAAATAAGAGAACCATTATTTAGAACTGGCTTTGATAGAAATCTCTGGCTATGGGAGCAATATGATACAAATAGCACTTATCTTCTGGTTGCTGATGTCGCAAGAGGCGACGGTGCTGATAACTCAGTTTTCCATCTTACAAAGCTGGAAACAATGGAAGTTATTGGCGAATATCAAGGCAAGCCAACCCTTAGCGACTTTGCCTATCTTTTGAATAACACAGGTAGAGAATTTGGTAATTGCCTTTTGGTAGTAGAAAATAACTCTTTAGGCATTTCTGTACTTGAAAAGTTAAAAGAAATGAGTTATCCTAATCTTTACCATTCAACAAAAGGTTCACACGAATTTGTAGAAGCTTCCGAATTTTATGACAGCGATAGAATTGTCCCTGGTTTCACAACCTCCTCAAAGACAAGACCACTCGTTATTGCAAAGATGGAAGAGTTCATTAGAAATAGGCATATCAAGTTTTATTCTTCAAGGCTCGCTGCCGAATTCAAAACATTTATTTGGGTTGATAACAGGGCACAAGCGATGCGTTCTTACCACGACGATCTAGTTATGTCGTTAGCGATTAGCTGCTGGGTCAAAGACACGGCGCTTACCGTCAACGTAAGAGAAATAGAATACAAGAAAGCTATGGTAAATTCTATGGTGTCTACAAATGGCGTTTTCGTTACATCGATCCCAGGCATGAAAGGCCATAATATAAAAGGCTTCAAACAAGAAACTTGGGATAGAGCTATGGAACAGAAACAATATAGTTGGATATTAGGCTAAAGGGCTAAAAAATGGCAAAACAAGATAAGAATCCAAGAAACCCAGCAACTGACTTATTCCAGAGACTAACTAAAGTTTTCTCTGGTCCAATGGTCAACTACAGAACACAATCTACCAGACGACTTCGCAGATCGTTGATGGACAAGTACTCTTCGCAGTTCCGTTCTGCTTCGGGTCAACAGTTCAAGCGTTCACAACTTTACGCATTCTCAAATATGCAGAATGCTATTATGATCAACCACAACCGCTCCGAGCGTTATGTGGACTTTGATCAAATGGAATATACACCCGAAATTGCTTCTGCTCTAGACATTTACGCAGATGAAATGACCACTTACTCGGCCCTTCAGCCAATGTTGAATATCAAGTGCCGTAATGAAGAAATAAAAGGTGTCTTGCATTCCCTTTACCACAATGTCCTAAATATCAATTTCAACCTTTTTGGTTGGTGCCGAACAATGTGTAAGTATGGAGACTTCTTCCTTTACCTTGACATTGACGAAACCCAAGGCATTACCAGCACCATTGGTCTTCCACCACAAGAATTAGAAAGACTTGAAGGTGAAGATAAGACCAACCCAAACTACGTCCAGTTCCAATGGAACTCTGCCGGAATGACCTTTGAGAATTGGCAGGTTGCCCACTTCCGCATTCTTGGAAATGATAAGTATGCTCCTTATGGAACTTCTGTTCTTGAAGCTGCACGACGTATTTGGCGTCAACTTACTTTGTTAGAAGACGCTATGATGGCTTATCGTATTGTTCGCGCACCCGAACGTCGTGTATTCAAGATCGATGTTGGTGCTATTCCTCCAAATGAAGTAGAACAATACGTTCAAAAGGTTATTACCTCCTTAAAGCGTAATTCAATTGTAGATGACTCAACCGGTCGTGTCGATCTTCGTTATAATCCTTTATCTGTTGAAGAGGATTACTACATTCCTGTTCGTGGTGGTTCTTCTACAGATATCGTGTCCCTCCCAGGTGGAACATTCACAGGCGACATTGACGACGTAAAGTATCTCCGTGATAAATTGTTCTCTGCCCTAAAGATCCCTGCTTCTTACATTTCAAGAGCAGAAGGTGCAGAAGAAGATAAAACAACTTTGGCCCAAAAGGATATTCGTTTCGCAAGAACGATCCAAAGACTACAAAGAATCGTTGTGTCCGAACTAGAGAAGATCGGCATTATCCATCTTTATACTTTAGGATTTAGAGGAGACGATCTACTCAACTTTTCATTAAGCCTCAACAACCCATCTCGCATTGCTGAAATGCAAGAGCTAGAACATTGGTCCACAAAGTTTGACGTTGCTGGCAAGGCAACCGAAGGCTATTTCTCCCGTCGTTGGATCGCTGAAAAACTATTCAATATGTCCGAAGAAGAATTCCTCCGCAATCAACGTGAGATTTTCTACGACCGTAAGTTTGATGCTCAAATCAACGCCGTTGCCGAGAAGATGCAAGAAGAAGCCGGTGCCCTCGGCGGTGGCGGTGGTGGTCTTGGTGGCGGACTTGGTGGCTTTGGAGGTTTTGGTGGTACCGAAGGTGGAGGTGAAGAATCACCAGGTCCAGAGGCCGGTGGTGAAGCAGCCGCAGCACCAGAGCCAGGAACACCCGAAGAACCACTATTGGCCGCTCCTGGCGGCACTCCTGGGGCAACACCAACACCAACACCAGAAGCAGGAGGCGGTGAACAGCCAACCCCAGGAGAAACACTCCAAGAAGATGAAGAAGGTTGGTATGTTATGGGTCCAAATGGACGCAAACGATATCGCCGTCGTGGTCCAAGTGGAAAAACCTATTACTATGGTCAAAAGCCAGGTGGTAGAAATAAAGGCTCTGTCGCCAGAAAGAAGAATATTACTTCTCTCCACACACCAGAGTCAGTCTTTGGTAAAACAAAACGATCTATTCCCGGTTATAGTGATTTAAAGACATTAGGAAGAGGAGCGATCTACGAAGGCAAGACAACTAATTACTCTGAGGAAGAAGCTGATGTCTTCCGCACCGAAAAAGAAATAAACAGGCTACTTGAATCATTGGAGAAGAAGAAATGAGATTACGCCATAATAAGAAAAGAAATACCGCTTTTCTTTACGAACTACTCGTAAAGCAATTTGCAGTTGCCTCATTACAGCAGAATAAAGAAAGAGCAACACAGATAAAAGAAGTTCTTGCTACGTTCTTCAAAACAGGAAAGCCATTGGCACAAGAACTGGCTTTATTCCGTACTCTTTATGAAACCAATAGCGTTGATGGTTTTACTGCGATGCGTTTGGTCCAAGAAAGCTACCGCGCTTATCAAACCTTGGACCACAAGACAATTTTCAACGAACAAACAAAGTTGATTAACTGGATCAACAAGAACATCGGACAAAACTGTTTTGAGACATTTATGCCTAACTATAAAACTATGGCGACCATCTCACAGATCTTCGGATCGGAAACAGACGTAAAACAAAAAGTTCTTCTTGAAAGAAAGCTTATCGGTAGCCTGATGGAACGTCCGGTAGAGCGAAAGAAGAATGAAATGCAACCAATAGACAATCTCGTTTATCGTCAAGTGGTTCAGAACTTCAATAAGAAGTACAACAGCAACCTAAACGAATCACAACGTAAGATTATTGAAAGCTATGTTCTCTCTATCAGCGATGGTGGTTTGCAGTTCCAGTTCCGTCTAAACGAAGAGATCTCCAGAATTAAAGAAGCAATTACTATTTATAAAGATAGCAATAGTCAGGTTGCTACAAGATTAGGTTCTGTTTTGGAACTAATCGAATCTTTCAAGAAGACCCCTCTCAACGAGCAAATTCTTGAAAAAGTCCTCAAACTACAAGCACTCGTAGAGGAGATCACCAACAATGGCGATAACAATTAAGATTGGTTCTTCAGAACCTACACAAGTAGAGCCTGAAGAGATTGTCAAGCTCAAAATTTCAAAGAGTTTGAACGACGACGTTATGGTTTTTGATCACGCAGATATTTACATTGTTATTCAGCCAAAGAACAATAAGCTTGTTGCTTTTGCTAAAGACATTATGAGCGACTATGTTTATGGCGCTCAAAACCGTCTATTCCATTACCTTACCAAAAGAGGTCTTGTGAATCCAGAATCAGTTCAGGCTGGAAATGTCTATGACTCTATGGAAGCAAAGTACTACCCATCAGATAAGTTTGACGTAATTAAACTGCTCCTAATAAACCTCTCTCGTTTTATTGAAGACGAAAGACCTTACTTTGAGTTTGTTGAGAACTACGACGAAATGATGACGGATCGCTTTACAGACCCAACCGATGAAGACTCAACCAAGCTTGGCGAAGTCCCACAACAAAACAAGAAAGGCACCGTTGGTGCTTCACCGTTCACTTATGGAAATGCCTATTATTGGCAGTCCTTCACTTATTGATGGAATTCTAAATGCTACAACTTGCTTGGTTTATTCTCGCTTCTTATGGTCTTACTTATCTTGTCGTCTATGCATCGATCTTTAATTCCATAAGACCATCCAAAGAATGGCTAAATGGTTTTGGTAAATTGTTCCATTGTCCATTATGTTTTGGTTTTCACGCAGGATGGTTTTTATTTTTACTTTCTCCTTACACCGAACTATTTAGTTTCAGACAAACAATCGCCAACTTCTTTATTTGCGGTTGGACTTCAGCAGGAACAGCATATTTTTTGAGTATGTTGCTAAATGATGAAGGTTTAAGAATTCACAAAGGAACCGAAAAATGAAACTTACTGAGTCTCAACTAAAACGCATTATTGCGGAAGAAGTCCAAACTGCTATTGATGAAGGTATTTTTGATTATTTTAAGAAGGGTGCTGATGTTGCTAAGAAAGCAATCGGTGGAGTAGCAAACGTAGCCGATGTTGTTTTGAGTTCAGTTAAAACAGGAGATCAAGCAATAGTAAATGCTATTTATGCTGCTAGAAGAGATAAAGATAAAAGACTTATTCAAAAAGCAGGCGATCTTGCAAACCAACTCGCAAAACATATGGAACAGATAAGCATTATAGGGCTTCCAGAGACAGAAGCAGCTAACCTTGCTTTGTTTGAAATTTTGGCCGCAAGCATTGGCTCCAACGTTGAAGACCTACCCAGATTTAAAAGACAAGTTGAAAAGGAAACTCTCGTTGGTTGGGCTGAACGCCCAGATGATGCTTCTGTCTCGTTAAAGCAAAGGTATCGTGGTCAAGGCATGGGTCAAGTTGCAAGTAGAATAGGCTCTGGCGTTCGTTCAATGCCTGGCTATGGCGCTATGGAAGAGCAAGCCGATGCTATTACCGAAGCAATCTTAAAAAGAATAATTCAAAAGAGGTGAGCGATGAAAAAATGGTTACTACAACCTGTTCGTCGTTGCTGCAACGGCAGTTAGCTCGGGCGGGTTGCGCCCGCTGAACTTTTCAACCATCCTGCTAAAACAGGGTGGTTTTTATTTTTTGTGAAATAGAAAACTATTTATCTTGATAACCAAAAGGTATAAAATGTCAAAAACACTTTTACGAGAATTTTATGAACTTTGCCCTGACGGAATGTGCCTTGATGTTCTTACTGAAGCAGAAAGACGTTTATCCGCAGAGGGTAAAGCACTCTTCCTTGTCGGCAAATGCCACGAAGCAGAAAAACTAAATGGTAATGGTCGTGTTTATCCATTCCCCATTCTCAAAAGAGAAGTAGAGAAATATATGGATGTCGTCAAAGACCGCCGCGCAGTTGGAGAGTTGGACCACCCAGACGATTCAGTTGTTAATCTAAAGAACTCTTCGCACATGGTTACCGACCTATGGTGGGAAGGAAAAACACTTATGGGTAAGGTTAAGGTTCTATCTACACCTTCAGGAAACACCTTGCGCGCTCTTATCAACGACGGCGTAAAGATCGGTATCTCATCTCGCGGCCTTGGTTCCGTTCGTCAATCCGGCGGAACTACTATGGTTGAAGATGACTTCCAACTTATTTGTTTTGACATTGTTTCCGAACCTTCAACACCAAAAGCCTTTATGGATAATGTCGTTTATGAAGGCAAGAATAGACAAAATAAACTATTTACCATTGATTCTATATTAGATGACCTATTAGGGAGCAAAAAATGAACAAGATTAATGAATCCAAAATTAAAGTTTTAGAAAAAAAACAATCTCGTTACGTTCAAAAACTTATTGAACAAGCAGCCATTCAACAACTCCGAAAAGGAAAAGTTGATGAAGGAGTCTGGGATTCAATCAAATATGGTCTTGCTAAATTAACATCGCTCAGAAAGAAGCTTCCTAGCAAGAAGAGAGATGCTGCACAAGCACAAATTGATAAAATCCTTGCAAGAGCCGATTCGGCGTCAAATGCAGCTTTTGCTGATTTATATCAAGAACTTAAAGCTTCGGGATATCCTAATCAAAAGAATGCCGATGAGTTCCTTGCACAAACTAGCAAAATTGGCAGCATCTATGATAGTATTTTCGCAAGCGCCACAAGAGGCGAAACTGATCCCAGAATCGCAAACGATATGATTAAAGACTTGCGTAAAGTTTTACAATTCTTTATGGATCACGAATTGGAAAGTGTTTATAAGAGGCTAGCCGAAGCCGAAGGAGAGACAGAAGATCCAACAGCCGGTCCCCTAACAGGTGGCTTTGATACAGATGCTATGAAAGAATTACGTTCTAAAGTAGCACCTTTGGTTTTGGCCTTGGGTGGTATGGTTGGCATACTCGGTGGTGCTTTGATGCGTACTGATTGGTTCTTTGATCTTATTACAGAAAGCATTTGGGAAGATGGATTGCCACAATCTGAGGTTGTTGATGTAATAGTCGATAAAATCGGTCCAGAACAAGGAGAAGGCGTTTCACAAATGGTTGGTAGACTTGTCTTCCAAGATCCAAACCATTACGGACCAAACACAAAAGTTTCCGAATTATTGGCTGGTATGAAAAGCATCAATCTGTCCCCAGAAGCATTAGCTAGTTTAGGTGAAGATCCGTATAATTTTGAACCTGTTTGGAAAGCATTGACAAGTGATCCAAGTGCCACTTTGGGTAAGGTTTTTGGATCTGCAACCCCAGGTGGTATGGAATGGAGTGTTGATCCAAGTAAGGTAATCAATGTTGTTGAGCAAATAACAAAAACAGTATATGTACCAGTTAAAAAGACAATACTAAAACGTGGTGCGGCAGCGGTGCTTGGTGCTGGTGGAGCCGCATATCTGGCACCAGCATCCGTTTTGCTTGGAGCATTAGGAATTGGTCTTGTTGCTAGTGGTGCAGCCGTTTACTTCCTTAGAAAACACGGCCAAAAATATTCAA
>Ga0315903_10005548_pt1 | contig 16415 bp, 19 predicted proteins | sample LakEriMetagenome_7_FD_203524 | JGI IMG/M metagenome (GOLD analysis project Ga0315903, IMG submission 203524) | Freshwater fungal communities from buoy surface, Lake Erie, Ohio, United States - Buoy 2 MA119 | ecosystem: Environmental > Aquatic > Freshwater > Lake | place: USA: Lake Erie, Ohio...
GCGCGATGAACGCCCTGGGCGCCAAACTCAAGTGGAGTGAGTTTGTCGAAACCCACATCTTCAACTCGAACAAAGTGTTCGCCGTCTACCACCCGGTTTAAGCCGAAATGCAGGGATACTCCCCCCCCATGAGCAACCCCCAAACCTTTGACATCGAATCCGACTGGGTTCACATCCAATACCCCGAGACCTCGGCCTTTCGCGATGTGTATGGCTTTGCCAGCCAGTCTGGCATGGTCAACATCGAGGGCATCCGTTTGCGCCCCAAAGGCAAGCCCTCCAAGACCTTGCTGTTTTACATGCACCCCGCGTCCACCCTGCAAATTTTGCCGGTGCCCAAAAGCATGGCTGCCGGTGGCGCGCACGTGTTGTGTGCGGGCAGCCGCTACGCGCGCAACGACACGCCGCTGATCATGGAAAAGGTGTTGATGGACATCGCCGCTTATTTCCGCCATGCCAAAGAGGTCTGGGGCTACGAAAAAATCGTCCTGGTGGGCTGGTCGGGCGGCGCATCGCTGTCCATGACCTACCAATCGCAGGCCGAACACACCACCATCCAAGCCACACCCGCAGGCGAGCCCATAGACCTGAAAGCCATGAACCCCATCGCCGCCGACGGGGTCATCTGGCAGGCCGGCCACTTGGCCCGGGCCGTGGTGTTGCTGGACTTCATCGACCCGTCTGTCATTGACGAAGACAACCCCGACCGGCGCGACCCCCGCCTGGACCTGTACCACCCCGGCAACCGTGCGCCCTACTCGGCCGACTTTGTCACCGAGTTCCGCGCCGCGCAGTTGGCGCGCATGCGCCGGCGCACCGCATGGGTCAAACAACAGTTGGAAGACTTGCGCAAGCGCGGTGGCAAAGAGGTCGAGCGCGGCTTCATCACCCACCGCACCCTGGCCGACCCGCGTTGGCTTGACGGCAGCATCGACCCCAATGACCGCGTGGTGGGCACCTGCTGGCTGGGTGACCCCGAAACCGTCAACTCCGGGCCCATCTCGCTGGGCCGGTTTTCTACCCTGCGCTCGTGGTTGTCGCAATGGTCCATCGAAGACACCCAGTGCAACTCCCTCGACCACGCGCCCCACATCAGCGTGCCCTTTTTGGCGATTGAAAACTCCGCCGATGACTCGGTGCCCCAGCCCCACACCCAACGTATTCATGACCTGGTCGCGTCCAAAGACAAAAGCATGCAGGTCATCAAAGGCGCCAACCACTACTACGTGGGCCAACCCGAACACCTGCGCCAAACCGTGGACCTGTGCTTTCAGTGGCTGCGCCAACGCGGCTTGTCCGACTGATGACCATGCTCAAACCCGTTTGCGACTGCGGCCTGATCGACACCCACACCCATTGGGTGCCCTCCTCGTTTCCCGCCTATGTGGGTGGGCGCAAAGGCGTGGCCTGGCCGTCCATTGCGCCTGCCGAATCGAGTTGCCAGCGCCATGTGATGATCCAAGACAAGGTCTACCGCACCATCCCCACCAGCTGCTTTGACTTTGACGAGCGCGCGCGCAACATGGCCCAAACCGGCGTGACGCGCCAAGTGGTCTCGCCCATGCCGGAGCTGCTGTCGTACTGGTTGGAGCCCGAGGACGGCCAGTCCTTGATCCGCTACCTCAACGACAGCTTGGCCGCTCAAGTGGGCGGGCAGCCCGATCAATTCATCGCCTTGGGCGCCGTGCCGCTGCAAGACGTGGACATGGCCATTCAAGAGCTGGGGCGTGTGGTGGGCGAACTGGGCATGGCCGGTGTGGAAATTGGCAGCAACATCAACGGCAAACCGATTGGCCACCCCGACTTCGCGCCGTTTTTTGAGGCGGCGCAGAGTTTGGGCGCCGCGATTTTTGTCCACGCCCTGCGGCCAGCGGGCATGGACCGTTTGGTCGGCCCGCCCGCTTTGGAGCAAGCCCTGGCCTTCCCGGGTGAAATTGGTTTGTCCGCCGCGTCCATGATCACCTCGGGTCGGCTGGCCGCCTTGCCCAACTTGCGCATCGCCTTCAGCCACGGCGGTGGTTCACTGCCGGTGTTGGTGGCGCGCCTGGAACATGCCTGGACCTGCATGCCACCGATCCAAAACGCCTTGAAGCACTCGCCCCGCGCTGTGGCTCGGCAGATGTATGTGGACGACCTGGTGTATGACGAGGCCAGCATCCACCACTTGATTTACACCTATGGTGTGGGCCAGGTGATGGTGGGCACCGACGACCCGTTTGTCATCATGGACCGCGACCCCGCCCAACGGGTCGAGCGCTTGCAACTGAGCGCCGAACACCGCCAAGCCCTGCGCCAAGACAACGCCATGCGCTGGCTGGCATTGGCTTAAACCCGCATGGTCTTTTGGCGGGGCAGGCGCTAAAGTGGCCTGACAACGGTAGCGGGATGCCTCTGGCAAGCCCCACCGCCCCACAAGGAGACCCCTATGAACATGTTTTCTCGCTGGCTGGCTGTGTGCAGTTTGGCCCTGGCCGCCACAGGCGCAAGCGCCCAAGACAGCGGCACCATCCGCGTGGTCTTGCCCTTTGGCCCCGGCAGCGGCACCGACAACGTGGCACGCCCCCTCTTTGAAGAAGTGGGGCGCGAGCTGAACCAAACCGCCGTCATCGACAACCGACCCGGCGCCAATGGCTTTTTGGCCGCCGAGTTCGTGGCCCGCGCACCGGCGGACGGCAAAACCCTGCTGTTCACCTCCAACACCACCCACGCCATCAACCCGGTGTTGTTCAAAAAGCTGCCCTACGACCCGGTGAAAGACTTCAAACCCATTGCCATGGTGCTGACCGCGCCGTATGTGCTGATCGTGCGCAAAGACATGCCGGTGCGCAGCGTCAACGAGCTGGCCGCATGGATCAAAGCCAACGCTGACAAAGCGGCCTACGGCTGGGGCGCATCGGTGAGCCAAATTGCCGGGGCGGTGTTTCTCAAGCGCCTGAACCTCACCAGCGTGGGCGTGCCCTACAAAAGCAGCCCCTTGGCGGTGACCGACCTGATGGGCGGGCAGCTGAGCTTCATGTTCTTGGACTACGCCGCCGCCCTGCCTTTTGTACAAGGCGACCGGGTCAAAGCGATTGCCGTGACCTCACCCAAACGCATCGACATCCTGCCCGACCTGCCCACCATGGCCGAGAGCGGTATGCCCAACTTTGAAGTGCGCTCCTGGAACGGCATGTATGCCCCCGCCGGCACGCCCGACGCGGTGATACAGCGCTACAGCAACGCCGTCAAACGCGCCATGAGCAACCCAGCCCTGCTCAAAAAGTTGGAGCAATGCTGCGTGCCCACCTTGCTGATGGCCGACGACTTTGCCGAGTTTGTGCGAAAAGACCGCGCCCTGTGGGCCGAACGCGCCGCTTTTGCAGGCCTCAACCCCGAGTAAGCATCAGGCCGCTAACCCACCCACCCGGCCATCGATCACTTCGATGGTCTTGTCGCAGCGCTGGGCCAGCAAGGGGTTGTGGGTGACAAACAAAACCGCTGTGCCTTGCTCTTTGCACACGCGCTGCAACAACTCAAACACGCTGTCGGCGCTTTTGCTGTCCAAGTTGCCGGTGGGTTCATCGGCCAAGATCAAAGCCGGCTTCATGGCCAAGGCCCGTGCCACCGCCACCCGCTGTTGCTGACCGCCCGACAAATGGCTGGCGGGCGCATTCAGCCAGGGTGTCAGGCCCACGCTGGCCAGCAAGTCACTGGCGCGCAGGCGTGCCACCTCGGTGGCAAAACCGGTGTCGGCAAACATGGGCATCATCACGTTTTCCAGTGCACTGAAGGCGCCCAACAAGTGGTGGTACTGAAACACAAACCCAATCGTGTGGCCACGCAGGTGGGTCAACTGCGCGTCGCTCATGCGCGTGGTCTCTTGCCCGGTCATCGTCAACTCGCCTTGGGTGGGCCGGTCCAGCAAGCCCACGATGTTGAGCAAGGTGCTTTTGCCCGAGCCCGATGGCCCCACCACCGCGCAAAACTCACCGGCCCAAAGCTGTAGGTCAATGCCATGCAAAACCTCGCTTTCGTTGGGTTCGCCCAGGTTGAACGACTTGCGAATGCCGCGCAAGGCCAGCACCGGTGGGTTGGGGGTTTGAGGTGCGGCGTCCATCGCGTATCAGCCCCGAATCGCCACCACGGGGTCCAAGCGGGCGGCGCGCAAGGCCGGTGCAAAGGCCGAGAGCAAACCCGTCAAGGTGGCCAGCAACAGCGTTTGCAGCAGCAAGCCGCTGTCAAACACCAAGGGGAACATCACCGAGCCATCGGCATTGCGCATGAAGCGCTGCCACAAAAACAGCGCCAAGGCACCAATGCCCGAGCCCAGCACCGCGCCACCCAAGCCGAGCAATCCGCCTTGGATCAAAAACACCCGCAACACCTGCCCCCGGGTGACGCCCATGGCTCGCAAGATGCCAATCTCGCGCGAGCGCTGCACCACCGACACCACCAGCACGCTGGCAATGCCAAAGCCCACCGACAGCGCCACAAAAAACCGAATGGCGGTGTTGGCCGTGGTTTGCGCCTTCACCGCGGTGAAAAACTGCTCATTGGTTTTGATCCAACTGTCGGCTTGCAAGCCGGTGAGGCGATGGATGTGCTGTGCCACGGTCTCGGCGGTGTAGACATCGTGCACGGTCACATCCAACACCGAGGCCCCGCCCACCAAATCGAACAGGGTTTGCGCCGTGCGCAGCGCCACAAAGGTGTTGCGGGTATTGGCGGCTTTGTTGCCCAAATCAAAAATGCCGCTCACGGTCAGCGTTTGCACCCGGCCCGTGCCGCTGGACAAGCGCAGTTTGTCGCCCACGCCCAGGCCCAAATCGCTGGCCAGCTCGGTGCCAATCAAAATCGACTCGCTGTTGATCAGCGCTTGGCCCTGCACGATTTTCTCGGGCATGGAGATGATTTGAAAGTACACCTCGGGCTGCACCCCCACCACCGACACCGATCGCGTGGCGCTGCCCCGGCTGGCCAAGGCCGCCCCGGTGACCGATGGCGACAACACACGCACCTCGGGGATGCGTCTGAGCTGTGTGGCCCAACTCTGCCATTGGTCAATGCCTTTGAGCCGCTGCAAAGGCACTTGGATCTGCGCCAACTCGCGCCCCTCACCCGCCAAGCCGTCGCGCAGGGGTCGAACCGTCTCTTTGTGGTTGAGCAACTGGATGTGCGCTTGACCGGTGAGCACCCGGTTGACAAAGTTCGACTGCAAACCCGCCAGCAGCGCCGACATGAAAACAATCACCGCCACGCCAATCGCAATGCCCACCGCAATGAATCCGGTTTGTATCTTGCCCTCTTGCAAAAACCGGATCGCTACCACCCACTCAAACGGCCACCAGCGCGTGCCCCTCATCGCGGCACGGCGCGCACGCGTGCCCCATCGTGCAGGGTGGGCAAAGGGCTTTGCACCAGCCAGTCACCATCCGCCAATCCGGTCAACACCTCGGCCCGGCCTTGGTGGGCCAAACCCAGTGTGATGTTTTGCCGCTGGGCCCGCTGCTCGCGCACCACCCAGACCCATGCGGGGCCGCTGGCTGGCCCTGGCACGGCCCTTTGTAACGCTGTTTGTGGCACCCACAGCGACTGCGGGCGGCGGGCCACGGCCAAGTCCACCGACACCGTCATGTCTTGTTGCAGGTAGGCCGGTGGCTTGGGCACATGGAGCTTGACCTCCACCGATCCGCGCAGCGGGTCCACCCGGGGGTTGATGTAGACCAACACGGCGTCAAATGGTTGGTCGGGGTAGGCATCGGCACTGGCCACAGCGGCTTGGTTCAAGCGCAGCAAGTGCAGGTTTTTTTCGTCGATTTGCAGCACCAGTTGCATATCGGCCTTGGGCGACAAGACCATCAACACCTTGCCGGGCTGCACCCCGTCACCGGGCTCGACCGTTCGGGCAATCAACACGCCGTCCACTGGCGCGGCAATGCGGCTGTAGCGCAGCCGCGCGGCGGCAGACGCCTCGGCCGCTTGCGCCACTTGCAATGCGCTGTGGGTGGCAGCCAGATCGCTGCCGCCCGGCAACAGGCTTTGGCGTTGATGGGCAGCAATGCGCCACTGTGCCTGCGCCACATCCACACCGCGCTGCGCGTCGTCGCGCGCAGACGCACCCACAAAACCTTGGTCAAACAGGGTTTGGCTGCGCGCCAAGCTTTGCTCGGCCACCTTCAAGTTGGCTTGGGCTTGCAACCAAGTTTGCTCGGCCACAGGCAAGCGCAGCTCATGCAACTGGCGCACATTGACCTGCGCTTGCCCCACATTGGCCCGCGCTTGCTGGTGGTTGGCCTGGGCCTCGCTGCTGTCGAGCTCGATCAAGGTTTGTCCTTGGCGCACCCACTGCCCCTCGGCCACGGGTATGGCCACCACTCGCCCGGTGACTTGGGCGCTCACATCGGTGCGGTGCGGGCTTTGCACATGGCCACTGGCCACCATGGTTTGCACCACATCTTGGCGCTGGAGCACCTCCACAGTAGTGATCGGCCCCAACCACCATTGCCAGCCCACATAGCCCAGGGCCGCCAACACGGCCACACCCACCAGGCCCCACAGGTGCATACGCTTCATGCGCCGCCACCCACCACGGCGGCGACCAAACCCTCTGTGTCCATTGGCAAACCTTTGACGCGCACCCCAGCAGCCGCACAAACCACTCGCGCGCCTTGCACAGGGTGCATGGGGGTCATGCTAGGCGTGGGGCAGCCAAGGGGGGGTTGATGTGGGTCAAGGTTTGGGGGATGGACCATTGACTGTCACGCAGGCTGATAGTCCACGGATGGGAAAGACTCTGGCATTGAGCTCAGTGAAGTGCCGCCAGCGCAGCCTCTGGGGCTTTGTCCAACACTTTGAGCAAGGCTTTGGCGGCGCCCGTGGGGCTGCGTTTGCCTTGCTCCCAGTTGCGGATGGTTTCAAGCGATACATCAATCCGCGTTGCAAACTCAGATTGGCTGAACCCCAAGCGGCGGCGCACACGGCGTGCGAATTTGGCGGCGTCTTGCATGGCCAATGCTTCGTCTTTCGCCATGTGCGTGGCGATGTCTGCTTCAGTGGTGGCGTCAACTTTGGCTGCATTGATTCGGCCACCCGGCTTTCGCTTGACCATGGCGGCGTCAATTTTGATGCGAACTGTTTTCATATTGGTTGATCTCTCTGTTGTTGGCCTTTCGGGCCGAAATAATCCGGGTTGCCTTTGAACGCTGGGTGTAGACCACGACGAAGATGCGTGAATCAATGCGCCCCAACAATTGATAACGCTCTTCGCCATAGTTGCGCCTCAGATCAGCGCGGTTCAATCGATGAGGATCAAAGAACGCCTGGGCCACATAGGCAAAGTCAAAACCCCGCTCGAAAAAACAGGCTTCACTTTTGGCTTCATCCCATTCAAAGTCCATGCACAAGTGTAGGCCATTGGCCTACCATTTGCAAGCTGGGTATTGAGGGCCTGATGACAAGCACTCACCTGGACCACCAAGTAAAGGCCTTTTCTCAGCAGGGCGTCGGGTTTCGCATTCAAAAGAAAAACGGCCCTTTTCAGGACCGTTTCACACCCCAAATCTGCGCTGGCTGTGTGGCAGCTTTACCCACCCACAGCCAGATGCCCCATGTTTACCGCAAGCGATACATCCAGTGGTGGCGGTCTTGGATGCGGCCGTATTGAATGCCGGTGAGTTCTTCGCGCAGGCTGAGGGTCAGCGGGCCGGGTTCGGTGCCAGTCACGTTGAGGGATTCGGTCGTGCTTTTGAAACCGCCGATGGGGGTGATCACCGCGGCGGTGCCGCAGGCAAACACCTCGCTGATTTGGCCGCTGTTGATGCCCGACCTCACCTCTTCGAGGCTGATTTTTCGCTCTTGGACGGCGATGCCACGGTCTTGCATCAATTGGATGAGCGACTTGCGGGTGATGCCGCTCAAAATCGCGCCATCCAGTGCGGGCGTTGCCGCATGGCCGTCCTTGAACACAAAGAACAGGTTCATGCCGCCCAACTCTTCGACATAGGTGCTGCTTTCCGCGTCCAAAAACATCACCTGCGAGCATCCGTTGTCGTAGCCTTCGCTCTGCGCCACCAAAGACGCCGCGTAGTTTCCGCCGCTTTTGGCCGCGCCCGTGCCGTTCTTTCCAGCCCGTGCCGATTTTTGCGATATCCAAATTGAGATGGGCTTGAACCCGCCGGTGAAATAAGCGCCAACCGGGCTGGCGATGACGCGGTATTCCGCCTTGTGGGTGGCGCGAACACCCAGAAAGTTCTCAGAGGCGATTTCAAACGGCCGGATGTAGAGCGACTTTTCGTTGGCTGCATCGGGCACCCAGTCGGCATCAACGGCAATCAACTGCTTGAGCGACTCCAAGAAGATCTCTTCCGGCACCTCGGGCAAGGCCATGCGCTGCGCGCTCAACTGCATGCGCTTGGCGTTTTCGTGTGGGCGAAATGTCCAGATCGAGCCATCGGCAAAACGATAGGCTTTGATGCCTTCGAAAATTTCCTGTGCATAGTGAAGCACAGCGGCAGCCGGGTCCAACATGATCGGGCCATATGGCAAAACCTGGGCGCTGATCCAGCCCTTTTCTTTTTCCCAGGTGCACACCACTTGGTGATCGGTGCGGTTTTGACCAAACACAGGATTGACCAACAGCGCCTCCCGCTGGGCCTTGGGCATGGGGTTGGCGTTGCGTTGCACTTCAAATGGGATGGTCATGATGTTGTTCTCTCTACATGGGCGGTGTTCAGCTCAATTTTGACACGCACCGTTTTAGCAGCTGTTGAATAAATAAATTGGTTTTACACCGGGGTTCCTTGAACCGGTTGAGCGACCAACTTGACGCCGAGCGCTGTGCATACCCTGGCAATCGTATCAAAGCGCGGATGTGATGTGGGGCGAAGCGCTTTGTACAGGGCTTCACGCGTCAGCCCCGAAGCCAGCGCCACTTCGGTCATGCCACGTGCGCGGGCAATGGTGCCCAGCGCGTGGTTCAACTCGGCTGGGTTGTTTTCTTCCAGAACCAAGTTCAGGTAATTGGCCACATCCTCATCCGTTTTGAGGTAGTCGACCATGTCGAAATTGGGCAGGTCCTTGATATTGATTTTTGTAGCCATGGTTTTCACCCCGTGATGGTTTTGCTCAATGCTATGGCGTGAGAAATATCGTCTGATTGTGTCGATTTATCACCGCCCCCCAACATCACGATCAGCATGCCGCTTTGCTCAATGTAGTACATGCGCCAACCAGGCCCAAAGAATTCGCGCATTTCCATCACGCCTTCGCCTACCGGTGCCACATCACCCAATAAACCGCGTTGCACTTTGTCCAATCGCTTGGCAAGCCGGATGCGGGTCATGCCATCCCGGATGCCAGCCAGCGGTCAAACTCGGGCATGCGCTTGATCGTGTTCATTGCGATTGTAATCAGTTGTTCACACTTAGAAATGCCGCTTTAAAAAATTTAGTTGTTTGTTGTTGTGCGCATACCGCCCAGTATGGGTGCCTCTAACAGCGCCCCTCAAAGCCAGCCGATCACTCCGGCTGTATCCCCGCATCCTTCACCTTGCGGCCCCAGCCCTCGAGTTGTTTCTTCATATAGGCATCCAACTCAGCAGCGGTGCTGGGATGGGCTTCGACGCCCAGGCCGACCAAACGCTCGGCCACGTCTTTGCGCACCAGCATGGCGGCCAGGCGCTCGCTGAGTTTGTTGACGATGGCCGGTGGCATGCCCGCAGGGCCGACCACACCAATCCAAGCGGCCAGGTCAAAGCCGGGCAAGTTGGCTTGTTCGGCCACGGTGGGCAAGTCGGCGGCCAGGGCGGATTTTTGCTCGGCGCTCAAGGCCAGTGCGCGCACCCGGCCCGACTGCACATGCGGGCGGCTGGAGGCCAAGTCCACGAACAAAAAGGTCACTTGGCCGCCGATCAAATCGGTCAAGGCCTGGGGCGTGCTTTTATAGGGCACGGCCGAAGCGTTCAAGCGCGAGAGCGAGCTGAACGCTGCTCCCGCCACTTGTCCCGTGCTGTTGCCATAGGCATAGCTGGCTTTGTTTTCAGGCTTGCGCGCATAGGCCATCAGCTCTTGCACGTTTTTGGCCGGAAAGTCGGCCTTGACCGCGAGCACAAAGGGCGCATAGCCAAAGCGGCCAATGGCGGTGAAGTCTTTGATCGGGTCGTAAGGCAACTTTTTGAACAAGTACGGGTTGGCCGAATGCACCGTGTTGGTGGTCAAAAACAAGGTGTACCCATCGGCGGGCGACTTGGCCACGTTTTCGGCGGCGATGATGCCCGAGGCACCGGGTTTGTTATCCACCACAAAGCTTTGTTTGAAGTGGCCTTGAAAGTCCTCGGCCACCATGCGCGCCAATATGTCGCTGGCGCTGCCGGGCCCAAAGGCGGTGACCACGCGCACCGGTTTGTTCGGCCATTCTTGGGCTTGCGCCGTGGGCAAGGCACTGGCCAGGGCCAGCGCGATGGTCGCAAGGGTTGAGGTGTGTTTCATGCATGTCTCCTTTGGTTGTATGGATGGGTCAGCGGCTTTGGTTGCGGTCGCGCCCGAGGGTGAAGCCCGCGTCTACTTTGAGCATTTGTCCGGTGATCACGGCGTCGGGCTCGAGCAACCACACCACCGCACGGGCAATGTCTTCGGGCTGGCTGATCTTGCCCAGCGCCGACAGGTCGCTGAAGTCTTTTTTCACGCGCTCGTAAGAGGCCTCGCCCAAACCGTCGCGCATCCAGCGCCCTTCGATCATGCCGGGCATGACGCCATTGACACGGATTTTGGGGGCCAAGCTGCGCGCCAAGCTGATGGTCAAGGTGTTGAGGGCGGCCTTGGACAGCACATAGGGGTAGGAGCTGCCGCGCCCGGTTTCGCCCGCCAGTGAAGACACGTTGACGATGGCCGCGCCATCGACCATGTGTTTGGCCGCTGCACGCGACATTTGAAACGGGCCAATGGCGTTGACGGCATAGATGTCTTGAAAGTCTTGCGCGCTCACCGCGTCCAGGTCGGTCAAGGGCACAAAGGTGGTGGTGCCCGCGCAATTGGCCAAGGCATCGATGCGGCCCCAGCGTTCATGGGCGGCTTGGGCCAGGGCTTGGCAGTCGGCGTCTTGGGCCACGTTGATGGCCATGGCCAAGGCCTCTACGCCATGGGCTAGGCAGGCTTGCACCACGGCGTCGGCGTTTTGCCGGTTGCGTTGGTAGGTGATGGCCACGTGGTAACCGCGCTGGGCCAACATGAGCGCGGTGGCCGCACCCACACCACCGGCGCCACCAGTGACGATGGCCACGCGTTGGGGTTGGTTCATGGGCATGTTCCTTTCAAACCGCTGCTTCAAAGTACTGTCGCACCACCGACTCGGCCACGCAAGCGGGGCGCTCTTCGCCTTGGATCTCGATGGTCACGCTGAAGGTCATTTGCACGCCACCGGCGATGTCTTCCAATTTGGCCAGCACAAAGCGGCCACGCACACTGCGGTCGACCTTGACCGGGTTGGTGAAACGCACCCGGTTCAAACCATAGTTGATGCCCATCTTGCAAAAGGGCAAAGCCATGTGCTGGTCGTAAAAGCGCCCGAGCAGCGACAGGGTTAAAAAGCCGTGGGCGATGGTGCAACCAAAGGGCGACTCTTTGGCCGCGCGCACCGGGTCCACATGGATCCACTGCGGGTCGTCGGTGGCCTGGGCAAACAGGTCGATGCGTTTTTGGTCGATCAGCACCCAGTCGGTGACAAAGGCCTCTTGGCCCACGGCTTGGCGCAGTTCTTCGATGGTGTGGAAGGTGCAATGGTTGGACATGGATGCCACTTTCTAGGCAGGTGGGTTGGGGGTGAGTTGGTCGCGCAAAGCGCGCTTGAGCAGTTTGCCATTGGCGTTGCGCGGCAAGGGCGTGGTGGAGAGGGTGATGGACTCAGGCACCTTGTAGTCGGACAAACGCTGGGCGCAATGCGCGCGCAACACCGCCTCGGTGGTGCCGTCTTGGCGCAGGGTGACAAAGGCGTGCACCCGCTCGCCCAGCACCGGGCAGGGCTTGGCGACCACGGCGCTCTCGACCACGTCGGGGTGTTCGTACAAGGCGTTTTCCACCTCGATGGTGTAGATCTTGTAGCCACCCCGGTTGATCATGTCTTTGATGCGGTCGTGCACCCGCACATAGCCCTGCGCGTCGATCGAACCCAGGTCGCCCGAATGCCAAAACCCAGCGGTGAAGTTGTCTGTGGTGGCTTGCGGGTTGTCCCAATAGCCTTTGACCACCATGGGGCCTTTGATCCAAATCTCGCCCATCTCACCCGCGGGCAACTCCTGGCCTTGGGCGTCCATCACCCGCATTTCGGCACAAGCCAGTGGCTTGCCCACAGTGTCGTTGTGGGCCGCTGTATCGCCTTGGGGCATCAAGGTGGCGGGGGACGTGGTTTCGGTCGAGCCATAGCAGTTCATCAGCATCAGGCGCGGCATTTTGAGGGCGAGTTTTTCGATGGAGGCCACCGGCATGGGTGCACCGCCATAGGCACCCACGCGCCAAGTGGATAAATCGATGTCGTCAAACTCGGGGCACAGCATGCACAGGTTGTACATGGCGGGCACCATCAAGGTGTGGGTCATGCGCTCACGCTGGGCCAGTTGCAAAAACGAAGGCGCTTTGAACTGCGGCATGATGACCAACTTGCCCGCACTCAGCACCAAGGTGGTGATCAAGGCCACCAAGCCGGTCACATGGCTCAGCGGCACGGTGGCCACCGAACAATCGGCAGGGCCCAAGCCCATGGCAATTTGGTAATGCATCGACGAATGCACCACGCTCAGGTGGGTGAGCATCGCGCCCTTGGGCCGACCGGTGGTGCCCGAGGTGTACAAAATCACCGCCGCGTCTTCTTCGTGCATGGGCGTCACGTCGGTCAATGGTGTGTGCGCTTGCCAATCGGCATACAAGGCTGAACCTGGGCACGCGGCCATGGACACCCGGTGGCGCAACTGCGGCGCTTCGCTGGGTGTGGGCAACAGCTCGGCCAAGTCGGCCTCGTGCAGCACACATACCGCCGCGCAATGCGACAAGGCATAGGCCAAGCCCGGCTTTTGCTCGCGGATGCTGAGCGGAACGCAAATGGCGCCGATTTGCGTGGTGGCAAACAAGGCCACCACAAATTCGATGCGGTTGCCCAACAGCAAGGCCACGCGGTCGCCCGCACCCACGCCATGTTCGCGCAAAGCCCCAGCCACAGCTTGGCTGGCGTGGTGCAACTCGCGGTAAGTCATGCGCTCCTCGTCGCACACCAAGGCCACGCCATCGGGGTTGCGCTCCACGGCTTGGACCAGCATGGCGTGAAGGCTGTGCCAGCGCTTGACAAAACAAGTCACCACGCGGTCGCCATGGTGCGCCTCTTGGCGCATGGCAGGCCAGGTGTCATCCCACTGACGCATCGCTGTCTCCTGTGAGTGGCGGCATGCGGTGGTCCAACAGCAACCAAATGGCGGCTTTTTGCCAATGTAAGCCCGCATGCATGGAAGCATAAACGCCACCGGGCAAGGCCTGGGGGAAAACAAATTTCAAGGCATTCAAGCCGGGCACCTCATAGCGCAGCACCGGCGAGTCAAAACACGGCGCGGTGATGGCACGCACCCGCTCGGGGGTGAGGTATTGGCGCAGTTGTTCGTAATGTTGCGGCTGGCTGGCGACCAAGCTCAGGTCGAGGATGTCGCCCTTGTCGCCGCTGCGCCCACTGGCCAAGTCGCCCACCCTCATGCGTGCCCCCACACCAGTTCGGTTTTGACAAGTTGACGATCGATCAAGCCATCGACCACAGCCAAACGCGGGCGTTTTTCGGAGCGCACGCTGCATCCGCCAGCGGGGCCGCTCAAGGTCAGGGCATAGACCTCGTCTTCCACCCATTGGGCGGTGGCGGCGTCGTCGCAGGCCGCGCTGACGTGCACCCGCAATTCCGCAGGCGGTGCGGCAGCGGCGCGGGCGTTGCCGCGCAACACCGAGTCGATGCCCACCAAATCAATTTGGCAGGCATGGGTTGGCAAGGCATCGAGCCTGCGGCGCAGCACATCGGCAGCGCATTGGGCGCGGGCCCAGGCGCCGTCTCCAGCAAAACCAATTTCCACATCGGCCAGCACCCCAGGCTGTTCGACAAAGCCTGCCACTTTGAGCAGCGGGGGCACGCCTTTGCCGCGCGCGCCGTGCATGCGCACGCTTTGCGGGCCCGTCACCTCAAACTGGATGTGCGAGAAGTCAACGATCAAATCGGGCGTGATGTAGTGGGCCGGGTCGTGCACTTCATACAGCAGCTGCAAGGTGCAGGTGAGCACATCCACAATGCCCGGCGCACCCGGCACCACGGTGATGTCGGCGCTGCCATCGGCATACACATGGGCCAAGGGGTAACCCAAGCGGGCGTATTGCTCGGCGCTCAGGGGTGGTGCTTGGTGCGCCCCGCCAATCGGTTCAAAGTTGCCACCGGTGAGTTGCCCACCACATTCGAGCAAATGACCCACGGCCAAAGCCCCCGCCAAGGCGTGGTTTTGGTCTTGCAGCTTCAAGCGCGCTGGGGCGGCAAACAAAGCCGAATCGGCCACCCGCCCTGACACCACCACATGGGCACCTTGCTCAAAAGCCTGCGCCATCTCCAGGCTGCCCAAATACGCATGGGCACCGATCAATTGCCCTTGCCAAGCTTTGGCCCATTGGATGTGGTCTTGCAAGCCCATGACATCGTCACCCACCAAGGCCGCCACGCGTTGCTGATGCAAACCCAGTTCTCGGCACAAAGAGTTGATGGCTTGTGCTGCGGCACGCGGATTGGCCGCACCCAAGTTGGACACCACCCGGCAACCGTGCTGGGCCGCCAGCGGCAGCAAGGGGCTTAGCCGGCGCTTCCATCGCGGGTCGAACCCGGCTTGCGGGTTGTCGGCGCGGGCTTTGATGGCCGGCACCAAGGTGCGCTCGGCCAGGCATTCCAAAGCCATAGTGTCGATCAGGCCCGAGCGCACCAAGTCCAGCGCTGGGTCGATGCGGTCACCCGCAAAGCCAGCACCTGCACCGACGCTGCAAATGGCTTGGGCCGGTCGCGCCATGGGTCACAAGCCCATGTAAGAGCGCTGCACATCGGGGTCGCTCAGCAAGTCGGCCGACGGCCCCGATTTGATGATGTGCCCATGCTCGAGCACATAGGCTCGCTTTGACAAATGCAAGGCATTGCCCACGTTTTGTTCGACCAAAAGCACCGACAAACCTTTTTGCGCCACCAAAGAGCGCACCATGTCAAACACCTTGTCCACCATGATGGGTGCCAGGCCCAGCGAGGGTTCGTCGAGCATCAACAACTTGGGCAAAGACATCATGGCGCGGGCGACAGCGCACATTTGGCGCTCGCCGCCCGACAAGCGCCCGGCCAGTTGGCCACGGCGCTCGGCCAAGATGGGGAACAAGCCCATCACCTCGTCCAGGCTTTGGGCCATGCGGGCGCGGGCTGCTGGGTGATAGGCCCCGAGTTCCAGGTTTTCCAGCACCGTCATGAACGGGAACAAGCGCCCACCCTCGGGCACCATGACCAAGCCGCGTGCAGCAGCCTCGTGCGCGGGGACGCGGTCAAAGCTTTCGCCTTCGAATTGCACATGGCCGCTGAACGCAGGCAGGTGACCGCTGATGGTCAGCAACAAGGTGGTTTTGCCCGCGCCGTTGGCACCCAGCACCGACACAATTTCGCCCGCACCCACGTTCAACGACACGCCGTCCAGCACAGGCAGTTGCCCATAGCCCGAGCGCAGGTCGTCCACTTTCAACACATCGCTCATGCATGCTCTCCTGTGGCGTCCGCTGGCACATCGGTGCCGCCTTTGCCCATGTGGCCGTCGCCCAAATAGGCTTGGATCACGGCGGGTGAATTCAAAATCTCGTCGGCACTGCCTTCGGCAATGTGGCGGCCCCGGTCCAGCACCACCACGCGCTCAGAGAATGCCCGCACCACCTTGAGGTTGTGCTCAATGATCAAAAAAGTCAGGCCTTCGGCATGCAAGCCTTGCAGCAACTCAATGGCTTGGCCCACTTCGCTTTGGTTCAAACCCGCCATCACCTCGTCGAGCAACATGATTTTGGGTTGCAAGGCCAAGGCCCGCGCCACTTCCAGGCGGCGGCGCTCGCTCAGCGTCAAGTCACCCGCACGGCGCATCGCCAAGCGGGCCAGGCCCACTTTTTCCAGCACCACCATGGCTTTGTCTCGGGCCACCGACAGCGGGGCATCGCGCAAGAAGGCGCCGATCATCACGTTTTCCAAAGCCGTCAAGGCGATCAAGGGCTTGGAGATTTGAAAGGTGCGGCCCATGCCCAGGCGCGCCCGCGCATGCGGTGGCAAATGGTTGATGGGCTGGCCTTCAAACAACACCTCGCCACTGGTGGGGGCCAACTGCCCGGTGAGCAAATTGAAGAAAGTGGTTTTGCCCGCGCCATTGGGGC
>Ga0315903_10005549_pt1 | contig 16415 bp, 11 predicted proteins | sample LakEriMetagenome_7_FD_203524 | JGI IMG/M metagenome (GOLD analysis project Ga0315903, IMG submission 203524) | Freshwater fungal communities from buoy surface, Lake Erie, Ohio, United States - Buoy 2 MA119 | ecosystem: Environmental > Aquatic > Freshwater > Lake | place: USA: Lake Erie, Ohio...
GATGGATTTCTCCAGCTGCGAGAGCTGAGCACTCACTGTTTGGACGGCCAGGCCAAGACGCTCGGCGGCACGGGTGATGCTGCCCTCTTTGGCCACGACCCAAAAGTAATGCAGATGACGAAAATTCAGGCTCACTGAGAGGACCTTTCCAGTTTTACGAACTCATCATTCGATTATCTCTGGTTTTTTGAGCGCCTGCAGATGCCTGCCCGCAAAAGCCCGCTGGTAAACTTCACCGATTCAATATGACGACGTCTTTTTCGGAGAACCTCCCATGCTTGAGTTGCTGTCCGACCCACAAATCTGGCTGGCTTTTTTAACACTTACAGCACTCGAACTGGTTCTGGGTATCGACAACATCATCTTCATCTCGATCCTGGTTGACAAACTGCCGCCGCATCAGCGCGAAACAGCCCGAAAAATCGGTCTGTTCGGGGCCATGTTCATGCGTATTGGCTTGCTGATGATTCTGGCTTGGATCGTTGGATTGAAGGCTACGCTGTTTACGGTCTTCGGCCAGCCATTCTCGGGTCGTGACATCGTATTACTGCTCGGCGGACTGTTCCTGATATGGAAAAGCGTAGGCGAAATTCATGAATCTATGGAGGGCGCGCATGAGACACAGCGAAACATTGTCCACGCCTCATTTGTCTCCATCATCGTGCAGATCATGCTGATTGACATCGTGTTCTCGCTTGATTCCATCATTACGGCGGTCGGGATGGTCGATCAAGTGGCCGTGATGGTAGCCGCAGTCGTTACCTCCGTTGGACTGATGATGGTGTTTGCTAGGCCGATTGGACAGTTTGTGTCCGCCCATCCGACCATCAAGATGCTCGCGCTGTCCTTCCTGGTTGCAATTGGCGTGGTGCTGATCGCCGAGAGCTTCGGCACGCATGTCCCCAAAGGCTACATCTACAGCGCGATGCTGTTCTCGGTCACTGTTGAAATGCTGAATTTGCGAATGCGCAAGCGATCATCCCGGCCCGTAGATATCATCGCATCGATTGCGACGCCGGACGAGCTCAACAAAAAATGAAACTGCTCGGCAGTTTTACGTTGCTCAGACCTGGCCCAGAGCGACTAGCTCGGTCTTCAGATAAGCATAAAAAACCGGGGCAGCAATGACCCCCGGTATGCCAAACATCGACTCCATGATCAGCATTGCGATGAGAAGTTCCCAAGCCCTTGCATTGATCTGGGTGCCGATAATTTTGGCGTTCAAGAAATATTCGAGCTTGTGTATCGTGACAAGAAACAAGAGGGCAAAAGCGGCTGTCGATAGCGAGTGAGACAAGCTGATCACCACGATGACCGTATTTGAAATCAAATTGCCAATCACCGGTAATAGTCCGGCTATGAAGGTGATCAGTATCATGGTCTTCACGAAGGGCAAATCAATCCCCGCCATAGGCAACACAAGCGCGAGAAAAATCCCGGTAAAAATCGCATTGATGCCTGCAATTCTGACCTGAGCAAAAACGATCTGCTTGAAGGCCAGATGCAGGCGCACGATGCGCTGATGCAATGCCGCTGACAAGGGTTTGTAGTGATGAATATGCGTGGTGTCATACAAGGCTGCCATCGCGCCTATGACCATACCGACCAGCAGGTGGACAATCAAGCGGCCCATCTGCGTTCCAAGGTCTGTCGCTTGCGACGCATGGTCGCGGATCCAGTGCGCAAAAGATTGCTGCAAGGCCTCTGCGCTTTGAGGCAGATAGGCGGCCAGCCAGCCGGGAATCTGAGAGCGCGACTGATCAATCAGATCTGCCATTTTTTTTAACAAGACCGGCAAGCTTCCTGCGTCTGACAGGAAAAAACTCACCGCCCCCCACACCATCGCGGTGAGCAGCAAGACAATTGCGGAACCGAGCACCGCGACTGCGACCAGGCGCGACCGTTGGGTGTCCAATGAGGCACTCAACCGCGGGGCGAGCAAGTGTACAAGCGCGAAAACCAACAAACCCGCATACAGTGCGGCGAGTAATCCGCCCTGCAGCACGAGAAGCAATCCGGCTGCGGCCAGCACGTAAGAAGCCAATTCAGGTAATGAGGCGCGGGTCTGGGCAGTCATGCGCTTGTTCGTCACAAAAAGGAAAAGAAAATCAGACAGCCATGTACAAAAAGCCGTTCGCAGTTACCCGCGAACGGCTTTTGCTGCTAAACATACGATGTACTTCCCGCCGGCAATGACGCCAGCATTTACTATCAGGCTTGCTGTATTCCTGCCAGCAGCCACCCGCCGTTACCGCTCACCGGCTTGGAGAGCACCCAAATCTCATTGAAGGCTTCGGCAGAAGCTTGCTCGTCTTCTTTCACCATGCCATTGAAACGCACGCTGGCGAGATGTTCATCAGCGACCGTTTCCACACCCATCAACTCCGCGTCAAGGCTAACGACATCGGTATGATTCGCTGATGCGCCGCGCTCGGTAAGTTGCATTTTCAGTTCCGCAAACATTTCTGGCGTCGTGAACTCCCGAATATCTTGCGCATCAGCTTTATCCCAGGCCGCCTGCATGCGCAAAAAATTCGTTTTTGCGTGTCGCAGGAAACCCGCCGTATCAAAGTCGGCCGGAATCGCCGGCGCGGATCCAGACTGCCAATTTACAGGCTGGGGTGCCGACCCGAGATTGGAACCAACTTCAGGAATACTGCTCCTTTCCATAGGCCCGGCAAAGGCTGGGGTCGGTTGCTGACTTGCGCTTTTCTTCGAGAGCAGACGGAAGAGCACCATTGCCGCAAAGGCGAGCAAACCGATCATTAGTATCGTGCCGATCATGCTGGCAAATTCACCACCGAGACCAAAGTGCGAGAGCAGAGCACCCAATCCAAGTCCCAACAAGGCGCCGCCAAGGATCCCGCGCCAAGGGCTGGCAGGTGCGGCTGCAGGTGGTGTTGGGCGCGCCGCAGCAGCCGACTGACCCGGACCTTGCGCTGGCGCCTGACGGCTGTAGCTCGGTGACGACTTGCCAAACGACCCGCCACCGCCGAGACGCTTCGCTTCGGCGCTGGAGACCACGACTGTGACTCCCATGATTGCGACCATTAGCGCCATCCAAAACTTTTTCATGTGTCCTCCTGAAAGCTTCACGAGCAGAAAGCGTCTGCTCCAAACGTTATTGCAGACCGCATTGTAAGGAATGATGTCGACGTATCAAACCCAGATAGGGGAGAAAGAAACTTCGGGAAAACCGAAGTCAAGAGCTCCATCACTTGGGGATAAATCGAACCGATTCTTGTTGCTTGACTCTCTCTACCCGCCACAGCGGGCCCCACAAAAATTCCTATCGATTTTCGGCCAAGGATAGTCACTCCCTATGAAATCAATAAAAACTATCAAATTCAAATATCAATAGCTGAGAACTATTATTCGTTCCGTGCCGTTCAACAACTCAAGGAGCAACAATATGTCACTCATTAACACCAATATTCAGCCGTTCAATACCACCGCTTATCACGATGGCAAGTTTGTCCCTGTCAGCGACGCCAACCTGAAAGGGCAGTGGTCGGTCATATTTTTCTACCCAGCCGACTTTACCTTCGTTTGTCCGACGGAACTCGGCGACCTGGCAGATCACTATGACACGTTCAAAGCATTGGGTGTGGAAATCTATGCTGTCTCAACAGACACGCATTTCGCGCACAAAGCCTGGCATGACTCGTCAGACACTATCAGCAAGATTCGCTACCCCATGCTCGGCGACCCGACGGGTGCCATCACCCGCAGCTTTGGTGTGATGACCGAGAACACGGGTCTCGCCCTGCGCGGCACTTTCGTCATCAATCCGGAAGGTCAGATCAAGGTCTGCGAGATTCACGATGACGGCATCGGTCGTGATGCCAAAGAGCTGCTGCGCAAAGTGCAAGCGGCGCAATATGTAGCAGCACACCCTGGTCAGGTCTGTCCGGCCAAGTGGACACCGGGCGCAGAGACGCTTGCTCCCTCATTGGATCTGGTCGGCAAAATCTGAAGCCAATTTCAAATGAAATACGAGTACCGCTCGGGAAGCGCTGATTAAATTAACCCAGAAACTTTTGTGGTGAGGTCAATGACATCAACCCCTTGATGTTGCGGATCCCCGTGTTGCACAGCTCTGCTGGCTCGCCATAAATCATGGGTCTATTCAGCGCCTCCCGAAAACGGTACTCGATCAACTCTTACTGAATTCGAGGCCATCATGCTGGACGCAGCAATCAAAACTCAATTGGAAACCTATCTCGCCAAAATTACGCAGCATATTGAAATCAGTGCCTCACTTGACCACAGCGGGAAGTCGCAAGAGATGCGCGAGATGCTGCAAGAAATTGCTTCTCTGTCGACGCGCATCATCTACACCGAAAACAATGATGATCAGCGCAAGCCATCCTTTGCTCTGAGCCGGCAGGGTGAGGGCACGGGCATACGGTTCGCAGGCATGCCAATGGGTCATGAATTTACATCACTGGTACTCGCGCTGCTGCAGGTAGGTGGTCATCCTTCAAAGGCAAGTGCCGAAATCATTGAGCAGATAAGCCAGCTGGACGGCGAGTATGAATTCGAGACCTATATCTCGCTGTCTTGTCAGAATTGTCCGGATGTTGTGCAAGCGCTAAACCTGATGTCTGTCATCAATCCGAAAATTCGCCACACCACCATTGATGGCGCACTTTTTCAGCAAGAAGTGCAGACGCGTCAGATCATGGCCGTTCCCACTGTTTTCCTGAACGGCCAACATTTTGGTCAGGGACGTATGGCGCTTGAAGAAATTCTTGTGAAGTTGGATACCAGTATCCTTGAACGCGAGGCTGAAAAAATCGCGCAAAAGGAAATTTTCGACGTTCTTGTCGTTGGCGGCGGACCCGCGGGTGCGTCTGCAGCTATTTACTCAGCGCGCAAAGGTATACGTACTGGTGTCGTGGCCGAACGCTTTGGTGGTCAGGTGCTGGACACTCTGGGTATTGAAAACTTCATCTCCGTCAAAGAAACGGAAGGGCCGAAGCTGGTCGCAGCACTCGAGCAACACGTTAAGTCCTATGACGTCGACATCATGAATTTGCAGCGTGCTAGTGCTTTGATACCAGGTGAGCTGATTGAAATAAAGCTCGATAGCGGCGCTCAGCTCAAAGCAAAATCGGTTGTCATTGCCACTGGCGCGCGCTGGCGTGAGTTGAATGTGCCAGGCGAACGGGAATACCGCAATCGTGGCGTTGCCTACTGCCCCCACTGCGATGGTCCACTATTCAAGGACAAACGCGTCGCTGTCGTTGGCGGCGGAAACTCCGGCGTTGAAGCCGCTATTGATCTGGCAGGTATGGCTAGTCATGTGACTCTGGTCGAGTTTGATAGCGCCTTGCGCGCAGATGCAGTTTTGCAGCGCAAGTTGCACAGCCTGTCGAATGTAACCATCATCACCAGTGCACAAACGACCGAAGTGGTTGGCAATGGTACTCGGGTCAGTGGAATGCGCTACATCGATCGCACGACGGGCAGCTCAAATCTGATCGCGCTGGAAGGGATCTTCGTTCAGATTGGTTTGATGCCGAATACCGACTGGCTAAAAGGCACTGTTGCGCTGTCAGCGCGAGGCGAGATTGAAGTCGATGCACGCGGTCAGACTTCCGTGCCAGGCGTCTTCGCCGCGGGCGATGTGACCACAGTGCCATACAAACAAATCATCATCGCCATGGGTGAAGGCTCGAAAGCAGCGCTGGGCGCGTTCGATCACCTGATTCGAACCTCAGTGCCATCTGGTTATATAGAAAAGATAGCCGCCTGATGCTGGCTCAAAAGAATCAGCTCACATCACTAAAAAAAGCCCCCTGTTTCCGAAAAAGCAGGGGGCTTCAAAATGGGAAACGCCTGCACATGAGCCGGCGTGTTTTTACAATCCTTTACGATGGGAGCGCCGTGACCTCCGTCTTGAACCTGAGGCGCCAGGCATGCAACAGGGGCTCGGTATAACCTGCGGGTTGCTCCAAGCCCTTGAACACAAGATCCGTGGCCGCCTGAAATGCATAGGAGTGTGCAAATTCACTCGACATAGGGCGATAGAAAGAATCATCAGCGTTCTGCGCATCGACAACGGTTGCCATGCGCTTGAATGTTTCGCGAACCTGCGCCTCGCTGACCACGCCGTGCAACAGCCAATTGGCGATATGCTGGCTGGAGATACGGAGCGTTGCACGATCTTCCATCAAACCGACGTTGTGGATATCTGGCACCTTGGAGCAACCCACGCCCTGTTCGATCCAGCGCACCACATAACCGAGAATCCCTTGAGCATTATTGTCCAGCTCCTGCTGGATTTCTTCCGCCGACCAAGTAGGACGCGGAACAACGGGGATCATCAGCAGTTCATCACGCAAACGCTGGATTTCTCCTGCGGTATCGCTTTTTTCGAGTTGCTTCTGAATCTCGGCCACATTGACCTGATGGTAATGCAGTGCGTGCAAGGTCGCCGCAGTAGGCGAAGGTACCCACGCGGTGTTGGCACCGGCCTTGGGGTGAGCGATTTTCTGCTCCAGCATTGCGGCCATCAGATCGGGCATCGCCCACATGCCCTTGCCAATCTGGCCGCGGCCGCGCATACCGCACGACAAACCGGTGAGCACATTGCTGCGCTCATACGCTGACAACCAGGTCGATGATTTCATGTCGCCCTTGCGCATCATGGGACCAGCGGTCATCGACGAGTGCATTTCATCGCCGGTGCGATCAAGGAAACCGGTATTGATGAAAGCGACGCGCGCAGCGGCTTCATGCAAGCAGGCTTTCAGGTTGGTTGAGGTGCGACGCTCCTCATCCATGATCCCTAGCTTGACCGTGTTTTCTTTCAGGCCCAGCAAAGCTTCCACACGACCGAACAATTCCACTGCAAAGGCGACTTCTTTGGGTCCGTGCATTTTGGGTTTGACGATATACACAGAACCGGTGCGCGTGTTGCCTATGCTCTGGCTCGCGGGCCGGTTCAGATCATGCAGCGCGATGGTCACTGTCACGACGGCATCCAGAATGCCCTCAGGGATTTCCTTGTTGTCTTCGGTGAGAATCGCCGGGTTGGTCATCAGATGACCGACATTACGGACGAAGAGCAGGGAGCGTCCATGCAACTTGACTGGCTGATTATCAGCGCCCGTGTACTCACGGTCCGCATTGAGCATACGCGTGAAAAACTTCCCGCCCTTGGATACCGCTTCGGACAAGGTACCTTTCAGAATGCCCAGCCAATTTCCGTAAGCCGCCACTTTGTCATCGCCATCCACGACGGTTACCGAATCTTCCAGGTCAAGAATCGTCGACAGTGCAGATTCGATTACGACATCAGTAACACCAGCGGCATCATCTCTGCCGATTGGTGTGGATCGATCAATGCGAATGTCGATATGCAAGCCATTGTTTTTCAGCAGGACTGATGAAGGCGCCGAAGCCTGGCCCTGATAGCCAATGAACTGCGCTGCATCTTTGAGTTCAGCATGGCTGCCGTCCTTTAGTGTAACGACTAACTTGCCCTCGCTTACCGCATAAGACGTCGCATCAACGTGCGAGCCCTGATTCAGTGGTGCAGACTGATTAAGAAAATTGCGAACGAAAGCAACGACTTTTGAGCCGCGCACCGCGTTGTAGCTGCCAGCGCGCGTTGCGCCGTCAGCTTCAGGAATCACATCGGTGCCATACAGCGCATCGTACAGCGAGCCCCAGCGCGCGTTCGCAGCGTTCAGCGCGTATCGTGCATTCAGGATGGGCACCACCAATTGCGGACCTGCGGTGAGCGCAAGTTCTGCATCCACATTCTCGGTGACGACTTTCACCTCCTTGGGCATAGGCAGCAGATAACCGATCGATTCGAGAAATGTGCGATAGGCTGCGACATCGGCGATCGGTCCTGGATGCGCACGATGCCACTGATCGAGTTCGGTTTGCAGGCGATCACGCTCGGCCAGCAGTGCTGCGTTCTTGGGCGCGAGATCATTCACAATCTGCGCAAAACCTTTCCAGAAGGTGTCGCTGTTAATTCCAGTCCCGGGAAGGACTTCGTTCTCGATGAACTGATGCAGAACGGTTGCCACATGCAATCCGTGGCATTCAGTGCGTGCTGTCATGATGATTTACCTGTTAAAAAAATAGCGTGGTTAAAAAAATTCTGCAGTCTGTGACAAGGGCAACGCACCACACAGCGGGCGTTGTTTTTTTAAATCTCTCTGAAAAGCTTACGTAACATATCGAGCCAAGTCGTCCAAGGTTCGTCCCTGCGCATGCGGTGTTATGCCAAGCTCTTCCAGGGGTGCGTTCGAACGGTTTACCCAGAAGGTGCGGTAACCAAACCAGGCGGCGCCACAGACATCCCAGCAATTGCTGGATACGAACAAAGTATCTTTGGCGGACACGCCCAGCGTATCGGGGCCGAGTTGGTAGGCCTCGGGGGCTGTTTTGAATTTTTCGACGGCATGTACTGAGAGCACTTGAGTAAACAAATCACTCATACCGGCCGCCTGCACCGCGGCTTCCAGCATTTCCGGATTGCCGTTGGAAAGAATCGCGAGCTTGAGACCCCTGCCCTTGAGCGACTTCAGCACGGCGAGGTTTTCGGGAAAAGCCTCGAGCCTCGCGTACTGACCCATGATCCGGGTTTGCGCATCAAGTGTCAGTTCCAGCCCGAGCTTGCGGCAAGTGAACACCAGCGCGTCCTGGGTCACCTCCCAGAAAGGCTTGTAAGTATTTGAGAGCGTGCGCAGGCGCGTGTACTCGATCTGCTTGTCGCGCCACAGTTCAGCGACCGCAGCCCCCTTGCCGGGGAATAGACGTTCGGCCAGCGCGCCAATGGAGTACACATCGAAAAGCGTACCGTAAGCGTCAAAAACAATGGCCTGAACAGACATGGGGAAGTCCCTGAAGGAGTACCCTAAGAGTATATTCAGTCGGAAAAGCTATAAACCCTCACAAAAGTCGCTTCACTTATGCTTTTTAGTCACAAGTTTGGGACATTAAGCGCTGGCAAACGACCAAACCCGAGCCTGGATTTACGGCGCCGGGATTGGTAACGAAAGACCTTTTATACGTCGATATTGCCCGCCGAGAGCGCATTCAGTTCGATGAAGGCCCGGCGCGGCTCGACATCGTCACCCATGAGTGTCGTGAAAATCTGGTCTGCAGCAATCGCATCTTCGATCTGCACTCTCAACAGACGGCGTACCGTCGGATCCATGGTCGTTTCCCATAGCTGCTCCGGGTTCATCTCGCCCAGGCCCTTGTAGCGCTGCTTGGATACACTGCGCTCGGCCTCATCGCGTAACCAGCCCATCGCCTGATGGAAGTCCGCGATCGCAGATTCACGCATCTTCTCGCCACTTCCGCGACGTACCACCGCGCCGGGGCCTATCAGCCCCTTGAAGGTTGCCGCCGCCTCAGCCAGAACACCGTAATCGGGCCCGTGCACAAATTCGGCATCAATCACACTCACTTTCAGGTTGCCGTGATGACGGCGCGCTATGCGCAACAAGTGGCGAGCAGACAGCGCATCCGAACTGACACTGACTTCAACTGCAGGGTCGTTAACTTCAGCGCTCAAGGCCGCCGCTGACTGCTCGGCAGCCTCGGTGGTATCCAGATTGAGCGTCACGCCTGTCATGATCGCCGACAGTGCAGCATCATCAATCGCACGTGACAGGCGCTTGATGATGGCGTTCGCGGTGTTGTACTTTCGTACCAGCTCGGAAAGGGCATCGCCGGAAATCGGCGTGCCGTTTTCTGTGGGCACCAGCGCTGCATCATTCAGCGCGATCTGCATCATGTAGCCGGCTTCTTCCAGATCATCTTTCAGATAACGCTCGTCCTTGCCATGCTTGACCTTGTACAACGGTGGTTGTGCAATGTAGACATGGCCGCGCTCAACGAGCAGCGGCATCTGGCGATAAAGCAGCGTGAGCAGCAAGGTGCGGATGTGGGCGCCATCAACGTCCGCATCCGTCATGATGATGATGCGGTGGTAGCGCAGTTTGTCGATATTGAATTCATCAGCGCCTATCGACGTGCCCAGAGTCGCAATCAGCGTCGTGATCTGCTCCGAAGACAGCATTTTTTCGAAACGCGCTTTTTCGACATTCAACACCTTGCCGCGCAGCGGAAGAATCGCCTGGAATTTACGGTCGCGCCCTTGTTTGGCCGACCCCCCGGCAGAGTCACCCTCGACGATATACAACTCGCACAAGGCGGGGTCTTTTTCCTGACAATCCGCGAGCTTTGCCGACAAGCCCAGCCCATCCATCACGCCCTTGCGGCGAGTCAGCTCGCGTGCTTTGCGCGCGGCCTCGCGAGCACGTGCGGCTTCGACGATTTTGCCGCAAATAATCTTCGCATCATTTGGCCGCTCCATGAGATAGTCAGTCAGGGTCTTGGCGACGACTTCCTCTACTGGCCCGCGCACTTCGGACGACACCAGCTTGTCTTTGGTTTGTGAACTGAATTTTGGCTCGGGAACTTTAACCGATAACACGCAGGTCAGACCTTCACGCATGTCATCGCCGCTGATTTCAACCTTGGCCTTTTTGGCGAAATCATGTTCCTCGATGTATTTGTTGATCACGCGCGTCATCGCAGCGCGCAGACCGGTCAGGTGTGTTCCGCCGTCGCGCTGCGGAATATTGTTCGTGAAGCAGAGGACTTGCTCATTGAAAGCATCGTTCCACTGCATTGAAACATCCACCGAGATCGTCGTATTTTGTTCGGATACACGCTCGCCGGTCGCCTGGAAAATATTCGGATGAAGGACGCTTTTGCTCTTGTTGATGTATTCGACAAAGCCGCGCGTACCGCCCTCAAAAGCAAAGCTCTCTTCCTTGCCGGTACGCTGATCCGTCAGCCGAATGTGTACGCCATTGTTCAAGAATGACAGTTCACGAATACGCTTGGCGAGAATGTCGTAGTGAAATTCAATGTGATTGAAAATTTCTTCGTCAGCCCAGAAATGTACTTCTGTGCCGCGCTTGTCAGTATCGCCGACCACTTTAATCGGTGAAATCTCGACACCATCTTGCACTTCGATTTCACGATGCTGCGGTATGCCTCGTTCGAACTCCATGTAATGTTGCTTGCCATCCCGACGCACCGTAAGCTTGAGTTTCTTGGACAAGGCGTTCACGCAAGAGACGCCCACGCCATGCAAACCGCCGGACACTTTGTAAGAATTCTGGTCAAACTTGCCGCCGGCGTGCAACTCGGTCATCACGATCTCGGCAGCGCTACGCTTGGGCTCGTGTTTGTCATCCCATTTAATGCCGGTAGGGATACCACGACCATTGTCGGTAATGGAGATGGAATTATCGGAGTGAATCGTGACGTGAATTTCTGTACAGTGGCCTGCCAGCGACTCGTCAATGGAATTGTCGAGCACCTCGAACACCAGATGATGGAGGCCGGTGCCATCGGAGGTATCACCGATATACATGCCGGGGCGCTTGCGGACAGCTTCCAGACCTTCGAGAATCTGAATCGATGACGCGCCGTACTGATTGGATTGGCTGGCGTTTTCTGACGGAATGGCTGACATGGCTACCTTAAAAAACAATTGCTATAAAAAACAGTCGATCAAGAATGGTAGAAAGGGGCCATTCAGGCCCCTTCTTATCGCTCTGAATTTTCTTAAATTCTCATCGGCATGACGACGTATTTGAAACTCGCATCATCAGGCAGAGTAATCAAAGCGGACGAATTGGCATCGCCCAGCGATATGCTGATCTGATCGCATTTGAGATTGTTGAGTACGTCGAGCAGATAAGTGACATTGAAACCTATATCGACGCTATCTCCACCGTAATCGATTTCCAGCTCTTCTGTCGCCTCTTCCTGGTCGGCATTGGTAGAACTGATCTTCAGGCTGCCCGGCGCGATCACGCAGCGCACGCCTTTGAATTTGTCGGAGGTCATGATGGCTGAACGCTGCAGCGCACGCAGCAACAGCTCACGACTGATCGAAAAATTGTTTTTGTAGGCCTTCGGGATAACTCGGGTGTAATCCGGGAATTTGCCCTCAACGAGTTTGGAGATCAGCTCGATATCGCCGAAATCGAATTTCACCTGGTTCGTTGCAATCTGCAGCTTTACCGGATCATCATTTTCCTCAAGCAGTCGCTGTAGCTCGATGATGGTTTTGCGCGGAATGATCACCTCCTGGCGAGCGAATTCCTGATCCGTTGTGATCTGGCTGAAGGCAAGTCGATGACCGTCTGTAGCGACTGCAATCACATTTCTGCCATCGACCACGAGCAGCAGGCCATTGAGGTAATAGCGAATATCTTGCTGCGCCATTGCAAAGTGCACCATGTTGAAAAGGTGCTTGAGTGTTTTTTGCGGCAAACTCAACTCTGCAGCATAGTGCTCTGCCTGGGCCACGGTGGGAAATTCTTCCGCTGCCAAAGTTTGCAAGGCAAAACGTGACTTGCCGCACTGGACCGTCATGCGCTTGTTCGTCAGCGAGAGTGTGACCTCTTCGTCCGGCAGCGCCCGCAAAATATCCAGCAATTTGCGCGCTGCCACCGTGGTGGCAGCAGATTCTTTGCCCGACCCAATTGCTGCATGCGTGCTGATCTGGACTTCGATATCCGTAGACAGAAGGGAAAGCTCATCGCCTTCCTTGCGTATGAGGATATTGGCCAGAATCGGCAGTGTGTGCCGACGCTCGACAATACCACTCACGATCTGCAGAGGCCGCAGCAGCGCATCTCTGTGTGTTTTTACCAATTGCATGGTGTGGTCCTTTCGCAAAACTTTTTCATCTGTAAATTCGCTGCCTGAGGCTGCCGGCCTGTTACGCCTTTCGGCTGGCTCAACCTTTCAGGGTTTGTTCGAGCACATGCAGCTCATGATTGCATTCCGGGTTTTTGCTGCGATCGGCGCTTATCTTGCGTACAGCATGCAAGACCGTGGTGTGATCGCGGCCACCAAACAACTCACCGATTTCGGGCAAACTTTTCTGCGTCAGCTCTTTAGCGAGATACATGGCAATCTGACGCGGACGCGCAATGTTTGCCGGGCGCTTCTTTGAATACATGTCAGCGACTTTGATGTTGAAAAAGTCGGCGACGGTTTTTTGAATATTTTCGACTGAAATCTGTCGGTTCTGAACCGACAGCAAATCCTTCAGCGCATCCTTGACGACATCGATGGTGATTTCTTTGCCGTGAAAACGTGAATAGGCAAGTATTTTGCGCAGAGCGCCTTCCAGCTCCCGCACGTTCGAGCGCAAATGCTTCGCAACGAAAAAGGCCACGTCGTCCGACAAGGCACCGCCCTCCTGCGAGGCTTTTTTCAGCAGAATTGCCACTCGCATTTCCAGCTCGGGGGGCTCGACAGCGACGGTCAGACCCGAATCAAAACGCGAAATCAGGCGATCATCCATGCCGCTGATTTCTTTCGGATAGGTGTCACTGGTGATGATGATCTGCTTTTTGGCCGCAATCAGAGCCTCGAACGCGTAAAAGAACTCTTCCTGCGTCCGGCTTTTGCCGCCAAAGAATTGAATATCATCGATCAGCAGCAAATCGAGCGAATGGTAATAGCGCTTGAAATCATCAAACCCTTTGCGCTGGTAGGCGGTAACGACATCGCGCACGTACTGCTCTGCGTGAATGTAGCGGATCTTGACCGAGGGATTGTCGGCCAGAACCTGATTGCCAATCGCATGAATCAGATGGGTCTTGCCCAGACCAACGCCGCCATACAGGAATAGCGGGTTGTATGAACTGCCGGGATTGCTGGCGACCTGAATCGCTGCCGCACGGGCCAGCTGATTGGCCTTGCCGGTCACAAAACTGTCAAAGGTCAGGGCCGAATTGATCTTGCTCTGGTCACGCCGAGCACCTCCCTCGCTGCCGTGCCCGGCAGGCAGGGCCGCCGCTTCGGATTGCACGACCGCTGCGGGCGTGGGCTGCGGCGCCATCGGTTTTTTGACAATGTTGTTGCGGGGGTCCAGCACGAACTGCACATCGACTGGCACCTGCCAGAACTCTGCGGCGATGCTGGTGATGCGATCCGCAAACTGGGTTTTCACCCAATCGAGCTTGAAACGGTTAGGCGCGGCAATCCTCAGGCGGCCCTCTTCAAAATCAAGGGGAGCGAGCGGTTTTATCCAGGCGCTGAACTGCTGAGGCGTCAGTTCCTGCTGCAGCTGCGTAGCACAGGACTGCCAAAATTCTTCCATGCGATTGGTCTGGTATGAAGCGGCGGGTGGAGGCGCACTTCGGGTTCATTGTTGGTTTGATGGCCCAGCACGAAGCTTGCCGCGGTGACGCCTATTTTACTCCCGGCGGGCAAAGTTATCCACAGGCTGACTCTGATTTTCCGAACATCGTTAACGGATTATCTGCAGCGATGATTGTCAATCGGTTAATGGTTTGGGGCCAGAAGCGGCAATCGCCTCTTGATAGACCTCCGGTCATGACCAGCCCGAGCTTTTGTCCTGTAAGTAATTGACAAATATACGGAAAATACTGTCTAATTCAGGGTTCTGCGCGCCGCTTGCTGACTCAAGTTAAAGCGGGTGCTGCGACAAGCCTTTACTGGCCGGACAAGTTCCGGATTCCTACCGATTTTTTGCTGATTGAGCGAGACCCAACATGAAACGTACTTACCAACCCTCCGTCGTACGCCGCAAGCGCACTCATGGTTTCCGCGCGCGCATGGCCACTCGCAGCGGTCGCGCGATTCTGAATGCCCGCCGTGCGAAAGGCCGCAAGCGTCTCGCAGTCTGAGGCTGATTGCGCACGCGGCCCTGATAGCGTGTCCGGCAAACGCCCGGAAAGTTACGCGAGGATCAGGCGTATTGTAAAAACGGATGAGTTTTCATCCGTTTTTCGTTTGAGACCCGTATTCCGAACTGCACACTTCGTGCTTTATGCGCGCCCCAACGAGTCAGGACATGCACGATTGGGCGTCGTGGTTGCCAAACGCCTTGCCGCGCGCGCTGTTACCCGCAATATGATCAAGCGACTCGCACGCGAGATGTTCAGGAAATCGGAATGGGTCAGCAGTGATTTCATTATCCGGCTGAACGCCCCGGTGGTGCGCCGTGATCAAAGTGCTTCTTCCCGCGCTGGAAAGGTCGCGCTGGCTGCCGAACTGACGGAACTGATGAAGTCTCAACTTCTGCGATAAATCCCATGAAATTCATGCTGCTGCTACTGCGAGGCTACAAGCTCTGCATCAGTCCTTTTCTGGGTCAGCACTGCCGCTTTTTCCCCAGCTGTTCCGATTACGCGCAGCAAGCTATCGTCGAACATGGCGTTGCGCGCGGCAGTCTGCTCGCTGGCCGACGGCTCTGCAAATGTCATCCATGGCATGCGGGCGGCTTTGATCCGGTTCCTTCCAGACAAACCAGCGGGGCCGAAGCACCAGCTCCGCACTCTCACTGAATTATTTTCGTCAAAGCTCTTATGGATATCAAACGTACTGTCCTGCTGGTTGTGTTCTCACTCTCTCTGCTGATGCTGTGGGAGAACTGGAATGTCTACAACGGCGGGCCTTCCATGTTCGCGCCGGAGCAAAAAGTCGCATCAACACCTGCGCCGACATCGCCTGCCACCAGTAGTGAACAATCCATACCGCAAGCATCCGTCAGCACCAACGTCAACACCACCACCAGCAATCAAGTACCGGGCGGCGCCATTGCCAATCCTCAGGGCGAGCGAATCACGCTGACTACTGACCTTCTCAAGGTGGAAATCAGCACGGCGGGCGGTGAGCTCACGCGTGTTGAACTACTCAAGCACAAGGATGCCGCCAATCCGGAAAAAAATGTCGTGCTCATGGAAAGCGGCACAGGACGCACTTATATCGGTCAGACTGGATTAATCGGTGGTGATTTTCCGAACCACCGCACGATGTACAGCGCCCGCCCGGGAACGCGCACTTTGGAGAGCGGTGACGCTATCGAGCTGGTGCTTGATGCCGAGCAAAATGGCGTCAAGCTCACCAAGACTTACGTGTTCAAGCGCGGTGAGTATCAGATCGATCTGAATCATGCGGTGATCAACACGACGGCAGATGCCATATCACCTTCCGTGTATGTACAGCTGGTGCGCGATGGCAGCAAACTCGAAGGCGATTCGGCGTTCTATAGCACCTTCAATGGCCCCGCGATTTACACCGCGACGGAAAAATTCCGCAAGGTCTCGTTTGAAGACATCGAAAAAGCCAAGAACCCGGCACCGGTGCGTACCAGCGATGGCTGGATTGCGATGGTGCAGCACTACTTCGTCACCGCCTTCCTGCCAACGACCAAAGGCGAGCATGAACTGTTCACCCGGAAAATCGATAACAATCTTTATGCAGTCGGTTCCATCATGAGCATGGGCAGCATTGCACCGGGTGCTTCGACGTCAATCTCGGGCAAGCTGTTCGCTGGTCCCCAGGAATCTGCCGCCCTTGAGCAGTTCGCAACA
>Ga0315903_10005550_pt1 | contig 16414 bp, 10 predicted proteins | sample LakEriMetagenome_7_FD_203524 | JGI IMG/M metagenome (GOLD analysis project Ga0315903, IMG submission 203524) | Freshwater fungal communities from buoy surface, Lake Erie, Ohio, United States - Buoy 2 MA119 | ecosystem: Environmental > Aquatic > Freshwater > Lake | place: USA: Lake Erie, Ohio...
CGTGGGGCGCGGCCAGCACAGACTCGGCATCCTCTCGACCGCGCCCACGGCCTTACGGCCGGTCGGCTTTCACGGGCCACACCCCGCGAAGATCTCGAGCCGGCGGCCCGTTCCGAGGCCGATCGATGCGGCCCGAGCCGAGAGTTCCTCAAGGGCTCGCATACCGACGGGGCCGAGGTTCACCGTCCACTCGTTCACGTAGAGATCGACATGCTGCATGAGCACCGCGTCGTCGTGCTCCTGGGCGTGCGCCCGCATCGTCGGGAGCGCCGCATCGCGGTCGCCCAGCGACAGCAGCAGCGAACTGTGGATCACCCGCTGCACCGCGGCGATCGTCTCGCCAGGCAGCCGTCGGCTCGCCACGATGCCGCCCAGGGGAAGTGGGCAGCCCGTCTCGGTCTCCCAGCGGGTGCCGAGGTCTTCCACCAGCCCGAGGCCGTGCTGCTGCCAGGTGAACCGTCCCTCGTGGATGCAGACGCCAAAGTCGGCCCGCCCGGCCTCGAGCGCCGGCATGATCTCGGAAAACACCACGTGCTCCACCCGCGTGGTGTGCGGGTGAAAAAGCGAGAAGAGGAGCGCCGCCGTCGTGTGCCTACCGGGGCAGAGCGTGAGCTGCCCAGGGCCAGTCGGAATACCACCGGCTGCTGCCGAGAGTAGCAGCGGCCCCACGCCGAAGCCGAGCGCCGATCCGCTCGGCAGCACCACGTAGTCGTCGGCCAGCGAGAGGGCGGCGTGAAAGCTCGTCTTGGCAACGTCGAAGTTGCCGGCCAGCAGGCGTTCGTTGAGTTGCTGGATGTCGAGCAGTTCCACCTCAAACGTCAGCCCGTGCCAGTCCACCGCGCGGGTGATCAGGCCGTGGAAGGCGAAGGTGTCGTTGGGGCAGGTCGAGATGCCGAGGCGGATGATCTCGCTCACGATGCCTCCGCAATCACCTGGGCAGCCAGTGCTCCCGCCGCTTCGAGAGCGGCCTTCGTCTGCCAACGGCTCTGGTCGCGGTCACCGGCGGTATTCGAAATGCCGCGGAGGATCTCGCACGGCACGCCAGCAAGCCGGCAGGCGAACGCCACGGCGAAGCCCTCCATGTCTTCCGCTACGGCGGCGGGAAACAGCCGTTTCCGCATGCGCACGTCTTCGGCGGTGGCGGAGGCCGCGCACACCGTGAGCAGGAGTTCGTCCCCAGACGCGGCGGCCGACGCTTTCCGCGGCCCGACGGCGATCGAGTCGCCGATGGCGGTCGATCCATGAGCGGTATCACCAGGCCACTGGGGCCATCCGACCGTGCCTGCCGGGATGAAGTGGTCGCCCGATCCAACGCCGATGCCGAAGCAGCCCACCTGCTGGAATCGATAGGCGGCGGCGAGGGCGAGGCGATCATCCAGCCTGCCGGCGATGCCCACGAGCACCACCCGCTCCGGCTGGTGTCGGGCCACAAGCAGCGACGTGCGGGCGGCGGCGGCCACGGGACCGAACCCGCAGAGTTCCGGGCGATCGTCGCGGCCCAAGGCGGGAGCGACGAGCGGTTCAAGCACCCGTCGCTCGAGTTCCGTCGGTACGAGAAAGAGCGTTCGCATCGCGGTGATTATAGGCGCGAGGGTGAGCCCGTCAGTCCACAGCCGACACGGACCGGTGATTCATCCCACGCCTCACGGCGTTGGGCTTGTACGGACAGTGGGTAGCCGCCCGTGTAAGCCGAAGGCCGTAAGGCCTCGGGCGCGGTCGAGAGGATGCCGAGTCTGTTCTGGCCGCGCCCCACGCCTCGCGGCGTTGGGCTTGTACGGACAGTGGGTGGCCGCCCGTGAAAGCCGACCGGCCGTAAGGCCGCGGGCGCGGTCGAGAGGATGCCGAGTCTGTGCCGGCCGCGCCCCACGCCTCACGGCGTTGGGCTTGTACAACCGGTCGCGCGAGGTTCATGGAATGCCCGTAGTACACAACCGGCCGGATCGCCTCACGCTTGCTCAAGTCACGTTGGCCGACCTATCCTCTGACGAATGAAGCGGCCGCAGGCACGACGAACAGGCCGTGAGGCCGCCCCACCACCCCCGAGCGGCCATTCGTCAGCGTGGCTTGAACTGGCCGGCGGCGTGGTCATTGGGCTGGCCGTGCTCCTGGCCTTCTGGCCGTCTCTGAGCGGCAGGTTTCTCTGGGACGACGACAACTGGATCGCGGCCGTGCCCTCCACGCCGACGCACCGTCTGATCCACGACGACGGCGGCCTGCGCGGCATCTGGCTCACCAACCAGACGCAAGACTACTGGCCGCTTTCCAACTCGATGTTCTGGCTCGAATGGCGGCTCTGGGGCATGAATCCCGCGGGCTACCGGGCAGTCAACCTGGCGCTGCATGCGATCGGCTCGATCCTGGTCTGGCGCGTCGGGCGGCAGCTTGGCATTCCCTGGGCCTGGCTCGGGGCCATCCTGTTCGCCGTCCATCCGGTGACGGTCGCCTCCGTGGCGTGGATCGCGGAACTGAAGAACTGCCTCTCGCTCACGCTCTACGCCGCGGCCCTGCTGTTCTGGCTCTGGTTCGATGCCACGGGCCGGCGGGTCTGGTATGCCGCATCGCTGGTGGCATTTCTGCTGGCGCTGCTGGCGAAGACCTCCACCGTCGTCCTGCCGGTGATGCTCTTGGCCTTCGCATGGTGGCGGCGGGGGCGAATCGACCGGCAGGATGTCGTCCGGGTGCTCCCCTTCTTTCTGCTCTCCATCGTGATGGGCCTGATCACGCTGTGGCGGCAGACGTCGGGAGCTGGCGTTCCGGGCGATGTGGCCGCCGATGGCCTGCTCTCGCGGATCGCGGCGAGTGGTTGGGTGGCATGGTTTTATCTGTCCAAGGCGCTCCTGCCGGTGCGGCTGGCGATGCTCTATCCGCGGTGGACGGTGAACCCGGCCGCCATCACGGCCTGGCTGCCCCTTGCCGCTCTTCTCATCGCGGCGGCCGGCATCCACCGGCTCGATCCGCGCTGGCGCCGGCCGCTCGCGATGGGTCTGGGGTGCTACCTCCTGTCGCTTGGCCCGGTGCTGGGCATCCTGCCGATGTGGTTTCGTCGCTACTCGCTGGTGTCAGACCACCTCCAGTATCTGGCCCTGCCGGCGATCACGCTCCTTGTGGCGGCTGGTCTGCGAGCGGCCGCCACGATCGCGGGCTGGCGGCCCCTGGCCACGGGGGCCGCGTCGGTGCTCGTGCTCGGCTGCATGGCGCTCACGTGGCAGCGGAGCAGCGTGTTCACATCGAATGTCAGCCTGATGCAAGACTCGCTTTCGAAGAACCCCGACTCGTGGACGGCCCACACGAACCTTGGAGCCGAGATGGGCAACCTCGGCCGCCCACAGGAGGCGATTGAGCATTATCAGGCAGCCCTGCGTTTGAGGCCTACGTCGTTTCAGGCCCACAACAATCTGGCCACGGTGCTGCTGCAGCTCGGCCGGCCCCAGGAGGCGATCCCGCACTACGAGGAGGCGCTGCGGATCAACCCCGACGTCGCCGAGATCCACGCCAATCTCGGCAACGTCTTCGCCGTGCTTGGCAACACCTCCGAGGCGGCCGTCCATTTCCGGGAGGTGCTGCGGCTGATGCCGAACTCATCGCCGGTCCACAACAACCTCGGCTACATTCTCGAAAATGAAGGGCGGCTCGCAGAGGCTGTGACCCACTACGAAGAGGCGTTGCGGCTGGATCCCGCCAACGAGAGGGCCCGCGACAACCTCCGTCGTGCTCGGGAGCAACTGCTGCGGCAACAGCGCGACGGAGCCGACCGATAACGCGGTGCCGCTCGCAGCACTCGTTCCCCGTAACACAGGTTGCCTTCGTAGCACAGGTTTCCAACCTGTGTGCTTTCTGTGCCTTCGTAGCACAGGTTGTCAACCAGTACTGTCCGGTTAAGCCTTCGGCGACTTGTCGGAAGTCGCGCGCTGCCATGGACTTGCGTCAAAAACGCGGCGCGCACGATCTGAAAACGCCTCGACAAAACTGGCTCCCTTTTCCGGATTCTTCTCGGAAAGGGGCCTTGCATGTCGGCCAAAGGGCTGATCTTCGCTCAGCTGATGGACCTGATTCCACGGCATGAGTTCAACGCATGCGTGAAGCGTTACGGCGGCGACCATCGCCTACGTCATTTCAGTTGCCGCGATCAGTTCCTGTGCATGGCATTCGCACAGTTGACCTTTCGCGAGAGCCTTCGTGACATCGAAACGTGCCTGAGGTCGCTGGGTTCAAAGCTCTACCACGCCGGATTCCGGTGTCAGGTATCTCGCAGCACATTGGCAGATGCCAATCGCTTGCGGGACTGGCGAATCTATCGCGATCTCGCTCTGGGGCTGATTGCGGAGGCCCGAGCGCTGTACGCGAACGACTCCCTTGGGTTCGAACTTTCGCATACGGCTTATGCGCTGGATGCTACGACGATCGATCTGTGCCTGTCGCTGTTCCCTTGGGCGCCGTCGATGCGAAGCAAGGCCGCAGTACGGCTACACACACTCCTCGACCTCCGAGGGAACATTCCTGCGTTCATCCGCATTTCTACGGGGAAAATGCACGAAGTCAGGGTGCTGGACGAGTTGCCGATCGAGCGCGGAGCCTTCTACGTCATGGACAAGGCATATATCGACTTCGCGCGTCTTTATCGCATGCATCACCAGGCCGCGTTCTTCGTGACGCGTCACAGGAGAGACCACGGATTCACTCGGCAGGAAAGCCGCACCGTCGAAAAGGCAACGGGCGTTCGTAGCGATCAGACGATTCGCCTGAGCGGCACGCAGAGCAGCGTGCTCTACCCGGAGCCCCTTCGTCGCGTGTCGTTCTACGACGTGGAGCGAAAAAGGAAGCTGGTGTTCATAACGAACAACTTCGAACTTTCTCCCATCACCATTGCCATGCTGTACCGAAAGCGGTGGCAGGTTGAGTTGTTCTTCAAGTGGATCAAGCAGCACCTGCGGATCAAAGCGTTCTACGGAAACTCTGACAACGCGGTACGCACCCAGATCTGGATTGCGGTCTCCGTGTACGTGCTGGTGGCGATCCTTCGCAGGCGCCTCGGCTGCGAACTGTCAATGGCAGACGTTCTCCAAGTTCTGAGCGTCAACGCGTTTGAAAAAACACGAGCAGACAAGCTGTTTTCGCAAATCAGCCGCGCTTTTTCGGAGGAGTGTGATCGTAAACAGTTGCGGCTATTCGACTTCTAACCGGACAGTACTGGTTGAAAACCTGTGCTACGGGGGGCACTGAGCCAGGCCAGATGCGGGTCGACCCGTCCTGCATCTCTCGTGCCGAACAGGATTGCCTTCCTGGCCTTCGCTCGCTCGATGCCGACTTCGCTCCGCCATCTATGGCTCCGCTCGTCAGCAACGCCGGCTCCCGGGCACGGGCAGCCCCTCGCTCGCCATCTGTGACGCACTCAGGAAGCCTGATCGCGTGCGCGAGGGGGCATGGCTTTTTGCGCCGTAACTTGGTCTTTGACGACCGTCTTGCAGCAGAAAGGGGTGCGGCGCGTTCAGGGTCATTCACGCACAGCCCAAAACGACACAAGCCTCACCGCCCACGGCGGCGCTTTGACGGCTTCCCTTTTGGCGGCCGCTTTGGTTTGCCAGGGCGCTTGCCACCGCGGCCTTTGCCGCGTGGTGGCTCGCGGCGGTCGCGGATGCCAGCCTTCGGCCGCCGGCCCCGACCTACGAGGTGGAAGTTGAGTTCGCGGCGGTCGGTGTCAACGCGGGCCACGGCCACGCGGACGCGGTCGCCAAGGCGAAAGGTCTGCCCAGGGCGGCGGCCGGAGAGCGTGTGGCTGGCGCGATCGTAGCGGTAGCTGTCGTCGGGGAGTGTGTCGAGCGGCACGAGGCCCTCGGCGGGCAGCGCGAGCCCCTGCACGAACAGGCCGAAGGGCTCGACGCCGGTCACCACGGCGTCCATCTCCTCGCCCACCCGCGACTTCAGGAAGTTGAGCAACTTGAGCTTCACGAGCTCGCGTTCCGCCGTCTCGGCCCGCCGCTCGAGATCGGAGCAGTCGCCGCCGAGCCGGACGAGGCCGTCTGCGGGGGGGCGGCGGCCCCCAGCAACCGCCTCGAGTGCCCGGTGAACCGTGAGGTCGGGGTAGCGGCGGATCGGCGAGGTGAAATGGCAGTAGCAGTCGCTGGCGAGGGCGTAGTGGCCGTCTTCCTGCGGCCCGTAGGCGGCGCGGGTGAGGCTGCGGAGCACGGCGTAGTGGACCGCGTGCTCCTCCGGCTTGCCGCGGGCCATGTCGAGCAGCCGCTGAAGTTCGAAGCGGCTCTCGAGCGAATCGACCTCGAAGCCGAGTTCCGAGACGAACTCGGTGAGCTGCCGGAGCTTTCGCGGATCGGGCGCGGGGTGGATGCGCCGCAAGAACGGGGCCTCGGCCGCCTTCAGCGACTCGGCCACCGCCTCGTTGGCGGCGAGCATGAACTCCTCGATGATCTGGTGGCTCTCGGTGTTTTCCACGACGTGGGCCCCCGACACCCGACCGTCGCGATCGAGGTCGATCTTCACCTCCGGCATCTCGAGTTGGAGGGCGCCGCGGCCTATTCGCCGTGATCGCAGGATCCTGGCGAGGTCCCGCATCCTCCCCAGCAATGCTCGCACCTCGGCCGTCATCTCGATGGCCGGGGTGTCGGGGTCGCCGAGAAACACGTCGACCTCCTCGTAGGTGAACCGCCGCCGGCTCTTGATCGCGGTCGATTCCACCGCCGCATGCACGGGAATCCCGTCCGGTGAGAACTCGATCCAGCAGGTCCGCGCGTAGCGAACCTTGCCCGGCTGCAGGCTGGCGAGGTTGTTGGAGACGACCTCGGGGATCATCGGGATCACGCGGTCGGGCAGATAGACGCTCGTGCCGCGGTTCCGCGCTTCTTGGTCGAGCGGCGACCCCTCGCGGACGAAATACGAGACATCGGCGATGTGCACCCCGAGCAGCCAGTGCCCCCGCTCGACCCGCTCCAGCGAGATCGCATCGTCGAAGTCGCGGGCATCCACCGGGTCGATCGTCACGATCACGCGGTCGGTCAGGTCACGGCGGCCCGCGGGAATCGACTCGTCGAACCGGTCGGCCTGGGCTCGCGCGTCATCGAGCACCTCCGCGGGGAACGGGCCCGGCAGGCCGAACTCGTGGATCACCGTCTGGGTGTCGACGCCGACGTCGCCCGCCTTCCCGAGCACCTCCACCACCACGCCCTCGCCGTCGCGGAGGTGCGTGGGAAAGCGCACCATCTCGACGACGACCTTGTCCTTGGGGTGCACGCCTTTCGCGCCGGGGTCGCCGACCGAGATCGCTCTCGGGAGCACCGTGCCGTCGACCTGCACCCAGCCCTGGCCGGCGGCCTCGAAGTAGGAGCCGACGAACCGTGTGGTCCGACGCTTCACGATCTCCACGATCTCGCCGGCCAGCCCCGGCCGGCCCGCGTCGCGTGCCTTGGAGATCCGCACGCGGACGGTGTCACCTGAGACGGCGTCGAGGGCCGACACCACGGGAATGTGGACGTCATTCGACCGGTCGCCCGCGGCAGCCTCCAGCGGCCGCACGAATCCGTAGCCGGCGGCGGCCCGGCGAAACACCCCCACGACGCCATCGTCGCGGCCGCGAGCCCTCGAGGAGGAACGGGTGCGGGGTTGATCGTGGCCGTCGCGGTTTCGCGGCATGGGAAGGATCCTGCGGTCGGCACGGCGTGGAGGTGCCAGCACCATCCGGTGATCAGGATTCTACAGCCAGCTGTGGGGGATCGCCCATGCGAGGCTGTCGATCGTCTACGATGATGCCTGGAGGGCGGTGTCGCCCTGATTCCAGGCGTGGTCGCGTGTTAGGCAGGAGCTTCCATGAACACTCGAGGCTGGCGGGTCGTGTTGTTTGTTCCCTTCACCGCGTTGGTCGTCGGTTGTGATGAGCCGGCGCCGACGCCCGATGCTTCGGCAAGCCAGGGCACCGTCCAGACCGCGCCCATCCAGACGCGAAAGACCGTCGGCAAGACGACGCAGAACGTGCTCGATCTGGCCGACGCCAAGGCGCAGGGAGGCGTGGTGGTCGACAACGCCGCGGAGGCGGAGGAGGGCGGACTCGGCGCCTACTCGCAGGCCTACCGCCACAGCGTGGCCACGATCGGCGGCCTCGCCGTGGAGCAGAAGATGAAGCTCTACCAGGCGGAGCACAACAAGGTTCCCGCCACGCATAAGGAGTTCATGGCCACGATCATCGCCCCGGGCACGCCCGACGAGGTTTCGCTGCCGATGCTGCCCTACTACCAGGAATACGCGTTCGATCCCGAGGCGAAGAAGCTCGTCGTGGTGGAGTTTCCCGCCAAGAAGGAGCAGCGTCAGAAGGAGACGACCGGGTCGGCGGGCCTGTGATCGCGCCGCGCTGCCGTCGATCGCTCGTCTGGGGTCTCGTGCTGACGGCGGCGGTGACGCGGGCTGCGTCGGGTGCCGACGTGCTCGTGGCCGTCGATGGCCACGACGCGGCAGACGGCCTGCCCGGCCGGCCCGTCGCCTCGCTCCGGCGGGCGTTCGATCTGGCTCGCGACCTGCGCAGCCGGCTGGGCAACCTCGACCGGCCGGTGCTGATCGAGGTCGGCCCGGGCCGACACGAACTGCCCGACACGCTCGTGCTTGAGCCCGAGGATTCGGGGACGGCGCGGTCGCCCACGATCGTGCGGGCCGCGGTTGGGGCGAGGCCGGTGATCAGTGGCGGCCGTGTGATCCATGCCTGGGAGCCGGCCGACGACGGCAGCGGCCACTGGATGGCCCGGTTGCCGACGGTGCCGCTCGGCGAGTGGACCTTCTCGCAGCTCTTCGTGAACGGCCAGCGGCGGTTTCGGCCCGTGCTGCCCGCCGCCGGCTGGCACAGGGTCGCGGGCTCGGTCGAGCCCACGCCGGCGTCGCAGGGAAAGGGGCACGACCGGTTTGCGTTCGATGGCGAAGACCTCCGCACCGATTGGATCAACATCGGCGACGTGGAGGTGGTGGCGGTGCACCGGTGGGCGATGTCGCGGATGCGGATCGCCGGCGTCGGACCGATCGCCGGCCCTGCGGGCGAGCCGCTCGGGGCTGGCAGCGCCGTCACCTTCACCGGTCGCACGCAGGCTCCGAGCGAATGGGGCGAGTTCGCCAAGGGGAGCCGCTTTCTCGTCGAGAACGTCCGCGAGGCCCTCGGCGAGCCCGGCTCCTGGTATCTCGACCGGATGGACGGGATCCTCACCTACTGCCCCCGGCCGGGTGAACTGCCCGAGACGGTCGAGGTGATCGCGCCACGGCTCGACCGACTGATGCTGCTGCAGGGAGATCCCGCCGGCGGCCGTCCGTTGGAACACGTGCGGTTCGAGGGCCTCACGTTCGCCCACGGCAACTGGACGCTCCCCCCGGACGGCCAGTCGTTTCCGCAGGCCGAGATCAACGTGGGGGCTGCGATCTCAGCGCGAGCGGCCCGGCACGTGGCCTTCGTGGACTGCCGCGTGCGGCACATCGGCCGCTATGCCTTCGGGTTTGGCGAAGGATGCTCCGACTGCGCGGTGGATCGATGCGACCTCGCCGACCTCGGCGGTGGCGGCGTGCTGATCGGCGCGAGCGGCGGCCCCGGGTCCTGGGGCGACACCGGCCCGCAGCCGGCAGCGGTCGAGCGGATTACGGTGCGTGACACGGCGATCCGCCATGGCGGCCGGATCCACTCGGCCGCCGTGGGCGTGTGGATCGGGCACGCCTCCCACTGCACGGTCGAGCACTGCAACATCCACGACTTTACCTACACCGGCGTGTCGGTGGGCTGGACGTGGGGCTATGCCGAGAGCCGCGCGCACCACAACCGGATCGCCGGCAACCGCATCCACCACCTCGGGCAGGGCGTGCTCTCCGACATGGGAGGCGTCTACACGCTCGGTGTGTCGCCCGGCACCGTGGTCGAAGGCAACGTGATCCACGACGTGACGAGTCACTCCTACGGCGGCTGGGGCCTCTACACCGACGAGGGTTCGACGGGGATTGCGATGCGAAACAACCTTGTCTTCCGCACCTCGTCGGGCGGTTTCCACCAGCATTACGGCCGCGACAACCGGATCGAGAACAACGTTTTCGCCGCGGCCCGCGACTGGCAGCTCCAGAGGACGAGGGTCGAGGATCACACCAGTTTCACGTTCGCCAGGAACATCGTCTGGTGGGATTCGGCGGTCCCGCTGATGCACGGCGACTGGTCGCAGCGGATCGACCTCCACGACAACTGCTACTGGAATGCGTCGGGGCCGGTCACGTTTCCCGGCGGCGGCGATCTGGCAGCGTGGCAGCAGGCCGGGCATGACGCCGGCTCGCTCGTGGCCGACCCGATGTTTCGTGATCCCGCCAACGACGACTTCACGCTGGCGGCTGATTCACCGGCTCGGAAGCTCGGCTTTGAACCGTTCGATCCCGCGCGGGCAGGCCCATGCCAGTCGCCGCCCGTCGAGGATCTCGCCCCCGTGCCGACCATCTGGCGGCGGTGACGCACTCAGGAAGCCCAATCGCGTGAGCGATGGGGGCATGCCTGGAATCAGGAAGCCCAATCACGTAAGCGATGGGGGCGTGGTCGCCGTGCCGCTCGGGGCTGCCCACGCCCGTCGCCGGACGTTCGCCTCGGCCCTCCAGGCCTCGGCTCTCTGCGTGTCCGCTGCGCTTCGCCATCCTGGCTTCGCTTGCTCCCACAGCCCGGCTCCCGGGCATGGACAGCCCCTCGCTCACAACTCGTGACGCACCCAGGAAGCCCAATCGCGTAAGCGATGGGGGCATGGTCGCCGGGCCACTCGTGACGCACTCAGGAAGCCCAATCGTGTGAGCGATGGGGGCATGCCCTCCTCGCTGGTCGTGCTTGCAGCCGTGAGCCGTCAGCCGCGGCCGCGGAAGAACTTGCGGCCCTGACTCTGCTGGTACTGCGTCCAGCCGTCCTCTGCGGTGGCCTCGTTCTGGAGCAACTGGATCGTTCCGGCCATCTTGGCGTCGAGGTGGTCGAGATGGTGAAGGGCCACGGCCTCGAGCGTCATCGGCAGCTTCGGCGAACCATACTCGTACTGGCCGTGGTGGCTGGCGATCATGTGCTTCACGCGGACGGCCGCTTCGATGGCCAACCGCTGGCCGGTGCGGGTCTCGATCGCGCGGATCTTCGCGTCCACGATCTCGAGGCCCAGCAGCACGTGGCCGAGGAGTTGCCCCTCGTCGGTGTAGGAGAAGCCCTGCAGGCTCTCCAGTTCGCGGACCTTGCCGATGTCGTGGACGAGCACTCCCACGAGCAGGAGATCGCGGTCGAGCGCCGGATAGAGGGGGGCCACCCGGTCGGCGAGCCGCAGAAGATTGACGACGTGGTCGAGCAGGCCGCCGGCGTAGGCATGATGGTGCTTCACACCGGCGGGCGTCCGCTTGAAGGCGTCCATCAGGGACTTGTCGGCGAGGATCTCGTCCACGAGCATCTTGAGCGGGACGGACCGAATGGTTCCCAGGATCGTCCCGAGTTCGGCCTCCAGGCGGACAAAGTCGTTCGTGGAGAGAACCTGGAACTCGCTCTCGTCCACCGTCCGCGGATCAGCCCGCTCGATCGCCGAGATGATGACCTGCATGGAACCCGAGTAGAGCTGGGTGTGCCCCTCGACGCGGACATAGTCGCCGTCCTCGAAGGCCCCGTAGTCGTCGTCGGAGGCGTTCCAGAGCCGGCCCGTGATCGTGCCGCTCTTGTCGGCGAGCTCCACCTGCAGATAGAGCTGCCCGTTGCGGTTCGGCCGCAGCTGCTTGTGCGTCGCGAGGAAGGTCTGATCGATCGGGGTCTGCTGCGGCAGTTCGGTGATCAGACGGCGTGGCATTATCGCAGAGTCTACGGCGGGTTTCCCCGCCTTCACAAGCAGCGACTACAATCCCGGCCCCATCCGGCAACGAGCCTTTCCCCACATCGCATCGACGGAGCCAACCATGGCCCAGACCGCCATCAGCCCCACGCGGGCTCAGGATTATCCCGAGTGGTATCAGCAGGTCGTCCGGGCGGCTGATCTCGCCGAGCAGTCGCCCGTCCGCGGCTGCATGGTGATCAAGCCCCACGGCTATGCGGTCTGGGAGCGGATGCAGACGATTCTCGACCGGATGTTCAAGGAGACGGGCCATCAGAACGCCTACTTCCCACTCTTCATCCCGCTGTCGTACCTCGAGCAGGAAGCGAAGCACGTCGAGGGCTTCGCCAAGGAGTGCGCGGTGGTCACGCACCACCGCCTCGAACTTGGCCCCGACGGCAAGCTGATCCCCACAGGAAAGCTCGAAGAGCCGCTCGTCGTGCGGCCCACCAGCGAAACGATCATCGGCGCGATGTACGCCAAGTGGATCCAGTCGTGGCGCGACCTGCCGGTGCTGATCAATCAGTGGGCCAACGTCGTCCGCTGGGAGATGCGTCCCCGGCTGTTTCTGCGGACCGCCGAGTTTCTCTGGCAGGAGGGGCACACGGCCCACGCCACGAGCGCGGAGGCGGTGGAGGAGACGCTCCGCATGCTCGAGGTCTACGCCACATTCGCCGAGCGCGATCTGGCGATGCCGGTGGTGAAGGGGCCGAAGCCGGCGGCGGAGCGGTTTCCCGGCGCCGTCGACACCTACTCGATCGAGGCGATGATGCAGGACGGCAAGGCCCTCCAGGCCGGCACGTCGCACTTCCTCGGCCAGAACTTCGCCAAGGCCCAGAACATCAAGTTTGCCGGCACGAGTGGCGCAGAGGAGTTTTGCTGGACGACGTCGTGGGGTGTGTCCACGCGGTTGATCGGCGCCGTGATCATGACCCACTCCGATGACGACGGGCTCGTGCTGCCGCCGCGGATCGCACCGCACCAGATCGTGCTCCTGCCGATCCACCGCAACGACGAGGAGAAGGCGCTGGTGATGGACGCCTGCCGGACGCTGCAGGCCGCTCTCGCCGCCTGTCAGTTCGGCGACGAATCAATCCGCGTGAAGATCGACGCCCGTGACATGCGGGGCGGCGACAAGGTTTGGCAGCACGTGAAACAGGGGATCCCGATTCGCGTCGAGATCGGACCACGGGACCTGGCGGCCGGGGCGGTGAGCGTGACCCGCCGTGACCGCGGGCCAAAGGACCGCGAGTCGGTGCCGCTGGCGGAGTTTCCGGCGAAGGCGACGGCGCTCCTCACCGAGATCCAGCAGGGCCTCTTCGACCGAGCGAAGGCATTTCGGACGGAGCGGTCGGTCCGACTCGAATCGGCCGCGGCCGTGCACGACTTCTTCGGGGCAGGGGAGGGGGCAGCCGGAAAGGGTGGCTTTGCCCATGTGCACGTCGCTGACGACCCGGCGGTGGCCGCGGCCTTCGATCCGCTGAAGGTGACGGTGCGGTGCATTCCGATGGACGGCGACGACGAACCTGGCACCTGCGTGGTCACCGGCAAGCCGGTGAGCCGCCGCAGCGTGCTGGCGCGATCGTACTGATTCTCCCGCCATCGGCGATGTACTCAGGAAGCCCAATCGCGTAAGCGATGGGGGCATGCTGGCACCGCCGCATCGCTCGGGACTGCCCATGCCCGTCGCCGGACGCTCGCTGCGGGCTCCGGCCCTTCGCTCGCTCGATGCTGACTGCGCTCCGCCATCCTGGCTGCGCTTGTCAGCAACGCCTGCTCCCGGGCACGGGCAGCCCCTCGCTGCCTCTCGTAGCACAGGTTTTCAACCTGTGTGCCTTTCTGGGCCGCCTTGGTGGTTCCTCCGCAAGGACGAGTTCGGACCGGTGGCTAGAATGAACAGCTTGGAGTGTCGGCCGGAGGGTGGCCGCACGGAGCACATTGCGCATCACGTGGCTGGCCAATGACCGTGGAGAAACTCAACGCGTGGTGGGTGGCCGCCGTGGCGGCTGTGGCAGGCGTTGCGGTCGGGGCCGGCGGCGCATTTCTGCAGCGAGCGACTCCATGGACGGTCGGCGACCTGCGCGTAGCGTCGGCGGTGTCCGGTCCGGCCCCTCGGGCAGAGACGGGCGAGGTGCGGCACGCCTTCGGCACGCTCGGCACGGGCGGAAGCGGTTCTCATGAGTTCCTTGTCCGGAATGGTGGCGACGGCGCCCTCACCCTCCGCAAGGGAACGACAAGCTGCACCTGCACCGTCAGCGACTTCGAGGCCATCGAAGGTGGCTCGGCAGATGGCACGCGAGTGGTGCCGCCAGGCGGTGAGACGAAGATCCGCGTGCAGTGGAAGGCAAAACCGCCGGGAGGTCCGTTCCGCCAACAGGCCACGATCCTTACCGACGATCCACGGCGGCCGGAGGTGGTGTTCACCGTGGAGGGCACGGTCGTGCCCACGTGGAAGGCAGTCCCCGATTTGCTCGCGGTGCCGCGGGTGTCGGCTTCTTCTGGCGAGCGGGTGACCGCCGATGTGTTCACGTACGGCACGGAACCTCCGGTAGTGACCGAGGCGACCCTTGACGACCTCAAGATCGCCCAGTTTGTGTCGCTTGCCACGGCGCCGCTGTCGGCTGAGGAGGTCGCTGGTGAGACGGGAGCGACCGGCGGGTTTCGGCTGACGGTCGATCTGAAACCGGGTCTTCCGATCGGTCCGCTGAAGCGGATGATCCAGGTTTCTTTCACGATGCCGGAACCCCTCGTGGCGGAGATTCCGCTCGAGGGAACGGTTGGGGGTGATCTTGTCATGGCTGGCCCCGGATGGGATTCCTCCCGTCAGGCCCTGCTGCTGGGGACGGTCTCCGGCAAGACGGGCCTGCGCACGAGGGTATTTCTCACGGCGAAGGGGCCGCATCGCGACAGCGTGCGGCCGACGGTCCGCGAGGTGGTGCCCGAGTTGCTGCAGGTGACGATCGGCGACGGCAGCCCGATCGGCACCGGCGGTGCGGTGCGGATACCGATCGATATCGTGATTCCGCCGGACAGCCGAGCGGTCAACCACCTCTGCTCCCAGCAGGGGCCGGCGGGCCGGATCGTGCTCGCCACCGGCCACCCCGACTCGCCCGAGTTCACGATTCCCGTGTGCGTGGCGGTCGGCCCCTGAGCCATCCATGAACAGACTCGTTCCGGCGGTCCTGGTCTTCTGCGTCGCCCTCGCATGCATCGCCGCGGTGCCAGAGCGAGGTGCCGACGTCTCCGATGAGATCGTGTCGAAGTTCCAGGAGCGGAACGGGCCGATCTTCACCGACTGGCTGGCCCCGCAGGCTGTCCTCGTGATCACCGGCGAACTCGACGGCTACATCGAGCCCTGCGGCTGCACCGGCAAGGAAAACCAAAAAGGTGGACTGAGTCGGCGGCAGAACTTCCTCCGCGCGATCGAAGAGGCCGGCTGGCCGCTCGTGGCCGTCGACGTGGGCAATCAAGTGAAGCGGTTTGGCCGGCAGACGGAGGCGAAGTTTCAGTCGATCGTGGACGGCCTGCGGGCGATGAAATACGCGGCCGTCGGGTTTGGGCCCGGTGACCTGCGGCTGCCGGCCGAGGAACTGGTGGCCGGCGTGGCCGCCGTGGGCGACCAGCCGACGCCCTTCGTGAGCGCCAACGTCGGCCTGCTCGGCCTCGACGCGGGAATCACGCCGAGGTTTCGCGTGGTCGAGGCGGGCGGATTGAAGATCGGCATCACCAGCGTGCTTGGCGACCAGGAACTGGCGCGGATCAAGAACGCCGACGTCGAGTTTGCGCCGGCGAGCGAAGCGCTCGCGAAGGTGGCGGCAGATCTCGCCAGGGCGGGCTGCGACCATCAGGTGCTGCTCTGCTTTGCAACTCCGGACGAGACGAAGGCCCTGGCGGCGAAGCATCCGCAGTTCGACATCGTGGTGACGGCGGGCGGAGCCGACGAGCCGCCGCTGGAACTGCCGCCGCTGCCGGGCGGCGCGAAACTCGTGGAACTCGGCCACAAGGGAATGTTCGCGGTGGCGATCGGCTTCTTTCCCGGCAAGGACAAGCCCGTCCGCACGCAGCGGGTGCCGTTGGATGCCCGCTGGGGAGAGTCGAAGGACATGATCGACCTGCTCGGCACCTACCAGCAGAAGCTCGAGACGCTTGGGCTCGAAGGGCTCGGCCTCGTGCCGATCAGGCATCCGTCGGGCCGGCGCTTCGCGGGGAGTGAGGCGTGCGCGGAATGCCATCAGGCCGCCTACGACGTCTGGAAGGACACGCCCCACGCGACCGCCCTGACTACGCTCGAGGAGCAGAAGCCCCGGCGCGACGGCGATCCGGAATGCCTGTCGTGCCACGTGACTGGCTGGGCACCGCAGCGGTTTGAGCCGTTCGAGGGAGGTTTCACCGGGATGAAGACAACGCCGCAGCTGGCGCACCAAGGCTGCGAGAACTGCCACGGGCCCGCGGCGGCGCACACGGCGGTGGAGCGGGGCGACGTGCGGGCGAGCGAGGCGGAGCAGGAGCGGCTCCGCCAGGAACTCGTGCTCACGCTCGCCACGCCGGAGGGCAAGCAGAAGGCGGTGAACAACTGCCTCGAGTGTCACGAC
>Ga0315903_10005551_pt1 | contig 16413 bp, 18 predicted proteins | sample LakEriMetagenome_7_FD_203524 | JGI IMG/M metagenome (GOLD analysis project Ga0315903, IMG submission 203524) | Freshwater fungal communities from buoy surface, Lake Erie, Ohio, United States - Buoy 2 MA119 | ecosystem: Environmental > Aquatic > Freshwater > Lake | place: USA: Lake Erie, Ohio...
AATGTTGGTATTGCCATAGTAGGACCAACAAGTGACCAAACACCAGCACCTTCGGAATAAGATGGGTTTAAGAAAGAAATCTTAGCAGTATATTGATTCCATTCTGGTTGTTTAAAGAAACTCCAGTCATCTTCTGTTAATCCTCTATATACACCACCTGCTGCTTTTAATGGATTAGCAAGGGATGCCATTACTGGCGCAACATTTCTCCAAAAAACTCCATCATTAGGAACAAGAATATATTGATTACCATCTTGGTCTTCATAAACTAGACCAGTTCCATTTGATGCATGTACATACATGCCACCTCTATAAGCAACCTTATCTGGGTGTTGACTTATATAACGAACCATACGTCTAGCATAATCATTAGTAGCGCGAATAAATCTACCAACTACTCTTGCATTAAAATCAAGTTGATTTTTAATTGCTGGATTATCTATAAACATTAATACTTCATTTTGAGCATTATTTTTTGCTAAATTATCAAAATATAAATCAGCCTGTATTTCTGCTTGAGAAGTAATTGCATCTAAATCAACTTCTTTACCTTTATTTGCTTTTAAGGTATCTTGAATAATATCGCCAACCATTTGTTCTTCAAAATTTTTGGTAAGTTTACGATTTTGTAAAACTTTAATAGCATATATATCAGAACTATATAAATCAACCATTTGTCGGTCCATAATAGTCCATGGATTTAAATCTGGAAACTTTTTAAATATTGAATCTGGAGTAAGACCAAGTTCTTGAAAATCAATATCTGTTTTTAAAGTACCCTCAATTGGAAAATCTTTAGTAAGTTGTCTAAATTCATCAACTGTTAAATTATCTACTTGATAAGTAACAGTAGACTGTTCTTTAAGGTTACTTAAGCGTAATGCTTTTTGTAATTCGCTTTCACCTTTTACATCTTTACCTAAAACTTTTTGAACAGTTTCTATTTTTATTCTTATTAAGTCTAATAAATCTTGATTAAATTTACCAGCACTACCATGAAATACATTATATAATTCAGCAGTACTACCACGAATAATACTTTCGGTTATTTCTGCATCTGTTTTACCTTGTTGTTTTAAAGTAGAAGATTTAAGAAATAAACCATTAAAATCTTTAATTCTTTTTAAAGATTTTTTATCATCAACAATTATTTTACCGTCTTTACCTCTTTTAATACCTTGTCCACTAGCAACATATTTACCTGCTGCATTTTTAACCCAACCAACTTTACCCATAAGTTGAGTAACATAATTTTCAACATCATCTGCAGTTTTTAAAGCATTGTTTTCAATAAATGCTGCACCAAAATCTATATTTCCTTTTTTATTAAATGCAAAATGTTGGCGAAATGTTGCCATATGAGCCAATGCTCTATTACTATCACTAATAACATTATATGAATCTATAGTATATTTGCCAGTTTGTTTTCTACCAGCCTCTTCAAGGGCTAGTGCCCAAGAAGATTTACCAAAAACTTCATCAGCCATGCCACCATCAACTATTTGATTTGCAAATGTTGCAGCAACTGAGGACTGTGTAATACCTTCTACAGCATGAGAATTATTAGAAAGAAAAGTAGCAAAATGTTTTGCATCTTCTGCATCTAAATGACCATATTTTCCTATGGCTACATTTGCAATTCTTCTAGCAACTGGACCTTCAAATACTTCTTTTAATGGAAGTGTTACTTTAATTTTTACTTTTGTACCACTTGGTAATTCAACTACTTTTTCTACATCTTGAAATCCACGAAGTCTTTTTCTTTCAGCAGAACTAATAGATTCTGCTGGATTCTTTTTAATTAAACTAAGAAATCTACCCTTAAGAACTCCTTGTGTCTGCTTGTTAGCAGTATATGCTTGCATTGTTTTGCTTAAATCTTTACCTTTACCAGAAAAAAGACTAATTAATTCATCTGGTGCAAGTACCATAACTCCAACAGTAAAGTTATCAAAAGCATTTTTTACACCAACTTTAGGAAGCAAGACTAATCCAGTCCAACCAGTTTGAATAGCACGCATAGCAGAGTTATAAGTTGGAAATGCTGCTATTGATTTTAAAGTACCAGCACGAATACCACCTTTTAAATCATAAACTTCTTTAAGAATATCATCAAATGGAAGCATTGATATTCCTGGTGTTGTATGAAAAATTTGACTAGCAGCAGGGGCTAAAGTTTGTCCAACATCAATAGAACCTAAACTAGAATTATCCATATGTTTAGGAATAGTCATATTAATAACTGGTCTTAAACCAAACTCTGAACCAAAAATTCCTTCTAAAAGAGAACGTTTTGCCATTAAACCATCTGGTGTAGAACCCATACCAACTTTATCAAGATACATATTGTACATTACCTTGATAGTATGTAATCTTTCTTCTGGACTTCTAGATAAATATCTTTGAGTAACCATATTAGCAACTAATTTATCACCAATTAAAAATCTTGCTAGTTGTCTAAAAACATCTGCAGAATCATTAACTCTATCATCTTGATGATAAATTACAGAACTACGTGGCATTTTTGCAAATAATTTATTATATGATTTAGTTAACTTATTTTTATGTAAAGTTAGTTCTTTAATAATACTATCTTCAGGTTTAACAATTCTGTTTAAATCAATATCTTTAAGAACAAAATCTTCCCATGCTTCTAATGTTTTAATTGATTCTTTTGGTATGGGTTTTTTTCCACTTAAAACAGTACCTTCAATACCATTTACTAACTCATCAAATAATACTTTTCCTTTATCAGTAAAGGCTCTTGTTCTACGTTCTAAAGCAATATTGTGTGCTCTTTGAAAAATTATACCATTAATTTTTAAATCAGTAATAGCGCCTACATTTTCTCCACGCTCAAAAAATTTTTGCATTGTTTTAAGGTCTGTAATTGGAACTTCTTTTAAATCATCATCTAAAACTTTAGTACTTAATAAATGATTAATTAATCCATCATTATCATATTCTGGATGTAATGTGGCTATACGAGTTCTAATTAATCCTGCTTGGGCAAAATCTTTTGCTTCAGTTGCTGCTCTTAATTCATTAATATCATCTGCAACTTTAGATATTTTTTGATTAAATTGTGGATTTTTAAATAATTCATTAACTGATTCAATTGTTCTACCAGCATAAACTTCTTGTGCTAATTTTTGACCAGCCATTAATGATTTACTTGAGCCAGCAGTTAACCAAGTAAGTGGGTCACTAATTATTGTATAAGCAAAATTAATTTGACCAGATGGTGAAGCCCATTGATTTTCTTTAAAAGTAAATGGGTTAATATTTTTAACTGCCCAAGTATTTTGTTCTGCAACTGGTACTGGTATAAATGGAATTGTACCAACTGTATTTTTAATAAAATCACCAACAGTACCTAAATCTTTAGGTGGAAGTGTTTTATTTAAAAAGTTAGTTAAATCATTACCTGGATTAATTTGTTGGCCTTTATGCTCTGCATAAAGTTTATTCCAACTATCATTTTGAGATGCAAAATCTTGAAAGGCTTTAGTTAACGGTGCATCAATCTCACCATACTCTCTTAAAATATCACTTGGTTTTACACCATCAATTATTTTTCTAGCCAAATAAGATGCAGCATATCCATATTTATTTTCAAGTTCTTGAAGACTTGACTCACGCCATGAATTTTTACCTTCATATATATCAGACCAAGATTTATTAGTTAATGCTTTTTTAAAACCTTCTGATGTTGATAAAGGTTGTCCAGTTTTTTTGTCAATAGTTGGTATACCTTGTGTAATAATTTTATTAAGTGATTCATCTGCAGCAACACCAAGTTTATAAACAGATTTTACGCCTTTACCCCATTTTTCAAGAGTATCTAATGTAGACCTAAATGGTTCAGTTACTTGACTTACACCTGCTTCAAGAACTTTTTTAAAAATACTTTTAGGTTGTTGTTGATAATCTGCTTCTGGATTTAAAAATTTTAAAAATTCTTTTGTATCTTTATCTAAAGAATTAAACTTTTTTCTTGCTTTTGCTATATCTTTATTTTTAACAAGTTCATTATCTAATGATAAATAACTTAAAAGATTGGTAACTACAACGGCTTCTTCTTTTGTCCATGAGCCAGCACCTGTTGCTGCATATAACAATGGCTCTGCAGACGCAAGTGTTGGATTAAATGGATTTGGCTCTAATGGAGGCAATGGTGTTGATGGAGAAGTAAATGACATTAAGACATATTCAATCTATTATATAACGCTTCTAATTTTCCAGATGTATCATATGACATCATTCTATAAACAATATTTGTTGGATTGCTTCCAGATATACTACCAAGAGAATTAGGATTTATAGTTGGACTATCACCCCATGATGCCCCGTGATGTATTGGTTCATTAGGAAATTCTGTTGGTGCAGATAAATCAGTAGTTACATTTGCACCTTCAATGTCTTCCATTTTTACTGCACCCATCATTGGCGCTGCTACTTGTTGGTCGTAAGTTGCTTGTCCTTCGCCTTGTGGTAATCCTGGGATGTAGGTTGCAGGTTGTGTTGGACCCCCGTCAGTACGTTGACTAAGAGAGCCAGGGCCTGATACTGGGGCTGGGTTATTCGGTTTTCTATATCCACCTTGTTGTTCCACACTTCCTCCTACTTAGTAAATTGTGTTTTAATGGTTGCAGTTCCACCACACCATATGTTGTATTCAATTGCTATATTAATTGCTTTTTTTGCTGCACCACTTGCTTTAGCATGAGTTTTAGTTTCAGACTCTAACGCTGCTAATGCCCCAAGGGCTAATGTTCCGCCAGAACCTATAGCATACAAACCTTTGTCATCCCTCATATATCCATAGTCATCACTAACTTGGAATATCTTTCCATTAAAACAAACTAATGCGTCCCATCCAGAGTCATCATCGTTTTTTGTTTTAGGTGTTGGGTCATATCCACCATCTATTATAGTTTGTTTTATAGATGGCAATACCCTAATCATCATAAATCTATCTGGGTCTTGCGTTTTAATTACTTTAGGTGGTTGCCATAAGTTATTTAAAATATCTCCTACAATTGCATCTCCTGCAACTGCAACTAGATACTCGCCAACTTTAACTATCTTGTCGCAACCTTTTGCTACATACGGTCTATCTTGATATGAAGTTGTAGTATCTGCGCCTAAAACAGCCCAACCTTTACCTTGTATTCCAACTATTGCAGTCATTGTCCCCTTCTAAACTATCGTCTAATTACACGTCTAGCGCTTGCTGTTCCTTTACCACTTGCACTTAAACTAGAAAGTAAACTTTGAATATCTGGAGCGCCTTGTTGTCCTTGGGCTGGTACTGGAATAGGACCTCCTGGTGATGCTTCGGGAGCAGGGGACGTTTGCTCAACCATTTGTTCGGCACCAGCAGGAGGTAATTCTGGTGCAAATATATCTTCTATTGCATCCTCAAGTGTTACGCCTTTTTGACGTGCTTTAATAACTTCTGCTATTTTTTTAACTATAGTTGTAGGGTCTTGTCCTTGAACAGCCATTTGTGGTATTGCTTGAGAGTATGCTTGCATTGATGCAATTAATGCAGTTCTCATATCTTCAATTTCAATTTTTTCTTGTTCTTGAGTTACGTTAATACCAAATGGTAACTCACGCATAGCCATATCTTTAGAGATTAATTTACCTCCAAGGGCTTGCAACATAAATATAAGTCCTTGTGCTGGATTAAGTCCTGCCAACATTCCATAACGAACATCGGCTGAATAATCTTTTTTAATATCCTTTGATGGTTTGTAGTCAATACTGTATGGAGAACCAGCATCTACACCACGAACAGTTTTTTCAAAATCAAAATATTTTTCATCTACTTCAAAACAAATAGAAATAACATCTTTAAGTACTGATGCAAATATAGCCTGAGCAGATTTAACTTGTGTATCAAAACCACCCATAAGTGCTTGCACACCTTGGCCAGTAATAATTGACGCATCAATATTACCAGTACGTGATTCTGGATAACGAGTTCCAGTTCTTAGTTCTTGCTGCAGTAATGTTTGTTCAGTAAATGCACCATTAGGTATAGGCAGTTCAACACGGCGTACACCTGCTGGATTATTTGTGCGGATAATTGAATCTCCGCCAAACTCAATTTCTTGAACATCTTGTGGAACAACAATTGGTGATTGAACAGATTTCTCTGCTGCTTCCATCGCAAGTAATGCGAACCTATTACGAAGCAGTTGAATACCTAGAACATCATCAAACTGTCCACGCATCTCACCATCAACACTAGGACGTCTAGCAACTGCAATCATCATTTTACCAAGAGGATTCTTGGCTTGTGATAAAATTAAATTGCTACGGCTAGGAACATAAATAACAGATTGGTCTTTATCGTAATAACGAATAAAATCAATTCTGGCACTTAGGTTTTGTTCATAACCTTCTTTGCCTAGTAATTGCATTTCATACTCTGGGAATTGAGATACTAATTCAGCAATTGATAGTTCGTATCTTTTAGCAAAGGCAATGCAACGTCCATAGCGGTCAAACTCTGGGTAAGCCCCAATTGGACTTTCTACACGGATACGTGGCAGCCCTGCATCTTCGTCTAATTCAATGATGAATGGGACGAAACCAAATGTGATGTAGTGGTCTGCACCTGTATACATCTGCACTTGTAAATCTGAGTGAGCAAAATAATTAGAAGCAATACGAGTACGCTTATCGGCAAAAGAACGAGCACGGTCGCTGACTTGATTAGCGGCCGAGCAGTTAACCGCAGGAAGTGGTGCCATAACTTCTGACAAGTCACGGGCAACAATGTCAATAAAATTTGCAACGACATTTGCATCTACACCTTCTGGAAAAAATGATGGATAGACAGATGAAATTTTACCTTTACGGACAGCAAGTACATCTTGTGCTCTTGCATCTCTGTCGGCAGCACGGTCTTTAAGAGAATCTACTCTTGCTGCAATTTGATTTATTGATAACAATATAATTCCTTATCCGTAAGTTTGTTGCCATTGCTCTGCAAAGGCTTCGTCTAAATTAACTGAGTATCGCTTTTCTGTTTGTGCTCTTGTTGCCCAACGGTTTTTTGCATATCTACTAATGTTATTAGTTTGTTGCATAAACTCCCGTGCTCTAAGCACAACAAACCATAGTGCCATAACACAGTCGGTCTTACCACGGGTATTAGGTTTCCAAGTTATTAATTGTTGGACTAATGCTTTCATACCCTCTGAGTTATCCGTTGAAGGAAACTCAATAATATTATTCTTTTGAAACTTTTCATCTCGTATAGTTCCCATTAGCATAGACATACCTGCTACACCAAAATTAGAGTCCCATTTATTTTTGTTAGTATAATGAGATTCTAAACGACAGCCATATGCTGCTAACCAATTTCTTAAATTATCATCTAACGCATAGGCTTTTTGATGAGCGTTAATCTCAACTCGTAATTCTTGTGGTTTATATTTTTCTACTAAGTGCTCAATAATGTCTTGAATTTTTTGTGGAGTAGGGTCTGACATATTTACACAATCAAGAACATATATTTTGCTATCTGCTCTGTTATATGTGGCCACCACAAACGCGGCATTCCCGCCCATTGCGGGGTCAAATCCAATGATTGTGTACCCCTCAATGCGCGAGGGATGTCCTACCGCACCTGCTTTCAGCAGTCCACGTTTGCGTTGGCCATTGATACAACCCTGAACAATTGCGGGTGGAAATATACTATCTTCAGAAACATCTTCTTGTTGGTAAACCAACGCCCATGTTTGCGGTGTTACTTCACTGCGTCTGCGGAATAAGGCTTTGCCGTCCCATTTCGGGAAGAACCCTTCTTTGTCAGGAACGTCAGTATCCCCATCCCAAGGAAGGTCCGACTTAGGCCAGAGCGTTTTCCAATCTTCAGGCTTTTCTGAATATTCCAAAACAGCAGGCATGCCCATATAAGTAAAAGGGCTTTTACCACCAGACCAGTGTTTGGCTTCCCTAAGTTCTTTGTAGAAGTCTTGTGCTGCAATTCGTGTCCCTACGATTAGTAATTTACCATTTTTACCCAGACGGGTAATAACTTCTTTTTGTAACCAGTTAATTTGTTTTTCGTACTCATGTGCGTTTGCTGTAGTTATGCAGTCATCAAGAATGATGAGGTCAGCACGGGCACCATAGATTTGTCCACCCATACCAAGTGCTTGGATGGTGGGGTCTTTTTCGCTAGAATTTCTAGCATCGCTCCCAAGGTAAACGGTATCAACTCGCCAAGTGTCTGAATCTTCTTTCCAACCACCTTCAGGACCAAAAGTTGTTTGCAACTTTAACCAACGTGGATGGGAGAGTCTCTGCTTGATTGCGTACACGAACTCACGTGCTTTGATTAACGTTTTAGAAACCACGATAATGCGGATATTTGGATTGAGAGCGATACGATATGTGGAGTAGTTTACGGTTATAACTGTGCTCTTGGCGTGCTCAGGTGGCACGTTAAGTAATAGACGGGCTGGGTCGCCTTTTTCGTAAACCATACTAGGGTGGAGCCAAGAAGGCTCTCTATCCTCTAGTAAGTCAATCCAATCCATATGGTGGGGGAATACCCTCTGTTGTAAAAATATCTCAGAAAACTTGGGAAAATCTATTTCTTCTTTAGGTATACCTAGGGCTGCAAGAGAAGCATCCTTTGCGGTTGCCTTAGCCTCTGCTAAATCAGCGGCAAACTTTTTATCTCTAAGACACCAGATTCTAACAGTGTCAGGTTTTTTGCCGCACATCTCCATAGCCTTATGAACAGAGTGGCCTTCGGCCACCAAGGCTAAAACTTTAGCCTTTGCTCCTGCCATAGCATGGGTTCTGGGGTTATTGCCCCCCTTTTGAAAAGTCATAGTCCTGTCCCGTTTTCATCAGTTGTAACAGTTCTTATATACAGTCTGTAACGCAAGTCCCCCAAGGACTTGCTACTGTTAAAAAGAAACAGCCTCTATATAGTATAACCTGTTCAAACAGCCAAAGCGAACGCTTTAAAACAAAATATTTTTTTTAGTATGCCAAAAATTAGTACAAAATAGGACAAACTGGGACTGGTATGGGGGATACTTCTGTACGGGAAAATCTTTTATGTAGAGTACACAGTTAGGTTAGCGACTGGTTAATAAGCCTAGGGTCATTTAGACCCTTCGGCTTAAGGGCTGATAGGGCTGTCAGCACTGTAACAGTTCGCTAATCAGGCCTGACCCTCTGGCTAAGTTTAAAACTGACGCGCCAGAGAGGTTCCGATAAATTAAATTGCTAACTGATTTCTTAAATCAGTTGCCCAATTTAATTTGGCTACAATTTCCTGAAGAGAAATTGTTAGCCGCCTTATCAGACTTCGTGTCTGATAAGCCTGAACCCAGCCTGAGCGAAACAGTAGCCTGACGCAAGCATCTGCTGGCAACTCGTTAGAGTTGTCAAGCAGTTGCGCTAGCGTGGCTACTGCGTTGCCTGTAATGAACTGTTGGCAAAGGCTTGTCCTTTGCCTAGAGTTCCCCATTACGGTGTCATCAAACGCCCTTGCTCTTGCGTTTGATTACTGTTCTGAACTGGCTGTCTGAACTGATTCCAAGACGGCAAGATTCAGCAACCTGAAATGTCGAGCAACTTCGTCATGACATTTCTGAGACACCTGCTATTCTGCCTTTTTTCAGGCAGAAGCGCATCATAACACAGGGGCACCCGCTATCAAATAACTGGAAAGAGTGTTATTTGACAGCAGGACCCACCCCTGTGTTATTTGATGCCTGCCAGAAAAAACTGGCAGAAAGCAGGTAGAAATGTCACACGAAGTTACATTTCAGAACGCTGAACTTGCTGGTCTTGAAATCAAGACAGCCAAGAACAGCAATCAATACGCAAAGGGCGTATTGATTCTCCGTAATGAGGAAGGCAAATTCCAAGCATCTTTGCCGTTCATTACATTCACCGCAGTGGAGCCACTGGCTCAACTACTTGAGTCAACTCCTAGAGTTGCTGGCGCAGACGCAAAGCGTCCTGTGGCTACTGTTTCAGGCTGGTTCAGGACTTCTCAAACACCTGATAAGGCTTGGCTAACGAATTTCACAGTAAATTCTGTAGCCTAATAAATCGGGCTAACTGAGAAATCAGTTAGCCCTTTTTATTTATCTCCACTAAAGACGGCTTAGAAAGAAACCCTGATGTTTGTTCCAATCCATATTGCTTTCGAGCGTCTGCTAGCAGGTCTCGCTGACCTAGCGGGCAGGCGCTATCGAAGTATTGGAACTAAACATCATGATTTCTTTGTCATTACTTAGGAAGGTGCTCATCATGACAGCCAATTATCAGCCCTTCAATAATAAGTTCCTTTGTGAGGCAAAGGAACTTCTGACAATAATCAATGTGTTATGCGAGTCAATGATATACACACACAGCACTAAGCCCATAACAATAACTCATGCATTATGCGAGCCATCATTACGCCTTACTAAAGCGGCCCAAAAATACCACGCCCAGCAAGATGGGTTCGTCAAGGGGTCGCAGTCAATGATAACTAATTGCTCGCCCTTGACTAACCCGCTGGGCATGGTGTGGATTAGCCGCTTTATTAAAGTAATAAAGCATAATGAAAGGAATATAAAATGAATAATGTAGATATAAATGGTAATAAAATATATGTTACTAAGTGTGTCCAATGTAATGATGAGTATGTTGGAGATAGTGATAGTTGGGGAATAAAAATAGATGTAGGACGAGTATGTTTTTATTGTTATTATGATATGAGCGATAGAAAATTTAGTTTAGATTGGGAAAAATAAAATGAGTAATTTATATAGAGCATGTAGTAAATGTAGATATGATATAGATGTAGTAGGTGTGAATGAATGTAAGTTTGATGAGCATGAATGGCACGAGTTAAATATAACTGGTGTTGTTTATATTATGTGTTGTAAATGTGGAAAGGATGAAGAGTATTTATGGAAATAAAAATATATAATAAAAGAATAGATGTAATACCTGCTGATGCTGTATATGTAGGTAGAGGTAGTGCTTGGGGTAACCCATATATTATAGGTAAAGATGGAGATAGAAATATGGTGATACATAAGTTTATTAAGTATGCTTTTGAAAGATTAGAATTAGAACCTAATTGGTTAATACCCCTAGAAAACAAAAGTTTGGTGTGCTTTTGTGCACCATTAGCATGTCATGCTGACATGCTTGTCGAACTTTCCCGCCGCACAAGTGAGCGGGAAAGTTCTCACTCAAATGCAAAGGAGATAAAATGAAAACAAGTAACCATGAACTAGTAATTAGTAATGGTATTACTGTAACTAATGAATGCTATCAATGCATGCAACTTAATGAGTTATGTGCAGATTGTCTAGACAAAAGAGAAGCGCAAGCCGCAGATATAGCGCATGAGATTGTTGATGAAGGCAATCTTACATACTTAAAAGTCTGGAGTAAACCAACTGATTGGACCCATGATAAAGGTGCCAATCATAAATGGACTGAACGAGAAGATGAATATCTTGACCCAGTAGTAGAAATGGCAGATAGGTTCTTTGATTTAAATGATGCCATTGAATTACAAACATCTGAAACTATATGTAATGGTTGCCATTATGTTTGTAATAAATATACAGTTTGTCCTAATTGTAATTAACTTAATAGCAGTTGCCCCTGTAACAAGTTGACAGGGGCAACCGCCCTAAATGAAAAGGAGATAGACATGAATAATGTAGATATAACTGGCTATATAAAGTCAGTTCGTGAAGCAGGAACTGGTAACTATAAAGTGTTACTAGCAAGCATCAGCCAGAGAGATGCATTTGGCAAGTGTGTATACACTGGTCAGGTAGTTGCGATGGATGATGAAGTCAAGGCACAATTATTATCAGTGCCATTACGTGATGGTGTTTCAGATATCATCCGTGTTAAAGGGTCTTTAAAGACTTACTTTGACCGCCGTAATCCAGATAAACTGGAATCACGCCAACAAATTGTTGCCCACTCAATTACAGTAGGGTAACATACAACAGGCTGGCTGCCACTACCTGCGCAGCCAGCCCTATAACAAAGGAGATAATGTGAGTAACGAGAGAAAGAATGGCAAGGCTTGGAAGAAAAAGCCAAAAGTTCAAAAGAAAACAGGTAAGACAATAGGTGGATACACCCCAGCCAAATTGGCTATTCGTGCACAGAAAAGAGGCAAGTAATGTATCTAGACACAGGAACAATAATAGGTATTATGATAGCCCTAACAAGCAGCATCTTGACTATTGCATATTGTCTTTATATAATCAAGACACAGAACCAAATCATTCAGCGCATGAGTGATGCGGCCTCAACCAGACGCAAGATGCAAAGGTAGATAGCAATGAGAACACACGAAGAACTAATGAAAATTAAAGAAGCATTTGCTCTTGCGATGCTTGACCTACTAGATGTGTACGATGAACTGCTAGCCACAGGTAGAGTATGGGTAGCCCCAGAACCTACCATTAATGACCTACTTAAAAATGAGGAGGAATCTAATGCTTGAGGAAGACACACCAGTATGGGAGCACACCGTGTGGATTATGGCAAAAGTTAGATGCCGAACTACACATATAAATATAGATACAGCAGGTGATGAAGCCCTAGATGACCCATCAGAATGGTATGTGTTAGAGTTTGATAAAGGTATCAAGCATAGCCAAGAGATTGTAAGGGTGAAATGATTGAACAACTCATTGCAAGTTCATACCTCACACCATCACAGTCCTGGACATTCTTACTACTCTTTGGATATATCACATGGAGGTTCATTAGATGAAGAGATTGTTAGCAGGGTATTTAAGTTGGCTACTAGCGTTCTTATCAGCACCATTCTTTCCCAGTCCAACATACGCAGCAGCAGTAGCAACGCAATTGCAGGCCAATTGTATAGACACATCTACTTGGACACCACGAGTAGCCAAAGCATATGCCAAAGCATTAATGAAGTGGAACTACCCCAACTGGAACAGGTCTGAATGGTCAGCACTTGTTAAACTTTGGGGCAAAGAATCTGCTTGGAACCACACAGCAGATAACCCTAAGTCCACTGCATATGGAATTGCACAAGTATTAAATACTAAACCTGGAACGCCAGCCCCGCTTCAGATTGAGCGGGGGCTGGCTTATATCCAGCATCGTTATAAGAAACCATCAGCAGCATGGGCACATTGGCGTGCTAAAGGATGGTACTAAGTATTCTGCGAGAGATGCAGGCCTAGCCAGCGTAATCGTAGAACGCAATAAATTACTAATAAGTTTATCCATAACATTCCGTTAGTAATTTTTCTTGAGATGGGTGGTCCCGCCATCTGCGGACACGGGACATTAACAACAACTAACAAAGGAGATATATGGCAAGAGGAAATGGCAGGACTCTTAATGTTAAGATACCTACAGCCAAGGTAATCAAAGCATTAGAAACTAAGTTAGCCCAGATAAAGGTTGACTATACAAAGCAAGATGAGAATGAAGCAAAGTATCAAAAGCAAATGGAAACTTGGAGAAAACAAGTTACTAAATTTGCAGTTGCTAACATATCAAAGGCTGAAAATCTACGCACTAATTATCGTGCTTGGAGTGGTAATCTTAATGTTGACTTTGATTTAAAAGTTGACGAAAAAGATTTCCCTACAGAGCCAGTGCGTGAGTTTGAATCATTGCATCAACACACATACAATGATATGAAAGAAGAAATTGAGAATGCTATTCGTATTCTTAAGATGACAGATGAAGAGACGGTGTCAACATCTACTTACAATTCGATAGCAAGATACCTCTAAAGAAATCGGGCGCCCGCCAGAAGGGGCGCAGCGCCCTCAAAACCAAAGGAGATAAAGTGATAGAAAGCAACGTAATGGATACACTTCGTGATGAAGTAAAGTCCGAGTTGATTAATCAAGCAGGCAGATATAATCCAGATGACCGTAATGTAAATGTCCGCATCGTGGAGGATATCCGTGTGGCAATTGATGAGTTGGCAGATGGAGTTATACCATCAGCCCAACACATAGCAGAGGTAGCCATTGCTACCAATGAGAACCTACAAATCCGTGACTTCCTAATGGGTGTTCAGTTAGAAACTGAAATGGATTTTGTTGGTGAGTACATCTCATTACTTGGTAATGTAATTGAAAAAGAAAAAGCAATTCCATTAGCCACAGTATTTTGTGGATACTTATATCAAGTAGAACAAAAAGAATATGCAACACAATTCCTTGATGAAGTACTACAACTTAAACCAGATTATCCATTGGCTACATTATTAAAGCGAGTCTTTGCTGCAGAGTGGCCACCATCTGAGTTAAGAAAAATGGCAGAAACATTACATCCAAAAGTAGTAGATACTATCTATGAAATTGAAGAAGGAGATACAACAAATGACAAGTGATACCATTATAGGTACAGCCAGGAAAGCAGCCTGGCATAAAGCAGGTGTTGCAGTTGAAGCAACATCAGCCAGTGAGGTAGCCAGTCAAGCAGGACTAGACTGGTCAGTATCCTTACACGACATAGAAGCAAACTATGTAGTTCCAGGTAGCGATACAGTTAATCGCATACCAGTAGAAAACAAGAAAGCGGTTATTAAAACCACACCATTTGGTGAGACATCAGCAATTGGTGTAGTTGGTAATCGCTACAAAGTATTTCAGAATGCTGAAATCTTTGGAGCACTAGATAACTTAATTGATTCTGGTGGTATGAGATATGCAGCAGCAGGTGAGTATGATGGCGGTGGTAAAGTCTGGATGTTGATGGAAACTCCAATGGAAATGACTATCGCTAATGACCCACACGCTGCATTCTTACTGGCCAAAACTAGCCACGATGGTAGTAGTTCAGTAATCATCAGACCAATCATTGAGCGTTTGTTTTGTATGAATCAAATCAATAAGATATACAAAGGCAAGAACAAGTATACTTATCAGTTGAGCCATACAACTAACGCTCAGTTATCTATATCAGAAATTAGAAATATCATTCAACTAAGTTATGATATGGCTACTGATTACACAGCACTAGCAGATACATTACTTAGCAAAGAGGCTAGCCACGAACACGCAAAGAATTATTTCAAGCGTGTGTTTCCACTACCTACCAAGATAGAAGAAGTTAGATACGACCTTCTATCTACAGGTGAAAAGAAACAATACACTCGTGCTATCCAAGCCAGAGAAACAGCATTCAATATCTATGCTGCCTCTCCTACACAGGAGAACATACGAGGCACAGAGTTTGGTATGTGGCAAGCAGTTATAGAATGGGCTGACTACAATGCAAAGGGTAAGAACCTAGCATTGCGTGCCATCTCAGGTGCTAGTGATAACATCAAGACCAGAGCGTTAGAATTGCTAGGTGTTTAATGAATGATGTAGAGTTTGACATTAATCAAATAAAATTATCACCATTAGCAACACGAAATTATGCAAAAGCAAAATATGATTCAGTTCAAAAACTTATTGCTAATCATCGTGAAGAATTTACAGAAATTTTTACAGCAGAAAAAATGAAGTATGGTATTAGAAGTAGGCCTACAGTTGCTGCTGAAAAGATTGCAAAGTTAGAAGCAATTATTAATCAATTAAAACTACAACATAATATAGAACAACAAAAGGAGAATGGATAATGGGTGGTAATTTTGCACAAGATTTAGCACTATCAACCATACCTTTAGACCAACAGATAGCAATGCACTTGCAGGGTAATCATTACCCACCAGTGCCATTGACAATGTTGCAACCTTGCTTGTATGCTATAGAGGCTTGCAATGAAGAGAACTACAACAGACAAATAGAACTACCTAAAGGTGTTCTCTGGCGTGGCCAGAGTACTGCGCCTGCCCACGCCATTGTGGAAGGGCACCACCTTGAGTCGTGGTTACTACAAGAACAGGAGATAGAATGACAATGTATTACAGTGAAGTAGATGGTGCCGAACCAACGGTATCTATCCAGGTAAAAGATACTAAGTATACCTTTACCAATGAATCACTTACTAGATTAATAGAAGAGAAAGATACTTTTAAACTAGAACTAGCACAGGTAGAACGTAAATTCAAGAGTGCTAGGTTTGATGTGCGAGAGTTCTTTCAGGCTAGATATGAAACAGACCATCACGAAATTGTGGCTGAAGTAGATGATGTTAATAACCTGCTTGTAAATATAGGCAGTGAAGAGTTAACTAAGTCTTGGTCAGCAACAGTAAACATTTCAGTTACAGTTACAGGTCTAGAAGCACCTAATGCTGAAGCAGCAGAAGAAATCATCAAAGACAGTATTGATGTTAACTTTACCTCAGATGGTGATATATGGGTAGACGACATCTCAGTAGATTCGGTTCACCCTGAAGCCTAGTATGTGATATACTAATCTTGAGCAGCCCTGGTTTCGGCTATCTCCT
>Ga0315903_10005553_pt1 | contig 16410 bp, 9 predicted proteins | sample LakEriMetagenome_7_FD_203524 | JGI IMG/M metagenome (GOLD analysis project Ga0315903, IMG submission 203524) | Freshwater fungal communities from buoy surface, Lake Erie, Ohio, United States - Buoy 2 MA119 | ecosystem: Environmental > Aquatic > Freshwater > Lake | place: USA: Lake Erie, Ohio...
CAAACGATGACTATCTAATGATGGGTCTAAATCTGTTAGCTAGCAAAGCTCCTAACTTTGCTACTGCCTTTGGTGAAGCGGGTGTTGCAACCCTTGGTGCTAAGCGTGCGCGTGAGAAAGATGAGCGCGAAGAAGCTAAACTCAAGGGCTCCGAAGAGTTGCAAAAAGCACAAGCCAAGTATTACGGCGCATACGCTGGTGCTATTGAGCGCGGTGCCAAGGAAAAGAACGACGAGTTGGAAGCTGAGAAGTTGGTTCGACAGTACATGGGCGACTGGGAGAAGAACAACAAGATTGCAGCCCTCCAAGACCCAACAGCGCGTTTGCAAGAAGAAGCACGTATTCGTCAACAGATCTATGCAAGTCTTGGGCTTACACCTATAATGCCAAAACAGGCTGGCTCAGCCTCACAATCAGACCCCCTTGGCATTTTGAATAAAAGGTAAGCCATGAAAATCAGCGAGATCCGCCAAAAGTATCCTCAATACAAAGAACTGAGTGATTGGGAATTAGCGGATGCGCTGCATGACAAGTTCTACCCCGACATGGAGTTGGGGGACTTTTACGAACGTGTAGGACTTACTAAAACAGGCATAGGCGCGGCAGTTGGCAAAGGGATTGAGTCCCTGATCTCTTCTGGTCGTACCGCTGTTGGCGCACTCACCGGCTCTGCTGAAGAAGCTGCGCAAGCCGGTCTTAAACGTGGCGAAGATATTGGCGCGCGGTATGCTGACCAAGTTAGCCTTGAAAAAGTAAAGAAAGCCTACGAAAAAGACGGCGTTTTATCTGCTGCTGGCGAAGCTATCAGCCAAGTCCCTGCGGCTCTAGCCGAACAAGCCCCTAACCTTGCCGCTACTCTTGGTACTGCTCGTGCAGGCGCTGCGCTTGGTTCTTTTGCTGGCCCTGTAGGTACTGTTGTTGGCGGTCTTGCAGGCGCGGCTTTGCCATCACTAATCCAGCAGTTTGGCGGCAACATCGAGCGTCAAGCGCAAGAACAAAAGGGCCGTGGCGAAGCTCTTAAGATTGATACAGGAGCCGCCGGAGCCGCGGCCCTTCCTCAAGCTGCCTTGGATGTTGCTGGTAATCTGATCCCCTTGGGCGGTCGTTTAGTCAGCAAGCTGACAGGTATCCCAGAAAAAGCTTTCTTTGGCAAATCAGCCGCACAAGTTACTAAACTAGCAGATGAACGCTTACTGGCCACACTTGCCAAAGGTACAGCCACAGGTGCGCTTGCTGAGATTCCCACTGAAATTACCCAACAGATGTTGGAACGTGCACAGGCAGGGTTATCCCTAACTGATGCTTCGGCGCTTAAAGAATATGGCGAGACTGCCTACCAAGTTGGTTTGCTTGCGCCTATTGGTGCGGCTGGCCGTCTGTCCGAGCGTGCCGGTGCACGCGGCGAAGTCTACATGCAAAAGCAGGAAGAGGCTCGCAAACTGCGTGAGGAAGAAACGAAGAAGGCGGGAGAAGAAGCTACCAAGCTGGAAGCTTTTAAACAGACAGACGAGTACCTTGACGATATACAACAAAAGTACACAGACTACCAGAAGCAGTTTGATGAACTAAACGCAAAAGCTAAAGTCAAGACTGATGCTAATGACTTTGCCGGCATAGAGGCTAAGCGTGCGGCGCGTAAACAACTGGCGGAGTTCAAACAGTCTGAAGAGTTTAAGAGTGTAGTCACCGACTACACAGCCGCTTTGCCTCGCTTAAAAGCACGGGAGCAACAAAAAGTTGCTGACGAACAGCAACGTGTTGCAGGCATTGAGCAAGAAGCCGCCGCACTGCCACAAGATACTCAAGCGCAAGAATATTTTCAATCTTCGCAAGGCACGCTCCCCGGCTTTGAGCCAGTTGAGACAACCACCAAGATGCCAGAGGTGGACAAAGACGCGCAGTACGCCGATCTTAAAAACCAATACTACAACCTGACCCGTGCGCTTGAAGACCAACAGCAAAAGGAATCTGATGCCGCCGCTAAAGGTGACATTGCTGAACTTGAAAAGTTGCTTGGCCAACGCTCGGGCATGGAGACAGCGCGTAAACAAGCGGTTGATGAATTGGCGCTTGTCGGTGTTCCTATTGACCGCATGGCGGAAGCCAAGGCTATTAGCGAGAGACTAAGCAAAGCCAAAGATCAACTCAAAGCCATGGCTGGCCCCGGCTTTGATCCTGCCAAAGCACGCAAGCTGGTGGACAAGATCAAGACGTACGAAGAAGAAATGGCGCAGTACCCCGGAGTCCAACAAGACTTTGGGCTAAAGGCTACCAAAGAACAGCGCGTAGATACGCCTGAAGAGTTCCGCATAGGCAAGCAACGCTTGCAGGCTGATCGCATGGCTCCGTTGTTTGCCGGCCAAGAGCGTGGTGCTGCGGCGCAGTCTTTCATGGACGCTATCAAATCTTCGGATGAGTACAAGCGTCAAGCTAAAGTAAACCCAGAGATTGCCGCCCTGCTTCGCATGGCTGAGCCTAAAGACACATCTGCGGCTACCGGCACTGAAATTAAACGCATGGAAATGCAGGGCATGGAGCCTGCTCGCACAGATCAGTACTCCTTGTTCGATGAAGCCCCAGAAGTTCGTAGCGACATCCAGTCTGGCACAGGCGCACTAGCAACGAAATCCCGTTCAGCACTGATGGCTGAGTTGCAGATTGCTACTGCCGCTGGTAACCGCCAAGCCAAAGCTGACGCTATTGCCGCACTGCAAGACTTAAAAGCCAAAGAAATTGCCGCCAAAGAGAAAGCTGCCGCACCTACTGCAAGCGGTGTAAGTGGTGAGTTTGATACCGCCCCCGTTGCTGGAGCCCTTGCCGGTACTAAGATGCCTGCAGATGTAGCGCGTAAACAAGCCGTTGCCGATGCCCGTGAACTGTCCTACGCCAAGATGGTGACGCTTGTTAGCCAGTTTAATAAAGGCAGAGTTAAGCAAGACGAACTGGATACTGCGCGTAAACAAGTACTTGACAATCTTGTTGCTGACATTGAGCTTAACCGCGGCTCGTCTATGCCTGCCGCTGAACGCCTTGATATTGAGCGTGAAGCCAATATCCAGTTGCGTGACTTAATTACCCGCTTTGGCGACACGCGTGAGTTGACGGAAGTCAAGGGCGAGAAAGGCCAGACAAGCCTGATCCCTTCACAAACGCAGACAGGCGAGTTCCGTACCGAAGGCGGGCAAGGCCCAACAGTTGAAGGCCGCACAGAAGGCCGTAGGACATTTGGTAGCCCGTATGCTGCCGCCATGACCATCAAAGAAGGTCTGGATCAGATTCGCAACAAAGCAATCTCTGGAGAAAAAGGCACGGCTATCGAGCGCACATATACGCCCGAAGAAGCCTCTGTTGAAGCCTTACAAAAGGACATGGACAAAGCGTTTGCCGCGCCCAACCTGCCTGCTGAAGTCCTCACACTACTTAACCGTGTGGCTGACAACTTTGATGTGGTCAAGACCAACCCATCAGAGGGAACGGAAACAGCCCTGCCGCCCAGCGCCCGTGGCACAGTCCCAACAAAACTGGTGGACGACATCTCCTCATGGCTGCACCGCGCCATGGTCACAGGTAATAGTGATCCGGCAATGTCTGCGCGTGTTACTGAGCGCCTTGACCAGCTTGAGAAAGCTAAGATTTCTGAGACACAGCCAACAACGCGTGGCACAGAGACTGCCATCCAAGGCGAGTTAGACTTAGAAGGCAATAAACTCAAAGGTCGTATTTTTGAGTCTGCTCAAGCATTTGAAAACTATCTAGGCAGCGAAGCATTGCAAGGTTTGCGCTCATCCATGGGCATCGTTACCCAGACTGTTGCACGCCTGACACGCCAATTAGCTCCGCTAAAAGCACAAGCAGAGGGCTTGGCCAAGCAACTTAAAGCCGCCCAAGATCAGTACGATAAAGCCGTAGCCGTCAGGGGTGCCGATGTTGGCGCAGCCAACCAGATTTTGGAAGCTACTAAGCGCCGCTTGAGCCGTGTTGAGAAAGTCTTGGATGGCCAGTTGCGTCAGTTCCAGATTGATTATCTCAAAGCAAGCACTGCGTTTGAGTTCTCTGCACAGACATCTGAAGACATCGCTGACGCGGTTGAAGCCAACACAAAAACATTCAGCCAGCCTGAGTACGATGCACGTAAAGAATACGTGACGGCTAAACGTGACTTGCGTATACAAATGCGCAAGCGGTTGCCTGCTAAAGCCCATCCAAAGCTGGAGATGGATTCGTTCAGTAAAGGTTTGAGCGACTACTCTGAGCGCCGCAAAGAATACATCCGCCCTGCGGAAGAGCGTCTAGCCAAAGCAACAACTGCGTATCGTGCGCAGGTGGCGCGTAACCAACGCCAGTCACACATCGTAGCGTTCTTGGACAGGGACTTGTCTTTGCAGATGCAGCTTCAAAACGAAGCGGCTTTGATGGACGGCTTGGCCACTAACCTAGTTAACACCAAGATGGCCTTGGACGAAGCGTTTGAAACGCAAGATCGTAGCCGTATTGAGAAGGCACAGAAAGACATTGCCACAGCAGAGCAACTTAAAACAGAAGCCGCTGCTGAAAACGATACCAAGATCAAAGCGCTTACCGGCCAGATTGCTGACTTGTCAGACAGCTTGCGTAATATACAGCGCCAGATTCGCGGTGAAGAAGGTGCAGTAGCCGAGCAGCAGAATGTGCGTCTGGCCACTAAGGAAGAGACACAAGCTGACCGCGAAGCCCGTGATGCAGCAGTTCGCAAGAAAACGCAAGCACAGCGTGAGAGCTTGGAACTGATCCCCGGTGAAAAGATTTCTTTTGAGAAGCGCCGTCAACTCATTGAGTTCTTGGACGCATCGCCTGCAAATCTGGACGAACAAGACGCCATCATTAAAGATGAAGACTCTACAGCCAAGCAAAAGGCCGAGGCTCACTCAGAGATTACGCGCATCAACACGCGCATGGAAGAGCTTACCAAGCTGTTCTCCAACGAGCCAGAGATTGCACAAGCCGCTACTGCGGCCATCGACAAGCGCATCACCAAGCTACAGAAAACCATTGACGCTGTAACTGCACGAAGCCAAGAGAAGGGCATTGAGAAGAAGCTATACGACTCGCGTATTAAAGAGTTGAACAAATACAAGCAGGAGATGAAGAAGCTTCAAGCCAAGCGTTCAGCTAGGCGAGGTGTTGAGCGTACGCCTGTTGGCCCTAATATTTACGAAGAACCCATGGCGGTTCAAGGTCAGGCACGTACAGTTGTTGCCGCCCCTGCTCCTGAGTTGGAGCCCGTAGAACCCGGCGTTCGTCTTGCTCCTCGTAGGATTGGCCCCGTGGTCAAGGCAAACGTTACCGCTGGTAATGTGCGTACAGGTGACTTGACGACTGTAGATGAGCGCACACTTCCGCCTAACAGTCGCGTTAAGCAGTCTGGCACGACACGTCCTATGACTGGTTTGCAAGCTCAAAGACAGGCCAACAAAGACACTGCGCTCAAACGTGCAATGGATCGACTAACGTACTTGGAAGACCTGCAAACAAGAAACGATGACGCTCTTGCTGTGGCACAAGAAGCTGGGGACAAAGACCGTATTGCTAAACTGACAAGCAACACGACACGTATCAATGACAACATTGAGTTGGCAAACAACGAACTTGCCAAAGTAAACAAAGGCGTTGCCCGTATTGCTGAAATCTATCGCCCAGACACACTAAGCCAAGCAGCCGCTACAGCTTCGCAAGGCCCTGCGCTCAGAGACAAGGTGGACACGGAGCAGAGTGCTGCTGCCATCATGCAGAACATCTCTAAGACATCGACCAACCCAATCAATAAAGCGGTGGCTGAGCGTCTGAAGATGTTGTTAGGCAACACTCGCGTTTACTTGGAAAACAATCTAACTGACAACAACGGCAATGCTGTGTACGGCCAAGCCGCTGCTGACGGCTCGTTTATTGTTTTGGACAAAGAGTTTGGTTTAAATGAAGTGACCGCGTTGCACGAAGGTGTACACGCCGCTGTTGAGCGCGTCATGCGTATGCCTGAGAGCGAGCTATCTGCTGACCAGTTAGCCGCTAAACGTGAACTTCAAGCTTTGTTTGAAGCCGCCCAGAAGGACGGTAAGTTTACTAACGAGAACGCTTTGACAGACCTGAGTGAGTTTGTCTCTGAGGCTTTGTCTGACAATGTGTTCCAGCAAGAACTTTCACAGCGCAAGTGGACACTTCAAAACATGTGGGAAGGTTTGAAGCGCGGCATTATGAAGATGCTGGGCATCGATATGCCTACCAACATGATGGAAGCTACGCTGGCTGCAGCCGACCGCATTATGACCAAGGTGCCTCGTGCTACTCAAGCGGACATGACGTTGGATGCGCCAAGGCTAAACCGCCCACGCAACTCAGAGTTTGACGACATTGTTAACATTTCTAACAAGATTGTTGCCCGTCAGAAAACTTGGAGCGAAAGCATCAAGGTCAACGCCACAGGCTTGGCCATGGAGACCCAGTTGGTCGACCGCTTTGCAGGATTTGAGCGCCTGTCTAAGACGATGGATAAGCTCAAGGGCATCCAGATGATGTACTACTTGCGCATGTATGACCAGCGCATGAACTTTGTGGCGCAGTCTGCCGCTAATGGTGCGTTGCAAGTGGTTGAGAAAACCCGTGCCGATGGCCAGAAAGAGTACATCATTGAGAGCAAAGCAGGCGCCAGCTTGCGCGGTGTAGCCGAGATTCTCAAAGGCGCCGCAAGTGAAATGGGCAGCGTCGACAACGCCAGCCGTACGTTTACTACTTACATGGCGGCTCTGCGTGCTAAGCGTGTTGGCTTAGACAAACTGAACTTTAGCGGTACTGTGACGCAAGCGGAACTAGATCGTGTACTGGCAACAGTTGAAGGCAATAAGACCATCAAGGATGTCTTTGAGCGTGCCCGTGAAGAGTACAACACGTACAACAAAGGGCTTATTAACTTTGCTGTGGCCACTGGCGCTATGCGTAAAGCCGATGCTGAAATGTTGCTCAAGAGCAATGACTACATCCCGTTCTATCGTGAGCGCAACGGTGTTGTCGAACTGATGATTGGCGGAGAAAACCCCGTCCGTATTGGTAACATTAAAGAGCAGCCGTATTTAAAAGACTTGGTTGGCGGTGATGCTCCCATCATGGACTTCATGGTTAGCTCGGTGCAAAACACCAACATGTTGGTGGACATGGGCTTGCGTAACTTAGCCACAAAGAACGCTGTGTTTGAGTTAAAGAACATGGACATGGCCAAGATCACGGACAAGATGACTTCCGGCAACGACGTCGTTAAGTTTAAAGTTGACGGTGAAGACCGCTACGCCATGATTGATACCGATGCTGCCGGCGTTCCTGCTGACATCTTGGTCAAGGGCATGGAAGGTATCCCAACACAGATGCCGTTTATGCTGCGTGTTTTAGCGGCTCCAGCCACGTTGTTGCGCAAGGCTGTGACAGCAACGCCTTTGTATGCGGCTCGTCAGTTGTTCCGTGACTCCTTGGCGGCTCCCTTACTGTCTGGCGCTGACTTCTTCCCCGTTACTGGAGCGCTTAAAGAAATTGGAAGCGCAACCAAGAGCACGCTTGAGAGCCGAGGCATTACAGGTGGTCAGGTGTTTACTGGCGGCGCGGCAGATATTACCGACATCATGCGCCGCATTGCGTCTGGTAAGGGTAATTTTGCAGACCTCATGTCTAGGGCAGAAAACTTCTCCATGGAGGCCGATGCGTTGTCTCGCCGTGCGCAGTACAACAGCTACATCAAGCAAGGCTTGTCCGAGATGGAAGCCACATACATGGCGCTTGAGTCAATGAACTTTACCAAGCGCGGTGCTTCTCCTAGCATCCACATGGCCAACTCGTTGATCCCGTTCTTCAACGCACAGATTCAAGGTCTGAACGTGCTGTACAAAGCTATGTTTGGCAAGATGCCTTTCAATGAGCGCTTGAAGATTCAAGAGAAGCTGTTGACTCGGGGCTTGATGATTGCCGCTGGTACGATGGCGTACGCCGCCATGATGCAAGACGACGAGGCTTACAAAAACGCTACGCCAGATCAGAAGTACGGCAATTGGTTTGTACGCATCCCCGGTGTGTCTGAGCCTATCAAGCTCCCTATCCCGTTTGAGATTGGTTACATCTTCAAGGCATTGCCAGAGGCGCTGTACAACTCAATGGTCAACGAGCATGGCGGTGAGGAAGCCGTTAAAGCGTTCCGTCAAATCCTGATAAACACCATCCCCGGTGGTTCTTCCTACGGCATACCGCAAGGTATGAAGCCGTTGATCGAGGCAGGGCTTGGCCAGTCGTTTTACACAGGACGCGGCATCATGTCACCTCACGAAGAAAGGCTGTTGCCTGAAGCACAGTTCCGTGAGAACACTTCACAGGTTGCTAAGACTGTCGGCGCTGCTGCGGGTGTCTCGCCTATCGTCCTTGAGCAGTTGGTGCAGGGTTACACAGGCACGCTAGGGATAGCCCTCTTGCAAGCGGTCAGCATGCCTTTTGGCAAGTCAGACTCGCCAGAGAAAGCGTTTAAGCGTTTGTCGGAAATGCCATTGGTGGGCGGTGCGTTCCAGCCAAACGATGCTGGCGGCATCATCAACCGCGCATACGACAGGATGCAGGAGTTCTCCAAAGTTAAAGCCACCGTGGACGATTTGCTTGAAAGAGGAGAGAAGTCCAAGGCGATGGAACTCATTGACTCTAAAGCCAAGCAGTACGAGGCAGGTGAGATTGCTCACGACTTCACAACTACGATGGCCGAGATGTCACAGTACGAGAGAGCCATCCGCGCTTCTAACTTGGACGGCGAACAGAAACGTGAGCGCTTGGATGACATCCGCAAGATCAAGATCAGGTACGCGGAGACGATGCGCGGGGCAGTCGATAAAATAATACCCCCGTAAAGCCTTGATAGATGCCCGTCTTAGCACGGGCGTCCAGAACTCTACTGAGGGTAGCTCTCTTCAAGCCAAGTTCACGCACAGGGTCGGTGTCAAGGCAGGGGATAAAGAACCCCTGCCCTTTTTCAATCTTCGTCCACGGGAACTGGATTAAGGATAGTTTCATCGACTTCGTCCATCTTACGTCTGACGCGCATCACAGTAACACGCATCGGTGGCCCCTTGGTCTTGGCGGTCATATTCTTCTTTAAGAACTCAACAGTAAACGTATCCTCAAGCTGGCGCTTAAATGAAGCGTAACCGAAACTCGTAGAGGCGCAATAAGATTTAAGCAACTGCTCCTCAATAAAGTAGTCCACGTAGCCCTTGGTCATGCCGTGCTCCACACGCCCTAGAATCTTGTTGCGGGTAATTGACTGGTCAATGGTCTGGCCGTTACCCAACTCAGCCATCAAGCCGCCTTCGCTTGGGCGCACTACGATGAAACTGCCGTAACTCTCACGAGTGTAGGCGTTTAGTATGTCTTCTGCGTTACGCACGCTGTTCTTCATACTGGCACGCATGGTGGCCACAACCTTCTTAAAGGCGTTCAAGACAGGGCGCAGGGGGATCTCGACAATGCCTGCGGCCTTGAAAGCATTACGTGCATGCACTGCGGTTCCGATACCCGCCATCCAAAAGCGCTCATCATTGGTTGCGTTGAACTCTGTGTACATGGCTGTCACCGCTTCGCGCACAGATGTAGGGAACTCGTCCACATTGTTGACCATGTACTCAGCCAGTTTGTAACCCGCTACGCCATAGTTGTGCTGCAAAGACTTGATGATCTCAATCTCATGGGGCTCCCATGACAACTCTTCCTCAAAAGTAAACTCAAGCAAGCGGCGAAGCTCGCCCTCAGATGAGTGGTCACGGCCTCCGGTCAAGTAGTCCACAACGTGCGTGTTAGATGACATCAGGCACACAGTCATCCATGTCGAAAGGTTCAGGCGCTCTTTGTTGGAGCCGGACTCCATACGCTCCTTGCCCCGACCCTCGGTCATGTCCAAGAGAAACTCAGGCAACCACTCGGGGGCGGCTCTGTTCTTGGCGGTGATCTCATCCGTGATAAGTGGATGACTGTTGAGCAAACCCAAGCGCTGTTGCATGGCCACAGGAGAAGTGCTCTTGCCTGTGCGGTAGTGGGTTGGGTGTCCCCAGACTGATGCGGCGGCTTCGAGAGACAAAGTTTTACCCGTCCCCGACTCCGTGGATGCGCAATGATAGGTCATCCCGTAGATGCCTGTAAAGCGCATGAATGGTGCGCCAGCACCGGCAAGGATCACAGCAATGTGCCCCCACATCTTCTTGGCAATCAACAGATTTATAAAGTCACGCCATGCTTCCATTGTGCCCTTGGGCTCGGTGTTGACGGTGATGTTCTCCAGACCCGGCATTGGAACCTTGACTGGCGGTTTGCCTTTACTGAAGATGCGCCCTGCATACACGTACGTGTTGTCAGTCTGCCAGCCGTAGCTGTCAGGCACCTTGATGGCAGGTTTGTTTGTACTAGCTTCTTCCACACATGCCCTTATGTATTCAGATAAATTTTTATCATTGCCTGCACCAAATGCGGCTACGATGTTTTGACTAGCCAGTGATTTAACTGTCTCGTCCTTGCTGACGATAGCCTTCTGAGGCATCGTGATGTTCACTGCGCCATCAGGTTTGAGCGCAATCATGTGCACAGTGTGGTCGTTGTTGCTATTGAGAATGTCGACTACGAATAACTCGTACGGCAAGAGCATGACTTGCTTCTTAGACTTATTGCCTTCTTCGTCTTCTACTGTGCGCTCCATGAACGTGCCGCCGTTGGCTCCATAAGAGTACCCGCGTGGCGGTGTTGGGCGCATGACCTTGATGGTTTCTTTCTCGGTGACTGTGCTTTCACTTGAAAGTTTTACCTCAATTTCTTTCTCCTCCACCTCGACAGCCAACTCACGACCTAGGATCAGTGGGTTGGTGATCTTGCCCCAGTGCGTACACGTTGGGCAGATGCCGGGGTTCTCGCTGTCCATCTTGATGCAGGGGTAGGGGCCTTTGATGCTCTGAAGCTTTTGGTTCATGCGCTCAGGCTCGTACGGGTGCATCTTGCTCAGCCACACCGCCGCCTTGTTGCCATCCTCACAGACCTTTGTCCATGACAGGAGTCCTCTCCAGATCGGCTCCATGCCTTCTTCCTGCGCATGCTCAACGTAGTTGGCCAACTGGCCGCAACCCCGAGCGTTTTGCGTGGCCAGCCAAATTGGTTTGAACTTGGTCACACTGTTTTCAAAGAGCTTGACACTGGTTGCGGATACAGGAGTGGCAGCAGACGGACGGGCTCCGGGAAGGTTCAGGGAAGGTGTAGCTTGCGCCTCATACACAGAGCCAACAAGCTTGTCCCTGACTAGCTCGGCTAGTATGTCGAAGCTGAACGTATCACCTTGAGTCAGTAGGCGCACGGCGCGCGGCGTCGCGTACTTCTTCTTGAAGTTGGTGGTCTCAGGCACACGCAAGACTCGGGCGGCATCAGCCGTCACAGTCATGTCAATTGCCAAGCCTTCCTGTTTGCACAGGCGCTTGAAGTTCTCGGCCACAGGCTTCCAAGACTCGATAGGTACGGCCTCAGTCAGTGGCCAGTAGCAGTGCAAGCCGCCACCAGACGCCACTACATAGGGCGTGCCTAGGGTATCTAGCCCCGTCTTATCCAAGAACGCGTGAAGCGCAAGCGCGGCATCTTTCTTTGAGACGTAGCCATCCATGTCAATGAACAGGGACTTCACGTATCTAGCGTTCACGGCCAGACGATTGTCCTCGTCACCGAAGGTAGCCAAGGCAAAGTAAATGTCAAACTTGCTGTCGTGCCAACGTTTGATTGGCGCTGTGGTTTCTTCCAGAGTATGCACAAAGGCATGCTCCTTCTTTGTGAGTTCTGCTACGCAGTACCGACCAAATTCTGGCGGCGGCAGAACAACCGCTAAAAACTCAAGCGGAGTCATTGAAGTCCTTGGTGGGGTTACAGGAACAGTTCTAGCTGTCGAGCGTCTTTAAGTTGGGCATCATCAAGAGGAGCCATAACCGTCAAACGGCGTAGCACTTCCAGTTGCCAATCTTTGGGCATTCCTGTATCAAGTTCAATGAGTTCGGCGCTAAAGCGGATTAGCTCTTGCGTTGTGAGGGATCGAGGTTGTATTCCGTACATATTTTTCTCCATGCCTCATCTGCTGTGCGTGAGGTCTTCATTATGTGAGTTAAGAATTCGACGCGGTCACGATAGGCCACAAACACTTCTGTGCCTGTAAACCAGTTGTAGACAGTCTGTCGAGAGACGCCAAGCGCATAGGCAATCTTCGTGACTGGGAAGTCAAGATGGATCGCCCAACGCCCAAGCTGGTTGCCCAGAGACTTGGGTGTCTTCGCTACTTCGTCAATGATTTTTTGTGAGTAAGCCATAGTGGTATAGGTGGGGGTACTAGTTGGTGACTATTTGCTACGCTCAACGGATTTGCTAGCTAGACGTACCGTTTATATACGCAGTTACTCAGGGTTGACGTTTACCCCATGGCTTCACCAATTTTCCCCCCGATTTAGTTACTCATCGTCCCAATCAGCAACGATGTCGGCCAGCTTGTTCTTCTTAGCTGGTACGGATTCAACCTTGGCCGCGGCTTTGCGCACTTCGGGTTCTTCTTCAGCCTCGACCTCAACGGCCTTGGCTTTCTTGGGCTTGGCGGCTTTGACTTCAGCCATAGCTTCTGCTTCGTCTTCGTCGAGCATCGCACCCATGGGGCGCTTGCCTTCGATAGCCAAGGGTGCAGGGGCTACAACGCCATCAGCAGAGGCAGGGGTAACAGCCACGGCCTTCTCAGCGTCCTTGGATTTGGACTGCTCAACAGCAGACTCGTACTCGGCATCAGTCAACCAACGCATTGGGCTGAAGAACAACTTGGGAGACTCGGCCTTGGTGTCAAACTTCATGCGCGTCACGATGGCGTCCAAGTTAACGGGAGGAGTCTGAGCCGCCATGTAGCGGGCGTATGCCTGCAATGGGCGCTTGTCGCCGTCTTCCTTGCCAAAGATGGACGTAGCTGGCAGGGTGACCTGCAAGACATCACCATCAGGGTTGTTAGCCAGCACCACAGCCAAGCGCTGTTGGTAGCGGCAGGCACGGCTTTGACCATTGCCAGACCCAGCGATGTTTTGTGGGCATGTTGTACAGCTTGACGACTGCTTGTTCTTCACGCCTGCATCGGGCTTCTCACCATCAGCAGATGTGCAGTCAGGGGCGGCTGCAGCCGCGTCTTTGTCGTAGCCACCAGCGTAGAAGATACGGCTGACCTTGGGTGCCGCTTTCACGATGATGACATCCAAGTGGCGGTCTTCAATCGATGCGATCTCCTTGCCGCTTGCAAGCAGGCGGAACACACCACCCTTGATGGAGACGCGCTTCATGCCGCTACCGGCATTCACGTTACCGGCCAAGGCTAGAGTAGTTGCTGAGAGTTCTGCGTTCTTAGCGAAAGCAGGAACGTTTGAGGGATTGAACATTGCAATATTGCTCATTTTGTTTTCCATTTAAGTTGGTTTGCGTACAGAGATGTCGAACTCAGATGTTGAATTCAGACCGGGCGGTACGACCCCGGGGTTTTCTTCTAAGAACTGCGCCATGTTGAGTTGCGCAATGCGCTTCTCAAGCAGGTCAATGGCCTCGTGCTCGATCATAAATTTCTTGAACGAGTCCCAGTCTTGTGTGGTATAGCGAGTTTTCACAGACATGACTGCCGTGCCCTCGGTGGTGCGAACAGATGTGACGCCCATGGCCTTCATCTGCTCTTTGATCGCGTTCTTGATCTCGTCCTGTTGGCCTTTAAGTACTTCCGCTTGGGTGTCGTACGCTTGGGTCAGTTCGGTCATACGCGTGCGTAGCTTGCGGTATATTTTCACAAGCCTATCTAACGGTATCGCTTCTTCTTCCATTACTTCTCCTGTTATTTTGTTGTCTAAGGTTGGACAGTTTACACAGATTTTTATACGTTACAAGCCCCTTTCAAGATTTAATTTCGGTTTCGAACATGTCGGTCAGTAGTAAGTTATCGCTTACTTTTCCTTCCAACGCTTTAAACATCTTCTTCTCAATCGGGCTACCCTGAATGTGAATCACGGTAACTTTGTCTGAGTCTTGCCCCTTGCGGTCAGCACGCGCACAGCACTGGATGTACTGCTCAACGCTCATCAACGGGCCATAGAACACCACAGTGTCAGCGGCAGTCAGCGTGATGCCGTGGGCAGAAGCCGCAGGCTGCATGACCAACACCCGAGGGTTCGGCTCGTTCTGAAAGCGGCTGATAGTTTGCCCGCGTTTGCTTGGTGTGATGTCTCCGTGAATGCACTCATTGACAATGCCCTTCTTGGTGAGGTAGTTGTGTATGGTGTCGATGGTGCTTCGGAACAACGCGAAGATGATGACCTTGCGATCTGTCTCGTCCAGTATCTCCTCAAGCACAGCAAGGCGAGGCGCTGAGTCAAACTCCACCACTTCCTTGTCGTCTGTGTAGGCCGCGCCACAACTGATCTGCAAGAGCTTACTCACACCAGCGGCGGCATTGACTGCCGTGATGGTCTCGCCTGCGGCCTGCACTAGCATGCGGTCTTTGAGCATGGTGTAGTACTTGGCTTGTTGAGGAGTGAGCGCGATCTCACGCGTCATGGTAATCACTGGCGGCAAGTCAAGGCACTGCGCTTTGGTGTAGCGTATCGCTGGCTGTAGAGCCTCGTGTACTTTCTCCTTGGCATCGAGCTTGGGCGCCCACTTAAACGTGGTGATCTTGTTCATCACTTGATCTCGCCACGCTGTGTAGAACTTGGGCACGCCCTCGGGGTTGACTAATTTTGCCAAGCCGTACGCATCCACAGGCGACTGCGATGCAGGCGTACCAGTCATCATCCACAGGTAAGTGTTGGGAGTCAGGATCGAGTTGAGTGATTTCCATCTGCGGGTAGTAGGCGTCTTGTATGCGTTGGCTTCATCCACAATCACAAGGTCAAAGCGGCCATCGTTCTTTACCTCATCAGCGATCAAGTTAAGACCTTCGTAATTCGTGATTACAATTTCGTAATCTCGCTGGATCATCTCGATGCGGCGACTAGCCTGCGCATGGTGCGCGATAACGGCAGAGCGATGAATGACACTGTTATTGATGTCGCCCATCCATGCGCTGTGCATGATCGACAGGGGGCACAGGATGAGAATCCTACGCACCTTCTTGAGCTTCATCAGGTAGTCAGCCGCCCACAACGCGGACAGCGTCTTGCCAGTGCCGGGCTCAGAGAACACGAAGGCTCTCCTGTACAGCGTGAGGAACGCTGCCGTCTCGATCTGGTGAGCCATGGGCTTGTAACGCCCCGGCCAGTCATAGCGCCTAGTGATAGGCGAGGGTACATCTTTGACACCTAGGTTACGCAACACCCGCGCTTCGTCAAGACCCCAGTAAACAGCAACATCGTAGCCTCCGTCTGCACGGGGCGTTGTCATGCTCTTTGGGATGATTGAGTACTTGTGCGGGTTCCTTGTGCGTAAGATAAGTGCTTTGTCTTCTACGATTTCCATTGCTTCTCCAAGCTATTATTTTCCGTTGTCGCTCTGGTTGGCGCTCTTACTACGGAGGCGGGTATTACCGGCCACTGACTTGCCCCCTGCACGCAGGGGTTTGATGTGATCGATGTCCTTGCCTGCACGATCAACACCCTTCTTGTCATAGGCACGCCGTGCTTTCTGACGCTCGACTTGATCGGCTGTCTCGCCTGTTTTCTTTTGAAGTTTGTAGGCGTGTTTGTAGTCACGCTTGCCGTTGGTCTGTGTCATCATTGCTCCTAGTGTTTAGGGTTGAACTCGCATCCGGTGACCTGACACCATCCGCAAAGTGGGGTTTGATTGGGGTTCCATACGTTGTTCTCAAAGCATGCTTCGAGCCGTGCAGTACGCTCACGATACTTCCACCAGAAGGCTTCAGATTGATCTCGTGTCATCTGCATCTTGACCATATCATTTTTAACAATGAACAGCAACGCAGAGTTGACCTTACGGATGTGAGGAAAGTGAGCAAAAACCATAAGCGACATCAGCACAAGCTGATCCCTGTCGGGGTACTTGTTGTTGCCAGTTTTCCAGTCCCCCACCCACGCCGTAAGGTTCTCATCATCAATGACCAGGATGTCGGCAATACCCCTAACCCATACGTCTGGTGCCTTCCAGTTGGTAGGGCGTAAGTCCACAGTCAGCGCCATCTCGTACTCAGCAAGAGCCCGTCCGGGCTTACCTAGCATGGCGTCCACCACAGGCTGGAACTGCGCATACTCAGGTGGTATCGGCTTCTTGTCCCTGATGTAGTCTTCGATAGCCTTATGCACCTGATTGCCGTAGCGTGTGGCTTCAGTCTCTTGGAAGGGGTACTTCTTTAAGACCTTGACCTCGTGATACCTGCGTTGGCAGCCC
>Ga0315903_10005555_pt1 | contig 16406 bp, 26 predicted proteins | sample LakEriMetagenome_7_FD_203524 | JGI IMG/M metagenome (GOLD analysis project Ga0315903, IMG submission 203524) | Freshwater fungal communities from buoy surface, Lake Erie, Ohio, United States - Buoy 2 MA119 | ecosystem: Environmental > Aquatic > Freshwater > Lake | place: USA: Lake Erie, Ohio...
AACAGCATATACCCAAAAGAGGGGCTGTAGTGCAGGTTTGAATTTTTGTGCTTTTAATTTCATTTTGTACTTGTTTAGACCTTTATACTATTTAATCCCCTCCTTCGGGTATATGCGAACCGTTATAGGCAATAGGGCAGACGTTCTTTGTTTCAACATTTGTGGAAGAAAAAAAAGAAAAAATGCCCACCGCACTTTAGAACAATTTTGTTTGTGCTGTTTCATATTCAATTCGTTTGTTTGCTAATTCGTAATACTTCTTTGATAGTTCAGCACCTAAATACTTTCTGTTTTCTCTTATGGCTGCTATTGCAGTCGTTCCGCTTCCCATATAAGGATCAAATATCAATTCAGCATCAGGAAAGCAAATAATAAACCTTTGAGCCAATTTTACAGGAAAAGCCCTTTTGTGTTCTTTGTCTGTTCCTTCGGCTGTATCTTTTATTAAATCGTGTTGGTTAATGGCGTTTATAAAATTGGTATCTGTTCCTTTTGATAACCAATAAATTCTTTCAGTCATTGGATAAAATCTACATTTATCAAAGTTTTGACTTCTATTAAACCAAACTACTTCTTGCTTTAAAGTCCAATTAGTTTTCAAAAGCCACTCATAAGGCGTTATTTGCTTTCCATTCTTAATTCTATTCTTGTGGTTATACATTAAACTTCCACCTTGTTTTGTTGCTCTATAAATCTCATTCAGTACCTTTATTTGTTGGCTCTGATATTCTTCTTCGGGCATATCGTCAATGTATTCATCATAGGCTTCAAAAACGTTATTACCAGTATGGTGCTTCACTCCTAAATTGTAAGGTGGTGATGTAATCGTTAAGTCAATAGTTTCATCTTCCACTTGTTTAAGCAGTTCCAAACAATCAATATTTTTTATTCCCTCGCTTCGCATTTTTTCTTTTTTTCTTTAGTGCTTCGATTAAACATTCTGCTAAAAATCCCTACTGCCTATAACAGCACCTATACGCAATTTTCAAACCGCACAAGCCGACACACAACTGCGTATAGCTGCCAAACGTTACCTGCCATTTACCAGCGACAGCAACTCCTTTAAAACTTCGGTGCTTAATTTTGAGTAATCAGTATCTTTCAACTTTTTGACAGCTTGTTGCTTCCAAAGTTGTTCTTGAAGTTTGGGAGTTTCTAAATAAAAACTTGCACTTGACCATCTATCTGTATTCCCAAGTTTTCTCGCAGTTCCATAACTCGAAACTTCAATCCCAAACTTATAAGTGCCACCTTTTGCGATTGCTTGTGTTTTAGTTACCCTTTCAATCGTAATTACTTCTGTAATTTCATTGTAATTAGTTCGATAAAGTTTTGCCCCGACAAATAAAACGGCAGGTAACACTTTACCGCAAGTGGGGTTTTCGTTTTTCAAATCAACATTTTCCATATTATGAACTTTTGTATTTCAATTAAACATTAGTGGTACAATGCCCCACCTTCGGCAATACTTTTTCGTTAGCGGTAAGCATCGAGAATGTCCTTTGCATCTTTTAATGGAGTTAAAGAATGTCCTCTTGCTTTTTCACAAAGCCACTTTACGGCTTCTAACCTATTTTCTTCTTGAAGTGCGATAGCAAATTCAAGGTCATCTTTTTGCAACCAAGAATGCCTACCGCTAACTTCAAATAAACGCAAAACTTGGTCTGCGAATACATTAGGCGGTAAGTCATCTATCAAGGCTTGGATGTACATTTCTTCTATTTTCTCTTTCATCGTTCTGCGTTTATTTGTAAAATTTTATACTAAATAATCCGCAGCCGTTAGGCGAAACCCTAAACCGACCACTCCTCCAAGTTGAACACTAAGAAAAGTTCGCCATTATCCCAACCAGCAGTAAATCCAGCAGTTGAAATTTGTTTGTTTTCATCGTAAGCCTCTTTTAAAAGACGGTATGCTCTATTTTTTAGAGTATTAATATCTGGAACTCCTTTTCGTTCTTGACCTGATTCATCTTTACCAAATGACCAACACCAATTAAGTGCTGTCATAGCTTTATGAACTTTATCAAACTTAAAATTTTCTCCAAAATCTTTTACATAAAAATCAAAAGACTTTTTGCCGTCTTTGAAAGCTTTGTAGCCTTCATCAATAAGTTGTTGTTCTGTCATTGTGTTATTATTTTAAATTGTTACTAAGTGCTTTTAAGTCGGCAACTTCGCCAACCGTCAAACGGCTATTTGCGCCTTCGTTTATCTGCATCACGTTAGCGGTAATACTACGACTGTTCCTCAAACAAATCTTCTTCCCTATCGCCATCTAACCACATTTCCGCTTCTTCTGCACCACGATAAACCTCATTTTGTGCATCCATTTCTTCAAAATCACCTTCATCAATATCCGACAATTCACTACTGCCATCAATTATTGATATTTGTGCATCAATTAATTCGTGGTTAGGTGTTCCAAACCCTGAATATTTGGGCAACCAAGTTTTCATTTTTTCTAACCCTTCAATTTGTCTTTTAATTTCTTCTTGTGTACGCATTTTATTTGTTTTTTTGTCGCTTTCTTTGTGTTTAAATATATGTGCCATTTTGTTTAAGTTTGTGAGAAGCACTGCACCTAACAAGGTATTGCCAAAAGCAGGGCATTCTCGGTTAATGCTTTTTTACACCACGTTGATAAAAATAATAAGCACTATTGCCATACGTTCTATCAATGTTTTCTGAAAATATTGTATCTTTTATTATTTTTATTTTTGGTGGACTTTTTAAATCGTATGGAACAATAAAATCAGCATTATGCCAACGAATTAAATTATTTGGTTGTAAGCAAAAGTTGCCATCATGTAGTGCTATAAAGTGAAAGCACTTGCTATCTAAACTATTTGAATGACCTACGTTTATATCGTTGCAATCGCCCTCATAATCATCTAAAGTAAAAATATAATTACCTTTTCTCCATTTATTATCTCTACAATATACATCTACCATTTTATTTTCTAAAAATTTAAAACAAGTTGTTGTTATTGCATTACTTTGAGCATCCCAACTCTCTAGCATTTGAAGTCTTATTTCTTCATTTTTAGACAGCCTTGAATATTTTAGTTTATGGCAAAAATAATTAATTGATACATTCCAAAATACCGCACCATTTGAACCTTGGAAATGAAATAGCAAAGGATAATTTAACATTGATTTGCACCCAAATATATAACCTTCTATTTCTTTACCAATTCCTGTAAATTCTTTTCTTATATAGCATTTTATATAAGGTGTATTTGCGTTTAGTTGTGCCATTTTATCGGAATTTATTAGATATTATCTGCCATTTCTATTTTAAGTTCTGTTCCTCGCTCCATCTCGCTGCAAAAAATTATTCCTCCTTCATTTTTAATTGAATTAGCCAACTCGTTAATATAAGAAATTGTATCTGAACCATATGTAGCTAAATCGTCAATAAATATAAATCTTGAACCACTTTTGCGAATAATTTTAATCATTGTCATAATATATTCACTACCAGATAATGTCCGCAAATTTACATTATTTAAGTAGATTCCGACATCATTTCCTACTAACTCACCATCTTCGTATTCGGCATCGGTTACAATTTCTAAACCTTCAATTTTAGGTATGTATTCGGCTTTTACTTCACGAATAGCTTTTACCATTTCTTTGATTTGAGAATCAATGTTTGCATACCTATATTCTTGTTCGTTCCATGCTTCAAGATTATTTTTTAAGTCTTCAAAATTTTTTATTTTGATTGCGTTTTCATTTGCGGATGAAGCCAATGTCATTGCATCAGCATATTTCTTTTCTATTGATTTATTTTTTTCAATAAATTCTTCGCCTTTAACAAGACGTTCTTCTACTGAAAATAATTCATCATTTTTAATGTAAAGTTTTATTTGTAGTTCGTTTATTTGTTTTTCAATATCAGATATTTCATTTTGAAGTTTTAATTTATCGGTATTTTTAAGTAAATCTAGTGCAGTTTTTGCTTGTTGAAATTTAGTGTACTCTGTGGCAATTTTAGATACGTCATTTTTGTCGTCTTTTTTCTTCAATGTAGTAACTTCTTTTTCTAGTGCTTCGCCACGCTCTTGATATTCTTTATAAAGCGGATTGCTTTCTGTGAGAGTTTTGTATTGGGAAACTAATTTACCAATAGAAGGTCTAGTATCTTTTTTTAGTTCTTCAATCTTTTTAGTAAGTACAATTATTGTTTGTTTTTCTTCTTTAGGCATAGGAAATAATTCAGATACCCACTCAACTTGTTTTTCGGATTTATCATATCTAAAATCCTGGCGCACAATACATTTTTTAAAAATTCGATTCAATAAGTCTTTTGGGCTTGATTCATTAACATATTTATCAGCTGTTGTTCCATCGCTTTCACGACAACTTTTTACTATAATTTTATCGCCTTTAGCAATTGCTTTGTATTTTACCTCATTATGCTCAAAAAGCATTTCTTCATCAATAGGATTTTTGCCATTAAATAATTCTTTAATGTTTACATCAAAAGAATAACCCATTAGCCATAATATAGCTTCTAATGATGATGATTTACCTGTACCTTGGTCGCCATCAAATTTTACAATATTGTCTTCTCCATTAAAGTCAATAATTACAGGTGAGTTTTCGCTAATTCCTTTAAATGAATTAATAGTGATGTTTTTTAGTGTCGTGTTAGCCATTTTTAAAATTTTAATTGTTTAGATGCAATATTAAACCACAAAATTCAAAAAAACAAAAATTTTTACAAATATTTTTTCTTTTTTTTTTACAATTATTTTGTTTATTAAAGATTATATTTTACGTTTGCATAAAATAATTAATAATTATGTCAAATCAAAAAAAGTATTATTTATCGTTTCAGCCAGATGTTAAAAAAGCTATATTATCTGATGCTGTATTACTTACTGAATTAGCTGATAACATTGAAACAAACATTCTTGCATTAGGCACTATGTTTAAGCGAAATTCACAATCTTTAATGCATATATCTTTGCTAAAGATAATTTCCAAGAAATTAAAGATAGATATTAAGGACTTAACATGCAAGGCTACAAAATAATAAAATGGATTTTCAACCTAAGAAAAAAGATAAGCTATCGGTAAATCAAAATGCCGAAATGCAGAAACAAAAACAAGCTAAATTTATTGGTAGTGTAAATTTACATAAAGGACAAAAATGTTTTGAGTTAAATACTAGAACAGGTATAATAGAGTTGGCACAATATGATAAGCAAACAATAAGCTATCCTATTAGTGGGAAAGTTGCTAGTGTACATAGAAAATTAATTGCAGATAGCGAGTGTATTTATGTTGTTGCTATTAACTTAAAAAATGCTAAAAAAAAGTTTCAAGTTATTATCAATAATACCTTAAAAGACCAAACAAAAACGGCATCAGTAGATTGCTTAGTTTGTGGTGCAAAAAAATCAGTTGATATTGATTCAATTGTAAAGGAGCAGGTATTAACAGCAAGTATTACAATGTGTAGTGCTTGTAATCATTCACCAAAAATATCAGATTATATTAAATAATGAAAGATAAAAAATTCATAGTAATAGATGCAGAATATACCACTTTGAAAAAAGGTCAAATTGTTAAACTTTTAAACACATACTCAATGGTATTTGGGAGTCTTTTTTACAAAGTTGTTACACTCGATGGATTAGAGCAATATATTTTAAAAAAGGCACTTATACCTTATGATAGATTCCCTTGTAGTGATGCAATAGATAATTCGCAATAAAAAATAAAACAAAAAAAATGGAAAAAAAACAAAGTATTGATATAAAAGAATTTGTAAAAAGTACACCTAAACAAAATATTTGCTCACAATCTTTATGGGATAAAAAAATAAAAACGACTAAAAAATGGAAAAAATAATAGACATAGAAGCATTATCTAAAATGCCAATTACAGCCGAATTTACTAAATTAATTTTTGGTATAGATGTTGATACTACGAAAGTTAGAAAAGAAAAAGGCGAAAAAGTACTCACTTTTAAATATACTGACTTCTGGAGTGGTCATTATTATTTTTTGATTGGTTCAGATGGCTCTATTGGAAGGCAAGTAATTAATGGTGATAAAAGAATAGATGCAGATATAATCCCAAGAACTTTCCAAATAGTAAGATACATAGATAACTACCTGAACTCATTAAAAACTACTGATATAAATTTTGGCATTATGATGCCTTTAGATATTGTAAGAAATTTAGATGGTTCACCAAGAGTGCCGAGACCTGAAAGAATTGATGATATTTTAGCCTGTGATAAGGTTGAATTTTTAAGTGATAAGACAGCATTTATATACACAAGAACTTTAAAAGTTTTGTGTGGTGATTTACTAATAAATGATAAATACACATTATCAATAATCATTGTTGACAAAGTTAACAATAGGGTTAAAATATCAAACAATAATGCAACTGAATTAAAAATTAATAGAGGTGATGAATTTAAAATAATTAGAAACGCAGAATAAACGACTAAAAAAATGGCTAAAAAACAACAACTACAATACCTACCATTCGTAGATATATTCGATTCAGCATTAGCTAAAGAGCAATCAAGAAAATTAGAACCTCGTGATTATCTTTATGCCAGCGAAATAGGAAATTCTATGTTTGATACATATTTATCAATGAAATCTGTACCATATTCTAATGTTCCAAATGAGATAGCGATTAGGAAGTTTAAGATTGGTGCTTTGATTGAAGATTTTTTTAAGATAGTTTTATTCGAGGTTGGGTTACTTAAAAAGCAAGAAGAACGAGTATATTCTAACTTTAATTTTGGGCTAAAAGTTAGTGGACGTTTAGACGTAACTTATGGAGGTAAATTCAACATTAATGACATCAATGATATTTTAGAAAAATTTAATTTCTTATCATTCATAGGATTGCTTTCTGATGCTATTAAAGAATTTGCGAAACTTAACCCAAACAATACTTATGAAGATTGCGGATTAGAAATAAAGTCATGTAGCGAGCATATTTTCAATGCAATCGAACTTTCAAACGAACCACTACCACACCATAAATTACAAGCATTCCATTATGCTAAATGGACTAATATGCCATTCCAAATCGTTTATTTCGATAAAAATAATGCAAGGATGAAGTCGTTTTGGGTAACAGGTAAAGAAAAAGATATTTTAAAAACATATACAGAATGGATTGTAAAAATGACATACTACTATGAGAATAATATAATCCCACCAAAAGAACCTAATATGGTGCTTAATAAAAGGTTCTCAAAGAATTGGAAGGTAGAATACTCAAAGTACCTTACAAGTCATTACGGCTTCGCAACAAAGCAAGAATTTAGAGATGCTATAACTTCAAGATGTGGTCGTTGGAATAGAGTTTTAATCAAAGTTGAAAAAAACGAAAACCTAACAGACGACAATAAAAAAGCAATCCAAGAAATGAGAGATTCTGGCTACAATGTAGAAATACTAAAAACAAATGAAGTAGTAGATGTGGAAGCAGAAATAATTGTAGAATCTAAGGCATCAGAAAGTAAACTTGAAAAACTAAACAAATTTTTAAATAATAAATAAAATGGCAAAAATTTCAATAATAAATAAGTTTGGGATAACCCCAAATGCATTACTGAACAGAAATGATATTAGTCTAAAGGCAAAAGGTCTTTACTCATACATTCAATCTAAACCTGAAAATTGGAGTTTTTCAGTTCAAAAAATGTCTTCTCAATTAAAAGAAGGTATTGATGCAATCAAGGTAGCAGTTAAGGAACTTGAAGATAATGGGTATTTAGTACGAAAAAAGAATCAAAATGATAGCGGATTTTTTGATATGGAATATTATTTATTTGAAACACCATACAATACTCATGTAAGTACGGAAAATTTAATAGATTCTTTTGAAAAAAACTATTTATTGGAAAATCCAATAGAAGGAAAATCCACTAGTGGAAAATCCTTTAGTGGAAAATCCACTAGTGGAAAATCCACCAACTTAGTAAAAAAGAATATAGTAAAAAAGAATATAGTAAAAAAGAGTATTGAATTACCTTGTCAAAAAATTGAAAAAATTGAAAAATTCAGTTTATCAAATGATATTTTGACATTTTTCAATGAGCATTGTAAGAAGCACTCTAAACTCAATGGAAGTAACTTAAAGTTTCTACAAGCTAGAATTAAAGATGGAATTACATTAGAGGATGCGGTAAAGGTGATTAAATTAAAAAAATGGGAATGGGAAAATACTGAAATGGAAAAATACCTGCAAATACCTACACTTTTCAATAAAGAGAAATGTGACAAATATCTTGAACAGATAAATGACAAGAATTATATTCAAAGAATAGCTGATTCAAAGAAAAATAAACAAAAACTAGCCTTTGATGGAACAACAGATTTGAAAGACCATGAAGAAATAAGAAAAACATACTTAAAAACTCAATCTTTTACTTAAAATTTAGCTTTAAAATGAAAATAGGTACAAACGGTAAGGAAGCCCTAATTGACATAGGGAAAGCCATAATTCCTGAATTTGAAATTTCAAATGAAATTTCATTAAATTACAAAAAGCTATTTTACTATTTTACAAAGCATGAAAAATGCAATGATTTTGGTATTGACCCTAATAAATCTTTATGGATTTTTGGCGAAATAGGTAGCGGAAAATCAATAGCAATGAAGGTTTTTCAAGACTTTTGTTTCTACACGCCACACTTAGGGAATAAAAAAATATCAATTTTTAGATATAAAAAGATAGAAGATGAATTTGATGAGAATAAATCAAAGATTTTTGATGATTACGGATATGAAGCTAAAAAAGATATTTGCTTTGATGAATTTTTAAAAAGCTCTGGAATTGTTAACAATTTTGGTAAAAAACAAAATTTAGCTGAAATGTTAATTGATGATAGATATGAGAGTTTTATTAATCATGGGTTTAAAACACATATAATATCTAATATTTCCCCCGAATACATAAGAGATAATAAAATATTAGATGAAAGAATCTTAGATAGATGTAAGCAGATGTACAATATTATTTTATGGGAAGGCGAAACTAAAAGAAAAGCATAATGAAAAATAACATAAAAACTAAAGATACCGAACACCTTATTTATGGTAAAATTCAACCATCAGCAATTGAAATAGAAAAAGCTGTTTTAGGTATAATGATTGTAGAACCTTCTATAATTGAATTTGTATTATCGAAAATAAGAGTTCCAAATGCTTTTTATCTTGATGCACACCAGAAAATATTTTCAGCTATAAAAGCGATGAATGAAGAAGGTTCTAAAATAGATGCTTTAACTTTAGGTAATTATTTAAGGAAAATATCAGAAATAGAAATAGTAGGCGGCAGTTATTATATATTCAAATTGACTGAAACCGTTACAGGTAGTGTTCATATTGATGAGTACATTAAAATAATATTAGAACATTATTTTAAAAGAGAATTAATTAGCATAGCAGGTATGATTATTTCAAACTCATATTCTGATACAAGTGATATTTTTGAAACAATAAATGATTTTAAGTCTAATATTGGTGAAATAAAAAAACATATTCAATCTGTTTCATATCGTGAATTTCATACAATTATACATGAATTTATAAATAAAATAGAGAACTCACTACAAAATGTAATACCCGATGAAAATAGAATAAAAACATTTATACCAGAATTTGATTCAGTATTAGGTGAATTACAAGGTGGTTGTGTTTATGTAATTGCGGCTAGAACATCTATGGGTAAAACGGCATTTGAAGTATCTGTTTCTGTTGAGCAATCAAAAAGGTTTGATGTTGGAATTTGGAATGGTGAGTTAACTGAAGATAGATTAATATTTAGGTACATAAGCAATCTTACAAACATACCTGCAAAAGAACTTAAAGATAATTGTAGTAATTATCAAAAAGAAATACTCCAAGGCTTAGAGGATTTAGTTCAGCATAAAATACACATGGATAATACCCCTAATATTACCATTGATGCTTTAATAAATAAAATAAAATACTGGGTATTTACAAAAAATTGTAAATGCATCTATTTAGATTATCTTTCTGTAATTAGACTTACTGATAAAAAGCTATCTCTACTTAGAGTAAGAGAACAACAAATAGCATACATAATTGATGAAATAAATGCAGTTTCTAAAATATGCAATGTGCCAATAATTTTATTAGCACAGGTTAACAGAGAAGCTTTAAAAACAGGCGACAAAAGACCAACATTGGGCAATCTTAGAGATAGCGGTTCGATTGAAGAAAGGGTTTATCATGTTTCTTTTCTACATAGACCAGAAGCATACGGAGAACATGAATACGAAGGCATTAGTACTAAAAATTTACTTCAAATATTAGTTAGAAAAAATGGAGATGGAATTAATAATGTAGATATTGATTTAAGGCATAATCTAGCGCATAATAAAGTAATGTCACTATTAGAAGAATATAAAGAGTATAATCAAATTACACAAGAAACTCCATTTTAATGAAACACAAAATATAAAAATATAATGACACAGAAAACACAAGCAGAAAAACACATGGCATCGTTGAATGAATCAGATGCAGAACTAATTAAGTCCGTTGCTAATCGAATGAACTTAGTAGTTGAAGACGTGATAAGCGTATCAAGAAAAGAGGAATTTGTAAACGCAAGAAAAGTTTTATCCTTAATCTTTTATAATCGAGGTTATACGCTAGTTCGGATAGCTGATATAATTCGAGTTAAAACAATGAACCACACATCAATAGTCAACTTACTAAAAAAAGCGAAATACCATTATGCAACAGAATTAAACTTTTCGCAAATCGTTGATGATGAATTAAGCAAGGATGATATAAAACGTAGGCAATCTACAAACTCTGAATATAAATCAGAAATTGAGGATTTGAGAAAAAATGTCATGCAGATGAATAACCTAACTAAATTGGTACTTAACAATATGCAAAATTTAGGTATTTGGGAATATGTAAAAGAAGCGCAAAAATAATGAAACAAAAAACAATCCACCTAACCCATGAAGAAATAGAAGCTCACATGGCTACAATCGAGAGTAAAGATTTGAACCTTATAAAACAAGTATGCGAGAAATTGCACGTTCCTATACATGATTTTTTTAACGTCAAAAGCGATTACCATATAAGCGAAGCTAGGAAAGTAGTAGCGTATATTTTCAAATCGCAATATTACTACCATAGCAAGATAGCGACAATAATAAGGGCAAAAAAGATGGCTGATACAAATTCGCTATACCTATGCAATCAATCCATAGCGCACTATAATTTATATGCCGATTTTCGTAATTTAGTAGATTCGTTTGTTATTACATATCCACATATAACTGCTTTAAGTTATTTACCAGCCGTTTAATGTTGAGCAGTCGGATACTGAAAAGCTACCAACTTTTAAAGAAATGTCAACTCGGAAATATTTCAAAATAAAAAAAGCCTTGAATCAAGGCTTTTTAAAAATAAACTAAGTTCCGACTAAAAAACTTCTGCAAATATAGTAAATAAACTAGAAAATTACTAATTTTGAAAAATGGAATTTAATAATTGGTACGGAATTATAGGCGGTTGCTTACTTGTATTAAGTAAAGGCGTTTGGGATTATTTAAAGAAGCGAAATGATAATCACACCGCTATCAAGATTAATGAAGATACACAATTTAAACAGAGCCGAGAAGAATTGCAAAAAAGTAATGACCTACTATTTGAGAAACTTACCGAAGTAGAATCAAGACTAGAGGCAACCTCTCACCAGCTTGATAAGGCGGTTTTAGCTATTAAAATTATTTTCCCATTGATTGAAGAAATGGTGGGCAATAACCCAGCATACAAGAAAACTTTTGATGAGGCACTAAAGACATTCAATAAATGATGATTAAGTTCAAGGTAATCACTCCAGAATTAAATATCAGGTCAATACCTGATGTAAAAGGGGATATTTTAGGTAAATTAAAAAGAAATGCAATTGTCGAATCAACTAACAATATAGGTGGATGGCACAATATTGGCAAAGGATGGGTAAGTGGCAAGTTCTTAGAGGCTGTTGTAGGTAAGCCTAAAAATAGAATAATAAACTGCCATCATTGGCTTGATGATAACCAATTTTTTCACGAAATAACCAAAAAAGAACAAGTATGTTGGCATCATTCAGCAGGTGGTTCAGCCAAGTCTTCAGTGGATTGGTGGAATACAAAACCTGATAGAATAGCTACACCTTACTTTGTAGAGCGAAATGGTGATATTATTGAGGTATTTGACGATAAACATTGGGCGTATGCATTAGGCATCAAAGGAGGGGCTTCTATTGAGAAAAAAACTATACAAATAGAAATGGCTTCTTTTGGTTGGTTAACTGAAAAAAATGGTAGATATTTTGGCATTGGCAACAAAGAAATATCAAAAGAAAACGTGCAATTATATCCTAAAGGTTATCGAGGTTCAAAGGCTTATGAGAAATACACGCCACAACAAATTGAAAGCACTATCTATTTAACTAAGCACTTGGCAAAAAAACATAAAATAAAGATTGTAGCTGAAAAATACTTTTGGTTATTTGGGGCAAAAGCAACAGGATTATATTCTCATACTACCTTTCGCAAGGATAAGAGCGACTTTCATCCTCAACCCGAATTAATAGAAGCTACTTATACAGCATTTTAATAAAAAAGCCAACCTTAGTTAGCTTCTTTACCTTTTTAATCTAATAAATAAACACGTTTTGTATGAAAAAACTTTGCTCAATGCAAATGTAGTAAATAGTTTTTTTACGGCAAAATAAATTCTAGTTGTAACCTTTCGCATTCCTTCAAGAAATTGAATATATCGTAGTCTGAATGACGTGGTCGGTAAACATTTACATTTTTGCGTTACAATTATGACCAAACAAATATAAACAAAATATATTTTTTATTAGTTATTTTTCTATTTAATATTTAAAGTTATTTTCCATATTTTTTTATCCTTTGTACAAACTTCATCGTCAGCATTAATTTTATCCCATAGTGCTTTATACTCATCAGGAAACTCACATAATTCATATTCTTTTTTATAATCAACTTTCATTTTTTGTGGCAGCTCAAATGATGAAATAGTCGGCATAGATACTTTATGCTTAATTTCGGTGTCAATTTTAGGCTTATTTTGCGTTTTAGGTACTCTGACATCTAAACCATAGAATATCGCCAATTTAAGCACTAAGGATTTATCTAAAGGGAACTTTATGCCATTCTTGTCCATGACATACTCCCAGTCTTTTGTCAAAACCCTATTTTTAACTCTACTTGCATAAGACCTACACTTACTTGAACAAAAAACCTTTCTTTTTTGTATTTCTGTAAATTCCGTATTACAATATAAACATTTTTTCATATAGCAAATATAACACTTTAAATTGTTGCGCAACAGTTGCGCAACACTTTTTACCCCCTTTGCGTTACAATTGCGTTACAATTTACCCAAAAAACAATATATAAAACAAAGCCTACAAGATGAATAATCAACAACCAAACGAACCCCAAACAATCCCCAAACGAATCCCCAAACGAATCCCCAAACGAATCCCAAACAGACCCAAACAAATCAAGAACGTAAGGTAAAAAAAAAGACTGGGTATAACTATCAAACAAAAATGCTTCAGATGAACTTGTAAGCACTTTGACCAATGAACATAAGTATTAAACCTTTAATTGTATCCCCCATAGTTTGCTCATGTTTGCTCATGTATAATCTAGCAGACTTATGTATTTACCTAACCCCCTAAGCAGAATCATAATTCATAAAGACAAATCAATAACGAAAAAAAAACCAACCAAAAAAAACTAACCCTAGTCTATGTGTTGTTATTGTGTATTTGACTTTTGGTTTGTGTTTGTTTATTTGCGGATTCATTGTAGATATTAAAAAAGGGGTATTTTATTACTTTTTTTGCCGAAAATTTATCAAAATATAGTGCTTAAATTATCAATTAACGGCATGCTATTTTTGGCTATATTATTTTTGGCTCGGCATTTTAGCTAACATATATGCATTTTTTTTATATTTACATAGAGCTTTTTTTTTACAATATATTAGTTGTAAGTATTGCTAGTATTACGTTTTAGCATATGGGCTAAATTTAATATTTTTATTTCTATGATTTTCGGTAAATTTTGCGACCTATGGCGACATAGGTATTAGCGATTCGTAATTCATGCATAATGCAGTATAGTTTGTCAAGTTATTGTATGTATATTATTCAAAGTATGTTGACATAATTGTTGTATAATTTATTTTGTATTTTCAAAGTATGAATTATATTTGCCATAAAAATAAATTTATTTAACATGGCAAACAAAGTATCAAAACAAGCAATTGAAAAGTTTAAAACAGTTGAAGGGCATGCAATGAAGCTAGGTCTAGCTATCATGTGCAACAAGATTTCTGCCGAAAAATATCTTGAAAGCAACTCAATATTGTTGACTACAAGGGCGGCTGTTTACTTAATGCAAAAAGAAACAGGGTTATCAGATAAAGAATTTTGGGAGAAAGGGAATCCTACTCCTATTCGTAAAAGTAAATATTAATCCTAAAACGGCTAAAAAATGCGACCACACAAAGCAACATTATCAGAAGCAATCGAATTTATAAGGGAATGCGATGATTTATCAATAAATAAGCTATTAAGAGAAATACATAAAAGTAAAGGGGCTAACTGTATTCAGCAGTCTTTATTTAGAGTTTCGGAGGATATATTAATAGATAATCCAAAACATCAATATGGGCTTGTCCTGCACACTTTAATATTTCCACCAGTAGAGCTTTCAATTGGTTATTGGATGATGCAATACAAAACTCATAAGTTTTCAACTCGCCTTGGGGAGCTAGAAAAGAAATTAAACAAGACCCTTGTAACTAGGGAATGGGTTAAATTCACAAATAGATTTGGGCATTCATCTGAATATAGAATATACATACCCGCACTAGAAAAATCAGAGTATATAGAGCTTTATAAAATTATCAATAGGTAAATCATGCTAATAAATATTTTCGATATTATCGCAGCAATAATAATTACATTATTTTGGATATACATTGCCTATAAAGCTAAAAAAAATTTAAGAGATGCCAGGCGTGAATTAGATGAAATGCTTTTGGATAAAACACAATTAACGTATGAACAGTTGGAGTCAATGGCAACTAACCTAAAAATAACTAAGGAAAATGATTAAATGTATTTGTATAGATGATAAGAATAAACCACCTATAATCCCATCATCAAATTGGGTTAAATTAGATGAATCTTATCACATAACTCATATATACTATCATCCAAATCAAGGAATACAAGGGTGTAGTTTGTATGAAAAACCATTAGGAGAAGAATGCGCTCCATATGAATCATTCAAATTAGATAGATTTGCAATAAGTGTAAATGATTTAGAAAAGCTTATTGAACTTATTAAAAACTGTACAGAATTAAATGACTTTGACATTCAAGCACTTATTGAAGAATCACAATTAGAAATATGGAATTTAAGTTTAATGAAATAGATGAAGCAAAAGGTAGAGCCATTGTCAAGATAACAATGGGCGATTATTACATAATTACAAAGTGTGGTTCTATTAATTGGATTGTCCAAGAGATAAGAAATACATACAAGAAGTACAAGTATAAAGAAGGTGTGAATAGTACAAACCTTTATATTTCATTTATAGAAGCTATACATAAGAAAGAACTAAAATACGGCAAAATAGAGGTATTATTCCAGTCAGATAATGGGTATGAACTACTTAAATATGAACTAGAATTACTTATAGAGCATTTCGGCAAACGAAACTGCAAGAACTCAAATAACATACCATATATCCCAAAAACAGTGCATGCAAATAAGGGTAGCAACTGGCTAAAACAAAACGAGTACCTTAATTTTATGAAGCTGCTCAAAAAATATAATTTCTAATCAAATACCGCCAATGTAATATCAATAGTAGTTATGCTTTCGTCTAGCATATCTGCATAACAACCTCCATCGCTAGATGTTTTGTACAAACACCCATAGTTGTCGTCAGAAATAATTCCGAGCTTCACAAGCATATCATAAACAGCCTCATCCTTATTGATAAAATCACGAGCCATTTTGTCGCTGAAGAAGTAGTAATTCTTAATTGAAACAAAATCAAGTGGATATATTAGGTCGTATTTTTTTGCCCAAAAAACAGACTGTTCATGTATGCCATCTTTTATCAATTCAATCCAGTCTAGATACTTTTTTGAGCCACGAATCCATGACCTTGTATTATCCTTGATATACTTAAATGCTTCAGGGGTACAGCCATGTATTTTTTTTGCATCATTTAGCACAAACCTTACATTGTTTTCTGTAAAGTAGTCGTTCTTCTTACTTGGGATAACCCCACGAATTACAAACCTTAAAGTAAGGTA
>Ga0315903_10005557_pt1 | contig 16406 bp, 15 predicted proteins | sample LakEriMetagenome_7_FD_203524 | JGI IMG/M metagenome (GOLD analysis project Ga0315903, IMG submission 203524) | Freshwater fungal communities from buoy surface, Lake Erie, Ohio, United States - Buoy 2 MA119 | ecosystem: Environmental > Aquatic > Freshwater > Lake | place: USA: Lake Erie, Ohio...
CCCGCCCCCCGGCCCGCCCTTATGCGTTTTCTGCTTATGCCGATATTGCTCGGATGCGGTTCATTGCCAACCATTGCAATGGCCCAAGGCGAAGCATCTGCCAAAACAACACAGCAGGAAAGCGACCAAATCGGGTTTTCTGCTGCGGTTGTCGAATATGACTCGAATACTGAAGTCGTGACGGCAGAAGGCAACGTCATTGCCAATCGTGACGGTTATTCCGTGCGCGCAGATAAAATTGTTTGGAACCGCTCAACTGGCCGAGTTGTGGCCGAAGGCAATATCCGAACGGTCGGACCAGAAGGCGACGTCGCTTATGCTGACACAGTCGAGCTTACAGATACCCTTAAAGACGGCGTCATCAATAATATGCTTGTGGTGCTGGCCGACGAAAGTCGCTTGGCTGCCAATAACGGCACACGCAAGAATGGCGTCTACACGCTGAACTATGCTGCTTACACCGCATGTAAGATCGAAACCGCCGATGGATGTCCGAAAAACCCAAGCTGGGAAGTGAAGGCCGTTAAAGTTGTTTATGATCCAGCCAAGAAACGGGTTGATTACGAGGGCGCGCGCATCGAGCTCTTTGGATTGCCGGTTGTGCCGCTGCCATATTTATCGCACCCTGTGGGTACAAAGGCTGGCAGCGGTTTTTTGGTCCCCAGCATCGGTTTTTCCCGCAACAACGGCATTGAGCTCGAGCAATCTTATTTTTGGCGTATTACCCAAAGTCAGGATTTAACCGGATCCATCACTGCATTTTCCGATGCGGCACCTTTGGGCCGCGTGAATTTTAGGTCATTGGAAAAATATGGCGCGATCGACCTAGCAGCTTATGGCACATATAGCGAACGTATCAGCACGAGTGACGTTTCAACCTCGGTTGGGTCAAATGTGTTTCGCGGATATCTGGAGGGCGCTAGTCGTTTTCAATTCGACCCATATTGGTCATTTGCGACTTCTGGTCGCTATGCATCCGACCGAACATTCCTTCGGCGCTACGACATAAGCCGCGACGACCGGCTACGTTCGACGTTTTCAGTCGAGCGCATCGGCAGTAACAGCTATTTTTCATTAGCAGGCTGGGCTGTGCAGACTTTGCGTACAGGCGACCCGCAAGGGCTCGCGCCAATCGCGCTGCCCGAATTAGACTACCGCTTGCGAATGAATGCCCCTTTGGTTGGGGGAACTGTTCAGCTTCAAGCTAACAGCCTAGCCATTTCCCGTTCAGAGGGACAAGATACGCAACGGGCATTTGCTTCTGCCAAATGGGACCGGCGAACCATTAATGGTCTGGGTCAAGAAATGACGTTTACCATACTTGCGCGCGGAGATGTCTACAACAGTGACGATAATGCAAGCACGCTCACAGCCATTTACCGCGGTGAAACCGGCTGGCAAACGCGCAGCATATTTGCAGCATCCGCAGATATCAAATGGCCGTTCGTAGGACAGGCCTTTGGCAGCACACAGATTTTAACGCCGCGTGTTCAGGTGGTAGCAACGCCAGCCATAAGCAATCTGAATATTCCAAACGAAGACTCGCGGGCTGTCGATCTTGAGGATAGCAATATCTTCGCGCTGAACCGCTTTCCAGGCTATGACCGGTTCGAAGATGATTACCGCATAACCTATGGCTTCGACTGGGCCTTACGGAAGTCCAATTTTACGGCCGATGTCAATTTGGGGCAAAGCTATCGCCTGTCTAACCGCGCGTCGATCTTTCCAGACGGAACAGGACTGTCCGACGAAGCATCAGACATTGTTGGTCGTTCAGAATTTCGCTTTAAAAACATCGTAAAGCTAACACATCGCTTTCGGCTCGATAAAGACAATTTGGCCATCCGTCGCAATGAGATCGACGCCACCATCGGCTCACGTGGAACCTATCTGCAGGCTGGCTATCTTAAGTTGAACCGCAACATTGGCCCCACCTTAGAAGATTTGAAGGATCGCGAAGAAATTCGTCTCGCAGGGCGTATCCGTGTGGCCCGCTACTGGTCGGTTTTTGGATCGACCATTCTTGACCTTACCGATACCAAAGAAGACCCTACAATCCTCTCGGATGGTTTCGATCCAATTCGGCATAGGCTTGGCGTTTCCTACGATGATGATTGCTTATCATTAAGCCTAACATGGCGGCGCGACTATCAACCTGTCGGCGATTCTCAGCGCGGCAATAGCTTCCTGTTCCGTCTGGCGTTTCGCAATCTGGGTGTGTAAGGCGTCATTATTAATATTTAGACGGTTTTGTGGCCACTCATCTGCTGTTCAGCAAGCATTGGCTACCTAGCCGTCCGAAAATGATACTGTATTGGATCAATATAAATGAATTTTTATAAGCGCTTGTCCCTCGCTGCCGTGCTCGTCTCCGCTACGGCTCTGACACCGCTAATCGCCCAAACGGACTCTGATAATGGTGCGCCTGCAGCCAATTTGGATATACCCGAAGGACAACAGTTGTTTGGCAAAAACGACCCTAATGTGCGTCGTGCAACAGCGCAGGTGAATGGTGAAATCATCACCGGCACGGACATTGATCACCGCCTCGCGCTTATCGTCGCAGCGAATGAAAACAAGTTACCGCCAGAAGAACTCGCCCGTTTTCGCGCGCAAATTCTTACCAATTTGATCGATGAAACTCTGCAGATCCAAGAAGCGGCCGCCAATGAAATTGAAGTTACAGAGGCTGAAGTAAACCAATATTTCGATCGCGTGGCACAGCAAAACTTTAACCGCCCAGCAAACGAGGTCGAAAAATATCTGATATCCATTGGTGCGTCGGTCGCAACACTCAAGCGCCAAATTAAGGGTGAACTTTCGTGGAGCCGTCTGCTTTCGCGCAATGTACGTCCATCTGCGAATGTAAGCGACGACGAAGTTAACGCTATCATTGAACGCATTAAGGCGACCAAGGGTACGACTGAATATCGCTTGGGGGAAATTTATCTTGCGGCGACGCCTGAAACCCTGCCGTCAGTGCAGGAAAACGCACGAAAAATAATCGAACAATTGCGCCAAGGCGGTAACTTCGTAGCTTACGCCCGTCAGTTTTCTGAAGCATCCACAGCGTCCGTCGGCGGGGATCTTGGCTGGTTGTCGCTCGCGCAATTGCCACAGTCGCTAGCCACAGCAGCTGCCGGCATGAACAGTAACGAGGTTCAAGCGGTGGCGTCACCCGGCGGTATCTCAATCCTTTTAATGATCGACAAACGGCAGGTTGCCACGGCTGATCCGCGAGATTCGGTGCTAAGCTTGAAACAAATTGCTATCACTTTCCCCAAGGGCACATCTGAAGCGCAGGTTACGCCATTGGTGAAGAGATTCAGCGAAGAAACCCAGAAGATTGCAGGTTGTGGTGTCGCGGACGAAATGGCCCGCAATCTAGGCGCCGATGTCGTTAACCGCGACGGCATCAAAATCCGCGAATTACCTGCTCCATTACAGCAGGTTATGCTCGATTTACAGGTTGGCCAATCAACGCCACCTTATGGTTCTTTGGAAGATGGCGTTCGTGTGTTTGTCTTGTGTGGTCGCGACGCACCACAAGAAGCCGCGTCCGAGAGTTTTGACGAAATCATGTCGAGACTGGAAGAAGAGCGTGTCAATAAGCGCGCCCGCATCTACCTGCGCGATTTACGCCGCGACGCTGTTATCGAATATAACTGATGCCATTGGGCCGACTGGAACTGCCGCTGGCCGTTTCGGTCGGTGACCCGGCTGGCATCGGGCCGGAGATTATCGGAAAAGCATGGGAAGCCCGGCGCGCCTCTGGCTTGCCGCCTTTCTTTGCCATTGGCGACATTGGAAGCTTCGCGCCGCACTGGAATGGCCCAGTTGTCCGCATTGAAGATCCTGCCGATACGTTCAAGTATTTTGATAGCGCGCTGCCGGTCATTCAATTGCATAATTGTCTATCGGTTGTACCGGGCCGTCCTGACCTTGATGGAGCACATTGTGCGTATCAGGCACTAGAGATGGCGATTGGCTTTGCCCGAGCGGGCAGCGCCGCCGCGCTGGTCACTGGTCCCGTTTCCAAATCGCAGCTTTATGCCGTTGGGTTTACTCACCCCGGTCAGACCGAATTTATTGCCGAACGTTGCGGCGTAGCCAAAAATAATGCGGTGATGATGCTCGCTGGCCCCGACTTACGCGTGGTCCCAATGACGACCCATATTCCGCTGGCCGATGTAGCGGCAACACTGGACGCTAGGCTAATCCGCCAACGCCTGCGCGCCACAGCCAAGGGTTTGCAGCGCAATTTTGGTATCGAAAATCCACGACTCGCTATCGCTGGTTTCAATCCCCATGCCGGAGAAGCAGGCAATATGGGTCGCGAAGAGCTAGAAATATTTGAGCCAGCCATTGCCCAGGTCAGGAGTGAAGGGCTTAATATCATTGGCCCCTTGCCCGCCGACACGATGTTTCACGCCGAAGCGCGCGCGCAATATGACGCAGCTTTATGCGCTTATCACGATCAGGCACTTATCCCATTGAAAACACTATATTTCCATGATGCGGTTAACATAACCCTTGGGCTACCTGTTGTCAGGACATCACCAGACCATGGCACCGCTTTTGGAATAGCTGGCCAGAACAAAGCACTGCCATATTCCATGATAGCAGCAATCAAAATGGCGGAGTCAGCAGCATTAAACCGCCTTGCCGCCGCCGATGGTGGTTGATGACGGTTTCGCTGCCCCCACTTCGGGACGTAATTGCCCGCCATGGACTATCCGCCAGCAAGGCGCTTGGCCAAAACTTCCTTTTTGATGAGAAGTTGCTTGATCGTATCGCGGCTATCCCCGGCCCTTTGGCTGGCGAGTATGTGTATGAGGTAGGCCCGGGGCCCGGTGGCCTCACACGGGCGCTTTTGCGCGCCGGCGCACATGTTGTTGCCGTTGAGCGTGACCACCGATGCTTACCCGCGCTCGCGGAGCTGGCCGAGGCATTTCCCGGCCAATTGCGCGTTATCGAAGGTGACGCTCTTAAAATCGATCCCTTTGCCGAAATAGGCGCTCCATTTCACATCGTTTCCAACTTGCCGTATAATGTGGGCACAGCTTTGGCTGTTGGTTGGCTTGGTGGCAATACATGGCCACCAACGTGGAAAAGCTTAACGCTCATGTTCCAGCGCGAAGTTGCTGATCGTATTGTGTCCGCACCCGGAACTGGCGCATTTGGCCGCCTGGCTATTTTGGCACAGTGGCGGTCAAACGCTTGCATTGCGATGCCAGTCCATCGCTCGGCCTTTACCCCGCCGCCAAAAGTCATGTCAGCCGTAGTGCACCTTACGCCAAAGGAAGCCGCAAACGGGGTCAAAATGTCCGTGTTGGAAAATCTGACGGGGGCAGCCTTCGGTCAAAGGCGCAAAATGCTCCGGCAAAGCCTCAAAAGCGTTCCGGGTGCTTTGGAGGCACTCCAAAAAACTGGTATTGCCGAAGATCGCCGTCCTGAAACCGTAAGCATCGCCGAATGGTGCGCGCTCGCGCGGGAAGTTGGATAAACCCCTCTGCTAGGGGTGGTCCTTTTATGCTACCAAAGCTAAGACAATGTCATGCATACGCTAACCGCCAGCGAACGACAGGTTCTTGAAACAATTCAACAGCAGCCCATGCTTGAGCAGGTGCAAAGCTGGTCAGCGGTGAACAGCGGCTCTGGCAATCTCGATGGTTTGGCCGTGACCGCAAAAATGCTGGCGGAGGCGTTTTCGGCTCTTCCCGGCGAAGTTGCCTTGGTTGACCCCGAACCGGTCGACCGCGTGCTGACCGACGGTTCCATAAATACGGTCGCGCACGGGCAACATCTTTTGGTCACCGTGCGCGCTGATGCGCCAACACAATTGTTGTTTACGGGTCACATGGACACGGTTTTTCCTGCGGACCATGAATTTCAGAAGCTGCGCTGGTTGGAAGACGGAGTTCTCAATGGCCCCGGTGTTGCAGATATGAAAGGCGGCATATCCGTCATGCTTGCGGCATTACACGCGGCGGAACTTTCGGGAAGCCTCGCACGCACCGGCTATCAAATTCTAATCAACAGCGATGAAGAGGTTGGCTCACCCTCATCCGCGAAACTGATTGCCAAGCTGTCGCAAAACAAATTGGCAGCATTGACCTATGAACCTGCACTGCCCGATGGCACGCTTGCGGGGGCACGTGGCGGGAGTGGTAATTTCTCAGTCATTTTTTCAGGCTTGTCAGCCCATGCCGGGCGCAACCCCGATGATGGCCGCAATGCGTTGTTGGCGGCAGCGGATCTTGCGCTACGCCTCAAACTGCTTTCGCGCGACGGCCTCTCGGTCAACCCTGCCAAAATCGACGGTGGGGGCCCCAATAATGTCGTCCCCGATCATGCGATATTGCGCGTGAACTTCCGGCCACGTACGCCGGAGATTGTAAAACAAACCGAGGCAGATTTGCATCGGATCATCGCCGACATTGAACGCGAACATGATGTGCGTGCCCATCTGCATGGCAGTTTTGGTCGCCCACCCAAGCCAATCGACGAAGGAGCCGCCAAGCTATTTGGCCTCGTCAAGCAATGCGGCGCTGATCTTGGCCTGTCCATCGCCTGGCGCTCCAGCGGCGGTGTGTGCGATGGCAATAACATCGCGGCGTGCGGTGTTCCAGTGGTCGACACGATGGGAGTCCGCGGAGGCAACATTCACAGCAAGGATGAATTCCTAATCGTCGAAAGCCTGACCGAGCGCGCACAATTGTCCGCACTGACCATCATGCGTTTATCCGAAAAAGGTGCTTTATGACTTTTCTGATCCGTCCGGCGAATATGGACGATTTGCAACCGATTTACGAAATGGCGAAACGCACTGGCGGTGGCTTCACGAACTTGCCACCGGACAAGAAAGCGTTGTCTGCAAAGCTGGAACGGTCTGCTGCTGGATTTGACCGTGTGGGGGATGATGTTGCAGACGATCTATATGTATTCGTGCTACAGAACAGCCTCACTGGCGAAGTACGCGGCACTTGCCAGATCTTCGGAAATGTGGGGCAGAAATGGCCGTTTTACAGCTATCGCATTGGCGCATTGACGCAGCATAGCGTGGAATTGGAACGCACCTTCCGTGCGGACATTCTCAACCTGTCGACTGATCTCGAGGGCGCTACGGAAGTCGGCGGTTTGTTCCTGCACCCCGGCGAACGCGCTGGCGGGCTTGGCATGTTGATTGCGCGCAGCCGTTATCTTTTCATTCGTAACCACCGCCAACGGTTCGCTGACAGAACTATTGCCGAATTGCGCGGTGTTATCGACGAAGCCGGCGGATCTCCTTTTTGGGATGGCGTGGCCGGACGCTTTTTCGGGATGAGCTTTCAAGAGGCCGACGAGTTCAACGCAAAATTTGGCAATCAATTCATCGCTGACCTGATGCCCAAACACCCTGTGTATATCGCCATGCTTCAGGAAAGCGCAAAGACCGTTATTGGCGTGCCGCACCCTTCTGGCCGCGCGGCCATGCGTATGCTGGAAAATGAAGGATTCGCGTGGGAAAATTATATCGACATTTTTGACGGTGGCCCAACTATGACTGCCCGCACGGACCAGATTCGCAGTATCCGTGAGGCAAAGGACGTCACGATAACGGAAATAAGCAATTCCGTAGGTGAACAGAAGAGCGACCAAAAAAAGTTGCTCACGCTCGGCCGCTTGCACGCATTTAAGGCGGCTTATGGGTGGATCGATGATCGCGGCGATGACGTCATCATCGATGCAGGATGTGCGCGGGCGCTGAATATTTCGGTTGGCGATCAGGTGACATATGTGGAACGGTTTTAATGGCCTTGGTCGAAATCAATTTTGACGGAATCATTGGACCAAGCCACAATTATGCCGGACTTAGCCTCGGCAATTTAGCATCGTCAAACAACGCTGGCGCGGCATCATACCCTAAAGCTGCGGCCCTGCAGGGCATTGAGAAGATGCGCGCTAATATTGACCTCGGGCTGGCGCAGGGATTCTTCATGCCGCTCGACAGACCAAACCACCATTGGCTTAGCGGGCTTGCGACCGATATGCAGTCGGCAGATCCGCATATCCGTGCGGCCGCCTTCTCGGCTTCGTCCATGTGGGCGGCAAACGCGGCTACCGTCTCGCCCGCACCAGACACAGTGGATGGCAAATGCCATCTGTCGGCGGCAAATCTGCTTACAATGGCCCACCGAAGTCATGAGTGGAGAGGGACGCTGGCGCAATTGCAATTGGCCTTCGCTAACGAACGGCATTTTGCCGTGCATGCCCCGGTGCCAGCGCCATTTGGCGACGAAGGTGCAGCAAATTTCATGCGGTTATGCGCGTCACATGATGCAGCGGGTATCGAAATATTCGTCTATGGCAAGACTGGCGGCCCCTTCCCTGCGCGGCAGCATGTCGAGGCGTCAAAGGCCATCGCGCGTGCGCACCACCTTGACCCGGACAAAGTTTTGTTTGTGCAGCAATCCGAGGCCGCCATTGCTGCTGGCGCGTTTCATAATGATGTCGTCGCCGTGGCAAATGAACGCGTGCTTTTCACGCATGAACACGCATTTGAGCACCCCGAGCAGACCTATGCCGACATTAAGCGGTTGGTGCCTGAGGCAGAGATTATCATCGTTCCAGCCGACCGCGTGAGCCTGCCCGACGCTATTCAAAGCTATCTGTTCAATGCGCAATTGGTTACACTGCCCGACGGCGGCATGGCGCTTATTTTGCCTTACGAAGCGCAGGAAAATGCTCGGGTATGGGGTTGGCTAACCGAGATGGTAGAAGGCAATGGCCCCATCCGCAGACTGGTGCCTGTGAACGTGCGTCAATCCATGGCAAATGGCGGTGGTCCCGCCTGCCTGCGCTTGCGTGTTGTTGCCGACCCTGCAACCGTTGATCAACGCTTCATTGCCGATGCGACAAAGCTGGATACCATCGCGAAAGTTGTGGCCGCGCATTGGCCCGATACCATTGTGCCAGACCAGCTAGGCGACTCAGATTTGTTGGATAAGGTGCGGCTGGCGCGTATGGCTTTATTGGAAGCCACAGATCTCGTTGCACTCGCTTAACGGCGGAGATCTTAACACCACGCCGCACGTTGCCATACAGGCTAAAAAAAGCGCTGCTTTATACCTTGCTGGGAAAGTGATGGGTTTCTGTTGTCCCGCACTTGAATATTGAGAGGGTCCCGGATTCTGTTGCCCGGCTCCGGGGGGCCGCTGTAACCTTTCTGTTGCCCGGCCGGTTCGGCCGCGTTCTTTTAGTGTAAGTTCAGACCGTGAGGCCCAAAATTACGCTGCGAGAGCAAGTGCTTCGTTATCGTTTGCACCTATTGGTTATGAACCATTTCACGGCTTATTCATGCCGGGCAAAAACAATGCTTTTCAACGCACGTCGATCCTAGTTCAGCCCCTCCAAGACCTCTGGCAAACAGAGATTTTGGTGGAGCTGCCGGGTACCGCCCCCGGGTCCGCTGCACCTATTGCACATCGCAATTTATCACCATAGCCGGGCGAACCCGGCACTGACCTATATAGGCGCTTTTTCGTGAATGGGAAGTGAAGGTGGTTAGAGACCCTGCATATTTCGGCTCTCAGCCGGAACATGGACGATCAACCCGTCGAGGCTGGACGTCAAAATGATTTGGCATGACAAGCGGCTCGTGCGCCGTGCACCTGTAGCGAGATCGAGCATATCTTCTTCATCCTCAACCGCAGGTGGAAGCTTATCAAACCAATCCTTGTCGATGATTACATGGCAGGTAGAACAGGCCATCTGACCTTCGCATGTTCCCTCAAGCGGTTGCCCAGCGGCTTGTGCGAGATCGAGGAGGCTCTGGCCATCGACGGCTTGCACCTCTTGCGTGTCGCCCTCGGCATTGATGAACGTGACGGTGATCATAGCATTGCCTCTGCTGCTTGGTTGATAGCCTGTGCAGCAATATCAATCTCTTCAAGTGTCGTATAGCGGCCAAAGCCCAAACGGATGGAAGATTTTGCCTGCGCATCTGTCAGGCCGATCGCGCGCAACACATGGCTTGGCCGACCGGACCCGCTGGCACAAGCGCTGCCGGCCGAAAAAGCGATATTTCGGCATTCGGAAATCAGCCGTCCAGCATCAATGCCATCTCGGCGGATGTTAAGATTACCTTTATAGCGCATGGTCGTTGCGCCGTTAATCGTCCAATCTGCAAAGGCTGCCATGGCGCGATCCCAAAGCATGGCAACATGCGCTGCGTCCATCTCCATCCGCTCCGCCGCCAATTTTGCAGCCGCGCCAAAGCCCGCACATAATGCAGGTGAAAGCGTTCCGGAGCGCATGCCATGCTCTTGCCCCCCGCCCAACATTTGTGGTGTCAGTGATACGCCATCGCGTACCCACAGAGCGCCAATGCCCTTTGGTCCATGAATCTTGTGGGCGGAAATCGCGATCATGTCTGGGCCATTTGGAATAGACATGCGCCCAAAAGCTTGCACAGCGTCGCATAGGAAAAGATTGTTTTGGGCGCGAGCGGCAGCGGCCAAATCGGCAATAGGTTGAATGGTTCCGATCTCGTTGTTGACCAACATGACCGCCTGCAACGTCGCGCCTGTATTCACCTGATCGAGGAGGCCATCGTTTCTGACCGGCAACACCTCACCCCCCAAATGCTTTACGCAATCCAGAACCGCGGCATGCTCGGTCGTAGCCGCACTCACCGACAGGCCGCATCCAACAATCGCCAAGTTAATCGCTTCTGTCGCGCCGGAGGTAAAGATAACGCGTCCGCCGGGAGGCAACAAAGCTGCGACCTGATCGCGGGCGACCTCAACCGCCGCTGCTGCTGCTCTTCCCGCTGCATGGGTGCTGTGCGGATTTGCGAATCCGCTCTTTAACCAAGGCTCCATGGCTGCAAACGCTTCAGGCGCGAGCGGCGTCGTGGCTTGATAGTCCAGATATATCATGCGGCTTTTGCGCGAGCAGCGATGCTGCGCCAGACATCGATGAAACGCGCTACTTCATTTTCATTAGTATTAACGCCAAAGCTGACACGGATGACTTCGGACGCAGATCTATCGTCCAATCCCATCGCACCGAGCACATGGCTGCTTTTTAGTGTCCCAGACGAGCAGGCGCTGCCTGCAGAAACCGCAATCCCCGCCATGTCAAAGTTGATAAGCTGGCTCGATGCGGCCACGCCTGGCATTCGGTAACTGCCTATAGTTGCTAGACGGTTGCTTTCCGACGCAATGACAACGCCACCAGATTCGACAACAGCATCTTCCAATAATTTGCGGAGGCGGACAGCGTCTTCCATCCAAGCAAAACCGGCTTCAAGCGCCACAGCAAATCCGATAGCTGCAGGCAAATTCTCTGTCCCACGCCGATAGCCTTGCTCTTGCCCCCCCGTTGGTGACAATAATCCAAGATTGCGCACGAGCAATGCGCCCATGCCCGGTGGCCCGCCCAATTTATGCGCCGAGATCGCAATTATATCAGCATCGGGGAGCGGCAGTTTTCCAGCACTCTGGGAGCAATCGGCGAAGAATATGCCGTCAACCTTCCGCACAGCGGCCGCAATCTGCGTCATGGGTTGGATAATGCCGGTTTCATTGTTCACGGATTGAACAGCAAATCGCGCATTGCCAATAATTGCTCCGACATCGACTTGTCCATTAGCCCCTACCGGCAAACGGTTCGGCCCGGCGACTGCTAGCACCGCATCATGCTCCACCGCACTTGCCACCGCCGCGGTGCCCCGAAGTCCAAGCGCAATCGCTTCGCTGGCTCCGCTCGTCAGGATGACTTCGCCGTCCCAATCCAGCGCAGCGGCGATCCGCCTGCGTGCGTCCTCAAGTGCAAAGCGCGCCGCCCGGCCCTCTTGATGCGGCGATGATGGGTTCGCCCAATGCGCCATTGCTTCGGCCATCGCCACGCGCGCCGCCGGAATGACAGGCGTCGTGGCGGCATGATCAAGATAGATGCGGCTTTGGTCGGGCATAATTTCCATGACAGTTGCGAAAATCGTCACTCCTTCTATATAGCCCTTCCAATTCCTGCAAAGCCCGAACCGTCGGGTAAAGCTCGGCACACATTCTTAGAATCGAAATTTTATATGCCCGCCATTGCTATTCCCGGTCCAGAAGGTCGCCTCGAAGCTCGTTTTTCGCCGCCGCCGCGCCCACGAGCTCCAATTGCAATGATATTGCATCCACATCCGCAAGCGGGCGGGACAATGAACGACCGTATCACGCAACAGCTTTACAAAACCTTCGTGGCGCGCGGTTTTGGCGTCTTGCGCTTCAACTTTCGCGGCGTTGGCCGAAGCGAAGGCGAATTTGACAATGGTATCGGTGAATTGTCTGACGCAGCATCTGCGCTCGATTGGGTGCAAAGTTTTCACCCCGAGGCGTCGACCACATGGATCGCCGGTTTCAGCTTTGGCGCGTGGATCGGCATGCAACTTTTGATGCGCCGTCCGGAAATCCGCGGCTTCATCTCGGTTGCGCCACCCGCCAATATGTATGATTTCAGCTTTCTGGCACCCTGCCCTTCATCAGGCATCATCATTCAAGGCGTGAATGACGAAGTTGTGACCCCGAACGCGGTGCAAAAGCTGGTAGACAAGCTACGCACCCAGCGGCACATTACCATTCATCATGACGAAATTCCCCGTGCAAACCATTTCTTTGAAAATGAAATGGAATTGCTGATGGCATCGGTGAACGGCTATCTCGATTTCCGGTTGGATCCAAGCTGTCCTATTAAGTGATTTTGACTGCCCTAAAGCGGTCGATTCAAATGTTCCAATTCGGTTATTCTGCCATGGTTTCAGGGCGTATCCGTCGCGCCCGTTACCAGTGACTGCCCCTTTTCATCGGGCACCGCCCAAATCGCTACATTAGCGAACACAACCAGGGCCGCAGCGACCATCAGCCACATTTGCTGGCTAACGCCGTCGCGCTGCCAGCGCTTCCATGCCCCATAGAGCAGCAAGAAAGCGGACAGCATGGCGATGGACAATATGGCATTGATCATGAATGCACTCATAAAGACGGTGGATAATCTGCGCAATCGGGGAAATTCGGCATGGCCTTTTGCGACGTGGTCCCATAGGGGGAGCGTAGTCCGACTCAAGCTGCTACAGGATGTGCCATGCGTATCGCCATCGCCTCAGATCATGCTGCCCTCGCGCTGAAATCAGCGCTGGTTGAGTATCTGCGTGCTGCCGGGCACGATGTCGCCGACCTTGGCCCACATGACGAAGCGTCGGTTGACTATCCCGATTATGGATACAAGCTTGCAAGCGCCATTGCAGATGGTTCGGCAGAACGCGGCGTGGCCTTGTGCGGGTCCGGCATAGGGATTTCCATCGCCGTGAACCGCAACCCTGCTGCACGCGCCGCTCTCGTGTCTGAACCGCTGTCAGCTCGGCTTGCCCGCGAACATAATGACGCAAATGTCATTGCCATTGGCGCACGCCTGATTGGTATCGAAATGGCGAAAGCCTGTATTGATGCATTTCTCTCAACCGCATTTGGTGGCGACCGACACCAACGCCGCGTTGACAAGTTATCCAATCCACTGAAGACCAAGGAAACAGCATGAACACGCGCCCCGCACACGACCTTTCGGATGTTCAGCCCGACGGGTTTTTCACACGCGGCTTGGCCGAAACCGACGCCGAAGTTTTCGCAGGCCTTACCCATGAACTGGACCGTGAGCAGCACCAGATTGAGCTAATTGCGTCAGAAAACATTGTGTCAAAGGCTGTGCTTGAGGCCCAGGGTTCGGTTTTTACCAACAAATATGCCGAAGGTTATCCCGGCAAGCGTTACTATCAGGGTTGTGCGCCCTCAGACGAAGTTGAAACATTGGCTATCGAACGCGCCAAAAAGCTGTTCAATGCTGGCTTTGCTAACGTCCAACCTCATTCCGGTGCGCAGGCCAATGGCGCGGTCATGCTTGCACTCGTAAAGCCAGGCGATACGATTTTGGGTATGAGTCTTGATGCTGGGGGCCATTTGACGCACGGCGCAAAGGCAGCCATGTCCGGCAAATGGTTTAATGCGGTGCAATTCGGCGTGCATCCTGAAACGCACCTTATCGACTTCGACGAGGTCGAGCGCCTCGCCAAAGAACATCGTCCAAAGATCATTATCGCAGGCGGTTCGGCTTATCCGCGTATTATCGATTTTGCACGTTTTCGCGCCATCGCTGACGAGGTCGGCGCGATCTTCCATGTTGATATGGCGCACTTTGCTGGCTTAGTTGCTGGCGGCGTTCATCCCAACCCGCTTGAGCACGCCCATGTCGTAACGAATACGACACATAAAACGCTCCGTGGACCGCGTGGGGGCATGATCATGACGAATGATGAGGCGATAGCCAAGAAAATCAATTCTGCAGTCTTCCCGGGCCTGCAAGGCGGTCCATTGATGCATGTCATCGCCGCTAAGGCCGTCGCCTTTGGTGAGGCCCTTCGTCCAGACTTCAAAACCTATGCCGCAGCGACCATTGCTAATGCAAAGGCTCTGGCTGCAACGCTGCATGAACGCGGCGCTAATTTGGTTTCAGGCGGCACGGATACGCATTTGGCGCTGGTCGACCTGACCCCGCTAGGCATTACTGGACGCGATGCGGACGAAGCGCTGGAGCGCGCGGCGATCACCTGCAACAAAAACGGCATTCCAAACGACCCGCTGCCGCCGATGAAAACCAGCGGCATTCGCGTTGGGTCGCCTGCCGGAACGACACGCGGCTTTGGCATCTCTGAATTCAAAGAGATTGGCCACATGATCGCTGACGTGCTTGAAGGCTTGCGTCAAAAGGGCGAGCATGGCGACCCTGCGGTCGAAGCCGAAGTCCGCCTTCGTGTCCGTGAATTGTGCAGCCGCTTTCCAATCTACCCGTCTTGAATTATAGAGGTGCCTTACCCATCTAATACACAGAAGGGAATTGACCATGGGATTTTGTAACGAATGTGATGCAGAATATGGCGAAGGTGCAAAGTTTTGCGCCAATTGTGGTGCAAAAACACCGGAGCAACGCGCCGCCGAAAGCATACCAAATCAGGCAAGGCATTATATGGGTGAGGCAGCTGACGAGCTGTGGGGTGCGACTAAGGACGCGTTTCACACCGGCAAGCATCTCGCCGATCAAGATACCGTCAAGAAAGTCGCTGGCGGCGCCGCGATTGGCGCGGCTGCCGGCATTATCGCCCCTATCGGGCTTGCCACTGGCGCATTGATTGGTGCAGGCATCGTCGCGTACCGTCATGTAAACAAGAAAAAGAATCAGGAAAAATAATTGCGCTGCCCATTTTGCGGACATGATGATAGCCAGGTAAAGGACAGTCGTCCGACCGAAGACAATAGCGCGATCCGCCGTCGGCGGCAGTGCGAGGGTTGCGGTGGGCGCTTCACAACCTTTGAGCGTATTCAGTTGCGTGAGCTGCTAGTTATTAAAAGCGAAGGTAAACGCGAGCCTTTTGATCGGGAGAAGCTAGAACGCTCGCTTTCCGTCGCGTGCCGAAAGCGTCCGGTGGACAATACGCAAATCGAAAAGCTCGCTTCCGCTATCCAGCGACAGCTTGAAACCTTGGGTGAAAGCGAAATCGAAACCAAACGTATTGGTGAATTCGTTATGGATGGGTTGAAGGCGCTTGATAGCGTTGCCTATATCCGCTTCGCGTCGGTGTATAAGGACTTTAGCGAAGCCAAGGATTTTGAGGATTTCGCCGGAAGCGTGGTCGAAGCAGCGCTAAAATGAGCGCGCCGCCCATCATCATCCTGTGCCGTCCGCAATTGGGCGAAAATATTGGCAAGGCAGCGCGCGCCATGCTCAATTTCGGCCTTACCGAAATGCGTCTTGTCGCCCCGCGCGATGGATGGCCAAACCCCAATGCAGGTCCAGCGGCATCCGGCGCGCACATTGTGTTGGCGAATGCCCAAGTTTTTCCGACGCTGGCAGAGGCAACCGCAGACATTGCCCATGTCTATGCGACAACGGTGCGCAAGCGCGGTGTTACGAAGCCGGTTATCACGCCCGAATTGGCCGCCCGAGAGGTATTCGGCAACACAGGACGAAGCGCAATATTGTTCGGGGCCGAACGATCCGGCCTTGAAAGCGACGAAGTCAATGTTGCTCGCGCCATCATCACAGTGCCGATTAATCCTGAATTTGGTTCGCTAAACTTAGCGCAGGCAGTCATCCTATGCGCATATGAATGGTCGAAGACGCAAACGCTATCGAGTCCGCCCAAAACGGATTTGGAACCACCTGCGACGCAGTTCGAGCTGGACGGCCTCATTGCACAGTTGGACACCATGCTGGAACCGCTGAATTATTTTACCCCCGTCGACCGAGCGCCTGTTACCCGCCGAACCTTGCGCAATTTGCTAACGAAGCCAGCATGGAATGCACTTGAGGTCAGGACATTGCGCGGT
>Ga0315903_10005558_pt1 | contig 16404 bp, 27 predicted proteins | sample LakEriMetagenome_7_FD_203524 | JGI IMG/M metagenome (GOLD analysis project Ga0315903, IMG submission 203524) | Freshwater fungal communities from buoy surface, Lake Erie, Ohio, United States - Buoy 2 MA119 | ecosystem: Environmental > Aquatic > Freshwater > Lake | place: USA: Lake Erie, Ohio...
CATGTCGTCCAGGTCTCGGGTCGTCACCGGCCGGCCGAAGAATCGGTCGAGGCGGTCGGCGAGCATCGAATACAGGGCGATCGTCTTTCGGTCGAGGCCCTTCAGGAGTGAGTAACGCTCGAATAGTTCACGGATCGGCATCGGCATGGATCTTGTCCCTTCATGGCTTCCATGCCCGGTAGTGTACGGAATGTCATCACACCCGCGAAGGGTTCGACTCCCCTCGCCTCCACTCGACATTCCCGCTACCCAACTGTTGGCAGCCGGCCCGGCGAAGGCAAACGCCGGGCCTGTTGATTCGCAGTCGGCGCGGATTACCTTCGAGGTATGGCAGTGTTCATCGACCCCGCGACGCGAAAGCCGATCCTGACCGCCGACGAAGCCGGCGAGATGCTCGACATCGACCCCAGCAACATCCGTCACTGGGCCCGCCGCGGCGAGCTGACGAAGATCGTGGAGTCCCCCCGTCGCGTCTACTACTTCCTGCACGAGATCAAGAAGCGGAACAAGGAAGCCTCCGCGACGAAGAAGAAGCGCGGCGGCCGGCCGCGTAAGGGATTGCAGGAAGGCTGAGGAATCCCCTCTTTCCGGCCGGAAACCATGTGTTTTCCGATTTTCTGGATTCCCTCTTGACCATTTCACGATAACGTGTTTATCCTGCCCGTCGCGTCATGGATGACTTCGACGGAGTGGTCGTCAGTGCAAGGAGGCACGACATGAACGCCGAGTTGTGGTTCGAGCTGTTGATCGTTCTGGCGAAGATTCTCGCGGCTGGCCTGGACAGTTAGCGTGCATCCCATTTCACGACACCGTGACGGCCGCGATTTTCGACTCCCCAACGTGATGTTTTCCCCGAGCGCCACGCGTCAAAAAACGTTTGACCTGATGGTGTTCATTTGTTCAGTTACGCCACCCACACGAAGGAGCGACGGATGGCCCACGAGAACGACCCCCACGCCCGCGAATACTGCGGCGCCGTTGCAGGAATGGCAGACACCTACGGGTTCCCGATCGCCTGCACGCTGCCGAGCGTCGGCGACCGGATCGCGTACCGGCTCAAGACCCACACCGACATGGAGTCCGAGGCCGGCCGCGTGGTCCGCGTCAACAACGAGGGCGAGCGTCCACTCGTCGTCGTCGAGTCGGAGGGGGCCGAGGGCACCCTCCGCGTCCTGGACGCCCGCCCCTGGCCCACGGGCCAGATCCTCCCGTTTTGAGGTGTCGACCATGCCCAAGAACTGCTCGCGGGCCGACACGGCCCTTCACCGAAACGTCCACGACCGGAACCACCCGATCGCCCGCGGGGCTCGGCTGGCCCGGCACCTGGTCGTCGCCGCGTGGCGTCCGCTGCGGGCCCTCGAGGACCTGCTCGACGAGGTCGAGCGGACGGGGTCGCCCGTGAACCGGCTCGTCGTGCTGCGGGCCCGCCAGGCGGTCGAGAACGCCCGCCCCTACCTACTGGACGAGGACGGCTCGATATGGAAGTGACCCACCACCAGATCGCCGCAGCCCTCGCGCTGGGCTACCTGCTCGGGATCTCGACCGCGTTCGTCGCGGCGGCGATCGCCGGGATCGTCGTGATGAAGACCGCAGGGATGGGCTGGCCGTCGGAGACGGTCGGCAACGGAGGCCGGCAGGATGCCGGATGGGATGGAGTCGAGATTACGTCGCGGCCGGATGGAGCCGACCGCGACGCCGCTTACCGGGTGTTCCGCGAGACGGGATGGTTCGGTGTTCACGAAGTGAGGAGGAACGGGTGATGGCAGGATTCAAGAAGGCAACCAAGGCGGCCGCGAAGCTGCGGGCCGCGTTCTTCGGCCCGAGCGGGGCCGGGAAGACGTTCTCCGCTCTGCGGGTGGCGACGGGCCTGGGAGGACCCATCGCGGTGATCGACACGGAGCGCGGCTCGGCGTCGAAGTATTCCGACCGGTTCGCGTTCGACGTTCTCGACCTCGAGGACCAGTCGATCGAGGGCTACGTCTCGGCGATCGCGATGGCGGCCGAAGGCGGCTACCGCGTCCTCGTGATCGACAGCCTCTCGCATGGGTGGCAGGACCTCACGGCCGAGGTCGAGAAGCTCGCGAAAGCGAAGTACCGCGGGAACACATGGTCGGCCTGGTCGGAGGGGACGCCGCTCCAGCGGCGGCTCGTGAACGCGATCCTCGGGTTCCCGGGCCACATCATCGCCACCATGCGATCGAAAACGGAATGGACGACCGTCGACAGAAACGGCAAGAAGACCCCGCAGCGTGTCGGCCTGGCCCCCGAGCAGGGGAAGGGGATCGAGTACGAGTTCGATCTCCTCGTCGAGATCTCGGTCGAGCACATCGGGCAGGTCATTAAGGACAGGACCGGCAAATTCCAGGACAAACTGATCGACAAGCCCGGCGAGCAGTTCGGCCAGCAGCTCGCCGCGTGGCTGGCTGACGGCGAGACGGCCCCCGCCCCGGCCCCGAAGCCCGAGCCTGCCCCGGCCCCCGGCCGGGCGGATGTCGAGCAGATCCGCGGCTACATCCGGGCGGCGACCACGGTCCGGACGCTCGGGAAGATCACCGACCGCCTGGACCAGCTCGTGAGCGAGGACCAGATCACCGGCAACGAGTGGTCGGAACTGACCGACATGGTCGCGGCCCGGCACGACCAGATCGAGCCGCGGGAGGTCGTCTCGTGACGATGCGGATCCGCTACGAGGTCGACGCCGACATCCGTCGGCCCGTCACGGTCTTCGTCTTGCGACGGGACGTGGCGGCCGACGAGCCGGGGTACTTCGGCACGGAGCGAGAGGCGAGGGAGGACGCGATCCGGCGAATCACCCGGTTCGCCGAGCGGCTGAAGGAAGAGGCCTGGGAACTGCGGCGAGAGCGAACGAAGGACTGACCGAGACCACCACCACGAAGGAGCAGAGACGATGCCGAACTGGGGAATCGACGACGAGATCGACACGACCGCCACCGACGCGAGCCCGCCGACCCGCGAGCTCGTCCCCGAGGGCGACCACGAGTTCACCGTGAAGGCGGTGATCGACACGGCCGAGCGGGTCGAGATCCGGCTCGCCCACGACGACCGACGCTACGGGTGGGTCTTCGCGAAGATGCCGAAGACCGCGAGCTGGGCCCGGCGGATCCTGTCGTCGCTGCGGACGGCCCTCGGGATCACCCGCGAGGCCTGGGCCGGGCTCCCGATCACGGACCTCGAGGGGCTCCGCGTGAAGGCGCGGGTCTACCACAGGGCCGGCGACCGCGGGACATGGGTCAACGTGGCCGAGTTCCTGCCGTGCGAAGCGGCCATCGAAACGGCCACGGCGAAGCCGGCGGTCGAGCGGGCGGTCGCACCGCCGGCGGCTCGGGCGCCGGTCAAACGAACGGCCACCCAGAAGGCCGACGCGGCCGCCGCGATGCCGGACGACGACATCCCGTTCTGACGATCCACGGCCCGCTCCCGGGCCGCGAGTGGCTGCGTTCATCGGCCACAGGGAGAGCGCCGCCGGCGGTCGCGACGAAACACCGGCACCTGATGCGGTCGGACCTCCACCCGGCCGGCTTCAGGCGGAAGCCCCACGACACGGGGCCAACTCACAAGGACGTGGAATGAGCGATTACTACCACCAGCCGAAGGACCACGAGCTCGGTCCGCTGTTCGCGGCGGCCGCCGGCCGGGCTGCGGCCGCGGCCTGCACGGCGAAGGCCGAGCAGGTCACCGCGTTCGACGCCGGGCGGGCCCGGGCCGCGGTCCTCGAGCTCCTGGCGGACGGCCAGGCCCGCAGCGGCGAGGCGATCGTCGATCACTGCCAGCGGCTCGGCCTGGTGCCGCACGACGCGCGGGCCTTCGGCTCCGTGTTCCAGACGCTGAAGCGGGCCGGGCAGATCGAGGAGGCCGGCTTCGTCGCGCGGGCCAAGGGCCACGGGACGGCCGGGGGAAGGTTGTGGAGGGCCACGAAGTGAGCATCACGCCACGGACGGCGGCCGGCGACTGGCGGCAGATCACGGACGACCGAGAGAAATACAAGGCGTACCTGTGCAGTCGTGAGTGGGCGCTGCTGCGGAATGCAGTCCGCGCGCGCTGCGGAGGCAAGTGCGAGCGGTGCGGCGTCAACGAGATGGAATGCGTCCATCACCTGACATATGCCCGCAAGTACGACGAACCGATCGAGGACCTCGCTGGCTGGTGTAACGCTTGCCACGAGTTCACACACGGGAAGTCTGACGTTGACCCGGCTGGCAAGCCTAAAGTCGGCCAATTGGACGCAAGGGACTTCTTCATGTTTTGGGCAGAGAACGAGGCCGAGGAAGGCACGCCGTGGGGCGAGATGACTACCGCTCTTGTTTGCGGCATGGGCGTGATCAGCCACATGGGTCTTGAGTGGCTGCAAAAGGCGGCCCGCGGAGAGCTGAAGCAGAAGGCCGACGTTGATGTCGCACAACTTGAGGAGCTGATCCGAAGTCGACGCCAGGAGCAGGGTATTCAATGAACACCGAAGACATCGCCGAGCTCGACTACCTCGCCGGACTCCTCGAGCTGATGACGGACGACCCTGATCGGGCTCGGTCCGCTCTGCTGATGGTCAACCGCGAGGCGATCAGATCTCCGCAGGCACAGGACGCGTACGACTGCATTTCGCAGACCCTGGCGGACATTGTCAGTCCGACTATTTCCGACATCATGCGGAGCCGCCGCTACGAGGCGGCGAAAGGCCTGGTCGTCGACCTCATGGTGAGGTCTAAGGGCTGTCGGTTCGGCTACAGCCTCGGCGTCGACCGCTATGCCTGGCATGTCATGGCCGAGTGGAGGCGTCATCTGGTCGCGATGGCGGCCGACGGCCTTCAGTCCGCGGTGAACGACCCTTTGGCCTCGACCGCTGAAATCCTGGCGGCCACGAAGGCAGTCGAGGAGGCGGCATCCAACGTCGAGCACGGCGAGCGGCTCGATTCGCTGATGGACGCGATAGACGAGTGGGTGAAGATGGACGCGACGCCGGTCGTCCCGACTGGGTTCACGCCGGTCGACATGCTGGGCGGAGGCGGCCTGCCGGTCGGCGGCTTGTTCGTCATCGCAGCCCCGCCGTCTGTCGGGAAGTCTGCCCTCGCCCTTCAGCTCGCGCTCGGGGCCCTGGAGTATGACCGCGGAATGAACGCGGTGTGGTGTATGGGCGAGATGCGGAAGGACGCGCTCGCCCGCCGGGCGATCTGCCACTGGTCGACCCGCGGGACACTGCATCCCGTGTCGATGTCGGCCGCCGACCAGCGTACGGACCTGGCGAGGGGGGCCGCGATCAACATGGCGGCCGCGGTGGCCGACAGGCTCTCGCTGGTCAATCCGCCGTTGACGATCCAGAAGATCGAACAGGCGGTGATTGAGAAGAAGGCGAAGCTGGTCGTGATCGACTACGTCCAGCTTGTCGAGCTCGAGGGGGCCCAGGACCGCCGAGCCGAGATTGACGGGATCGTGAAGCGGGTTCGGCGACTGTCGCTGGAGCACGGCGTGGCGACGGTCTGCGTGTCGAACATCGCGAAGATGGTCTCGGGGGATACCAGGATCGGGGCGATCGGCAAGGAGTCGAGCGAGTTGGATTTCGCCGCCGACATCCTGCTCCTCGGCGTGCCCGACGAGTCCGAGGACCAGAACGGCCTCCGTTCCGTCCGCTGGGCCTGCAAAAAAAACAGGCACGGCCCGTGCGAGGACATCGTGGCGACCTTCGACGGCCGCCTCCAGACGTTCACCGCGGCCCACGCGTCGCGTGAGGCGGCTTTTGACGACTGGAGTGCCTGACATGTCGTCAAAGGCCGGATCGGGCTTCACGGGCGAAATGCGGAGGCGTCACGAGGCGATCATCCGCTCCGGCATCCTTCGGAAGGTCCGCTCGGAGGGGCGGCTCGTCTTCGCCCTGGCCCTCTGCTGGGCCGACTACAAGACCTGCCAGTTCCGAATGTCGATCAGAGGGGCCGCGACCACTGCCGGAGTCGAGCCGACGAGTATTCGCCGAGGGCTGACGCAGCTCCTGGAGCTGGGGGTCATCCAGGCAGGTCCGAAGGAGGCCGGGAAGCGGCAGCGTTACCGGTTTGCCACCCCCCAAAAGAGCGCGCACGAGCCGTGCCCGGGGGGGTCACGAGCGGTGACCGGGGAGGGTCACGAGCCGTGCGCGCCCCCGGGCACGAGCGGTGCGCGCAGCGCGCACGAGCCGTGCACAAGGGGGTCACTCCCCGTGTCCAGCGCGCGCACAGAGTGTGACCCCTATTCCTCAATTGTCCTCAAGGGTTCCTCAAGAACCCGTGAGGACGAGAACGTCCTCACCGGCGGTTCCGTGCCTGGCGGCCCGGACCGCCTGGCTGATTCATCCGAGAAGCGGTCGGAGGTCGCATGACCCACCACGACCAGGACGAGATCGAGCGGGCACGGGCGACCGTGCTCGCCCAACTGAAGGGAGCCGTCTGATGATCGCCGACATGACCGCCGAGCAGCTCCAGGACGCGTGTCACGCCGTCTACGAGGTCGGCAAGTGGAAGGACGCGCCGGCCCAGATCTTCCTGGACCAGTTCGCCGAGGCCGACCCGCCGACGACGATCCTCCGGTGTTCGTTCCCGGATCGGTTCACCCACGCCGGGGCGTGCAAGCTCGACCTGCTGCGCAAGGTCTTACTTGATCGGCACGGCCCAGGGGCGAACATCGTCTTCGTGTGCTACTTCGAGTGGTTGAAGGCCGAGCGGCTCGCGCGGTACTCGCTCGTGATGAATGACCGGTGAGAACGACAGGGAGCACGTCCGACACAAATCATGACGCCGCGCCGGCGGCGATAGCTCGCATGCCCGACGGCGATCATGCGTCTCTCGGGGCGGCAGCGACCGGACCGATAAACCGGGATTGCGAACCGCGTGGGCACCGGCGACACATGGGCGGAGAACACGGAAGATCAACGGCGGCCACCGGAGGATTCACCATGACGCATGACGTAGCAGGGCCGTCCGTTGCATCGTCTGGTTCTACCGGGCATCACTTCGACTACGCGATCAAGGCCCACCCTACGCTTTACAAGGGGACGATGTTTCGGTCTCGGCTTGAGGCAAGGTGGGCGGCGTTTTTCGATCTGGCCGGATGGGACTGGCAGTATGAGCCTATCGACCTTGTGGGATGGACTCCCGACTTCTACGTCAAGTTTCCGTGCGGCCACTCCGAGTGCAACGGATATCACGATCTGCTGGTTGAGGTGAAGCCATACTTCACTATCGACCAGTTTCGCGGTCACCAGTGCATGCGCTACGAGTGGGGCTGCATCTGGCACAGCGAAGATGACTGCACAAAACTCCCGGCTGACGCCTCTGCGGCTTTCGGGATAAGCCCTCGCGTAACGTATTGGTGCATGGCCCACGGGGCTGGCGGTGGCGATGAGTCGGTAGAGGACTGGGTGATTGGAGACGTTGACCGCCTATGGGCCGAGGCAGGGAACGTGGTTCAGTGGAAGCCAACGAAGCGAAGGTAGAACGCCAGCGATCAGCGGCATCGAACACAGGAGATTGACACATGAGCGACGGTGATGAGATGTCCGCTGCATCGCGTGGTTCTGGCCTCTTTCGCGTCACGGGCACCTTTCACTGGTCATGCCAAACGGAAAAGGGGCATCAGCGGATCGCCATGGAAGTCGATATTGAACTTCCATTCCCGCCGTTCGTTGGGCTGTGCATCCAGATCGAAGACGAGATTCCATCGCCAAAGGTCAAAGAGGTTGTGTGGTGCCATCACGAGCAGTCGTTCAATATTCACGCCCGTATGCGGCTGAAGGACTGGGATAGCAAACTGTTTGAGTCTCTACTGAACGACATTCGGCGCGCCGGGCCTGAATACCGGCCGACGCTCTATGACGACAACTGGATGTATCAGCAATAGCCAGAACACGGAAGATGATCGGCCCGCGAAGGAGGGGCCATGCTATGACGAACGAAGAAGATCGCGGGTCCGATCCATCGACTGGTTCTGGCTCGCGGTTGCCAGCCCACCTGATCCGGCCGGAGTGGATGGAACTCGCGCGAGCCATGACGTTCTTTGGCGAGCCGCTAGACAAACTCAGCCGCGACGAGTTGCTCGGTGTCGCCGGATACCTCGCGGATCAAGTTGAGCAAGAGCGGAAGTTTCACCATTCGACGCTGGACATCCTCAAGGCAGCGGCGTCGGTTTCGGAGTAGCCAGAACACGCAGGATCAGCGGCAGCGATGAAAGGACACACCATGCCTAAAGACGTTGAAGAGCTGTCCGCTGCATCCGTTGGTTCCACTGCCGTAGGGTTGACGCCCTACTACACGAACGGCCGGATCACCATTTACCACGGCGACTGCCTGGAAGTGATGCCGAAACTTCACGGCATTGGATTGGTGTTTACGAGCCCGCCGTACAACCTCAACCGACACCCAAGTGGCAAAGGCAGCGGGATGCACGCCGGCAGCGGATACACCGCGAACGGCAAAGTATGGAACGGGGTTGCGGACCTGGCCGGAGGCTACGAAACCTTCGGCGACGACATGCCGCATGACGAATACGACGCCTGGCAGTCTAAGTGCGTCGATGCCATGTGGAACCTGCTCGGCGATGAAGGGGCGATCTTCTACAACCACAAGCCGAGGCCGTTCAATCGGACGCTGAAACTTCCGATCGACTACGGCAGCGGATTGCCGCTTCGGCAGATCATCACATGGTCGCGGGGCGTCGGCATGAACTTCGCGGAAACGCACTTCCTGCCCAAGTACGAGTGGATTCTTGTCTGGGCGAAGGACTCGTGGAGGCTGCGGGACAGGAGCGCGAGTGCGGCTGGCGACGTGTGGGCAGTCGCGCCGGAATCGTCGCGGGACCATCCGGCACCGTTTCCGCTGAAGTTGCCCCGGATGGCGATTGCCGCCACGAACGCCGAGACTGTGATGGACCCGTTCATGGGGTCTGGTACGACGCTGCTCGCGGCACAACTGGAGGGCCGGGCGGCAGTCGGGATCGAGGTCAGCGAGCGATACTGCGAGATCGCCGCCAACCGTTTGAGCCAGGGAGTTCTGTTTTAGGTCAGTGGAACCAGTGAGTATGCGGTTCTTGATAGCGGCGGGCGTTCCGCATAACACCCCGCCGATCCCGCGCCGCCCGGCGGCGTGACGCGAGGCCCCGGCGTTACCATCCGCCGCATAGCACACCCGCCCGGTAGTCGCTGGATTCGCCCGCGGGCCCCGGTACCGTGGTCGGTCGCATGGATGCGACGACGATCACCTTCGAGATCGCGGGGCCACCGGTCCCGCAGCCGCGGGCGCGGATGTCCCGCTCGGGGCACGTCTACACGCCGACGAAAAACGGCATCGGCGTCCTGAAGCAAGCGATCGGGATCCGCGCGGCCATGGAGGCGAAGCGGCGCGGGTGGGAGCCCACGGCCGGCCCTCACGAGATCACCGTCGAGGCCGTGTTCCCGCGGCCGGCTTCGCACCTGGGCCGCGACGGCCGGCCGAAGGCCTCGGCGGCCGCGTTCCCTGGCAGGAACTGCGGGGACAACGACAACATCGAAAAAGGCGTCTGGGACGCGATCACGAACTGCGGGGCCGTCTGGGTGGATGACACCCAGATCGTCGCGAACGCGTGCCGAAAGCGGTACGCCGCACCAGGCGAGCCCGCCCGAACGATCGTCACGATCCGGAGGCCGCCCCCGTGAAGCGGAAGCCGCCCCGGCCGCGCGAGCGGATGCTGACGGTCGCCCAGGAGCGGATCGTCCGGCGGGCGATCGCCAACGGGGCCACGCGGGCCGAGGCGGCGAAGGCGGCCGGCGTCCCGGAGAAGCGGGTCTACCGTGCCCTCCATGCCGAGCTCGCCGATCTGCCCCCGGGCCAGCGTGGCCCTCGGCCTGGCGTCGAGTACCCGCCGCAGCCCGAGTTCGTCGACATCCCGCTCGAGGAGATCTACCGACGCGCCGCCGAGCTGCGGGCCGAGCGATGGAGCGAGGACGAGGCCGCCGGGCGCTGGAACCCGAGATTCGTCCCGCAGTCGGACTCGTAGGCTTGTGCCATGGCTACCGTATCCGCCACGCCCGGCACGCTGAACGTCACCGTGAAACGCGGCGAGGCCGTGTCGCAGCTTCTGGACTTCTCGATCGCCCTCACCGGCTACACGTTCTCGGCCGAGATCGTGTCGGCGGTGACCTACGCCCAGGTCTCCGCCCTGGCCGTGACGGCGGTCAACCTGGCGACCGGGCAGGTGAACGTCGGGATCTCGGCCGCGAACGCGGCGAACGTGCCGGCCGGAACGTACCTCTGGCGGCTCGTCTGGACGCCGCCGGCCGGTGACGCCCGGACCGCCCTCGAGGGGATCTGGGAGGTCAGTCGCTGATGGGCATCGAGGTTACCGTCACCGATCAGAACGTCCAGGTCTCGACGAGCGGCCAGACCGTGAACGCGAGCGTGTCGGGCGGCGTCGGGCCCGCGGGCCCCGCCGGGGCCACCGGGGCCACCGGGCAAGGCGTTCCGGCCGGCGGCACGACGGGCCAGGTCCTGGCGAAGGCCTCGGCCACGAACTACGACACGACCTGGACGACGCCCACGGGCGGCGGCGGGGGCGGCGGGGCGGCGACTGCTGTCGTCGGCCGGTCGAACGCCGAGTTCGTCTGCACGGGGACGGCCGGCAGCGCGACGGACCACGTCACGATCCAGGCCGCGATCGCAGCGGTCCAGGCCGCCGGCGGCGGCACCGTGCTGATCCGCGAGGGGACCTACTACCTCGGGGCGACGATCACGATCACGGCCCCGAACGTCGCGGTGATCGGGTTCGGCCGGGCGACCGAGCTCCGGGCAATGACCAACTACGGGAACGTGTTCTCGTGCGCCCTGCCGACGACGCCGACGGCGTTCCCCGGGCTCGCGGGCCTGCGGTTCGAGCGGCTCCGATTCGAGACCGCGGTGAACCGGACGACGGGCGCGGCGATCTACGCCGCATACACGCACGACGCGCAGTTCCACGATTTGTACATCGCGGACGTGACCTACGGGATCTCGTTCGGTCTCGGGACGGCTCCGCCGCATTTCTGGGACGGGATTCGACTCGTCGCCCAGGACCAGTGCGACATATCGAACGTGACGGCCCACACGAAGCGGTACGCGTTCTACATCGACGGCAGCGGGTACGCGAGCGCGGACTTCTCCTACGACGGCACGATCCGGTACTGCAACGTGTGGGGCGTGTTCGAGCAGGACGAAGACTTCAACCCGATCCAGTCGGGGACCGGCGTCTACGTCGGAAACAACATCGGCGGCGTCCTCGTCGAGCACCTGTCGGCGAATCAGCTCGAGTACGCCGTCGAGGCCGTGATGACCGTCCCGTTCACGCAGGGCGGCGGGATCATCACGATCCGGGGCGGTTACACCGAGAACAACACGACCCACGGTTACCGGGTCGTGAACTACCAGAACGCGGCCGTTACCGAACTCTGGGGCGGACTCCTCCTGAGTAACGTCCTGAACGCCTACGTCACCTCCACCGGCCAGGCGACGGTCCGGGCGATCAACGGCGGGGCCGTCCACGTTTACGGTCGGGGGACGCTCCTCGACATCGCCTCCGGGACTACCTGCTTCGCGTATGGGCAGTCCTTCGCGATCGATCCGGCGGCGACCGGCTCTCCGGTGATCATCAACGGCGAGTGGACCGCGTCCACGATCACCCAGGCGGAGGCCGAGGCCGGCACCTCGACCACGCGGCGGGCCTTCACCGCCCAACGGGTGTTCCAGGCGGTCGCGGCATGGTGGGCGGCATCGGCGTCGAAGACGAAGCTCGACGGCATCGCCACGGGGGCGACCGCGAACGCGACCGACGCCCAGCTCCGCGACCGATCCACTCACACCGGCACCCAGGCCGCGGGGACGATCACGGGCCTGGGCGGCGCGGCGACGCTCAACGTCGGCACCGCGGCCGGCACGGTGGCGGCGGGCAACGACGCGCGGCTCTCCGACGCGCGGACGCCGACGGGGGCCGCCGGCGGTGACCTCACGGGCAACTACCCGAACCCCACGATCGCGGCCGGGGCGGTGACCGAGGCCGATCTCGCGAACGCCGTCCGCGTCCAAATCCTCCACCCCTTCCTCCTCGCCGGGATGTGACATGCCAGCCGCATACAAGGTCCTCGGGCAAGCAAACCCCGCCGCGACGACGCTCACCACGCTCTACACGGTTCCGTCGGCGACCTCGACGATCGTCTCGACGCTCGCCGTGGCGAACCTCTCGACGAGCGCGATCACGTTCCGCGTGGCGATCCGCCCCGCCGGGGCCACCGTCGCCAACCAGCACTACATCGCATACGACGCCGCGGTCGCGGCGAACGATTCGGTATTCCTCACGCTCGGCGTTTCGCTCGCGGCCACCGATGTCGTGAGCGTGTTCGCCAGCTCGGCGAACGCGGCGTTCTCGCTCTTCGGCTCGGAGATCACATGAGCCTCTCGCGACTGACAAGCCCGCGGCGAATCTCGTCGTCGGGGATCGCGGCGGCTGCGGGGACCTACACCACCGGCGTGTATTCGTCGCTGCGGTCGAGCCTGACAAACTATTGGCCTTTGAACGAAGAGGCTCCGTCGGGAAGCAACACGACCGCCGTCAACTGGGTCTCGGGCGGCACGAACATGACGAGCGATAACGCCGTTCCGTCGGTCGCCGGGAAGTCGCGAAACGGCCGATCGTTCACCAGGGCGAACAGTCAGCGGATGTCGGCGACTGCGAACGCCTCAATGACGATCTGCGGAACGTCGAACTACACGCTCGCGTTTTGGTTTCGCATGGATTCAGCGCCAGCCGCCGGAAACTACGGCCTGGTGTCGAACGACTTCTTCAGCACGGAGCGAGGGATCTCCGTCTACATCGGCGGCGATGCAGTGCCGGGATATTGGGCTCCGCTTGTGTTTCTTGCTTACGCCGACAGCACCAGCGAGACATGGGTTCCATTTGTTTCAGTGGGAGTAGCCGCGTCCGCGTGGACGTTCGTTTGCCTGCGGCTGTCTGGCGGAACGGCGATTGACTACAGGCTGAACAGCACGGATGCACCGACAAAGACGCTGACAAAGAGCTTCAACTCCAGCCGCCAGCGGCTGTTCTTCGGCACGCGATACACAGCGGCGGACTACCTGAACGGATCGCTCGACGAGGTCGCGATGTGGTCGCGGCGTTTGAGCGATGCCGAGGTGAACACTCTTTACAACGATGGGAACGGGATTGACCTGCGGCGATGAGTTCCACGACGGACCAAATCAGCGCGGCGATGTCCTCACTGTGGCCGCTCGTGCGGCAACAGCAGGACGCGTACCTGGCTGAGAACGGATGCTACTACCAGCTCCTCTGGACTCACGAGGAACCGCCCGCGGCCCCGGCGGCCCCGGACAATCTCGACGAGACTCCGACATACGAACAGCCAGCGGAGATCGTAGGCTTGCCGCCGGTCATGCGGTCGCGGGTCCGCATCGACACATACGGCAAGCCCGACGGATGGGCGCTCACGATGCAAGCGGTCGTTGCTGGCGAGCTGTGGGAGTGCTGCGTCGACTGCGGCGTGGACTCCAGCCGGTCGCGCCCCTGGGCCGTGGTCGTCGAGCCGCCGCCCTCGCCCCAGGCGACGCCCTGATGCCTGCCCGCGTCGAGCGATGGTCGCCGCCGCGAATGAAGCGGACCACCGCCACGAAGGAGACCGCCCACTACCGGACCGCGGACTGGCGGGCTCGACGCCTGCGGATCCTGACGCGCGACGCGTTCGTCTGCCGGGCATGCTCCCGCGTGGCGTATGCGAAGGCCGCCCACGTCGACCACATCGTGCCCCTCGAGGAGGGCGGCACCGACGACGACGCGAACCTCCAGGTCCTGTGCCACGCGTGCCACGGCAAGAAGACACGCGAGGAGCAGCGGCGGCGGGGGCGACTGTGATGGACGGGGGTGGGGTCGGCCGCCGGCCTGCCATTTTGTCCATGACCCCGTGTGCCCTCGGCGCGTATTTCTGAACGCCTTTTTCAGAACCAGGAGTCGCCCATGGGCCGCCGCGGACGCCACCCCGACCCCAACTCCGCCCGCAGCCGGGCTGCGGTCGCCCGTGCGGCCCAGATCGGCGCGATCGGCACCGCGCCCCCGGCCGCCGGCTCCGCCCCGGCACCGCGCGCGGTGAAGGCCCCGGCATCGGTCACTGCCAGGCCCGCGGCCGCCCGGTTCTGGAAGGCCCACGCGGCCGACCTCGAGGCCGACGGCCGCCTGACCGCGGACCGGGCCGAGACGTTCGGCCTCCTCGCCCACCTGTTCGCCGATGCCGAGCAGCTCGCCGAGCAGGTCGCCGCCGAGGGCTGGATCACCGCGACCGACAAGGGACAGGCCCCCTCGCCGGTCGCCCGGCTCCTGCGTGACTCGCGGCGCGACTACGTCATGCTGGCTCGGGAGTTCGGCCTGACGGCGGCCGCCGCCGGCCGGATCCCCCAGGACATCACGCATGCCGAAGCGACCGTCGAAGACCCCGAAGCCGCGACCCTCGCGAAGCTCCGCGTCCGCGGCTGATCCGAAGAAGCGGCCCGAGTACGTCGCCGGCTACCAGTGGGATGCCGAGGCCGCCGACGCCCCGGTCGAGTTCATCGAGACCCTATGCCGTCACCCAGACGAACGCGGCGGTGACCCGCAGCGGATCGAGCTCATCGACTGGCAGAAGGAGCGGGTCCTTCGGCCCCTGTTCGGCTGGCGACGGCCCGACGGCCGGCTCCGTTTCCGGCGGGCCGGGATCTTCGTTCCGAAGAAAAACCGGAAGTCCTCCCTCATGTCGCAGCTCGCCCAGTACATGGCGACGTGCCACGCCCCCGCCCAGGACGTGTTCCTCGCGGCGAACGATCGCCTCCAGGCCCGGACCATGTATCGAATGGTCCGCCAATCGGTCGAGGCATCGCCCACGCTCTCGAAGCTCCTTGAGGTGATCGACTCGCGGAGCATCATCCGGAACCGCGAGACCGGGAAGGAGATCCGCTGCCTGTCGTCCGACTCCTGGCGGAACGAAGGCCTCAACGGCTCCGTGATCCTGGACGAGATCCACTCCTTCCGCTCGCCGGACCTGGTCGACGCCCTGATCTACGCCACGCGCGGCACGGCGAACGGTCTCGTGATCTCGATCTCGACGGCGGGCTCCGACCGGAACGGGATCGGCTGGCGATGGTGGCAGGACTGCGAGCTCGTGATCGCGGACCCGAAGGTGAACCCGACGTTCTATGGCCTGATCTACGCCGCGGCCGAGACCGACGACTACGCCGACCCGGCCGTCTGGCGGAAAGCGAATCCGTCGATGGGGGTCGCGTTCCCGGAGGACGAGTTCGCGGCCGACTACCAGGACGCGAAGACCGACCCGCGGAAGATGTCGAAGTTCCTCCGCTACTCGCTGAACGTCTGGCAGGCGGCCGACGCCCGATGGTTCCAGGGCGACGACTGGGCGAAGTGCGGCTCGGGCCCGCTCGCCCCGCTCGAGGGCCGGCCGTGCTGGGTCGGCGTCGACCTGGCCTCGAACCTCGACATGACCGCGGCCGCGTTCGTCTTCAAGGAGGCCGACGGCTCCTATTCCGTCGTCTGGCGGTACTGGGTCCCGAGCGAGACCGTGGCCGACCGCGTCCGCGAGGGCATCCCCTACGACGCGTGGATCCGCGACGGATGGGTGACCGTGACCGACGGCCACCGGCTCGACCACGAGGCCGTGGCTCGGGACATCATCGCGTTCGGCGAGGCCCACGAGATCAAGGCCGTGGGCTGCGACCCGTGGCAGGCCGGGGCCCTGGAGACTCTCCTCCAGCGCGAGGGCATCACGACGAAGGACATCCCGCAGCGGACCGCCTACCTCAACTCGTCTTGCAAGCTCCTCGAGGCCCTGGTCGTCGAGGGCCGGCTTCGGCACGGGGCGAACCCCGTCGCGACGTTCAACGCGAACAATGTCTGCGTCTACACGGACCCGACCGGGATGATCAAGCCGGACAAGGCGAAGTCCAACGAGAAGATCGACGGCATCGCGGCTCTGGTGAACGCGCTCGCTCTCGCGTCCACCGACGAGGACACCGGCGAGGCCGCGAACCTGGACGACTGGAAGATCCGACTCCTGTAGCCGAGATTCTGCCGGGGGCCGCCGGGGGAAACTGGCGGGCATGCCCAGCCCCAGAAAACGCCCGGCCACCCCCGGAGGCCGTGGCAGCCGACGCCGGACCCCGGCGAAGGCCGCCGCGGCCCCGCGCGTGATCTCGATCCGACGGACCACGCTTCCGGTGCCGGGGACGTGGGGCGACATCCTGCCGTCTGTCGTGGGCCCCGAGACCGCGGTCCGCGTGTCGGCGATCTTCGGGGTCGTCCGGTGGATCGCCCAGGCCGTCGGCATCTGCCCCATGCAGATCATGCAGGAGCGGCCCGACGGCCGCCGCGAGAAGG
>Ga0315903_10005564_pt1 | contig 16398 bp, 15 predicted proteins | sample LakEriMetagenome_7_FD_203524 | JGI IMG/M metagenome (GOLD analysis project Ga0315903, IMG submission 203524) | Freshwater fungal communities from buoy surface, Lake Erie, Ohio, United States - Buoy 2 MA119 | ecosystem: Environmental > Aquatic > Freshwater > Lake | place: USA: Lake Erie, Ohio...
AGCTGTCATAGGCGAAGCGGCCGCCGGCGAGTTCGGCGAGGCCGGCCGCGACCGATTCGTTGAGGCCGAGGTTCAGCACGGTGTCCATCATGCCCGGCATCGAGGCGCGGGCGCCGGAGCGCACGGAGACGAGCAGCGGATTGGCAGGATTGCCAAAGCCTTTGCCGGACTGGCGCTCAAGGCTTTCCAGCGCGGCGTTCACTTCCGCTTCCAGCCCGGCCGGATAGGCCCGGCCCGTCTGGTAATAGGCGACGCAGACGGCGGTCGAGATGGTGAATCCCGGAGGCACAGGCAGGCCGAGCTTGGCCATTTCAGCGAGGTTGGCGCCCTTGCCGCCCAGCAGGTTCTTCATCGAGGCGTCGCCATCGGCGGTGCCGCCGCCAAAGGCATAGACCCAGGTTTGCTCTGCGCCCTTGCGTGCCGCTTCAGCCATGGGAAATCGCCTCCTGTTTCAGGTCCGTTTGCTGTTGAAGTCTGTCAGCCCGGTTCGTTTGCAAGTCCTATGCTGCATCGCACCTCCAAAGAGAAGTGTGCGTTTCGTCTCCGGGGCGAGTGACAACGTTGTTAGATCGCCTTTGAGGGAATGTACGCAGACGCCCTGCAGCCGGGCCGTTCCGAAGCGGAACACTTAGGATTAACCCTCGATTTTCGAGAAATCGGCAACCTTGTGCAACGCGCCGCGCACGGCGACGAGCAGCGCCAGCCGGTTGGCGCGGATAGCCGCATCCGAATCGTTCACCATCACAGCCTCGAAGAAGGCATCGACCGGCGCCCGCAGCCCCGCGAGCACGCGCATGGCACCCGCAAAGTCTTCCTTGGCGAGCGGCGCCTCAAGCGCGGCCTCGGCAGCGGTCACCGCTTTCCACAGCGCCTGCTCGGCGGCCGGGCCCTTGGCGACGAGCGCGGGATCGACGGAAAGGTTCTCCGGCAGCGCGCCTTTCTTCTCTTCGGCCTTCAGGATGTTCGCTGCGCGCTTGTAGCCCGCCAGCAGCGTCGCGCCGTCTTCCGTTTCGAGGAAGGCGCCGAGCGCCTCGACGCGCTTCACGATGAGCACGAGGTCATCCTCGCCGAGCGCGAAGACGGCATCGATCAGGTCATGGCGCTTGCCCTGGTCACGGAGGACTTGCTTGAGGCGGTCGGCGAAGAAGGAGAGCAGGTCTTTGACAGACTGCCAAGCATGCTGCCCCGAGTGCGCAATAAACTTTGCCGCAGCGCTTTTGCCCAAACGCTCTTCGTAGACTTCTTCGAATTTTTCGATGAACCCGTACTCAGCCGCGATCGGCTCAAGCACCGCAAGTTGCTGCTCTTCTCTACGTCGGTACGATCCGCCTAATACCCGCCCCACTGTTCGTGGTGTGGTTTGAATGAGCCGGATGCGAAGCTGATTATCGAGCAGAATCCGCACCACCCCCAAAGCCGCGCGTCGCAGCGCAAACGGGTCCTTCGATCCCGTCGGCTTCTCGTCAATCGCCCAGAAGCCCACCAGCGTATCGAGCTTGTCCGCCAGCGCGACCGCCACCGCCACCGGCTCAGAGGGCACGGCATCGCTCGGGCCTTGCGGCTTGTAGTGATCGCGGATCGCGTCGGCCACGCGCGCGTCTTCGCCGGCGGCGCGCGCATAATACCGTCCCATCACGCCCTGCAGTTCCGGGAACTCGCCGACCATTTCGGACACGAGGTCCGCCTTCGCCAGCCGCGCGGCGCGCTCTGCAAGCACCGGATCAGCCCCAACCTTCGGCGCCAGTTCCCGCGCCAGCGCCGCCACGCGCTCCACCTTGTCGCCGAGGGAGCCCAGCTCTTCCTTGAACGCGATGGTCTTCAGCTTCTCGCCCATCACTTCCAGCGGCGTCGCCTTGTCCTTCTCCCAGAAGAAACGCGCATCCGACAGGCGTGCCGACAGCACGCGCGCGTTGCCCTCGGCAATCTTCACGCCGCCATCGCTGGCCGTGATGTTCGCCACCACGATGAAGTTCGGCGCAAGGCCTTCCGTACCCGGACGGCGCACTGCGAAATACTTCTGGTGCGTGCGCATCGACAGCTTGATCACTTCCGGCGGAAGGTCGAGGAAGGTCGGGTCCATCTGCCCGAGCACGACCACCGGCCATTCGGCAAGCCCGGTCACTTCTTCCAGCAACCCCTCATCCGGCACCAGCTCCAGCCCGGCCTTGCCGCACACATCCGCGATCCCCTCAAGGATGCGCGCCCGCCGGTCCGCCCGCGACAGGATCACGTGGCCCTTGCCTTCAAGCTGCTTCTTGTAGTCCGCCCAGGATTTGACCGTATACGGACCACGCCCGTGCACCCGGTGTCCTTCGGTGACGTTCCCGCTCACCACACCGCCGACTTCGAACGGCACAATCTTGCCATCGAACACACAGACAATGCCCTGCAGCGGGCGCACCCAGCGCAGGTCGCCGTCCGCCGTCCGCATCGATTTCGGCCAGTTGAAACCGCGCACGATGGCCGGCACGGCCTCCGCAATCACATCCACCGCGTCCCGCCCCGGCACCGAAATGTAAGCGACATAGGAGTCGCCCTTCTTCGGATCGGACACGATGCTCGCCTGGTCAATCGAAGTCAGCCCCGCCCCGCGCAGGAAGCCGGCGATCGCCTGCTCCGGCGCGCCGACTTTCGGGCCCTTCTTCTCTTCGCGCACATCCGCCGAGCGGGCATCGAGCCCCTCGATCACGGCGGTCAGCCGGCGCGGGCCGGAAACGGCAAACGCGGCTTTCCAGCCGAGGCCCGCTTCCTTCAGACGCAGCGTCAGCGCGGCGAGCAGGTCCGCCTCCGCCTTCGCCTGCATGCGCGCAGGGATTTCCTCGGAAAAGAGTTCAAGCAGCAGTTCGGCCATGGGGTCCCGGCGGGCAGGTGTTTCGCGTGGGTCACGGCATAGACGTGCACGCGCCGGGGTCAAGGGCGGCAGGTGAAAGCCCCTCTCCGAAGGGAGAGGGGGTTCAGGCGCAGCGCCTAGTTGCGGCGGTCGATCCGGTCTTCGCGGCGATCCCAGCGGTTCTCGGCGCGGTCGAGGCGGTCCTCGATCACATCGCGGGGGCCGTGGTCATAGGCCTCGTCGCGGCGGCTTTCGCGGCGGTCGACCTTGTTCTCGAAACGGTCGAGACGGTCTTCGGCATGATCGGCGCGGCTGCCTTGCGGAATGTCGCCGCGAATTTCGGCGGCGGTCAGCCGGTGGTCGATCCGGCCGAGGCGTTCGGCAGGGCCGGCCAGCGAGGCGGGCGCCGCAAAGGTGGCAATCAGGGCAGCAGCAATCAGCGGTTTGAACATCGGTAGTCCTCCTTGAGCGAACATGACCCGGTCATCCAGATCATGCCCGTTCAACGAAGGCGGCAACGTGTTTCCGTCGCACGAAAAGCAAAGAATCTTTGCTTAATGCACTGTTTTTTATATGAATATCTGTTCAGCTTCGTTCAGAGCTTGTTGTGCGCACCGTCGCAAAGCGGCGTTTTGCCGGTCCGTTTGCAGGCGCAGAAGAAGACCTTGCCGGTCTTCGGCGCTTCCCAGCCTTGCGGCACGAATTCGGTTCCCTTGTGGCTGCCATCGCAGAAGGGCTGGCGTTTGGAGAGCCCGCAGGCGCACCACCAGTACATCTTGCCTTCCTCCACCTCGACCGGGATTGGCTGGTTTCCGGCGACAGTCGGTTCGGTCATGGGTCTTCCTCCAAAACGGGTGACTTAGAGGAACCAAGGCAAAAGGCGAGCCGCCTCAGCCTTGCGTTTCCGCCCATTGGGCCGCCGCGCCGCGCGCGAGATCCCGGACCCGGGCGATGTAGGCCTGCCGCTCGGTGGGGCTGATCGCACCGCGCGCATCGATCAGGTTGAACGTGTGGCTGGCCTTCAGGGCATAGTCATAGGCGGGCAGCGGCTTGCCGGCTGCGCGCAGGGCGTTCGACTGGTTCTCGCAATCGGCAAACCAGCGCTTCAGCATTTCGACATCCGAATGCTCGAAATTGAAGGCGCTCTGCTGTCGCTCGTTCTCGAGAAACACGTCGCCATAGGTCAGCGGCACGGCAGAGGCGGGATCATTGAAGGGCAGATCGTACACCCGGTCGACGCCGAAGACGTACATCGCAAGGCGCTCAAGGCCGTAGGTCAACTCGCCAGAGACCGGCGCCACATCGAGGCCGCCGACCTGCTGGAAGTAGGTGTACTGGCTGACTTCCATCCCATCGCACCAGACTTCCCAGCCGAGCCCCCAGGCGCCGACTGTGGGGTTCTCCCAGTCGTCTTCGACGAAACGGATGTCGTGGACGGTGGGATCGATCCCGATCCGGTAGAGGCTCTCGAGATAGAGGTCCTGCAGGTTCGGCGGGTTCGGCTTCAGGATCACCTGATACTGGTAATAATGGCCCAGACGGTTGGGGTTCTCGCCATAGCGGCCATCCTTCGGGCGGCGCGAGGGTTGAACATAGGCAGCGCGCCAGGCCTTCGGCCCAAGCGCGCGCAGCACGGTTGCGGGGTGTAGCGTGCCGGCGCCGACTTCCATGTCATAAGGTTGCAGGATCGCGCAGCCTTGCGCGGCCCAGTAGGCCTGCAGCGTCAGGATCAGGTCCTGAAAGGATTTCGGTTTGGCATGGGCTTTGGGCGCAGGCATGGACGGCTCACGGATCAGGTAAACCCCGGCCTAGCGCCAAGCCCGGCCCCGCGCAACCGGTCTCACTTTTTCGGCGGTTGCCGCTCGCTATTGTGATCCTTCTGGCCGAACCAGCCAATCCAGGAAATGGCAACGCCAAGCACTACGCTCAAAATGAAGAGGATCGTAAACATGACCTCGTCTCCTGCGGTCGCCCCCAAGGCTTAAGGTTGGGGCAACACCCCCCGATTGCAAGCAAAATCGGCGCTTACCAAACGACGGACAGGCCCTGAATGATGGCATCGGCTTCCGCCGTGCGGGCAGCGCCGTCCTCGGTGTGCGTGACCAGCGGCGATAGCAGGGTGAGCGGTCCGCGCTTCAGGCCCTTGCGGGCCCGCACCAGAACGCGGCGGGCGGGTTCGCCGGGCTTGGAGGCGATGGGCAGCACTGTGATTTCGCCGGCCTGCCGGTCGAGCGGGACAAGCAGCCGGGCCAGTTCGGCGGCGCGGTGGATGAGGATGACCGGCGCGCGCGGCTTGGCGGCAAACAGCATGGCCTTGACCCAGCCTTCCAGCGGCAGGCTCTCGATATAGGCGCCTGCCTTGCCCTCGCCGGGCGCAGATATCTTGCCGGGCTCGAAATAGGGCGGGTTGGCGAAGACAAGGTCAAACCGGTTCTCATGGGCCTGAACCCAATCAGAAGCCTCACCTGCCTCGACTCTGACGCGCGGTGCAAAGCCGTTGAGACGCGCGCCTTCCCGGGCGAGTTCGGCCATCGCCGGAACCTGTTCCAACCCGACAAACCTAAGCCCCGGCAGCCTGAACGCCGCCGGCAACAGCGCCCCGCCGCAACCGCAGCCAACTTCAAGCGCCTCGCCCTTTTCCATCGCCGGCAAAGCCGCCGCGAGGGCCAGCGAGTCGAACCCCGCACGGAATCCCGCCTCCGGCTGAACGAGCTTCACCCGGCCCTGATAGACCGTGTCTTCAGTTGTGTTCTGGTTCGGCCCGGCAGCGTCGCTCATGCGCTGACTTCGAGCCTCGCAGCATCTGCGTCAACAGCCCCAGGACGAGTTCCAGGCGAAACCCGGGTGATTGTACATTGTGTAGGAGGTCTCTCCGTAAGAGATGCCGGCTTCGTGGACGTCGCCGTCATCATAAGTAACGGTGATCTCGGCATACTCGTCCGCATAGCTGACGAAATAGAGATAGCCCTGCCCGCCGCTGACGCCAGAATACTCCATGATGTAGCCATTGCCGGAAGCACATTCCAAAGACTGGCTTTGCGATTGGTCGGGCCAATAGGTGCCGTTGGCTTCCTGCAGACCGACCGCCAGCATGGCCATGTCAGTCGAAGAGCAGCCTGCGAGGCATCCCGCCGATACCAGAGCTATCATCCACTTGCGCCGCACGTGATTTTCTCCCCACAAAAACAAGGCAGAGAGTTGCGGTATCTGTGTCTCGGCGCAAGCCAGAAAGAGACAAGCGCACAAGTTGCGGGGATCAGCGCCGCGCGAGGTGCGCCAGCGCAACACGCGCCCGTGCGGCAAGGTCCGATTTGACCATCACACGGCGCGGAAAAGCAAAGATGTTGCCTTCTATCGACGAGATATGCCGGTCAGCCACGAAGAAATCGATCCCGGCCTCGCCCAGCAGGTGTTCGATATAGGACAGCTCCACCGGATCATTCGTCCGGAATACTTCTTCCATCAGGGCGTCTGGAACCGCAGGTTCAGATCCACGGAGCGCGCATCATAGGCCTCCGCCTTGTCCGGTTTCGGACCAGCGCCGGTTACGATCTCGATGATTTCGGTGGTCGTTCCGGAATTGCCACCACCTCCCAGCGGAAAACCGATGCCGATCCCTACGCCGACACCCGAATAACCGCCCGATCCGGCCGAGCCGCCAACGCTGATCGAGGTGCCGCCACCGCGGCCATTGCTGCCGGACTGTTCTGTGGCCTGATTGGTGATCTCGAACCAATCCTTGCCTTCAGAAAGCGTGATCTCGGCTGCGCGCAACAGCGCCATGTTTCGGGCTCTGATGGGGTCCTTGTCAGTATAGGAAACCCGGTGCCGTCCGGTTTCGATCTGCTGGGACAGATAGCCCTCCCCGCGCTCGGATTTGGCGGGGCCATAGACCGGCGTCGTTGCGCAGGCGGCCATGACAGCGAGAGCGGGGATCAAAAGAATGTGTTTCATGAGGCACTTCTAGCGCGAATCCGGCCTGCTTGTCAGCCTCCTGCGAGAATCCCGATTGATGACAGGCCCGTGATAGGGTCAATACATGCGGCCCGGTGCCACGTCGCCTTGGCGCCGCGCCCTCGTAGAATTACTTACTGTTAATGACCAGCATGCGGAGTTCCGTTTGACCGTTGCGCCGAAACCAAAAAGCAAGGCGGCACTGTCTTCGGTGGTGGACCGTATGCAGGGGCTGGTTGCGGGCGATCTGGCGCAGGTCGAGCAGCTGCTGGCAGCTCGTGCGGCCAGCCCCGTTTCGATCATCCCTGACCTGTCAGGTTACATCGTCTCCGCTGGCGGCAAGCGGCTGCGCCCCCTGATCACGCTGATCGCGGCCAACGCGGTCGGCAAGGCGAATGCCTCCACGCATGCGCTCGCGGCCGCAGTCGAGTTCATCCACACCGCCACGCTGCTCCACGACGATGTCGTCGACGAAAGCACGATGCGGCGCGGCAAGCCGGCGGCCAAGACGATCTGGGGCAACAATGCCTCGATCCTCGTCGGCGACTTCCTGTTCGCCCGCGCCTTCAACCTGCTGGTCGAAACCAACAGTCTCAGCATCCTGAACCGGCTCGCGACTGCGTCGACGACGATTGCAGAGGGCGAAGTCCGCCAGCTTGCGGCCATGCAGTCGCGCGACCTGCCGACGGAAGAATACCTGGCCATCGCCGAAGCAAAGACCGGCGCGCTGTTCGAAGCCGCCGCCGAAACCGGCGCACTTTCGGCCAATGGCGAAGCACATGCCCCGGCGCTGGCGACCTATGGCAAGAATCTCGGCCTCGCCTTCCAGATCATCGACGACGTGCTGGACTATGGCGGCACAACCTCGGTTATCGGCAAATCGGTCGGCGACGATTTCCGGGAAGGCAAGATCACCCTGCCCGTCATCATCGCGCGCCGCCGCGGCTCGGACGATGACCGTGCGTTCTGGGACCGGGCGCTTAACCCCGCAACGCAGGAAGATTCCGACCTCGCGCACGCCGTGCACCTGATCCGCGCCACGGGCGCGTCCGAGGCCACCGTGCAGGAGGCCGAGGCCTATGCCGCCCTCGCCAAGGGCGCACTGCGCACCCTGCCCGCATCGCCGTTCCGCGACGCCCTCGAAGACCTCGCCGATTTCTGCGTGAGCCGCGCCTACTGAGCCTCGAGCGCGCGCCCGAGCGTGAACCTCTGATACGTCCAGATCGCCATGCCTGCCACCAGCAAGACTACAAACACGAGCGCGTCGACCGGCAACCCGCCCGCTGAATAGGCGCCGGTTGCAACGGCAAAAGGCCCGGCAAACACACCGCCCGCGCAGAACACTGTCATTACCCACCAGAGCCTTGCGACCCGGTCATGGCTCCAGCCCGACCTAAGCAGCAGCTGATAGGCGTGGTCGCGGTGCGCCTGCATCAACGGCTGCCCGCGTCGCGCCCGCCAGGCCAGCGTCATGAAGACATCGATCAGGATGGGCAGGCAGAGCGTCAGCGGCACGAACACAGGACCCGTCATGGCGAACATGAGGGACGCCCCCCCGATCAGTCCGCCTACGGACAATGCCCCGGCATCACCCGCAAACAGCAGGCCGCGCAGGTTCCAGAACAAGAAGCCGCCAATCGCCGCAGCGGCGGCGAGCAGTAACCAGACCAATACCGCAGCGGCTTTCTGGTCCGGCGAATACAGGACAACCGGCGCCAGCATCATGGCGAGCGCGCAGAGTATGATCAGTGCCGTGCCCATGGCGATGCCATTGGCGCCGTCCATGAAGTTCACCGCATTCGCCATCACGAATATCCAGAGCGCGGCGAGCCCGGCGGCGGCGAGCCACGGCAAGCCGATTCCCTGATCGCCTATCCACAACGTCTCGGTCACCAGACCAAGCTGAACGGCAGCCCAGGATGCGCCGAGCAAGATCAACAGCTTCGCCATCGCCGGCAGGCCCTTCGCATCGTCGAGCCATCCGACCAGCGCTGCGAACCCCATGAAGGCGGCGATCCCGGCGAGGGGCGGACTGAACAGCAACTCAGCCACCGGCACGCCGAGCAACGCAAGCACGGCCATGCCGGCACTGACGCCCATCACGATGCCGATGCCGCCGGAACTCGGTACGGGCACGGCCTGCGTCTTGCGTCCGCCATCCGGCGCATCTTTCGGCCCCAGCCGGATCATCAGCCCGCAGACGAGCAGGCTGACAAGAAAAGGCACCATCACGATGGCGAAGGCGCTCAAGGCACTGCTCCCAGGAGGCACGGCGCGGCCCACCAACCGGGTGCTTCCTGCTTCAGCACCACGGACGCGCGCTCTGCAAAAGAGAGGGCATCGAAGAGCGCAAAGCAGGTCGCGCCGGATCCGCTCATCCGGGCCAGCCGGACACCCGGCTGCGCCTTGAGGAAATCTAGCACATCGCAGATTTCGGGCACCAACGCGATTGCCGGCGCTTCGAGATCATTGCGCTGCTGGCCGAGCCAGTCGGTCAATTGATCCATCTCGAGGAAACCCGGGAAGGGCTCGATCTCTGAGAATGTGCTTCCCCCACCCGCCCCGTCATAGGCGCGGAAAACCGGCCCGGTCGGACAGGGGACGCCTGGATTTACAAGTAGCGCGGGAAGCCGGCCGGGCAACCGCGCGGGCTCAACCCGCTCGCCCTCGCCGCGCATCAGGGCGGGCACGCCGGCGAGCGCGACCGGTACATCGCCGCCAAGCCCCGGGGCGATGGCTGCCGCATGCGCGGGATCGATTTCCCAAAGCTGCGTCAGGAGGCGCAAGGTGGTCGCAGCGTCAGAAGAGCCGCCACCGATCCCTGCGGCGACCGGCAGCCATTTTTTCAGCAGGATATGAGCGCCCTTTGCGGTTCCGGACGCCGCTTTCAACGCGTACGCCGCCTTCAGGACGAGATTTTCTGAGACAGCGCCCGAGTCTTCTGCATACGGACCACTGACTTCGAGCGACACCGTATCGGAGTGCTCGACGCTGACATGGTCGCTCGCCTGTTCATCGGAAAAGACAACCAGTGAATCGAGATCGTGCCGGCCGTTTGGCTTGGCCGCGCCGACATGCAGGAACAGGTTGACCTTGGCGGGAGCGAAGGCCTTCAGCGCAGTCATCACGGAGCCGCCGTGGCACCGGGCGACACGGGATCCACCTCGATACCGCCCTTCAGTTTCAACTCGATCGCCTCGCGTTCTTCCTGAGGCGGATCCAGCTTGAGTGCGCGCCTCCACTGGAAACCCGCCTCCTTTTGCCGGCCAGCTTTCCAATAGGCGTCGCCCAGGTGATCGTTCAGCACCGGATCGCCCGGTTCGAGCGCCACGGCGCGCTCGAGATAGTCTACAGCCTCCTCATACTGGCCGAGACGGTAATGGGCCCAGCCGAGGCTGTCGACGATCTGCCCGGACTCCGGCTCCAGTGCGACAGCTTTGCGGATCAGGTGAAAGCCTTCTTCGAGGTTGATGCCCCGGTCGATCCAGGAATAGCCGAGATAGTTGAGGACAGTCGCGTTTTCGGGCTGCATTTCCAGCGCGCGCTTCAGGTCCGCTTCGGCCAGGTCAAATCTGGCTTGCCGCTCACGCGCGGCGCCGCGAACAAAGATGACACGCCAGTCTGTTCTGCCTTCGGCGGCATCGGCTTCGATAATCCGGGTGAGGATTTCCTCTGCTTCTGCATAGCGCTCCTGGGCACGATAGAGATCCGCAACCTGCAGGCTCAGACCACGCTCCGGATTTGCGGACATCGCCTCTGACGCAACCCTCAGGGCCTCTTCCTCGCGATCTTCGCGCTGCAGGATGCTGGCCATCTGCCCCCGTGCGCCCGAATAGAAAGGTGAAGACTTGGGCACATCTTTCAGTACACGGAGCGCGTCGTCGGGGCGGTCGCCTTGCGTGAGTGCCTGCGCCCACAGGGTTTGCGCCTGATGCAGGTTCGGATCAAGCGCAACGGCGAGCACGAAGTAGACCGAGGCGATATCGTCCTCTGTCTGGAACATCAGCGCGGACGCCGGCAGGTAAAGCGCCAGAGCCGCACCTTCCCGTATCTTCAAGCGCCGCGGCGCGACAGCCTCTCCAGCCTCCAACCGTCGTTCGAGGTCTGCCAAGGCGGCGTTGTAGCCAACCTCGTCGCGGAACTGGCGCAGGACCTTGCGCGCCTTCTCGGCATCGCCGGACGCAGCAAGCAGTTCAGCATAGGCTTCCGCGCCCGCCGCAAGGCGCGCGCCCGTCGCCCAGATGGCCTCGAAGGTGCGCAGGGCCTCGGCGTCTTCGCGGGCGGCCATCTGAATGAAGCCGATCGTGTGCAGGGTGATATTGTCGAGGCGGGGATCGCCGGTCAGGCTTTGCTTCAGCCGCGCCTCGGAGGCTTTTGGGCCCTTATCTTCCAGCAGCGCCCAAGCCTGCAGGTTTCGCCCGATCGTCCGGTTGAAAAAGGTGAGATTGCTGTCCTCGATGATGTCATAGGCCGCGTCGGGCTTGCCCCGCCCGATGGCATCAACGGCCAGCGTCAGATGCACCAGGCCCGCTGTGCTGCCGGTTTCGGCTGCCCGGCGGGCCATGCCGGAGGCGATGCCATAGTCGCCTGCGAGGAGGGCGGAAAACACCGCCCTTTCAGCCACGTCGGTCGACTGCGGCGCGGTAGGCATTGCCAAGGCATAATGCCGGGCCGCCATGCCCGGATCGTTGGTCATCGCCGCGAAGCGGGCAAGCATGAAGTCGGCATAGGCCCGCGCTTCCATGGGCTGGTCGCCGGACGGGTAGCTTGTGCGATCGAATGGGCTGCTCGCGCAGGCCGAAGCGAGGCTCATTGGTGCGAGCACCAGCAGGAGTCGAAGCGTTTTCATCGCCCGAAAGTCGCAGCATCCGCCTGCAGCGGCAAGGGGCCGCGCGCCGCTCTGGCCGTCAGTTCGAGGCGAGCCGGAGGTCCTGCTTGTCGAAATATGCATCGATGGCGTTGGCAATAGCCTCGACCGCGGCCTTGCGGCCCTTCTCGGACTGAAGCCGCTTGGCATCATCCTCGTTGGTGAGAAAGCCGAGTTCGAGCAGCACGGCTGGCACGTCCGGCGCGAGTAGCACATAGAAGCCGGCATTCCGGTGCGTATTGCGCAGCACCGGGCCGGCCGCCGCGAGTTCCGGCAGCAACAGCTCGGCAAACTCGGAAGACCGAGTCTTGGTTTCGCGCTTCACCAGGTCTTCGAGCAGGCCATTCAGCTGTTCGGGCGTGCCGTCCTCGATGGCGATCTTCCAGTCATTCTTCGTGGCCTCCCGGTCGATCCGCGTCTCGCCGCGGGCCGAGATCGTATAAACGGACGCCCCTGAGACCGACCGCGCACCGGCCGCGTCAGCATGCAACGAAATGAACAGGTCCGCGCCCCAGTTTCGGGCCATGGTGACCCGGTCCTCGTGTTCGACATAAACGTCCGAGTCTCGGGTCAGCTTCACCGTGTAACGCCCCGTCGCCTCAAGCTTGTCGCGCAGCGCCAGGGCGGATTTCAGGGTGATCTCCTTCTCCTTGCCGCCGGTCAGCGCCATCGCGCCCGGGTCCCTCCCGCCATGCCCGGCATCGATCACAACCACGTGCCTGAAGGATTTGCCGGGCATCCTGCGGGTTTCCCGCGCCGCCCCGGCGAGCTGCTTGGACGCATTATTGCGCGCTTCGGCATACTCGGTCTCGAGTTTGGCCAGCTTCTTGGTGTCCCGGCGGGCGGACGTGGTGTAGCGGGCCGGGGAGATCGTATCGAGGTCAAGAATAACCCGGTAAGCCCGCTCCTTGCCGGTCGGCGGCAGGCGCAGCATTCGCGTGACAGCCATCGGACGGTCCAGAACGAACTCCAGTCGCCCCGGCTCCAGCGTCCAGGAAGCCACGCCGCCGGTGCCTTCGCCTTCGGCCGAGTACCCGTTCTGGGCGAGCAGCAGCACAACCTTGCGTTCCCCGGGGGCCTCGGTCAGCAAACCGTCGGCGGTTTCAGGCGTATCTGTCCACAGGGTGATCCGGGTCGGTGCCCCGTCACCAACGATTCGCACCTGGGTGACATCCGCATGCGCCTGAAAAACGCTGCAGAATCCGAGGATTAGGAGAAGGATGCGGAAAATGTTCGGCATCGGTGCGGAATTCGGGCCCAGACGGTGGAAGGAGAATCAGAACCGCCCTCTTAGCGTGGGGAAGATTAACCCCCGCTTGACCGCGCCTTCACGCAGGAAGGCCGCTCGTTCGGAATTTGGCCCTTTCATTTCCAGCCGAAATTGGGCACTATCTCCCTGTGGCCGTCCGGAAGGGCTGGCCCAAGGGTTTCCCAACAGCGCGCCAGAGACCTGGCTTCCCCGGAAAGGCAAGCGGGCAGCGCGCTTCGGAAAGCAAGGAACAATGCGCTTTTATGTCTCTGCCACTTCAGGATTCGCCGGGTCGCCAACGCGATCCGCGGAGCCCGTTGGCGCGGCATATCCCTCACAACTTATAACCGGCCTCCCGGGTCTCCAGAGGCGCCTTGCGCCCTGGCCCGCCGCGCCGGACCGAAAGGTTCTGTTACATGAGCAGACTTATGCTGATCGACGCTGCCCATCCCGAAGAAACACGGGTGGCCATCGTCAACAACGGCCAGGTTGACGATTTCGACTTCGAAGCAACCGGCAACGAACAACTCCGCGGAAACATCTATCTAGCCAAAGTGACCCGGGTGGAGCCCTCGCTCCAGGCCGCCTTTGTCGAGTATGGCGGCAACCGCCACGGTTTCCTCGCCTTCAGCGAAATCCACCCCGATTACTACCAGCTGCCGGCCGAGGACCGTGAAGCCCTGCTGCGCGAAGCCGCCGAAGAGGCCGCTGCCGCCATCGAGGACGACGATGATGACGGCCCATACGTCCCTCACGGCGTTGCCGCCGAGATGGATCATGGTGGCCATGACCATGCCGGCCACGACCATGATCAGGAAGATGATCACGATAACGGCGACGAGGCCGAGGCCAGCGCCGATGGCGAGGCGGACGAGGACGGCGATGAAGGCGGCGAAAGCGCGCCGAAGCCCCGTTCCCAGCGCCCGCGTGCCCGCAGCGAGCGCTCTTCGCGCCCGGCATCGACCCGCACCCCGATTTCGAAGCGTTACAAGATCCAGGAAGTCATCCGCCGCCGTCAGGTGATGCTGATCCAGGTCGTGAAGGAAGAGCGCGGCAACAAGGGCGCGGCCCTGACCACCTATCTCTCGCTCGCCGGCCGCTATTCGGTCCTGATGCCGAATACCCCGCGCGGCGGCGGCATCTCCCGCAAGATCGTCAACTCGGCGGACCGCAAGCGCCTGAAGTCCATCGTTTCGGAACTCGACATCCCGGAAGGCCAGGGCCTGATCGTCCGCACGGCCGGCGCCAAGCGCACCAAGGCCGAGATCAAGCGCGACTATGACTACCTCTCGAAACTCTGGGAACAGATCGTCGAGAAGACGCTGACTTCCGAAGCTCCGGCGCTGATCAATGCAGAGGGCGGCCTCGTGCACCGCGCGATGCGCGATATGTTCGACAAGGAGATCGAGGAAGTCTGGGTCCAAGGCGACGAAGCCTACCGCGAGGCGAAAGACCTCGCCAAAATCATCATGCCGAGCCAGGCCAAGAAGGTTCAGCAGTGGCGCGAGGAAGACCCGCTCTACGTGGCTGAGGCCGTCGAGAGCCAGCTCGATTCGATCTACTCGCCGACTGTCCAGCTGAAATCCGGCGGCTATCTGGTGATCAACCAGACCGAAGCCCTCGTCGCAATCGACGTGAACTCCGGCAAATCGACCCGCGAGCGCAATATCGAGCAAACCGCTGTGCGCACCAACCTGGAGGCTGCCGAAGAGGCCTGCCGCCAGATGCGCCTGCGCGACCTTGCCGGCCTCGTCGTGATCGACTTCATCGACATGGAGGAGAACAAGAACAACCGCGCCGTCGAGAAACGCCTGAAGGAATGCCTGAAGGTTGACCGCGCGCGCGTTCAGCATGGCCGCATCTCGCAGTTCGGCCTGATGGAAATCTCGCGCCAGCGCCGCCGCCAGGGCGTGCTCCAGGCGACCTCCGATCCCTGCCCGGCCTGTAATGGCACCGGACGCCGCCGCTCGATTCCGTCGGCTGCCCTGCAGCTGATCCGCGCCATCGAGGCCCGCGCCGCCATCGGCGCGTTGAAGAGCATCTCGGTGAAAGCGCCGACCGATGTCGCCCTCTACATTCTCAACAACAAGCGCGAAGCGCTGATCGAGATCGAGCGCGTCGCAGGTTTTGCCGTGTCCATCCACTCCTCGGAAGACATGCTGCCCGGCGACTTCACGCTCGATGCCGAGCGCGATCCGAACGCCAAGCCGAAGAAGCGCCCGACACCGCGCTCGCTGATGAAGCCGACACCAGCTTCTGTGCGCGACGAGGACGATGAAGACGCCGAAGAGATCGACGACACGGTCGACGCAGACGCCGAGGACGAAAGCGAAGACGACAGCGCCGAGCCGCGCCCCGCCCGTCCTGAAGGCGCTGAAGGCGGAAATAGCGGGCGCAAGCGCCGCCGCCGCCGACGCGGCGGGCGCAATCGCGGCGAAGCCCGCGAGACCGGACTTGAAGTGGTCGACGCCGATGCGCCGATTGCCGCTGAAGCCGGCGCCATCTCGGACGAAGACGGCGACGAAGACGATGACGATGGCGAGGAGTCCGGCGCCCCGCCACGCGCCGAAGGTGAAGAAGGCCCCCGCAAGCGCCGCCGCCGCGGCCGCCGGGGTGGCCGCCGCCGCCGCCGTTCAGGCGAGCCGGGTGCCGAGGGCGGCGCCATCGCGGCCATCGCCGATGGCGGCGCCTATCTCGATGGCCTCTCGGCCAGCGCAGAGGCGATGCTGTCGGACGAGGATGTCGTCGGTGACGGCGCGCCGCTCCGTGTCGCTGCTGAAGCGCCCGCCGAGATCGCGCTGATCGCTGACGCCGAGGCCGAACCTGCCGCCGAAGTGGCAGCACCAAAGGCACGCACGCCGCGCCGCAGCCGGGCGAAAGCCGCACCGGTTGAGGCCGAAATGGCTTCACCGGAACCCGTTGCCGAAGCAGCACCTGCCGCTGAAGTGATCGCGCCTGAACCAGAGCCGGCCCCGGAGCCTGCAATGGCCGAGGCCCAACCACCGGCACCTGCCGCCGCTCCGGAACCGGCAGCTCCGCCGCCGGCTGCGCCCCAGCCTGAAGGCCCGAAGAAAACCGGCTGGTGGAACCGCGGCAAAAAGTAAGCCACGCGTAGCTCGCGGACGAACAAGAAGGCCGGTGCATTTTTTGCTCCGGCCTTTTTTGTGATTCCGGGCCGTTATTGTCGGACGCCTCCGTCGGCGCTACGGAACGGATTGGACATCGGCGCGGGCGAGGTCATGCACGACTGGGACATCATTGCGGCGCGCGACCCATTCTTCGGCGTGCTGTCGGCAGACGAATACCGCGCAGACCGGATCGATGCGGAAGCTATTCGGCGTTTCTACGAAACCGGCGAGCAGGACATCCAGCGGGTGCTGGAATGGTTCGACGCCGATCTCGGCGCGCGCCCCACACAGGGCACAGCGCTGGATATTGGCTGCGGCGTGGGCCGGCTGAGCCACGCGATGGCGCGCGTCATGCCGGGCGTGGTGGGCT
>Ga0315903_10005565_pt1 | contig 16393 bp, 29 predicted proteins | sample LakEriMetagenome_7_FD_203524 | JGI IMG/M metagenome (GOLD analysis project Ga0315903, IMG submission 203524) | Freshwater fungal communities from buoy surface, Lake Erie, Ohio, United States - Buoy 2 MA119 | ecosystem: Environmental > Aquatic > Freshwater > Lake | place: USA: Lake Erie, Ohio...
TCTCAAAACAGCTACCTAGTGGGGGATTTGGGCCAAATCAAACCGACCAATTTATCCAGGATGTTATTGACTTTAGCGAGTAGCTCCCTTACACTGGGTGACGCCAGTACTACAACAAGGAGCACAACATGGCAAGAACATGGCGCAAGATTGGTGCCACCAGTAGCGACAAGTCAAACAACGTTTGTGTAGATGGTTCACAAATCGTTGCAGACAACGTTACTATAAATGGTGATGGTTTCATGTCTGAAACTGCATTGAGTGTAGATACCGTCAAGAGATACCTGTCTACAAAAGGATGTACTTTGTGGATGAACTGGGACATAACTAACGAGGACGGTCGTGAAGAAGCAGCAGAATGGCTCCTTAGCGAAATTTACAATGTTTTGATGTTCTCAGCGTACAACGACAACGAAATGGACAACACCCACAATGCCTAATCCAAATGAGTTCATGGATGCAGTACAAGAGGTTATTGACATGCATGACCGAAAGGGGGCTGATTACGGGTCACAGACCGATCAGTTTGCAAACGTATCGGCCTCAAGTCAATGGGGAATCCCACCGTGGGTTGGAGCAATGATGCGTGCTAACGACAAGGTTGTACGACTCCAATCTGCGGCCAGAGGGTCAACACTGCGAAATGAGGGCATAGAGGACAGTCTTCTGGACATCGCCACCTATGCCTTGATTGCTCTGTGTCTATTCAGACGAGATCTAGAACAGTAACATGGACTGGATGGAAGATGCTCCGTGCCGTGGATTGAATCCGGATATCTTCTTTCCTCCCCTTGATCAGACAAACCACAACTCTTACTACAAAGCTGGAAAAGCCGTATGTCACACATGTGATGTGTGGGAAGAGTGCTTGAACTATGGTATAGACGAAACTTGGGGATTGTGGGGTGGGTTGACTCCGCAAGAACGAAGAGGTACAGCGAGACTTCATCACGGAGTTATCGAAATGTATCGTTCTGGGTGTCGATGCCCGAAGTGTAGAGAGTCATCTGTAACAGTAAGAAAGAGAATCCCAAAAGAAATATTCCCTGCTAGAGGGCAAGAATTCAACATAGAATCGTTAGTTTTCAAACTTTCCAGCATGTGATGTAGTAAGTTCTCGTCACAATTTGGTAATATAGATACGTGCCCAACCACCCAACGGTTGGGCACTGTCTTTATCCCCTATCAAGGAGAATACTTTTGAAATTGAAATACTCAAAACCAGTGATTCTGGTGGCGTTTGCTACCAGTCTCGCGATCTTGTTACCACTGGCAAACGGTATAGAAAATCCAAAAGAAGAAGTAACCACCCCACTAGTCACCACCCTCCCACCCCAAACGACAGTGGTACAACCAACAACTACAGTAATAGAAACCACGACAACCACCACAGAGGCACCAGTCACCACTACGACTACCTTGGTGCCACCCGGTAGCAAATGTGAAGAATTGGCACCAATTGCGCTTGCAGCCGGATGGCCCCAAGAACTACTAGTAGACGTTCTGGATGAGGCTTGGCAAGAATCTCGTTGCCTCAACATCATCGACGGTCACAAGAACTTTAATGGGCATGACCGAGGCCCACTCCAGATCAACCAGGTGTGGCTCAACGAGATTGAAGCCAAATATGGAAGCTGGGAGTACGTCAAAGACCCGTACTACAACTTCGCGTGGGCGTGGGAGATGTACATTTGGCATGACATTCACAAGGGTTGTGGTTTTAAACCCTGGTCAAGAAAATGTAAATAACTAAAAAAATAAACAACAATAGTTGCAATTGAAAACAGCCACGTGTAGCATACAAACAACGGGCAAAGCCCAAGACACAAGGAGAAACACAATGAATGAAAATACAATTACAGTTCAACTTCCCGAAGAGATGTTGTTGATCAAGATTGCAGACATTGTTGGAACAGCAGAGGTTGCCAGCATTCTCAACTGCCCCAAACAGCAGATCCATGCGCTGAGAAAGCGCGCAGACTTTCCGGCCCCAATTGTCCAGCTGTCAGCAACCCCTCTTTGGAATGCCCAACAGATCATTGAATTCGGCTCAAACTGGAAGCGTCGCACAAAGATCTGAGGAGTAGTACAATGTTGCTCATGGAGACAGACAGACAAAAATATCCAGCTGGTATCTATGAGTGCCCCAAGTGCAGTGCGTGGGTGGAGGTGTTCGTTCCCTTGAACGAGCTCCCCACCCACCCCTGCGGGGTTGGAAAGAGACCAAAAAATATGGAGTACAAAGGAATGGGCCGTGCTAAGACTAGGGATAGTGTCGGGTGATTGGCTTCACCCTATAAAAACAGGAGAACCTGTAGCGTTGTGGGGAGGAAGTGGCTGGGCACGCCTGGGCCAGTATGTTGACCACCTTCCATTTGAAGTGCACGTTGGTACACTCACTTGGTATTACGACAGATTTGTCGTAGTAACTGTAGACGACGAGATGCATGAAGTAGATGTGATCTACATGCAACGTTTAATGCATGAGGGGCTTACCCAGCACGTGCCAATGGCTATTGCAAATGGACAAAAAATAATAAATGATCTTGATGACTGGTACTGGGGTCTAGACACATCAAACATGGCGTTCTTGCATAACCATCCAAAAGTTAACAAAGTTGAGAACACTAACAACTACAAAGCAATCTTGTCGAAGTCCACAATCCTGACTGTCAGTACCCCCTATCTTGCGGATAGGGCTTCTTCGTTTGTACGATGCCCAATACAGGTTATTGAAAACACTGTAGACATAAACCGATTTACACAAACAAACTACACAGACACGGACACTCCAGTTGTTGGATGGGTAGGGTCAACAGCACACCGAAGCAAAGACATTGAGACACTAAAGGGTGTGCTTGACCCAATGGTAAAGAATGGCTCAATAACTCTTTACCATGGTGGTCACCACAGTTCCGCACCAACCTTTGCAAGCAAGCTTGGGCTTACAGAAGACATGGTAACAACAGAGGATATGCGACCAGCTGAGTTGTACCCAGAACTTATGAAGATGGACATTGGCATTGTCCCCTTAAACAAAACACCATTTAACATGGCCAAGTCAGACATAAAAGGTCTGGAGTACGCAGCATCAGGAATCCCATTTATTGCTCAAGATCTCGATGCCTACGTGAACTTACACAAAAAATTAAATGTAGGGCTGGTAGCAACCAAACCAAAGGACTGGGTGAAGCACATAAAGTACCTGTCAGACCCAGATAATCGCAGAAATGTTGGAATGGAGCTACGGTCACGTATACAATCACGTGACATATCCCACGGAATACAGAGACTGACAGACTTAATCAGTAACATATGATTACCACAAGACAACTTAAATGGCTTAATTACGCTGTAGACGTATCTTCCACAGCAACGCACTCTCAATGGAGAGTCGGTGCGGTGTTGGTCAAAGGTGGGAGAGTTCTGAGCATGGGTGTAAATCGGTATAGAAATTTACCTTCTCAGGTTGATCTTGAAGGAGTTTCGTACCATGCGGAAGAAGTAGCTTTGAAGCGTGCTGGAGACGTAACGGGGGCAACGATATTTGTCGCAAGAGTTACCAGAAGTGGGCATCTTGGGTTAGCAAAGCCTTGTGAAAGATGCCAAGAACTTTTGCATGAACATGGGGTTCATTCAGCGATTTGGACTGAGCCAACGGGATTTGGAAAATCGAAAATTGATGACATGATTTTCAGCCGGATTTGAGACAAAAAAATAACACCCCGAGCGAACGACCACGATGTGTAGTCGCCCGCTCGGGGTTTTTGTCATTTGGACGGGGCCACGATTAGCACGTGGCTATGTCAAACTGGCCAATGATACGGAATATCATTAGGAACAGCTGGGAAATGTGGCGCGTAGTGATCTGAGAGTTTACGCACCAGATTTGATTGGTGAGACACCATCACCTTGCTTTCAACTTCCTCATCACTAAGCCACCAAGGCTGAGCTGGTGGCAGATTTTTTATGATTGGGTGTTGGCCAATTATTACTGCGGCCTTGATTAGACAAGAGTCTTTGTACCCTCTTTTCATCCATTCATCGCAAATGGCAACTTGGTATGAAAAAAGTGATTGTTCGTACCCTTTCCACATCTTTACCGCTGGGTGGTTTCTCCAACCTGTGGAAACACCACACAAGCAATTGATTATCTGCAGGTTTTCAACACGTTGCTTACCTAGACGTTTGTTGTCAAGAACTTGAGCGTTCTTTGTAAAGTTTCTTCCATAAGGTAAAAACGTTTGCATCAGTCCCCCTCAATGAGTACGTAACGGTCACCAAACTCAGGGTTCAACCCGAGGGTAGAACCAGAATCCCAGTTGACAGAGATTGTGCCAAAATCATCAATGAAACTGACAACCCCCTCATCCCCTGGCTTTAGATTGGTGTAAGGGTCATTTGTGTACTGCAACCGAATTCTCTTACCAATCATGTTCTTCTCGTACTGTGCTATTGCCATTTTGATTTTCCTCTTTCTAAGGGTTATCCGTATATAACGTCGCCAAACATGGCGTATTGCCAAAACAAATCTTGGGTTTCGCTGTCAAGATCACCTTCTATGACATCGTGAATCACGTTTTGAGCCCAAACCTTTTCCGTGGGCAAAGACTTCAAAACTTTGATCATGTCTGGAATACTGAACGTATTGGTTACTTCCCCATCACCGTCAGGGTCATCCATGGTAATCGTTATCCCATAGTCGTGTCTCACAACATGGGTGACCCACTCAAACCACTGATTGTCAGTCAGCATTCTCAAAATTTCACTGTCGTCCATGACAAGGGTTTTTGGCAACGTTATAGTGAACATTGTTTTTGACATGTTGTTCTCCTTTACTCAAACTTGTACATTTGTTCGGGGCAGAAATTGACAACTGCCGAAGCAGTTATGGCAATCAGCATTTGCTGGCTTCGGTAGTCGCTAGACGACTGCTCAAGAGCAGTTGCTACATCCCACGCCTGAGCACCGCCACGCAGTGCTTCACACACAACGTAACCAGTCTCAATGAGTTCGTAGTCGGGCAATCCCGTGTAACCGAACTCCTGCTCAATGTTCCACAGGAAACTATCTTCATCCGACCACACCGGGGGTGCAGGGGTAGCGATAGGTGCGTCGGTTGTTCTGACCACCTTTACTGTTGTGTCAGGAGCGTCAGTACGATCAACGTACACTGTCTCTGTACCACCACAGGCTGCTAGCCCAAGGATAGTGATTGCTAGTAATCTTTTCAATTTGTTCACATCTCTTTCTGTAGTGTGTCTGGGTTGTAACCAATGTCGATTAGGAACTCTCTGAGTCTTTTTATCTCGGCATTGAGGGCATGGTAAAGGTGTTGTCTCTCAATGTTCTCAATCAACGCCACTTTTTCCAAGTGTTCTGGATTACAGCAGAGCGTGTTACGGCAAAGGTGGTCCAGAGTTTCTGCTTTGGTCAAACTTACATGCTTATGCTGCTCGTAAGACCATCTGTGTGCTTGATAGGCTTTATTGCCTATGTACATTCTTCCGTAGCCTTTATCTACGGTTCCTGTCCATATCCAACACCCATCAGCTGTTTTGTTTATGTTCTTCCAAAACTTATCTTCAGGAAGTTTGGAATCTTCAATTACGTGCAACACACCATCACGTTTTAGTTGTTTATAGTGAGCTGCACATAATCCTTTTGCTACGACCGGTCTATTACACACCGGCCCTCTACATAGAGCCATAAGTACTCCTAGTGTTTGACGGCATCACGATTGCGACGAGAGTGAGTCTACACTAATGCTTTGCTCTTTAGCGCGTCTATGACGTTCCTTTCTGCGCTCTCTTGGACTTAACCCACCAAAGATGCCAAACATGTCTATTTCATGTTTTACATCTAGTGCGTCTTCCAAACATTCTGATTTTACGCTGCATGAGTTGCATATCTCTTTTGCTTCGCGGCTTGACTGCCCGCGTTCAATGAAGAAGATTTCAATTGGCTTGCCTCTACAAGCAGCGTGCTCTATCCAGTCTGAATTTGTCATCCTATACCTCTACTTTGTACAACTTTTTGAAGTCTCGTCTCATCGGATGCAGAGACGATTCGGTTCCGTGTGTGGAATACGTTGGTCCTTGGATGTTGGGTGGGGGTGTAATTTTATACACCCCACCCTTATTCCGAGTAATAGAAAACCCAAGATCCTCAAGTTTCCTAAACATCTTCTTCACGGCTTTTGATTTATGTTGCATGACCATGAGAACACCTTAACGGAGGAGATTGCCTCCATCAACTATTGTCCCTTCTGGTTATGAACGCAAACCCAGCTTCGATGTTCTTCTCCACCGTGTTTGTCAAATCCTTAGTCTTGACCGATTCCGGAAGAAGGTCGAAGGCCAGCTTGTTGGACAACAACAGAACTGCGTCACCAATAGTGCCTTGGTTACGCTCCAACTTGTAAGGCTTCATGAGGAGCACTCGTTGGTCATTGTCCCACACAACGGATTCAACAGAACCAGGGCCGTCGCTATACAAACAAATGTACACAGTGCGCATCTCACCGGTATCTGCGTTGTAGCCTCTGCCAGGAGCAATCACTCCGAACTGCTTGTAACTGAGCATTCCAGGGTGTACACAAATGTACGCGATAAGATCTTGGAGAGTTTCAAACTCCATTTCTCCAATTTCATATGTCCTACACACCTTCCCCTCGTCGTCTATCTCAAGAACACAGGGATCAACGTGGTCGAACAACATTGACCGGTGGGGCAACCTGTTTGACAACTCGTCAATGACACGCACCAAGGACAGTGCGCTTACACCATACGGGGCTTCAATGAAGCCCTCGCTGTTTCCGTCTGCGTCCTCACACGCGAAGTGAACGAACTCATCCATTTGAAATTTCCTCCATGTTAAGTAATGCGTTTACAATGTTTCTTATGTCCAACAGTCTGTCGGTCATGACAGGTGCCGACGCAATTTGATGACCAGCGGTGATGCTCAACGTGTCATCAATTTCTGATAGAACTTTGTACAGTTCTTGGTGCAACTGTTCCTTGTTCACTTCTTCTCCTCCTTGTCATTCGTTCCAAAGATGGAATCGAATGCTTGAAACACCTTGTCAAGCTCTGTTGAAGCCATCAGGTATTCCATGCGCCCGAGTTCAGCATCCATCTGGCGCTTCTTGGTATGGCGCTCTTTAAGCATTTGTGCCATATCCTCGGCTAGTGCTCGGATATCTTGGTCAACGCTGTCATTCTCCAAGTCATCATCGACTTGCTGTTCTCTCTCCAACGATGACTCGTAGCTTTCACGGGCAAACTGACGAGCACCCTCTGGGTCGTCACGGAATTCACGGTCCACCGCGATCACTTGACCCAGATGGGCTGCGATACCTGTCTCTTCAGGGCGCAATCCTGTCTGTCGTTGCAATTCCTCGATGAACAAATCCATTTCATTTGCCATGACTCTTGCATCTTTGTGGGTTTGCATGTAACTCTGCATCAGACGCTCGGTGAAATTGGATGTAACGTGGTACATCCACACCATGTCTTGTCCGGTTCTCATGTGTTCCCACTCTTCGGGGGTTGCCGGGGAAGCCCCGAACTCTTCAAACACTTCGTAATAATCAAACATTTCTTTTATTCGCTTTCTACTTGGTTTATTTTGGTGTTTAACTTGTCTATCAATTCACATTTTTTACACGTATGTGAGTACATCTCACCCGTATACGTAAATACAAAAACGCGGTTTGATACGCTTTCCCTTATGTACGTTTCATACTCCTTGGTTTTTACACACTCACAGTCCAACACAAACAACGACTCACGTAATTTTCTGTATGAGGCCGCTGAATAGGTAGTTTGTGAATCAACAACTTCCAGAATCAAGTTGATAAGTGATTCTTCCAACGTTTCTCATTTCACTCGTAGTTGCTTGTACTCGGTTTTCTTTGTTACTTGATCAGCCACCTCCTGCTTTATCGTGCCCATCTTGATCGCGGCATCCATCAACTGTGTGTCAACGGAAGGCTTGGTAACCTTGTTGAACACTGAAGCACTAACCAAATCTTTGAGCACTTGAGCGTCGAAAGACCGTCTAGCAGGAGTAGACAGCTCAATCGTTACTTCGTCCAGGGTTACAGTTGTAACCCCAGATTCATACATCATGTCTTTCAACATGGCGTCCAAGGCTTCAAACTTGCTCTTGATCACGTCCAGCTCTGCTTTTAGCTTGACCCAATCTTGAGCGGTGTCTTTGATCACTTCGTTTATTGCTGACATGGCTATCTTCGCTTTCTGTACGAGTCCAAGACTCCGTTTTGTATTTGCTCTAGCAGTACCTCTCCTTGACCGTCAATTAGAATGCCGGTAGAAAAGGCTTTCTCTTCAAGGACACTCCACAATCTCTCATCAATTGTTTCGCATCCTTCGATGTGGCACAAAGGTATGGTTATGTGAACATCAAGTGTTTGTGATATTCGGTGTAACCTATCCTCTGCTTGTTTTAGTGAGGCAGGATTCCAAGGTAACTGGGCAATAACACCACGATAGTTTTGGTTTACACCATTACCAGTAAGTGTTAATCCTGTACCAGCTGAGATAATCTGCCCAACCATTACTCGTGAAGCACCACTGTTGAAGTCGTTGACCGCTGCTTTTTTAGCGCCCTCCGACATACCACCTCGCACTTCACAGGGGTTGTACTTAGATAACCCAGCAGTAAGGGCGTTCATTGTGTCTACGTGCTCGGCAACAATAAACATTCCACCTGGCTCGTTATCCAGTATCTCCGATACATGTTTGATAATGGCATCTGTCTTTGCTCTACCAACATGTTTTCGTAGGTAACCCAGCTGAACCAAAGCATATGCTCTTTCGGCTCCCGTAGTGTCTCGGTTTATTGATTCAAGCCACGCAATGAGATCATTATGGACATCCATATAATCTTGCACTGCGGGGCCAGAACCTTCCAAAGTAACGGTCGCCCGAAACTTGGTAGGCAAATCAATTACCTCGTCTCTCTTACGTCTGAACATAAAAGAGTCATGCATACGATTTTTAAGGTCTAGGTCATTGGTTGATATCCTACCAACTTTTCTACCGTTTACTGTTTTACCAGACCACGGTGCGTAGTGTTGATAGAAGTGGCCAATACCACCTATTCCTGCCCATGCGTTAGAACCCAAGAAATCTATCTGAGATACGAGTTCCATGTTTCTACCGTTTGGAGCGGGCGTACCGCTCATCAGTACTTTAACCGCATCACTAGGCAGATAGTTACTTATGTTTATCAAAGACTTGGTACGCTTTGATGCATTCTTGAAGAAATGTGCCTCATCAACGATGATTGCATCAATTTCTCCCATAAGGGCTACTGACCAGTGAGTTAGAACTGCGTTACCGATAATGTAAACATCCGCATCAGGAAGACTGTGCACGGACTGACCTCTGAGTACAGCAGTTTTCAGATTAGGGTTAAATTTACTTATCTCGCTAACCCAGTTCCACACCAAGCTCGGTGGTACTACGATTAGTACTTTTTGTTGCTCCTGCTCAACTAGGGCAGACGCCACAGCAATAGCTATTGCTGTTTTACCTAAACCCATATCTAACGCAAGATAAGACTGCTTTTTAGACACAGCCCATTCAAACGCTTCGATTTGGTAGTCGTACAGGCTTATGTTGAGGGACGGTAGAACTAGCTGGTTGGACGGCGGCACGATTGCCGGTCTAGGCTGTCTCATGCCTCACCTGGAGCATAGAGTATGTTGTTGTACTCGTCGGTGTAGACAAGTTTTGTTGGGTCTACCGGATGATTCCAATCACACCCAAAGTCTTCGCTCGCCCACGTTGCCACGACGTTCATAACATCCTCTATCGTTGGTTCTGGGTACTCCCCAAACTCCTGCAGACTAGTTAGCGCCTCTTCTACAGAGTAACTAACCATTCGTAGGACGTTGATTACTTTGGGAAGTTCGTTGTCTTCTTCCACGTCAGATACTTCTGACCATTCCACGTTTCCTCCTATGCTAGGAAATTTGATAGGGATTGCTCAACCTTCTTCGGCAACTCTGCCACATCATTGATGACCAAAGTTACGTCAGCACCTTTACCTTCCACGAAGGTACCTGCATATGCACCGTCGCCAAGAGCGGTCAACACCCAGTACTGTCCTGGTTGCACGAACGGTTTGATTGACTTGACGTCAGACCATGCACCGTCTGTCAACACGACGACCAGCTGTCGTTGCTTTCCTGCTTTCTGGTTTTCCACCTGCTTCAAAGCAGCTCTCGGGTTTGTACCGCCACCGTCGTGTATGAGCAATGGTGCCACATTTTCTTCGTGCGGGTACAGCATATAGGCATCTGTGTCGAATGTTGAAACAGTGCAAGGAATTTCCAAACTATCGCACGCAAGACGAATACCATACGCTGCGACCGACAACTCATCCATCCATGCATCCATCGACCCCGACGTGTCAAGCAACACAGACACCGAAAGGCTATGGCCAGTCGAGCCTTCACCCTCGTAGTCAATCCAATAGTCGCTGTCGCCTGGTTCATGAGTCTTGTAGGACACTGGGTCCAAGACACCATTTTCCTGACGGAACCGCCACGCTGGGTCAGCGGTCACTGCTAGAGGAGCGAGTGCATTGAGCATTGCACCGGCAACTTTGTTTGCTTTGTCAATCAGTTCGTTGCTCAACGCTGTCGTTGCCTGAGTTCGGATAAGAGGCTTTGACAGCTCCTTGTTCACATCACTCATAAACTGCTCAGCGTCAGTAACACTGGACACACTCTTAGTCGCCTTAATGATTCTATCCTTAAGTTGCTTACGCAACTCAGCGTAGTTGACATTGTGCTTGATTTGCCCACCGGTTCCATCAGACCCAGCACCACGATCAAGTGGTCTAGAGTCTTCCTTGTCTTCTCCCTTACCTCCTTGATCGCTAAGGGAAGGCTTGTCTGATTTGGTTGGACTACCTTGTCCTTCACCTTCACCAGTCTCTTGACTTTGTTGGCTTCCAGAACCAGCTGTCCGTCCCTTGTTCGTAGACTGAGGATCTATTTCTTCGTTCTCAAACTTGGGCTTCTCGGTGATCTCAGTATTATTGTTGATACCTTCTGGGTGTTCACCAGGTGAAGATGCTCCTTTGGGTTCTTGTGAACTCTTGTGATTATCCCTATTTTCACCTCTGGTCCAACGACCACCACCATGCGGTGGCTTGGGTGTGGTGTTCTCATTGGACACCCATCTGTGCAGGAAAGTGGCAAACTCCCACGAAGATACAACCACTTCAGTGGGGGTTGTTGATCTTCTAAACTTGCGCACCAACTCTTCACACTCTTCAATCATCTCCAGCGGCTTACCTTGTTGTTCAAGGTACTCAACAGCCAACTCCTTGATCATGTGATACACATCATCGGAAAGATACGTGCGAGACGCAATCATGGGCCAAACAGAACCTGGGTGTTTCGACGGCTCTACGATCAGTTTGAGTGTCACTGCTTCCAGATAGCCAGCCATGGACGGAGTATTGCGAACCACTATGTCCTCCATACGGCCGTCCTCCAGACAATTCCACGCTGGTCTAACCCAATCCTTGACCTTACCGAATTGGCGATAGTGCTCATGCAGGCTGTATCTGGCTTCGTCTACTGAATCAGATCGTCCGTCAGGCACAATACGTATGTTCTCGGAAACCACTTTGTCGATCGGCTCTGCCATTGACACGTACGGAGACCTAAACTCACTTTCTTCGCCTTTGTAAGCAGGGTAAGTCTCTTGCATGTAGTCGCCACCCCAACGTGCGTGGCGCACAATAGAGATTGGTTCAACCTTGTTGTCCATCAACGCACAGTCAAACAACACATCGAACCCAAGTGTGTGGAGTATGTGACCACCTTCGTGGTACACCACACCCTTGATGGCCATAAGTACCTCCGCAACTGATTCCATGTCTTTGAAATCAACTTTGTTGAGGTTAACCAGTATTTCGATGTCTTTGAAGTTTGTACACGCTATGACAGGCATATCCAAACTGGTATCTTCAGTAACGGTTACGCTGGGGTTGATTCCAAACGACGTTAGAACTGACTGTGCACGCTGACCAAGGACATAAGCCAGAGCGGAAGTCTGTCTACGCCACAGTGCCGTCCGGTCTTGGTCCCAGTATGACTCACTCATACCAGGACGAAACACCGAAGGTGTGTACAACTTGTCGTTGTAGTTGTCGTGAGCGATCATCGACAATACTGATTCACGATGTGATTCTTCGATGCGCTTACGCTCTCGGTTGGCTGATGCTCTCTCGGCATTTCTGCGTTTGAGAATCTCAGGGTCTATCTTTGGTTTTTTGGTAGTCACTCTTGTACCTTTCTATTCAGAGAGACAGGTTGAATTCTGAGGTTACATTTTCCACCACGTCACTGGTGGTTGGTTCTTCAGGCTGAGGCTCAAATTCCGCACGAAGCATCTCTTCGATACCACGGTCCTTGATGATTTCGGATACCACGATCTTCTCGTTTTGCGAGACGAACTGGCCCATGAACGCCCACAAGCTGAAGTCAACTCCAAGGTGAACCAAGTCACCTTCAAGCAACTGCAACGCTCTGGTACCCACTGGGGTGACGATGCTACGCTGTGCGCGAGCATTACGCAATGCCTGACCAAGCAAGCGGATAGCAGGAGACTTGATCAGTTTCTTTTCCACATCCTCGTCGTAGTTCCACTCCAGCAGCTTGAAGCGGTTAGCAAACGCTTCGTTGGTCTTGGACATACCAGCATAGCCGGGATTCCAAGAGGAAAGAATCCACAAGTTCTTGTCGGCATGCACGATTTCGGGACGGAACGAACCCTCATGGGTTTCCACTCCAGTCACCGGATCAGTGAACACTCGTCCGTCCCACACCGGCTTGCGGATGTTGACGAACTGGTGACGGTTGTCCAGCAACGGGTGAATAGCCGCGGTAACAGCACCGGACATTGCATTCACCTCGTCAAGGTAGAGGATGCCACCGATACGGGCCGCGAGGGCAACGATACCCTCCATCCACACCAACTGCTCCTGACCGTTGACGACCACCGGTCGGTACTGGCCGAACAAGTCATGGTCAGTGATTGCCGACGAACCGGCAAGTGTGAACACCGGCAACGGCTTGTCAAGGCCAAGCTGTTCAGCAACCTTGAATGCCATCACTTGAGCCAAGTATGTCTTACCTGACTGAGTGTCACCCACAAGGGCGACAGACACCGGATATCCGTCATTCTCGTCACGACGATTGAAGTACTTCATCATCACGTCAATGTCGGTGAGGTCTCCTGCAAGAGTACGGGATACGTAGTTCTTGGGGTCGATGTTCGGTCGGAACGGATCGAGCGCCGGATCATCCAACGATTCGATTCGCAGGTTGCTGACGACCACTCCGTTGGAGGGCTGAGGGGCATTGGACGGGGCGGCGTTTGCGACGTTGGAACGTCCCAGGATTACAACGCCCTTGGGCAGGATCTCAACGACGCCCAGCAACGGATCATCGAACGTCACTTCGATCTTGCTACCGGGGCCACCAGGCATCAACGTCGCCCGTGTGATTGTGCCTTCGGCATTCTTGAACGGCGGGTACTTACCCACCACTCGCATGCCTTCTCGCAATTCTTTGGTACTTGCCATGTCTTTTGTTCCTTGTCTCGTGTTGTGTTATCTTGTATTACAACCCACAAACTCATGGGAAGTTGTGGGGATCTTGATGTGACAGAAGTCACTTGGGGTTCATGTATGATTTGTTAGCAGTGACAAGGCTGTCAGTGGCTGAACAAATTATGGGGGTGCTCTTGTGTACTCCCAGTACAACGTACTCTGCTTGTTTGAATCCCATCTTGTAGCATTCAGTACTCAAGCAGTAGTCATACGGGCGTTCGTCGTCAATTTCTTCGTCGCAGAATACGCAACGTTTCATGGTTACTCCTTGGGGGGATTGATTGGGTGGCGCATATCGAATCTGTCAACCTTGCGCAACTCAACTGACTTGCGCAGCATGTGGCGCCGTGTTCCACGACGGGTGTACCCGTCGTAAGACCAAATGTGGTACCAGTCCGAAGTTTCTCCGGTGTCAGTTACCGTTCTGAAGTACAGACGACCTCGGTATCTGCCCGTGCGGATCTTGACTATCGTGTGCTTGTACTGCTTAGCTTGCATTGCTTGTCTCCCATTCTGTCCAAGTAACGGACTCTGTTGTTTTGGCTCCTAGCTTTTCCATGGAATCACGGACGATGTTTTCGATGTGCATCTCAAAGAGGTAATCTTCCACATCGTCTTCAATTAACCATGCTGTCACCTCGTCAACGTCTTTCTGACTCGGTGCGTACTCCTCCGGAAGATAGATTCCTTCGTCAATCTCCCAGGTTATTGTCACTGTCACTAGCTTCTTCGCCATCTTCTTCTCCTTCAAAGAGCGTCAGTTCATTTTCGAACATGATTAGATCAACCAACAGCCCCCACAGCTCGCTTGTGGAGCTGAAGTACGCAAACTGGCCTGTCACATCGTGTCTGATGGACTCAAGCTTGTAAGCCCATTCTGATACTGGCATAATGTTGCCGTCTTCTGTAACAGACAACATAAGAGTTGGCCCATCAGATCTGATGACGAGGGCGTAGTCTCTGTTGTCTTTTGTTACGATGGGCACTGTAACAGCGCCCCAACTTGTTGCCTTTTCTTTCATTCCTCTATCCATTCCTGTCCGCTGAGAACCAGCGAGACATACTTGAGAACAACGTCCACTTCTGGTCCGTCGTTGTTGAGTCTAAGGTTGCGTTGAAGCCACCTTAGATTGTGGTCTTCTGACATATCACGTCTGTCCAACGGGACATCCATGGGAATCAGAAAGAGTCGAATCGCAGATCGTAGAGAGATCATTCGTCCTCCCACAGTTTTGAGTTGACCCACTCAAACTCACACTCCACTGAGCAGACACCCGTCAGCAGGTGCAATCTTTCAGCCTCGTTGAGGTAATCCAAGGTTTGTACATATGCCACCAGCTTCATCATGGCCTCTCCCATGCCCTCTTCAGGGACGCCACCCAAGATGAGTGTGAACATTGCCCCCACCTCGTTGGGCAGCACGTAAAAGTGCTTGCTCTGGCATATTGGACACCTAAAAGTGCCCATGACAGATATTGATGGGCTGTCTGGGAAGTAATCGTCGGGCAACTCTATCTTGAAGTCATCCCTGTGTGTCATCTCTTGTTCGGTGAATTTGATAATCATCTGGCTTTCTCCTTGTTGTAACGCCTCCGGCACGGAGGGCAATTGCATGGGTTGGTTTTGATTACTGTCTTCTTACGGCCAGCTCTGAGTAACTCAGTAAGCAAGTGGCCGCACGAATACTGGGTTTTATGTATTGTGGTCAATTTTCTCCTGAAAGTTTCACGGTCGGAATTTTGGCAAAGAAAAACCACCCTGAATACTGAGCATGGTATTGCCCAGTAGCCAGGGTGGGTAAACCCCTGGCTTGTTTACCAGAGGGTTCAGTCGTCGTAGCGGTTGCGCCACTCCTCGTCGTACCACTCAGTCACTTCTTTGATCATCCAAGGTATGATCGAAGCAACAAAAAAGCCCAGAGCAAATAGGCTCCAAGACTCATCGTACGAAAACACAGCCAGCACAAAGCTGGCTATAATCATCAGTTCCATTATCATTTCTTCACCCCTCTCTTCTCTCGGCTAGCCGCTTGGGCTCGCTTTTCACTTGCTTTTGATGCACACTTTGCACACAGTGATGGGTTGTTGTAAACCCTATCCTCGTATGGGTGGTCTACTTCGGCGTGGTCTTCGTGACCACATTTGTAAACACAGATGAATTTCACTTTCCTCCCTTGCTGTTGGATTGGTTGGCTGTAGCAGCGAGTTACCTTTCTCAGCCTCATGAAAAAACTGAGTGTAAAACGCCATGTTCCAAGCGCAGGTCCCTCTTCACCCAAAAGGACATGGGCTAGCTGCTACAACCAGCGCACCAGGCAGGGGTCGAACCTACAACCTACAGATTAGAAGTCTGTTGCTCTATCCATTGAGCTACTGGTGCATGCCATCGGTGGGTGTAACAAGCATGTGCTGGAAGTCCCTCGATCTTAACCTACGACCTAGGTTCGCAAGTTATAGTATCTTCTCAACTCTAATGCAACTTACAGTTATTACTAGCCCATTGCCGCATTACTCTTATGGCTACCTGCCCGACGACACGCAGGTAGTGACTGATTTCTAGCAGCCACGACTATGATGTTAAACCTCACTTATAACACCTGAGGTATGGTGCTTTCGCGCTGGTTGTCTTGATGTGCTACATCACGTCACATTACGATTTGGCCAGCACTACACGACAGTAACAGTGTTAGGATTACCTACCATATTGTAGGCCTGTTACTACGCTTGCCGTG